>Ga0209591_10001597_pt1 | contig 27795 bp, 12 predicted proteins | sample MAT01_FD_187207 | JGI IMG/M metagenome (GOLD analysis project Ga0209591, IMG submission 187207) | Freshwater microbial communities from Lake Fryxell liftoff mats and glacier meltwater in Antarctica - MAT-01 (SPAdes) (version 2) | ecosystem: Environmental > Aquatic > Freshwater > Ice > Liftoff... | reverse complement strand
CTTGTCCCCCCCTTATACTCCCCCCTTGGGGGGGGGCGGGGGGGGGTTGGGGGCTAGGGGGGTGGAAGGGCCTCATAGTCAAACCACAGTCTCTGACTGGGTTTGACCTTAAGTTGACACCAATGGGCACTGCCGTGTCGTGACTACCTATCGCCCAATTAATTGTAGGGACACGGCACTGCCGTGTCCTGACTATGGGTAATATTAATACCGAGGACACCGGAATTGATAGCAAGGTCGGACACGGCAATGCCGTTTCCCTACCTATTAAACCTGGGCTACATTCATCACCAAATCGATCATCGAAGTCGAAGCCTCCACCTTAGCAACATCCAACAAAGTCTTCAAAACAGAATCAGGATTCAAACTAATCGAATCAATTCCCAACTCAACCAAGAACCGGGCAAATTCTGGATAATCACTAGGCGCTTGACCGCAAATTCCAATCTTGCGGCCGTATTTTTTCGCCGCTTTGATCGCAATTTCTACCAGCCGCTTCACAGCTTCATTCCGTTCATCAAAGATGTGCGCGACTAAGCCAGAATCTCGGTCTAATCCCAATGTTAGCTGAGTTAGATCGTTAGAGCCGATCGAGAATCCATCAAAAACTTGCGCGAATTCATCAGCAAATATGACATTGCTAGGCAATTCGCACATCACATACACTTGCAAGCCGTTTTCGCCCTTGACTAAACCGTGTTTCGCCATCTCAGCTAACACTTTTCTTCCCTCATCCGGCGTGCGACAAAATGGAATCATCGGAATCACATTTGTCAAGCCCATTTCGTCACGAACGCGCTTCAAGGCCTGGCATTCCAAAGCGTAAGCTTCACGGTAATTCGGGTCATAATAGCGAGATGCGCCACGCCACCCAATCATCGGATTTTCTTCCTTCGGTTCAAACTGCCGCCCTCCCAAAAGATTAGCATATTCGTTGCTTTTGAAATCGCTCATCCGCACGATGACTGGGTTGGGATAAAATGCGGCAGCAATTGTGGCAATTCCGTGGGCTAATTTGTCGGTAAAGAAATCGGGTTTGTGTTCGTAAAGTGCTGTGAGTTTGGCAATTTGGCGCTTGACGGATTCGTCTGTCAATTCGTCAAAGTGAATCAGTGCCAGCGGGTGTGCTTTAATGTGATTGGCAATGATGAATTCCAGTCGCGCCAATCCCACGCCGTCGCAAGGAATTGCGGACAAACCAAAAGCTTCTTCGGGGTTGCCGACATTCATTAAGATTTGAGTGCGAGTGCGGGGCAAATTGTCGATCGCACTTTCTTGTACTTCAAATGGCACTAAACCCGAATAAACTTTGCCTTCCTCTCCTTCGGCACAAGAAATAGTGATCTCTTGACCGTTTTTCAATACTTTTGTAGCATCGCCAGTGCCGACAATTGCCGGAATTCCCATTTCCCGCGCAATGATTGCTGCGTGGCAAGTACGGCCGCCGGAATTGGTGACAATCGCACTCGCTTTTTTCATGATCGGTTCCCAATCGGGGTCTGTTTTGTTGGTAACTAAAACTTCCCCTGCTTCAAATTCAGCGATTTCACTAGCATCTAAAATGACGCGGGATTTGCCTTGTCCGATCGCTTCACCAACGGCGCGTCCTTTTACCAAAACTGCACTGGAACCTTGCAATTTGTAATTCCGCAACACTGTAGCGGACTTTTGAGATTGCACTGTTTCTGGTCGTGCTTGGACAATGAACAATTCGCCGGTATTGCCGTCTTTTGCCCACTCCATGTCCATCGGCGTGTAAGTTCCGTGCACTTGGGAGTAGTGTTCTTCTATTAATACTGCCCAACGCGCTAACTGCAAAATTTCGTCATCGTTAATGGCAAATTTTTCCCGTTCTGTTGTTGTTACTGAGACGTTTTTTGTATATTTAGAGCCGCCAAGATCGTACACCATTTTAAGTTTTTTGGTGCCGAGGCGTTTGTCTAAAATTGGGCGAAAACTTTGTTTTAATGTGGGTTTGAAAACTAAGTATTCGTCTGGGTTTACTGCGCCTTGAACGATGTTTTCTCCTAATCCGTAGGCTGCGGTGATTAGGGCGGCGTTTTTGAAACCGGTTTCGGTGTCGATGCTGAACATGACGCCGGAGGATGCTAGGTCCGATCGCACCATTTTCTGTACGCCCACTGATAAGGCTACTTCAAAGTGGTCGAATCCTCGGAGTTGGCGGTAGGAAATAGCCCGATCGGTGAATATGGATGCGAAGCATTTGTGGCAGCATTGGATCACGCCGTTGGAAGCATGGACGTTGAGGTAAGTTTCTTGTTGTCCGGCGAAACTCGCGTCTGGTAAGTCTTCGGCGGTGGCGGAGGAACGCACTGCTACGTCTGTATTGTCGCCGTAGCGATCGCACAATCGATCGTAAGCATCTGCGATCGCCGCTTGCAAGTCTCGCGGAAACGGGCTACCCAGAATCAGTGCCCGCGCTTGCTTACCTTTTGCCCTCAAGTTGTTAACATTTTCTACATCCAAATCGGCAAATATTTCGCGCAATTTAGCTTCCAAACCAGCCGACTCTATGAAGCAGCGGTAGGCGTGTGCTGTAGTTGCAAATCCGTTGGGAACATTGACTCCTTTGGGAGTTAACTGTTGAATCATTTCCCCCAAAGAAGCATTTTTGCCACCTACTAAGGGGATGTCAGCGATGCCGACTTCATCGAACCACAATACTAAGGCTTTTTCTTTGGGAATTAGAAGCTGCTTTTCTTGAATTGCTAATCTTTCAGTCATTGCTTTTTCCTCTCAATTTCAGCTCTGTTTGGTCAAAGGACAGCAAAAATTCTTAATGTAGTTTTGTTGCGAATATTTTCTCAAAATATTCCGAACTTTTGACTTTTCAGTCGCGAGTTATTAGCTGTATAGTGCCAGCCGATCGCTAAAATAATAACTCACCTTGACAGCTAGCTTTTCCTCGTGCTAATCATGTTCTAGACGAACGCTGTAAATTTGATCCCCGGCTATTAGGAGTGAATTTGAGTGTTGTTTAGGCACTGGTTGGGCTAGAGGCTGTATTGATATATTTTTTTGCCTCTATTTACACAATATCACTTTTTTAGCAAAATACAAAATAGGTGCCAAAATTTTTATTGGGTTCTCAAAAAAGAGTATTTTACGTTTAATTAGGTCGATCTACTTACCTGACCGATGAAGTTCATGCTGTAACAGAAAGGCGATCGATTGTCTGTTTTGATACTGCGAGCGCTTTTAAATGTGTTTCAACTATTTTCTTCCTAAGGGCAGAGAGTTTAAAAAATCCGCTGAGGAATGGAGACTTCATTTCGGAAGTTGTAAACTCTTCCACCTTGTATATTTCAATATTGAATTGTTTCTATGCTATAATAGTTTGTAGGACTGCTCTACGATAAAAATATTGGTATGATGATATCAGTTTTGAACCCAACCACAGAGCGCAATGGCTTTAAGGTTCTTCTGGTCGAAGACAATTGGGCCGAAGCTGAGCTGATCGAAGAATTATTATTAGAAACTAATGTTGCCCGATCATTGCCCCAAAGCCTGTCCGTAAGTCGCGCCGATCGTCTCAGCAAAGCGCAGCAGCTTTTAGTCACTGAAAAATTTGATGTCATTTTACTAGATCTTTCGCTGCCAGACAGCCAAGACTTAAGTACAATTGTCAAAATTCAAGAATACAGCCTAAATACTCCGATCGTGGTACTCACGGCCCGCAACGATGAAGAACTAGCCGTGCAGTCAATCCAAGCTGGAGCTCAAGATTATTTAGTCAAAAGAAAAATAGATAGCGAAGTGTTAATGCGATCGCTGCGTTACGCAGTGGAGCGACAACACAACCAAGAAGCTTTGCAAAAAAGTGAAGCAAAATATCGCTCTGTAGTGGAGAATTCCCTAGTCGGAATCGCCATTCTGGCCGCGCCAGCTTTCCCCTCAGAACCAGAGCGATGCGAGTGGCTAGAAGTCAACGATGCTTTGTGCAATTTGCTGGGATATGAGCGCGAAGAACTTATGCAGGAGAATTGGGATATATTGAGTTTTCCTGAAGATAGGCAAGCCACTTTTGACGAGTTAAATAAAATTTTAGCAGGTACGAGCGAAGGCTACGTTTTAGACAAAAGGTGGCGCAGAAAAAACGGACAAATAGTTTATACGAGAGTTTCTCTGCGCTGTATACGCCGCCCGGACGGAGCGATCGACCGGATGATTAAAGTGATACTGGATGTAAGCGATCGCTATCGCTATGAACTCCAATTAAAGACATCAGAAGAGTTTTTAAAACACACGATTAATGCGACTCCCGATCCCATTTTTGTCAAAGATGAGCAACACCGCTGGGTAGTATTAAACGATGCTTTTTGCGAGTTAATGGGAAAACCGCGATCGGAACTTATCGGTAAATCGGGATACGACTTTTTCCCGACTGCAAAAGGTGACGTTTTTTGGCAAAAAGACGAAGAGGTATTGAGAACTGGCATCCAGGTCGAAACAGAAGAAGAATTTATAGACCTCGTAGGCAAAGAACGTGTTATTTCGACCAAAAGAAGCGTATTTAAAACAATTGACAACAGTAAAATGTTAGTCGGCACAATTCGAGATGTTACCGAGTACAAATGCCAACAAGCAGCTTTAGAACAGAGCGACACTAGGTTTCTGAAAATGGCAGCCAACGTACCGGGCATGATTTATCAATTTCGGAGCGAACCTGGTGGAAACAACTATTTTACCTACGTTTCTTCTGGCAGCAAGAACCTCTACCAATTAGAACCAAAAGAAATAGAAAGAAAGAAAAATTTTGCTTATGAAACAATTCATCCCGATGACCTCACAGGCTTTGAAGAATCGATAAAAATTTCAGCAACGACTCTGCAACCTTGGCAGCACCAGTGGCGACAAATTATCAACGGCAAAGTGAAGTGGCTGCAAGGTGCGTCGAAGCCAGAAAAACAAGCCAACGGCGATTTAGTTTGGGACGGTTTGGTGATGGATATTACCGAATTAAAACAAACTCAACAAGATCGCGATCGCTTTTTTACGATCTCGCTAGATTTACTTTGCATTGCGGGTTTAGACGGCTATTTCAAACGCTTAAATCCAGCTTGGTCAAATGGATTAGGTTACAGCACAGCGGAATTTCTAGCGAAACCTTTCATAGAATTTGTGCATCCAGAAGACCAAGACAAAACCATAGCTGAATTGGAAAAACTCAAAAGTGGCAACCCCGTTATCAACTTAGAAAACCGCTATCTTTGCCAAGACGGTACTTATAAATGGCTGTCGTGGACGGTATCGCCATTTACTGAAGAAGGTTTATTTTATGCAGTTGCCCGCGACGTTACATTAAACAAGCAAGCAGAAGCAGAATTGCGAAAAAGCGAAGCCACCAACCGCGCTCTTTTAAACGCCATACCAGACATGATGTTTCGATGTCGCGCCGACGGCACTTGTGTAGACTTCAAACCTGCAAAAGACCTCCGTAATATCATGCCAGAAAATATATTTTTAGGCAAAAAAGTACAAGACATTTTGCCACCTGCGTTTGCTGAAAAGATCCTATCAGGGAACAAACAAGCCATCGAAAACGGTGATATTCAAATCGTAGAATATCAAATGTTAGTTAATGGTGAACAGTACGATTTTGAAGCGAGAATTGTGTTTTGTACAGATGACGAAATTATCGCTATTGTCCGCAATATCACCGATCGCAAACGCTCCGAGTCAATACTCCACAGACAAGCAGCAGCAATGGCCCAAGCTTCCGAAGGTATTGCCATGCTCAATGCCGACGGAGAAGTGATTTATTGCAACGCAGCCAGACTAAAAATCTACGGTTATGACTCTCTCAAAGAACTTTTGGGCAAAAGTTGGAAAATATTCTACGAAGGTGCAGAACTGCAAAGGTTCGAGCAAGAAGTCGTACCAGTTTTAGTGCAGAAAGGTTGTTACATGACCGAAGCAGTAGGATGCCGCCGCGACGGTTCAAAAGTCCCTGTAGATGTGTCGCTGACAATGCTGCCAGACGGGGAAATGATTTGTGTTGTTCGCGATATTTCAGAAAGAAAAAAAACAGAAGCAGCACTGCGAGAAAGCCAGCGGTTTGTCGAAAAAATTGCTGAGGCTAGTCCTAATATTTTGTATGTTTACGACTTGATAGAACACAAAGTTATTTATGCTAATACTTCTATAGTACACATTCTAGGCTATACAGTAGAAGAGATTCAGGCAATGAAAGTGGAGATGATTTCAAGGTTGATGCACCCAGAAGATTTAATAAAAATGCCGGATTATTTACAGCAAGTAGAAACGGGTGCTAAAGGTGATATCTTTGAAGTTGAATACAGAATGCAGCATAAGAATGGTTCTTGGCGTTGGATTGTCAGCCGAGATACTGTATTTATGAAAACAGCAGAAGGTCAATTAAAACAAATTCTCGGTGCAGGAACTGACATTACTGAAAGCAAGCAAACAGAAGATGAAATTAAGTTGTTGCTAGCAGCAACTCAAGCAATTAGTCAGTCGGCAGACTTCGATCGCGCTCTCGCAGATATTTTGCGGCTGCTGTGCAATGCGATCGGCTGGAATTTTGCTGAAGCTTGGATACCTGCCGATGACGGGAGTGTGTTGGAACAAAGCCAAACTTGGTACGCTAGCGACCGGAATTTAGACGCTTTCGGAAGCGAAAGCAATAAGTTTGTATTTGCACCGGGAGTCGGAGTGCCGGGGCGAATTTGGATGACTAAACAAATGGAGTGGAGAGAAGATATATCGAATTGCGTAAATCCTGTTTTCTTGAGAGCGCAAATTGCCGCAAAAAGTGGATTGAAAGCTTGTTTCGGAATACCAATTCGCGCCCAGGGAGAAGTGCTGGCAGTTTTAGTATTTTACCAGCGCAATCAATCGACTCTAGAGCGTCGTATAGTAGAGTTAGTAAATGCAGTCGCAACTCAGTTGGGTTCTCATGTTCAGCGCAAACAAGCAGAATTAGAGCTATTGAAAGTTACTCAAGCTGTTGAAAGTACCAGCGATGCGATCGCCATTACTGACTTGAAAGGACGCTCTATTTACCACAACCAAGCCTTCATTCAGCGTTACGGCTACACCGTCGAAGACCTCAACATTACCAATGCGGCGCAGGCAATGTACGTCCAACCTCAAATATATAAACAGATCTATAAAACTATTCGCCGCGGTTTGTCATGGAGCGACGAACTTGAACTGAAAACTAAGAACGGTGAAGCAGTAATAACTTTGGTTCGAGCCGATAACATTAAAGATGATACTGGCAATTTGATCGGTTTAGTTGGAGTAATTACTGATATCACTGAGCGCAAAAAAGTCGAAGCAACTTTGCTCCAGCAATTAAAACGGGAGCGACTGGCAGTAGCCATGCTCGAACGTATTCGCTCTTCTTTAAATTTAGCAGAAATTTTAACCACTGCTGTCGAAGAAGTACGGCAGTTTCTGCAAGTAGACCGCACAGTTATTTACCAATTTAATCCTAATTGGAGCGGGTTTATCGCTGTCGAGTCGGTTGAGAAAAATTGCATGGCAATTGCGGGCATGGAAATTTACGACCCCTGTTTTGGCGAACGCTATATTTCCCTGTACACAGACGGCAGAATTCGAGCTACAGATGATGTTTACAACGCTGGTATGGCTGAATGCCACTTGAATTTGTTAACTGAGCTTCAGGTAAGAGCTAATCTGGTAGTACCGATTTTGCAAGGCGAAAATTTGTGGGGGCTGTTAATTGCCCACCACTGCACGGGCCCGCGTCCCTGGCAGAAATTTGAGGCAGAGTGTCTGCAACAATTGGGTGTGCAGTTGGCGATCGCGATCCAACAATCTACTTTGTTTCAAAAAGCCCAAACAGAAATTGCCGATCGCAAACAAGCAGAAGCTGCCCTGCAATTAGCTAAAGAATCTGCCGAAGCCGCCAACCGCGCTAAAAGCGAATTTCTAGCCAATATGAGCCACGAATTGCGGACTCCTTTGAATGGGATTTTAGGATATATTCAACTGCTAAAACCCGATCGCAATTTAACAAATGAACAACAGGAGATCCTGAATAACGCTAAAGAGTGCGGCAACCACTTACTGACGCTGATTAATGACGTTTTAGATCTAGCGAAAATTGAAGCTAATAAAATGGAACTTTCTCTGACAGAGATGGATTTATTGCTTTTTATAAAAAGTATTGTTAACTTGTTCCAAATGCGATCGGCTCAAAAAGGAATTGCCTTTAATTTCGAGCAGCTCTCTCCCCTACCAAGCTGGGTTTTTGCAGATGAAAAAAGGCTCCGACAAATTTTGATTAATTTGCTCAGCAATGCGGTGAAGTTTACTAACCTCGGCGGAGTGACATTAAAAATCGGTTATGTGGAGAATTTCGCTGAAAATTCAACTCAAATAAACTCCATCAATTCGAGTTTAACGGCGGAGGTTGGCGACGAGAGGGCAAATTTGACCGCAAATCTAGAACAAGAGGAAAAGTCGATCGCACAATGTGGCATAATAGAATCCCTCCCGCACATCACAGCACCAAATTTAGAAAAATCATTTGCCACTAAAATTCGCTTTCAAATCGAAGATACCGGCATTGGTATCGGAGATCACAAACTAGCAGAAATATTTTTGCCATTTCACCAAGTGGGCGATCGTCACAATTTTGTTGAAGGTACCGGATTGGGACTTTCCATCAGTCAAAAATTAGTTAAAATGATGGGCAGCAAAATTCACGTCCAAAGTACCTCCGGCAAAGGCAGCATTTTTTGGTTGGATATAGACTTGGCCGCAGTCGCCCAATGTTCTGAAGTCCCCTCTCCCCCAGAAAAACAGCGGCTTATCGGTTTTGTCGGCCTCAAGCGCAAAGTGTTGTTAGTAGACGACAACGAAGCGAATCGGGCAATGCTCAATAAAATGCTGTCTCGTTTGGGTTTTGAAATTGTACAAGCCACAGACGGCGAAGACTGCTTGCACAAAGCATTGGAATTTCAACCAGATTTAATTTTAATGGACTTGCTGATGCCACTCATGGACGGTTGGGAAGCTACCAGGCGGCTGCGACACTTGCCGCAATTAAAAGATACAGTTATCCTTGCTTTGTCCGCTAGCGTTTACGAGACTACGAGGCAAGAGAGCATACTTGCAGGCTGCAATGGTTTTCTCACCAAGCCTATTCAAACCAACGAGCTTTTAGAATCGTTGCGAGTTCATTTGGGACTAGAATGGGTTTACGAAGACGGATCATCCGCCAAAAAACGGAAAGCTCAAACCCCAAAAACAGCATCAGACTTGGCTGTTGCTGACTCAACCATCGTGTCTCCTGCCTGCGAGTCAGTCTTGACTTTGTTAAGATTGTCTTCGATGGGCGATATTGAAGCTATTTTGGAGGAAATTGCTCAACTTGAAAATTCTGACCCGAAATTAGTGCCTTTCGCTCACCACCTCCGCCAACTTACTAAGGGATTTCAACTCAAGCAAATTCGAGTTTTTTTGAAGCAACATTTGTCTTAATTTTTTTAATCATTGAATATGAACGATAAAAATTCCGAAAGAAGCATCATACTAATTGTCGATGACAACCAGACAAATCTGGATGTACTTTTCGAGTTGTTGAAAAACTACGGGTTTAAGGTATTGGTAGCTCAAGACGGCGAAAGTGCGATCGAGCAAATTCAGTACATCCATCCAGACCTGATTCTTTTAGATATCATGATGCCGGGAATTGACGGGTTTGAAACTTGCCACCGCTTGAAATCCGACCCGCCAACGCAAGACATTCCCATCATATTTATGAGCGCCCTTTCCGATACCGTTGATAAAGTCAAAGGCTTTCAAACAGGAGCAGTTGACTACATTACCAAGCCGTTCCAACACGAAGAAGTATTGAGCAGAATTCAAACTCACTTGACTATTCGTAGTTTACAAAAAAAACTCGAACAGAAAAACGCAGAACTTGCTCACCTCAACCAAAATCTCGAAAGACTTGTCGAACAAAAAAGTAAGCAGCTTATAGAGCAGGAAAAAACAGCCATCATCGGTCGCTTGACTCAGGGCATGGTCCACAACCTGAAAAGTCCGCTTCAAGTTATGCAGACTAGCGTCGATCTGATTGAAACAAAAGCGACCAAAATTAACGATTATTCGTTTTTTAGTTACACTAAGTATATTTTGCAAGCCATCACAAAAGTCAATCAGATTATGGATACTCTGATGGTAAAAAGTAGAAAAGAGCAAAACCAAGATTTGCAGGCTGTTAATATTAACGAATTAGTTCAGCGAGAAATTCAGTTATTGGAAGGTAATCTGTATTTTAAAAATAAAATTAAGAAAAAATATTTTTATGATGAAAATATCGCAAATATTCCCTTGATTTATTCCTATATTTCCCAAGTATTTTATAACTTAATCAATAATGCAATGGATGCAATGTGGGATAAAAAAATCAGGGAACTAACTATTGTTACTCGACAAGACGAATCGAAAATCTATATGGATATTGCCGATACGGGATGCGGGATAGCACCCGAAGATTTATCAAAGATATTTGCTCCTTTTTACACCTCAAAACCACCTAAAGGCGAGGAACAAAAAGAGGGCGAACCGACAGGAACTGGCCTGGGACTTTATACTTGCATTGAACTTCTAAAACCTTTTAATGGCCAGATTGGAATTAGTAGCAACCTCGGCAAGGGTAGCATATTTACAGTTGTGTTGCCAAAACAGCAGAAAGATTGAAGGAAGTTCGGCAACGGATTCTATAACGGATTTTGAATGGATTTAACCGATGTAAGGGAGGCAATGCCCAATGCTTTTCGGCCCAATCCCCATACAGGATTTATCAACTATTAACCGAATCAGAGATTATTTTTATATTAAGTTTTAACCAATGACATCTGTTTTTCAGTCAACTTTGATACCTGCTTATTTGAACCTTCTTCTGGTTGAAGATTGTGCAGAAGATGCGGAATTAATTCAAAATATTTTGTTAGAAAGCAATCTGAGAGGCTCAATTAATTTGACCCAGGTTCTCCGACTCCGAGAAGCTAGAGAAGATTTAATAAATCCGGTTTTTGATGTGATTTTGTTAGACATCTCAGTTCCTGATAGCCAACGCTTCGATACTTTCTTAAGGCTGCAAAACTACGGTATAAATATTCCCATCGTCATTCTCACAGCCGCTGATGACGAAGAACTAGCCATCGAATTAATTGCAGCAGGCGCGCAAGATTATCTGGTGAAAGGACAACTAGATAGTCGGCTGCTGATGCGGACTTTGCAATGTGCCATCGTCCGCCACAAACGGCAAGCAGAAGGGCAAAAAAATAGAGACCAACTTTTAGTTACAGAGCAACTAAAAGGTAGTAAAAGTTTTTTGAATCATACAATAAATGCAGTTGTTGAAAATATCCCTGTCGCTATCTACCGCAGTCAGTATGATGTGCATGGGACGATGGAATTTATCAGCGATGAGATTCAGGCAATTAGTGGCTATTCTGCTGCGGATTTTATGTGCAAAAGTAACTTCGGTTTTGCTAATATTATCCATGATGCAGATACTGAAATGGTCGATCGCAAAATCAAAGCAGCAGTAGTATCGAAACAGCCGTACTATTTAGAATACCGAATTGTTCGGGCTGACGGCGCGACGCGGTGGATTTCCCAAAGAGGCAGACCGGCTTACAATGCAGAAGGGCAAATTTTGTGGCTTGACGGAGTGATGTTTGACATTACCGATCGCAAACAAGCGGAATTGACTTTGCAGCAAGTAACTCAGGCTGTAGACAGCGCTAGTGACGCGATCGCGATCGCCAATCTCGAAGGTTATTCAATTTATCACAATCTAGCATTTATTCAGCGCTACGGCTATACAGTTGAGGAACTAAATAATAGCGGTGGGCCCGCAGTAATTTACACCAAATATCAAGAATTGAGAAAGTTATTTATCGTGCTGCGGAAAGGCTTGTCATGGAATGGTGAAATCCAACTAAAAGCTAAAAATGGCGAAATTATAGAAACCCAATTGCGAGCTGACTGTATTAAAGATAGCAGCAATCAACCGATAGGAATGATGGCGATTATTGCCGATTTGACAGAACTGAAACGTACAGAATCAGCCTTGAAACTTAGTCAAGAACGATTGCAGTTGGCAATGTTTGGCAGCTTATTGGGGCTGTGGGATTGGAATATAGCTACAGGTGAAACTTATTTTGACTCGCAGTGGAAAGCAATGCTAGGTTACGAAGAAAATGAAATTAAAAATAGCGTTAAATCTTGGGAAGATTTGCTGCATTCTGAAGATAAAGTAACGGTAATGGCTGCTTTGAATTTACATTTTGAAGGTAAGACAAATATTTATCAAGTTGAGTTTCGGATGTTCAACAAATCAGGAAATTGGCAATGGATTATGGCCTTGGGCAAGGTGGTCGAGTATGACGAATGGGGCGCGCCATTGCGGATGAACGGCACTCACCAAGATATTAGCGATCGCAAACAAGCAGAGTTAGCTTTGCAGGAATCGGAAGCGCGAGAACGTTCAAAAGCGGTAGAGTTAGAAGTAGCAATTAACCAGCTCAGAACGACTCAATCTCAGCTTGTTCAAAATGAAAAGATGGTTAGTTTGGGGCAGTTAGTTGCTGGTGTAGCTCATGAAATTAATAATCCTGTCAGCTTTATTCACGGCAATCTCGCTCCGGCTCGTAGTTATACTTTAAACCTGCTGGATTTGATTAAAACTTATCAGTATCACTACCCCAGTCCGGCTACGGGCGTGTTGGATAAAATTCAAGAAATTGATCTCGATTATATGACGGAAGATTTGCCGAAAATATTCAATTCAATGCGAGTAGGGACCGATCGAATTGTAGAAATTGTAAAATCCCTACGCAACTTTTCCCGTTTAGACGAATCTGCGGGTAAGTCTGTCAATATTCATGAGGGAATTGATAGCACTTTAATGATTTTGCAAAATCGCCTGAAATCTCACAGCAGCCGTCCGGGAATTCAGGTAATTAAAGATTACCAGCAACTGCCAAATGTCGAATGTTTTCCGGGTCAGTTGAATCAGGTATTTATGAATATTTTGATTAATGCGATCGATGCTTTGGAAGAACGGGACAAGGAGCGGGAAATTGAGGAGTGCGATCGGCATCCCAGTACCATCACTATTCGCACTTATCTGGCTGCTGGTGGGTTCATAGCGGTATCTATTGCTGACAACGGGCGGGGGATACCGGAGTCGGTCAAGTCCAGGCTGTTTGACCCGTTTTTCACGACTAAACCGGTGGGTAAGGGGACGGGTTTGGGACTGTCGATTTCTCATTCAATTATAGTCGATCGGCATGGGGGCAAATTGAGTTGTATTTCAACGGTGGGAGAGGGTTCGGAGTTTTTGGTAGAAATTCCTGTGCAGCAGAATTTAACAGATACGAGTTTGGCTTGATATACTGGTTCTGAAAAGCTAATAATTTTCTACATTAAATTGCGTCGCAGCGTAACAATAAAAACAGCAACTGTCAACTTACCTATGGTCAAGTTATGAGTGGTTCTCCCACGGAAGCTCAACTGCCTAAACAAGCGCCGATCGCGAATTTCTCAGGAGTCGGCGAAAATTCCTGGTGCGACTGGGCAGATCAGGTGCCAGCAATGCTATGGATAGCAGATGCAGATAGCAATTGTCATTACTTTAACTCGCAGTGGACAGAATTTACAGGGCTGAGTCAGGCAGAAATTGCAGCCAGCGGTTGGAGGCAAAACATCCACCCCGAAGATTTAGATTACTGGGGACAAATATATGCCACTGCTTGGAATTGTCGTGCCCAATTCAAGATAGAATATCGGCTAAAAAGAGCTGACGGTGAATATCGGTGGATTGAAGAAACAGCAGTTCCCAAATTGACACCATCGGGTAAATTTCAAGGATTTATCGGCACTGCAACGGATATTAGCGGACGCAAAAAAGCCACTGATGAACTCTTAGAATACCAACAAAAATTAGAAGAAACTCAAAAAGTTGCTCATATCGGCAACTGGGAATTCGACCTCACTACTGGCAAAATTACTTGGTCGGACGAATTAAAAAGAATTTTTGATCTAGAAGTAAACCTACCAACACCAAGTTATCCAGAACTTGTCGAGCAAATTCATCCCAACGATAGAGAACGCTTTCAACAGAGTATAGACGAAGCGATAGCCGATCGCCAACCCTACGAAATTGACCACCGCATTTACCGTTCCAACGGAGAAATGAGATATCTGATCGGTTGGGGACAAACTTTGCAAAACCAGCAAGGGGAAGTCATAAAATTATTCGGAGCTGCGATTGATATTACCGATCGCAAACAAGCAGAATTAGCACTGCAAGTGACTCAAAAACGCCTCCGCGCCGTTGTCAAAAATGCACCCGTAGTTCTGTCTTGTATTGACCGTCGGGGCATATTTACACTTTCCGAAGGCAAAGGCTTAGAAGCTTTAGGATTTAAGCCCGGACAAGTCGTTGGCTTATCGGTGTACGAACTGTACAAAGATTACCCCCAAATTATCGAAAATATCAACTTTGTTTTGGCTGGCGAAGAAAAAAATTGGCCTACCGAATTCAATGGTCACATTTACGAAACTCGCGGGACACCAATATTAGATGAAAAAGGAGAAGTTGCAGGATTAATTGCTATTTTTGTTGACATCACAGAGAGGGCGCGAGTTGAAGAAACTCTCAGGAAAAGTGAAGCGCGGCTGCGCTTAATTCTGGAAAATATGCCAGTAATGCTGAGCGCTGTTGATGCCGATCGCAATATCATAGTCTGGAACCGAGAATGCGAACAAGTTTTGGGCTACAGCACCTCAGAAATGGTCGCCAACCAGCAAGCTATACAACTACTAATACCTGATGTTCAATACCGACAAAAAGTGTTTAAAGAAGTTGTCAAGCTCGAACATAATTTTCGGAATTTAGAAGTGGAATTGATGGCGGCTGACGGCAGTGTCAAAACAATTGCTTGGTCTAATATTTCCGCTGACTTTTCCGTTCCTGGCTGGGATTTTTGGGGAATTGGCGTTGATGTTACGGAGCGAAAAGCAGCAGAAGTGGCACTTCGAGAATCAGAAGGTCAACTCAGAGAACAAGCAGTGGAATTAGAATTGGCTTTTAACACTCTTGCCAATACCCAAGCACAGCTCGTGCAAAGTGAAAAAATGTCTTCTTTGGGTCAATTAGTTGCTGGAGTCGCCCACGAAATTAATAATCCTGTCAGTTTTATATTTGGAAATATTATCTATGCTAAAGATTACACCAACGATTTGTTAAGAATTCTTGAACTTTACCGCGCTGCTTACCCAAAAGCCACAGCAGAAATTGAGGCAGAACTTCAAGAATGTGACTTAGATTTTATCCGAGAAGATTTGCCGAAACTGATGGATTCAATGGAAGTTGGAGCAGATAGGATTCAGGAAATCGTCAAATCTTTGCGTACTTTTTCTCGCCTGGACGAAGCGGCTTTTAAGGCAGTTAATGTCCATGCAGGAATTGACAGCACTTTGATGATTTTGGCTCACCGTTTGAAACCAAAAAGGGAATATACTGGTATTTCGGTAATTAAAGAGTACGGGAATTTACCGCAGGTGGAATGTTACTCTGGTCAATTGAATCAGGTGTTTATGAATTTGTTGAGCAATGCGATCGATGCTTTGGAAGAAAAGGCTAACAATCTTCAATCGGATGATGCTCTATCGCCTGTTTCTACAATTAAAATTCGCACGGAAGTTGTGGAGGGCGATCGGGTGAAAATTGCGATCGTAGACAGTGGTACTGGCATTCCAGAATCAGTGCAGCAGCGGTTGTTCGATCCATTTTTTACTACCAAACCTGTTGGGAAAGGTACTGGATTGGGATTGGCTATTAGTTACGAGATCGTAGTTGAAAAACATCAAGGAAAATTGGAGTGCAATTCCCAGTTAGGGGTTGGTACGGAATTTGCGATCGAAATACCAATCCGTCAATCGATTTTGGATTTTAAATTTTAGATTTTAGATTGAAGCAACAGAGGACACGGCAGTATGAGGACACGGCAGTGCCGTGTCCTCTATATCATTCCGGTGCAACCGGATTTGATATTAATTGTAGGGATACGGCACTGCCGTGTCCAGATTAGCCCGATTAATTGTAGGGAAACGTGTCCAGATTAGCCCGATTAATTGTAGTCCAAGAACACTGCCGTGTCCTGATTGTGGGTAATATTAATCGGGTTGCTGTTGGCGTGACAAATGCGATTTTTGCCTTCAGCTTTAGCTTGATAGAGAGCACCGTCAGCACTGTGAATTAGGCTGTCGGGAGATTGCTGGGGAGAAGGAATAGTCGTAGCAATGCCACAACTGAGGGTAACATAGGGTTCGACTTCCGATCGCGCGTGGGGGAGTTTCAGGGTTTCGAGGCGATCGCAAATTTTCCGGGCGACAATATTGGCCCCTTCGGCAGAGGTGTTGGGCAGTAGTACGGCAAATTCTTCGCCACCATAACGGGCGGGCAAATCTCCTGCCCGCTTGACAGCAGAGGCGATCGCCTTAGCAACTTGACACAAGCAGTTGTCGCCGGCAAGATGACCATAAAAGTCGTTGTAAGGTTTAAAAAAGTCGATGTCAAATAGGATCAAAGACAGAGGCAATTCCTCTCTGCCTAACCTACGCCACTCCAACATCAAAACCCGATCGAACTGGCGGCGGTTAGCAATTCGCGTCAGCCCGTCTGTAGTTGCCAGTAGCTGCAATTTTTGGTTGGCTATTGCTAGCTTGCGGTAAAGTTGAGATTGTTCGATCGCGATCGCCACTTGATTTGCCAAATGTTTTAAAAATTCTATTTCCCACTGCTGCCACTGTCTCACACCTGTGCAATTGTATGCTGTCAGCATTCCCCACAAATAATTGTCATTTTCTGTGTCAGAGTCAGATCCACTTGGGATCGCTATCTGCGGTTTCTCAAAAGCCAGCAGCGCCATCGAATCTTCGGGATAATCCTCATCTTGTTCGTCTTCCCAAATAGAGTCAGAAGATGTTTGATTTGTCGCTTCCTTGTCTCCAGATTGCCAGATCGGAACGCTTAAAACTGCTGAAATTTCACAAGCCGCCAACAACTCTTTGCTACCACCAGTCAATTCGGCCACACTTACATCTGATATTGCTTGTACCGACTTAGACTCCACCAAAAAAAGACACGACACCGCCAAAGCAGAACAAATATTTTGGTTGTCAATATAGCCTTCTGGCAATCCATCACCTGCGACAATCTGGCATTTTTGCTCTTCGCTGTCGAGTTTTGTGGCAGAATTTTGACAGCGATAAATTAAAACGCGGTCTGTTTTCAGAAATTGACGCACTTCTGCGACAGTATTTTGGAGAATACTTGTAGCGTCGATTGACGATCGAATATTTTCGATCATTTTGCTCAAAAGTCGCTCTCTTTGGGCTTGCTGTCGCAATTGTTCTTCTATGCGTTGGCGTTCGATCGCATAATGGATCGCCCGCACCAGCAGAGTTCTGTGAAATCTTCCCTTCACCAAACAATCTTGAGCGCCCGATCGCAATATCGACAGTGCCGTATGTTGATCGTTGAAATCTGTGAGCACCACAATTGGCACTGTGGGCGATCGGGCTTTCAGAATCGCGATCGTATCACTTCCCCCCAAACAATCTTGCACAGACCAATCTAATAGTATCGCGTCAAACTCTCCGGCTTGCAGACATTTTATCCCCTCCTCCAGAGACTTAACAGTTTGAAGACGAAACATAGCATCACTGAATGACCCTAAAAGGTCTTCAATCAGCGTCGCATCGGCGAGGTTATCCTCAATCAACAAAACTCTTAGAGAGGGGTTAGACGTTAACACAACTATTTAGCTTACAGAGCCTCATGCGGGAGCGAAACGATTTCAAACCAATACTGACACAAAGTCTTCATTACTTCAACCAATCCCTCAAAAGTGACTGGTTTGGATATGAAAGAATTAGCACCCAAGCGGTAACAAAGCAAAATATCTCCGCTGTTTTGCGATGTGGTAAGTATCACGATCGGTATGTGTTGCAAATCTGGGTCAGATCTAATCAAAGTTAGTGCTTCCCGCCCGTCAAGCCTAGGCATATTCAGATCTAAAAGTATCAGGTCGGGGAAGTGCCAATTGCTTGCCCCAGCAAACCTACCGCGACAGTACAAATAGTCTAGCACTTGTTCCCCATTTTCCACAAATTCAATCCTAATTGCTACTTGAATCTCTCGGAGTGATTCCTGCACAAAAAAGCGCGTGTCTTCGTCGTCGTTTGCCATTAAAATGGTGAATGTTTTCTTTTTATGATTCACGGTTTTTGCTCATTACCCACAACAGTTGTGAGTTGGTGGGACTTGAAAAAACATCCGACTATCCGCAAATCTCTGTTGCCATAATTTGACTACTTGAGCTAACAATACTGGGTTTGTGTAGAAATTTGCTTGTTTACCTTCCAGGCAAAGAGTTGTCGCTAATGCTTGTTTCACTTGACATTTGTTTGAATAACACACAAGCCACAAAAATATCATAAGGCTTGCCCGCGAAATACTCTGGAAACTACTCTCTACCAAAGTAAGATACTCTCGATACAGTTGGAATAAATGGAAAAGTATTGCGCGTACCACTGATTTTTAAGTTTTACGAGAATTGAGTTAATAATTCGATCATGATAAATTTACTGTATTTTTGTCATCAGTAAATATGCTACATTTTTTGAGCAATTATGTAAAGCGAATATAAAGATATTTAAAAAATATGTAAAGAGTCAACTGGAAATTAGTTATATCAAATCCGGTAGCACCGGAATTATAGAGTCCAAGGCTAGGCCTAAGTCCCTACTTATTTTGCGTAGGGACACGGCACTGCCGTCTCCTAATTTTGGACACAAATAATTCCGTTTAATTCCGCTATTATCCATTTATTCTAAAATTGACTGAGTTAAATTCACTATTCTGTCAAGTCGGTAATCCTCAAGCAAATCCTTTAAAGCATTCGCTAAAGTTGGATGACTTTCCCAAATGCGATCGACAATTTGAATCACCAACTCTTCATTAACATCATTAGCCGCATCGTCCAGTTCCTCTAACCAATCTTTTGGCATCTCTGCTAGCAGCGACAAGAAAAATGAATCGGGTTTTTCGCTTATAAAATAACGCCTTCCCCCCGCTGCCAAAGGTACAGACAACTCTTGATAAATATAGCGCACTCCCAAATATTGAGCAATTTTTTCAAAAATGATTTGTTCTTGAAAAGGTTTACGCACAAAATCGTCACAGCCGGCTGCGATAATTTCGCCTTTTTTTTCCTCAAAAACACTCGCAGTCAGAGCAATAACTACAGTACGCGATCGAGTATTGTTCTCCTTAGTTCTAATTTCTATCACCGTTTCAAAACCATTCATTACTGGCATTCGCGTATCCAGCCAGATTAAATCAGGCTGCCAACTTTCCCAGATTTCAATTGCTTGTCGGCCGTTTTCAGCTTCTCGGACTTCAAAACCAATTGGTTGCAACATTTTAACTAGCAGCAGCCGATTTTCAGTATTATCATCAACTACTAAAATGCGATAAACTGGCTGTTCGGCTTCTAGCCCCAGCACCCGCTGCAATCTCGTGATGCTTACTTCAGACGAAGCAGCCGGAGATATTTTAATATTAAATTTAAACGTAGTTCCCTCACCTACAATACTACTGACCCCAATATTTCCATCCATAATCTGCACATACTTTTTAGTAATTGTCAAACCCAATCCCGTGCCATCAGCAGCTTTTTTGCCAGCTTCTGTTTGCACAAAAGCATTAAATAAAGTGTCAATTTCTGCTACTGCTATGCCAACTCCTGTGTCTTGAACCTCAAAGCAAATGAAACATTGCTCAGTCGAAGTTGAGTTAGAATTAATTTCTGATAGGGCTGGCTGCGAAGTATTTTCCAGACTTACGCGCAGCAAAATCTCCCCGCCATTTTCAGTGAATTTTATGGAATTCCCCAGAAGATTAATTAAGCAGACACGCAGTTTTTTTTCATCGGTTTTAATATATTGGGGCACTTGAGATTGCACGAAAAATTTTAGTTGCAAATTCTTACTTTCAGCTTTTATTTGAAACATCTCTTCCAAAGTATCTAGGAGTTGATACAAATCAAAGCTAGTTTCATCTAAGGCAATTATCCCTGCTTCTATTTTCGATAAGTCTAAAACATCATTAATTAATTCCAGCAAATGTTGACCGCTACGGTTAATAATTCTCAGGTTTTCTATATTCTCATGGCTGAGTAAAGAGTCGCGGCTCATGACTTGGGTAAAACCCAGGATCGCGTTCAGGGGAGTACGTAATTCGTGGCTCATATTGGCAACAAATTGACTTTTTGCTTTAGAAGCAGCAGCGGCGGCTTCTTCTGCTTTTTTCCGTTCTATTATTTCTTTTTGGAGTTGAATATTGCGAGCTATCAGTTCTTTTTGCAGTCTCTTGATTGTCACTTGGTGTTCGACTCTTGCTAAAACTTCTTCTACTTGAAACGGTTTTGTAATATAATCTACCCCACCAATTTGAAATGCTTTAACTTTATCTAAAACTTCATCTAAAGCGCTAATGAAAATGATTGGAATTTCTGATGTTTGCGGTTCGGCTTTGAGTTGGGCGCAGACTTCGTAGCCGTTCATCTCCGGCATTTTGATATCGAGTAAAATTAAATCTGGAGAACCAGACATTGCAGCTCTGATTGCCATTTTGCCGTTAATTACACCCCGAACTTTATATCCGCGATCCAACAGTGTAACTGATAAAACTTGCAAATTTTCTGGAGTGTCGTCAACAATTAATATGTTGCCTCTATTCTCTTCTGTAGAATTTTTACTCATAAGTTTTAAAACTTGGTAATTAATGAAAATACAACTTTTCAATCTCTAATTATAGCACAATGACTAATCCTTCTTCCTTCTTTTTAGCCTAAGCCCTTCGACCCTTCGACTACGCTCAGGGCGACGCTTCGCTCAGGGAAGCCGAAGTAAGCGTAGATAGCCTTTTTCCCTCTTCCTAATTTTAATCATTCCTCAATTCTTCAATTAAATCGATAATTCGATCGCACCGGAAGTTATTCGCCAATTCTGCGATCGCGCTGCCGAAATTAGCATGAATAGGAGGAATCGTCAATATCAGCCGGAAAATCCAATCATTGTCCACTTCCTCGGCTGCCTCATACAATTCATCAATCCATTCACCAGGCATCACTTCAAACGACGAAGCACTGAGCGTAAAAGGTAAATCCTCTGTTCCTATATTTCCAGCAAACAAAGCAGAAGAAAATTGACTATTTTTAGAAGTTGCCGAAGGTTCTCGATCGTAAATATAGCGGACTCCCAGATATTTTGCGATTTTTTCAAGAATCACTTGTTCTCGAAAAGGCTTCGCTACAAAATCATCGCAACCTGCTGACAAAATCACCGATCGCTCTTCATCAAAAGCACTTGCCGTCAGAGCAATAATCACCGTTGCTTGACCTTTCAAATGCGCTTTGATCCGTTTCGTAGCTTCGTAACCGTCCATCACCGGCATCCGCATATCCATCCAAATCAGATGAGGTTCCCAACTAGACCAAACCTCGATCGCCTGAACGCCATTTTCAGCTTCACGAACCACAAAACCAAAGGATGAGAGCATTCTCACCAGCAACAAGCGACTTTCCAGGCGATCGTCAACAGCCAAAATTCGGTATTCAGGCTGTCCAGGCTCGATACCTACGACACGGCGGGCTGTTTCAGTCATCTGAATTTCCACTGCATCGGGAAGAGAAACTTTAATATCAAATTTAAAAATGCTGCCCTCACCAACACTACTAACGACAGTCATTTCTCCTCCCATTAAATGCACAAACTGTTTGCTAATCGGCAAACCCAAACCAGTTCCTTCTTGCGCTTTTCGTCCGCTTTCCGTTTGTGCAAAAGGTTTAAATAAACTGTCCATCTCTTCTGGAGAAATCCCCGCTCCAGTGTCCTCTACTTCAAATAGCAAACAGCTATTGTTAATTGATGACAAATGTATCTTATTATCCCTGTTTAATCTCTCATGTTTAATCCTTAAAGTAACGCCCCCCTCGGAGGTAAACTTAAGCGCATTACCAATAATATTAATCAAAACCTGGCGCAATTTACTTTCGTCTGTTTCTACATACTTAGGCAAGTTGGGAGAGCAGTCAAAAATTAACTGCAATCCTTTTTTTTGTGCTTGCATTTTCAGCATTTCTTCTGTATTTTCCAGCAATCTTTGCAAGTCAAAAGTGCTTTTATTGACTGTCACTAGCCCCACTTCAATTTTAGACATTTGCAGAATATTATTAATCAAAATCAGCAAATGATCCGCACTACGGATGATGATACCTAGGTATTGCTGTTGGTCATAACTCAAGCCAGCGTCGCGAGATAGCAGTTGACTAAAACCAAGAATTGCATTGAGAGGAGTACGCAATTCGTGGCTCATGTTCGAGAGAAACTCGCTTTTAGCTTTATTGGCTCTGTCCGCTTCTTCTTTTGCTTGCCGTAAAAATATTTCCGCTTGTTTTCGCTCCGTAATATCACTGGCAGTACCTGTAGCACCCATGACATTTCCCTCAGAGTCTAAATGCGCGATCGCCTTTGTATTTACATCAATTAAACTGCCATCTTTTCCTAATACTATACTTTCGTATTGAAACACAGAATTCCCGAGCAGCAAATGCTGAAGTTCCCAATTATGCTCTTCTTGTGCAGTTGCTAAAAAGTCGCTGAAAGAACAGCCAAGCATTTCTTCCGGTTCATAGCCGTAAATCTGTTTTACCGCTTGGTTAACGAAAGTAAGATGTCCTTCCGCATCGCAAGACCAAATGATATCTTGAGAAGTTTCGACTAAGTGGCGATATTTTTCTTCACTTTCAACTAGCGCTATTTCTGCCAACTTACGGGGAGTAATATCCATCAATGTTGTAAAGATTTTTGTCACTTGCCCTTGCTGGTTTACCACTGGTTCTCCTTTAGCTTCAATGTAGCGAATGAAGCTACCTTCATTTGTTTCTGAGGGGCAATTATCAGTAGCAACTCTTGATTCCGGCCGCAAAATTCGATATTCCAATGTGTAGGATTGCCCAGTGGTAATAGCAGCATTCATCATTGTTTGCCACTTTTCGAGATCGTCGGGATGAACGTATTGAGGAAACTCCGCTAGTGTTGGTGGTGACTGGGTTAAATCCAGACCAAAAATGCGGGATAATTCTTCAGACCAAATAGTTGTGTTGGTAGACAAATCCCATTCCCAATTACCGACGTGGGCGAGTCTTTGGGCTGCGGCGAGCGAAGTAGCTAAAGCGCGGAGTTTTTCCTCAGCTAATTTGCGATCGCTAATATCCTGACTAACAGAAATCACGCAAGTTTCGCCATGAATTTCAATAATTTCTGCCGACAATAAAGCAGTTCTTATTTCACCATTTTTAGTGCGAAAATCAAATTCATAGTTACGAACAATTTCTTTTTCATTTAACATCAAAAATAGTTTTGTCCGGGCTTCTTTACTTACCCAAATATTCAAATCAAGAGCTGTATGACCGATAATTTCGGCTGCCAAATAACCTATGGTTTGACAAAATGCTTCATTTATCTCTAGGTGGCTACCGTCTTTAAGTCTGGTAATAGTAATCGGGTTAGGAGAAGAACGAAAAGCTTTAGAAAATTTTTCTTCCGACAAGCTTAATTGTGCTGTTCGTTCTTCTACTAAATTTTCTAATTCTTGATTTAATTTGTGCAGTTTAGCATTTTGTTCCGCTAATTGCTTCTCCATAAAGTAGCTGTTAATTGCTTCTTTTAGAGTCAATTTCAAATCTTCTGACTGCCAAGGTTTCGCTATATAGCGGTACAATTTGGCGTGTTTAATCGTATTTGCTACTGCTTCGAGGTCTGCTTGCCCTGTCAGCATGATTTTAATCGTTTTCGGTGAAATGCGGTGGATCTGTTTTAGCAACTCGTCCCCTTTGATATTAGGCATCAAATAGTCGGAAATCACCGCCACAATTTCCCTGCCCTCTGCCAGCAATTCCTCCACCAACTCCAAAGCATCTTCGCCACCTTCAGCAGTTTCTAATAAATGTTCTTCTCCGAGGGCTTTTTTTAACTCGATTTTTAAACTTTCAAGGATTATCGGTTCGTCATCCACACAAATAATTACAGGTTTGTTGTTCATATTTTTGCTAAACCAGCTTTTATGATTTCTATTAATTCTTTGCCATCCCAAGGTTTGTATAAGCAGTGGTGCAAGTTGGCTTGCTTTTTCACCCGTTCTATGGCTAATTCATCGGCTTGCCCCGTCAGGATAACTTTCACAATTTTGGGATATTTTTTATGAACGCCGATCAGAAATTCATCTCCTTTAATACCGGGCATTAACCAGTCAGATACTATTACCAAAATAACGCTTGCTTCTGCTTCTCCAATTTCCTCGATAATTTCCATAGCTTCATCGGCATTTTCTGCTATTTCATAGAGGTAAGCATCACCAAATTCTTTTTTTAGTTGAATTTTTAAACTGTTTAAAACAACCATTTCATCATCAACACACAATATTACTGGTTTTGGCATAAACTTTTACTCCTCTGAATTTATTGTAAATTGTGAGCTGGTGAGAAAATGTTTTTATCCTTAATTGCCGTCGGTGGTTTGAAGTGGCAAGGATACAGTAAATGTAGTTTTGCCAGGTACGCTTTCAACTTGCAGTTTCCCTTGATGTTTGTCAATAATTTTATGAACTATGTCCAATCCCAAACCGCTGCCTTCCCCTGGAGGTTTAGTGGTGAAGAACGGCTCGAAAATTCTCGGCATAATTTCTGGGGGAATGCCTTTGCCACTGTCGGTAATGCTGACTGAGACTGCATTTTTTGTGTACTTGACATCAATTTTTAATACTCCTTTGTTCTCCATCGCTTGTAAAGCATTGTGAAGCAAATTTGTCCAGACTTGATTTAGTTCATCAGGATAGCATAGCACAGAAGGTAAATCAGTACCATAGTTTTTAATTACTTCTACACCGTGTTTGATTTGATAGTGGTAAAGAGTCAATACAGTTTCTATGCCGTCGGTGATGTTAGCGATTACTTTGTTGCCCGATTGGTCGTAGCGAGCGTAGCTTTTTAAAGCAAAGACGATTTTGGCAGCCCGATCTATGGCAATAGCGATATTTTTAGTGCTTTTTTGTACTGTAGCAAATTGATAAGCTGTTTGTAAGATTATGTGGTTTTCTGGGTCTTTCAATAAACCTAAAAAAGGTTCTATTTCACTGCCAATGCCGATATCCAATAAAGTACAGGCAAGGCTGTCGGCATTGTCAATTCCTTCGGTTTCTAATTGTCGCTGTACAGCTTTTTTTAATTGGCGTTTTTCTTTGCTAGATAATGTGTCTTGTTCTTGACTGGACTTGTGGAGGAGAGCAAAGAAATCCTCTAGACGTTCTAGGGAGAGTTGCTGGAAAAATTCTGGCAACAAAGCGAGATTTTCGGTCCAGAAGTCGGCGATGTTCTGCACGGACGATCGAATCGCCCCCAGAGGAGAATTGATTTCGTGAGCAATTCCGGCAATTAGCTGTCCGAGGGCTGCCATTTTTTCGGATTGAACCAGTTCTTTTTGGGTACGCTTGAGTTCTTGAAGGGTGTTAGCTAGTTCTTCATTGCTTTTAGATAAGACTGATTCGGCTAGTTTGCGATCGCTAATATTGCGGGCAACCCAAATAACGGCATCTTTTGAGAATACAGAAATACAGGCAGAAAACCAAAATTCGCGATCGCCAACAGTGAAGCTGTAGTCGAAATTAAGTGTTTGCTCAGTTTCTAAAACTTGATGAATTAATATCCACCAATCATCGGGGTGAGTGTCGTCAAAAAAATGGGCTATTGTAAGGCTGACTATATCGCAATCTGGTTCGGAAAACTCAGCCGTATTTGTGGGCAAAACTTCTATATTACCTTGCCTATCGAGGACGAGTACGATATCAGTCATCGCTTCAAAAACCGCGCGCACTTTATTTTCAGAAAAGTGCAATTTTTCTTCGAGCAATAGGCCATCGCTAATTTTTTGCTGTAATTCTTCGTTGCTGGCTGCTAGCTGAACGGTGCGTTCTTGAACTCGCTGTTCGAGTTCTGTATTAAGACGCCACACTTCGGCTTCTGCGGCGGCGCGTTCTTTTATTTCTGCTTTCAATTGATTGTTAGCGCGGATTAATTCTAAAGTTCGCTGCTTAATTTGCTCTTCCAAGTTTTCATTTAAAACTTGCAACTCTTCTTCTACTTCTGTTTTTCGGAGTGTTGCTTTTTCCAATTGTTCCTTCACTTTTATCAACTCCTGGTTTTTTTCGGCAACTCTTTTGTGCAAAAGTTCGACTTCCTCTGCATTTCTGCAATTGCCACCTTTTTTAATCGATTTTGCGCGTGTCCGCTGCGATCGCACATATTTCAGACTTATCAATAGACATCTCCCAAAAAGCCTGTCAAGAACAGGCCCGATGCCTGTTCCACAATTGTTGGAGATGTCTAATAACTGCCATCCCAAGACACTATATTGTTTCTACAATGATAACCCTGCCTCTGTGGGTAAGAACAGAGGCAGGGTTATCATTGAGTATTGAGAATTATTTAGTTGTAGGTTAGCGCAGGCTGCTTCGGGATTCAGCTTCAGGCAAGCGCCACCCACCCAGTCGAGTGATTTTAGCGCTGCGTTGGGCCAGCATCAGTAGCAGATAAATAGTCATTACATAGCCCGTGGCCAGAATGGGAATAATTAGAGGAATATCACGATAAATCATAATCAGAGCCACCAGTCGAGGAGGAGAGGGTCAAACAGGGGGAGGACGGGTTCAAAACCTACTACATTAAGTCAGCACGTAAAACAAAGCCTTGGCTCTAAAGGCTGCTTTTTCACATAAAGCGCTAGGGGAAAATACTTTTCCCTGTCAAATATTATTTACTGCTTTACTGATGTTTTAACAGCCTAAAGTGGTCTACTTTAGCTGCTTTGAGCTACCACACACATACAATCGACTACCATTAACTCACTCGCGAGAGTTTTTTGCTCCCATGAGCAGAAAACCTCTCCCAGAATTTTTGGTGGCGATCGGGTTAACAAGGCTGGCTCTAACAACCTCTTGCAGATACTCTAAAGCTGCCTACTGATTTTGCTGGGCTTAATGTATGGAATTGTTTAAATCCTTAATATTTAGTATAGCACAGGTTTTCTGGCATTTAAAGATTTTTTCCCAAAGTCCTTAACAATTCTATACAATAGGGTAATCTCTCTGGTAGCCTGCGACTAACCGTCGTCAGCCCGATGACTTTTGGCTGGTGACAGCCGATCGATAACTGTCGATCGCAGAGATTTTTCTTCCCTATTGCAGAGAATTACCTTAAAATAAAGATATGATATGTAAAATTTTGTTACTTTACGGCTTGAGTCGGCGTATATAGCGGTTCTCACGCAGGTGAGGTACTCTCGCCAGTTAATTAACAATTCCTCAATTCCGCAATCTAAAATCTAAAATCTAAAATCTAAAATCTGAAACTGTACCTCATCTATCTAAAAAAGGCTATACATGATCTCTAGCACTTTCCTATTTTCCTCGGTTGAAGAAGACCTGCGACTGTTAACAGAAAACTTGAAACAGTTAGTGGGGGCCCGTCATCCCATTTTGTACGCGGCTGCGGAATACTTATTCGGCACAAAGGGAAAACGGGTGAGACCCGCAATCGTCTTGTTGATGGCCAAGGCAACGATGCCCGATCGGGA
>Ga0209591_10001596_pt1 | contig 27798 bp, 23 predicted proteins | sample MAT01_FD_187207 | JGI IMG/M metagenome (GOLD analysis project Ga0209591, IMG submission 187207) | Freshwater microbial communities from Lake Fryxell liftoff mats and glacier meltwater in Antarctica - MAT-01 (SPAdes) (version 2) | ecosystem: Environmental > Aquatic > Freshwater > Ice > Liftoff... | reverse complement strand
TTAATGTAAGTATCGGCTTCGCCCCGGGAAATCCCCAACGCCGCCGCCAAGCCAAAAGCCGTCTGCCCATAAACAATGCCGAAATTCACTGCCTTTGCGTTCCGTCGTAACTCCGGCGTCACCATCAGCGGCGGCACCCCGAATACCTCGGCCGCTGTCCGCGTATGAATATCCTCGCCCCTCACAAAGCTCTCGGTCAGCACTGCATCCCCCGAAAAATGCGCCAGCAGTCGTAACTCAATCTGGGAGTAATCCACCTTCACCAGCGTCCACCCCGGCCGCGGCACAAAAGCCGCCCGAATCTCCCGCCCTAACTCCGTCCGGATCGGAATATTCTGTAAGTTCGGATTGTTCGACGACAACCGCCCCGTCGCTGCCCCCGTCGGGTTGAACGTCGTATGTACCCGGCCGTGGCCATCGAGTAGCTCGGGCAACGCATCCACGTAAGTTCCCTTCAACTTACTCACCTGCCGATACTCGAGTACTAACCGCGCAATCCGGTGCTCCTCCGCCAGCCCTTCCAGCACCTCCGCCGCCGTCGAGATCACTTTACCCTTCCCCGTCTTAAACGGCGCCGGCAGATTCAGTTCCTCGAACAAAATCCTGCCCAATTGTTGCGGCGAATTGATGTTGAACTCCCGCCCCGCCAAAGCATGGATCTCCTTCGTCAACCCACCCAGCACCTCGTCCATCCGCGCCGACAGCGCACCCAACATTGCCCGGTCTACCGCAATCCCCGCGCGCTCCATGCCCAGCAAAACCGGCAGGAACGGCCGATCCAGTTCCGCGTACAACTGACGCAGCCCCGGCTTATCCTGCAGCATCGCCTCCAGCCGCCCACCCAACTCAAGCAACGCCGCCGCATGCGCTTCGTACGAGCCTCCCAATTTCCGCCCCAAAAACCGCTCCACCAGCGCCGCTAAATCGACATCCCCCGGATCGGCCAACAGCAAAAAGCCCGTCAGCATCACGTCATGCACCCGCCCGACCTCCCCAAAAGGCGTCGACTTCCAGTTATGCATCACCAACGGCCGCTCGCCAAGCACGTCCAACGCCAAAACCGGAAACGATCGCGCCACGCCCGCAGCGCCGCACACCGCCGCCGTCTCCCCGGCAATCACCAGGCCTACCGCCGCGTCCGCCGGCAGCGTCCCCAGCCACTCCCGCCCCTCCGCCGCCGTCAGCAACGCGGCAAAGTCTTCGAGCGGCGCCGGCGTATCCGTCTCCGCGGGACCCGTCTGCGCCAACAAGCTGAAAAACTCGAGTTGCCGGTAAATCTCCCGCAGTTCTCCCAGGTTCGGCGGCGCGCTCACCAACTGCTCGACGTGCAGATCGAGCGGAATATTCTCCTCAATCGTCGCCAGCCGCTTGCTCAGTCGGATCTGCTCGCCATGATTCTGCAGGCTCTCCCGGTAGGTCTTCTTCTCCACCTCCGCCGCCCGCGCCAGCGCTTCCTCTACCGATCCGAAGCGCAAAATCAAGTCCTTCGCGCCCTTATCCCCGATTCCCGGCGCCCCCGGAATGTTATCGACCGCATCCCCCTTCAGAGCCAGCAGATCCCGCACCTGCGACGGCGCTACCCCCATATAGGCCCGCACACTCTCCGCATCGTAGAGAATGTCGTCCTTCATCGGATTCAGCACCCGCACCCGCTCATCCACCAACTGCAGCATGTCCTTATCGCTCGACACGATCACCACGTCCATCGAGGACGCCATCCTGGCCAACGTCCCAATTACATCGTCCGCCTCATAACCGGCGCTCTCAATCACCGGCACGCCCATCGCAGCCAAGGTTTTCCGCACCCACGGAATCTGCGCCAGCAAATCCGGCGGCGTCTCTTCCCGGTTCGCCTTATACGCCGCAAACTCCTGCTCCCGAAAGGTGGGCCCCTCGCTCTCAAACACCGCCGCCAAATACTCCGGCTGGTACTGATTCATCAGCCGCCGGACCATATTGTGGAAAATATACACAGCTTCGGTCGGAACACCCGCCGCCGTCCGCATCGGCGGCGCCGCACTTCGTGCTCGCGCGTAGTAGGCCCGGAAGATAAAGTTAAAGGAATCAATCAGGAAGAGTCGGGCTGGCATAAGGCTCCCACATTATACTCAAGACGCTCGCACCCGGCCGAGGCATGTCCGAATCGCAACACTTGACCGATCATCATGTTGCAACAACGCCACACTTTGCCTTTTCCAAACAATTGAAAAGATTGAACTTGCCACAGCCTATGAAAATTGGTAGCGTAGTGCCTGATTACTGATGCCTGCTTTCGAAACACCTGTTTTTGAAACCACAATCCAACGCCTGGTCCAAGCCAAAGGGATCGGCCTCCACACCGGCGTCCCGGTCTCCATTCGCATCCTACCCGCTCCCGCCGGAACCGGAATCATCTTCACCCGTACTGACCTCGACCGTTTCCAGATCCCCGCCAGTTGGCAATACGTCGAGCGCGTCAGTTACGCCACCAGCCTCATGCGCCAAGGCGTCTTCATCTCCACCACCGAACACCTGCTGAGCGTCTTCTACAGCATGGGCATCGATAATGCCTGTATCGAAATCGACAACCTTGAGGTGCCTATCCTCGATGGCAGCGGCGCTCCTTTCGTCAGCCTAATCAAGGAAGCCGGCCGCAAAGTGCTCCGCAAACGCCGCCGCTATCTGCGCATCCGGAAGCCCGTCCAAGTGGAAGGCGCGGGCAAGTGCATTCGCATCGAACCGGCTGACCACTTCCGTCTCACTTGTAACGTTTACTTCCCTCACCCCCAGGTGGGCCATCAGAGCCTACAAATGCGGGTTACCCCGGAAAACTACGCCCGCGACATTGCCCCCGCCCGTACCTTCGGCTTTGAACAGGAACTCGAGAAAATGCGCGATATGGGGCTGATCCGCGGCGCGACCCTTGATTCGGCCGTGTGCTTCGCCCATGACGGAGTCAGCAACCCGGATGGCCTTCGCTTCCCCGACGAGCCCTGCCGCCACAAAGCCCTCGACCTTATCGGCGACCTTGCCCTCATTGGCCGTCCCCTTCTTGGGCACGTGATCGCCGAGCGCGCCGGGCATGCCATGCACGTTGCTCTCGTCGCAAAAATCATGTCCGATGCCTCCCTTTACGACATCGTCGACGCGCCCCAACCGCGATCCGAATCCGAGCACGATATCCAACCCCGCCAGTTCGCGGCCCGCGCGCTGGCCTAAGGGCTCACCGCTTTGTTCTGGCTGCCTAACCTCCTTACCCTTCTGCGCATCGCCCTAACCCCCCTCGTCGTCGTTGCAATTCTCGACAATCAGTTCTCCTGGGCCTTCTTCTGGTGCTTCTGGGCCGGCATCACTGACCTCTTCGATGGCGCCGTCGCTCGCCGTTTCGGCGCCGAATCCAACCTCGGCATGCTGCTCGACCCTGCCGCCGACAAAATTTTGCAAGTCTCGGTTTTTGTCGCCCTTGGCCTCGCCCACGCTGTGCCCGTCTCCATCGTCGCCCTGGTCTTCGGCCGCGACCTCTGCCTCCTCCTGGGCGCCGCCTTTTTCCGCTACACCGGACGCCGCATCACCTTTCCTCCCACCATTTGGGGCAAATGGAGCACCGTGATTCAGCTCCTGGCCGCCGTCTCCATTCTTGGCCGCCTCGGCCGCCCGTGGGAGCCGTTTTTCGTCTCCCTTGTCGCCGTCGGAACCGTCTTCAGCGGCCTCCATTACGCCGCCCGCGCCCTCACTTGGCTAAATGTCCGCGAAGTTGAAATTGACTCTCGGGCCACCCAAGGGTAGTCTGAAGGTGTAGAGTAAAACTAGAGAATGTCTCGCTACCTTCCATCGCGAACTTATCTCCGCGCCGCTTGGGCTGCGGTGGCCTTGAGCCTAGGCTCGACCTATATCGCGCTGCGCTTTTTGCCAGTTGCGGTCGCCGCCTTCCTGTTTTTCCTCTCGTCCGCCATCCTCTTCCTCCTTTTCTACCGTCCACTGATTGAAGTTCACCCTAAGTACCTTCTGGTCGGCCGCCAACGCATGCCTTGGCATCAACTCCGCCAAGTGAACCACTCGGGCTGGTTCGCCCCCCTCATTGTCGACCTCCTCCTTCAGGACGGCGGCCGCCAAACCATCATCTTCGCCGGCGATCTCGAGAGTTCGGCCATGCTCCTCCGGGAAATCCGCTTTCACGCCCACGGCGCTTTGATCGACGGCGTTCCCCATCGCGACTATTGGCGTCACGAAGGTGCCATCGCCGAGCCCGAACCAGTTGCGGCCACCCAGGACTCGAAAAAGAAAAAGGCGGCCAAGCCCACCTACCCGCTACTTTCCCCCGGTGAAGAAGAAGAGATCGAACGCCTCTACCACCGCCTCAAATCCGTCGGCCGCTTCGACCCGCGGGACGAGCAGTAGCCCCCCTCGCATCGCGTGACTCGCCTTTACCGCTCCGGTGCCGCTCTAGCCGTTGTCCTCTTCGCCCTCTACCTTCTTTCCCCTTGGCTACTGCACGCCCTTGGCAACGCTCTCGTCACCACGCAGCGCCCTCAGAAGGCCGACGCCGTCCTCGTCCTCGCTGGCGACTCCATCGGCCACCGGATACTGAAAGGGGCTGACCTCGTCCGCCAAGGCTATGCCCCCCTCGTCTACGCCAGCGGACCCCACGGCAATTACGGCTTCACGGAAGACCAACTCGCCATCCGCTTTGCCACCGAACGCGGCTTTCCCGCCGCCTATTTCACTGGCCTCCCCAACCAAGCCGAATCCACCCTCGACGAAGCCCGCCTCCTCCTCCCCATCCTTAAAGCCAAAGGCGTCCGCCGCCTGCTCCTCGTCACCTCCAACTTCCACACTGCCCGCGCCGCCCGCATCTTCCGCCGCATCGGCCCCGAACTCGAAATCACCATCATCGCCGCCAAAGATAATTCCTTCACGCCCGATACCTGGTGGCACACCCGGCAAGGCCAAAAGACCTTTTTCTTCGAAGCCACCAAAACCTTCGCCGACTTCATAGGACTCTAGAGAGATGCGTGAAGCTTGGCACACCTCGCTCCCCTACTTCCTCCGCCACCGACGCGGACTGATCCTCGGCTTCGCCGCCCTCATCGCCAAATGCCTTGCCGGCGTCGCTTGGCCCCTGCTCCTCAAACAAGGCATCGACCGCATCACGAAAGGCTTCTCTCTTGAAGCCGTCTGGTACCTCGCCGCCGCTATTGTCACCTTCAGCGCCATCAAAGGACTCTTCCAATACTGGATGCGCATCCTCTTAATCGGCGTCTCCCGCGACATCGAATACGACCTCCGCAACGACCTGTTCGCCAAACTCCTCTCTCTCTCCGCCGACTTCCACGGCCGCCTCCGCACCGGCGACATCATGGCCCGCCTCACCAGCGACCTGAACGCCGTCCGCATGATGCATGGCCCTGGCGTCATGTACTGGTGCGAAACCGTCTTCACCTTCGCCCTCGCCTTCGCCGTCATGGCTTCCACTGATTGGCGCCTCACCCTCGCCGCCCTCATCCCGGCCCCCCTCATCAGCTACGCCGTCGTCCACTTCGGCCAGAAGATCCATAAGCGCTTCGAAGCCATCCAAAGCATGTTCTCCTCCATCTCGAGCCGCGTCCAGGAGAACATCACCGGGGTCCGCGTCATCCGCGCCTACGTGCAGGAGGAGGCCGAACTGCGGCGCTTCGAAGCCCTCAACCGCGACTACATCGCCCGCAATCTGAAGCTCGTCCGCGACACCGGCATCTTCTACCCTTTGCTGGGCGCCCTGGTCAGCCTCACTTTCCTCATCGTCTTAGGCGTCGGCGCCACCCGCGTCCTCTCCGGCCAATTGACGCTGGGCGAATTCGTCATGTTCCAGGGCTACATGAACATGCTCGTCTGGCCACTCATCGCCTTCGGCTGGGTCACTAACCTCACCCAACGCGGCACCGCCTCGCTCAAGCGCCTGAAGGAAATCCTCGACGAAGTTCCCACTATCGTTCCTGGCGGGCTCCCCCTCCCCAGCCCCTTCCGCGGCGAAATCGAATTCCGCGACATCCGCGTTGAACATGCTGGCCCTTCTGGAAATGGCAGGCCGGCCATCGACGGACTCTCGCTCAAAATCCAAGCCGGAACCACCGTCGCCATCGTCGGCCCCACCGGCTGCGGCAAAACCACCCTGGTCAGCCTGATCCCCCGCCTCCGCGACCCCAACTCCGGCACCGTGCTGATCGACGGCATCGACGCCCGCCAGCTTGACCCTGCCGCTCTGCGTCAAGCCATCGGCTATGTTCCCCAGGAAACCTTCCTCTTCAGCACTACCTTGGCCGACAACATCGCCTTCGGTGACCGTCAGGCTAGTCAGCCCCGCATCGAAGCCGCCGCCACCGCCGCCGGCCTCGCTACCGACATCGCCGGATTCCCGCTCGGCTACCAAACCCTGGTCGGCGAACGTGGTATCGCACTCTCCGGAGGCCAAAAGCAACGCACCGCCATCGCCCGCGCCCTCCTCCGTGAACCCCAAATTCTCATCCTCGACGATGCTCTGTCGAGCGTCGACACCGTCACCGAGGACCGCATCCTTCACGCCCTCGCCCAGCAAACCGTCGGTCGCACGGCGATCCTCATCTCGCACCGTGTCTCGACGGTAAAGGACGCCGACCAAATCATCGTCCTGGAATCCGGCAGGATCGCCGAACAAGGCACCCACCTCGAACTCCTCGGCTTCCAAGGCGCCTACGCCCAACTCTACCAAAAGCAACTCCTCGAAGAAGCCATCGAAACCGCGTAAACCTATCGCCACCTGCGCTATCATGCAGCCAAAGTGAGACTTCTCGCGGCATTCATCCTGGCCCTTTGGCTCTTCGCGGTACCCGCCGCCCCGCCGTTCGTGGACGGCACCTCGGCGTCGAAAATTGACTTTGTCTCCGCCGCAAGCAAAACGCCCGAGAAATACCTTATTGAGGCCATGGGAGGCGGAGTCGCCTTGTTTGACGCCGACGGCGACGGACAGCTCGATATCTTCTTCGTCAATGGCGCCGCACTCCGTCCGGGCATGTCCGCCAAGGACCGTCCGGCCAAAGGAAACCCCCGCTTCTGGAACCGTCTTTATCGCAACCAGGGCGATGGCACCTTCAGCGACATCACGGAGCGCGCGGGCCTGAGCGGCCAAGGCTACGGCCAAGGGGTCGCCGTCGGCGACTGTGACAACGACGGCCGCCCGGACCTTTATGTCACCAGCCTCGGCGCCAATGCTCTCTACCACCAACAGAAAACCGGTGTCTTCGAGGAAATTGCCGTTGCGGCGGGCGTCGCCGGTGGCGGCTGGTCAACCAGCGCGGGCTTCATCGACTATGATCGCGACGGCCGGCTCGACCTCTTCGTCGCCCGCTACCTCGATTGGGATTTCAGCAAAAACAAGCCCTGTGGCGGCACCCAAGCGCCACTCCGTGCCTACTGCCACCCCAATGAATTTCCGCCCATCACCCATCTCCTCTACCGCAACCTCGGCGGCTGCCGCTTCGAAAACGTGAGCGCCAAAGCCGGCTTACTCCAGTCTCCTGGAAAGGGCCTCGGCGTCGCCTTCGAAGACGCCGATCGCGATGGTTGGCCGGACATTTTCGTCGCCAACGACAGCTTTCCCCAACAACTCTTCCGCAATCGCCACGATGGTACGTTTGAAGAGATTGGCCTCCCGAGCGGGGTCGCCTACGATGACGATGGCCAGGTCTTCGCCGGCATGGGCGTCGGCTGGGCCGACTATGATCACGATGGCTGGCCCGACCTTTTCGTGAACGCCTTGGCCAACCAAGGTTACTCCTTATTCCGTAGCTCCCGGGGTCTCTATAGCCACGTGTCCGCTAATACCGGACTTACTAACCTCACCAAACTCCACTCCGGATGGGGTGCTGGTTTTCTCGATTACGACAATGACGGCTGGAAAGATATCTTCGTCGCGCAGGGACATGTGATGGATAACATCGAACTTACCCAGCCCGGCATTCGCTATCTGGAGTTACCCCTCTTATTGCGTAATCTAAAGGGCCGTTTCGTGGATGTCTCCGCCCAGGCCGGGTTACCCTTCGCCACCGCCATGGCCGCTCGCGGCGCGGCGTTCGGCGATCTGAATAATGATGGCGCAATCGATATAGTCGCCGCCTCCAACGACGGACGGCCACGCGTCTTTCTGAATCACACCCCCGATTCCCATTGGTTATTGGTGAATGCGATTGGCACCAAGAGTAACCGGGACGGCATTGGTGCTTCCGTGCGGGTGGTGGGCGCCTCTGGCCTCGAACAATTCGCCTTTGTCTCAACGGCAGGCAGTTATCTCTCCGCTCATGACCGGCGAGTTCATTTTGGCCTCGGAGCCGACCCCAGCGTGAAGTTACTCGAAATCCGCTGGCCCAGCGGCATCGTCCAATCCTGGAAGAATCTCCCGGCAAACCAAATCTTCACCGCGCGGGAGACGAACCCTTGACGTTACCGGCAAAGAGCTTACCGTCGCGGCGACCTACCAGTGCGGTCTGGCCGGTAACTTAGGCGGCGCGGGCCGGGGAAAGAAAGGCGACCATGTCGGCGATCTCCGCCGGCTGCTGCCAACGGCCTAAGGGCGACACGGCGCGGATCTTGTCCTGGGCTTAATCCTCGTAAGTGCGTTGGCGTTCGGGCGGCTGTTGCTCGTTCCAGGCGCGCCACACGTTCTGGTTGAGTTTCGTCTTCACCATGCCCGGATTCACGGTGTTCACGCGAGGTGCTCTGTCGGGCCGAGCGCGACTTCGGTGGCGGCGACGGCCTCGCTGGAGCCCGCCGATTGGGCCGCGGTGCTGGAGGTGAACATCATGGGCATGGTCCACGTGGCGCAAGCGCTCACCGGCGGCATGTCGGCCCGCCCGCGCCGGGACGATGGTCTTCATCGCGTCGGTCGCCGGGCAGATCGGAAGGCCGTGTGGCGCGAGGTCCTTGGCGAGCCATTGGGCGAAGTTGATATTGGCGGCTTTGCTGGCGCTGTAGGGCGGGTCCGTTTGGGAGCCACGTGGCCGCGTAGTTCCAGGTCCATTCGTCCATGGTGACACGCGAGTGTGAAACAATACACGGGAATGCAAGCTCAAATGGCCGTGGTGCCCGGCAAACCGACGTTCGAACAGTGGCGACTGCTCGCGATGCTGGTGGCGGCCGTCTTTGTCAACTATATTGACCGCAGTAACCTATCGGTCTCCGCCTCCGATATCAAGCAGGAGTTCCACCTGACGACCGCACAATTGGGCATAGCCTCGTCATGGTTTTTCGGATCCTACGCGCTGTGCCAGTTATTCGCGGGCTGGCTTTTTGAGAAATATACCGTCCATTTTGTCCTCGGAGCCGGATTTGTCTTGTGGTCAGCGGCCACGGCGGCGACAGGCTTCGTGGACAGTTTCACGGCTTTGATTGTGACGCGAGTGGTTTTAGGGATCGGCGAATCGGTCGCGTATCCGGCGTTCTCGAAGATCCTGGCTTCGGACTATGCGGAGAATCAGCGCGGTACCGCCAATGCTTTGATTGACGCGGGTTCAAAGCTCGGTCCGGCGATTGGTACATTCTTTGGCGGCATGATTGTGGCGGCGTATGGCTGGCGGTCATTGTTCCTAATCCTTGGCTTTGGCGCGATGATCTGGGTGCCGTTTTGGGTGATGTGGACACCGCAGAGTAAGAATATCCGGCGAGAAGAGCACGTGGCGGTCCGGGTACGGGTTCCGTCGATGTGGGAGTTACTGCAGATACGCGCGGTTTGGGGCTCATTTATCGGCCTATTCGCGATTAACTATGCCTGGTACTTTATGATTACGTGGTTTCCTTACTATCTTGAAAATGAACGCCATTTTTCAAAGGAACGTATGGCCACTTATGGGGCAATCCCTTTTGTGATGATCGCGATTTCGGCCACGATGGCCGGTATCTTTGCCGACCGGATGATCGCCAAAGGCAACTCGCCGACGCGGACGCGCAAGATGTTCATCATTACCGGCTTGCTGGCCACCACGCTCCTACTGCCGGCGGGGATGGCACCGAGCGACGAGCTTTCGATGGGCCTTTTTTGGCTGGCCAGCTTTGCCTTTGGGCTGACCACTGCAAACCACTGGGCCGTCACGCAGACGATCGCCGGACCGGCAGTGGCTGGTAAGTGGACCGGTATGCAGAACTGCTTCGGAAATTTGGCCGGGGTCGTCGCGCCTTGGCTAACCGGCCAGATCGTGGACGTCACCGGATCCTTTTACCTAGCCTTCGTAGGCGTAGCCGTGATGGTGGTGATTGGAGCGCTGTCTTATGGATTTCTAGTGGGCAAAATCGAGCCGATTGACTGGAATCGTAACCAAACAGCAACCTAATATTCATTCGCTGTTGCCGCTGGGTTGGATAACATTCGGGAAGGATGTTAAACTTCAGGTTCTCGCTGATATTGCTCTTGTCGCTCGTGCCCCTGTCGGGGCAGGTGGACCGCGCCGCGCTGACAGGTGCCGTTACGGATGCGTCAGGCGCCGCAGTGGCTGGGGCGAAAGTGACCGTGGAAACGCTGGCTACCGGGCTGCGCCGCGAGACCCAAACCAGCAACGGCGGCGTGTATAATCTCCCGGGTTTGGCCGTGGGAACTTACACCTTGTCGGTGGAGAAATCTGGCTTCAATTCCAGCAAAGTGGATGGGCTGGTGCTCACCGTCGGCCAGAGCCGCACGCTGAACCTTCAACTGACCGTCGGCCAAGTAAACACAGCGGTGGAAGTGACCGCCGCGGCCACGCCGCTCGATCAGACCGGGGCCGAAATCGGCACGGTGATCAGCGAACAGCAGATTCGTAACCTTCCACTCAACGGTCGGCATTGGGCGTCCTTGATGATGCTGGCTCCGGGGGCGGTGAATGTCGGCGAAGGGAACCAGAATTCGATTCGCTTTTTCGGCCGTCCGCGCGACGACAATAATTGGACCTTTGACGGCGTGGACGCCACCGGCATTAAGGATCCGCGGCAGGAAGGCAATCTTCGCTTAGTAATATCGACGGACTCAATTGCCGAGTTCCGGGTAAATTCCCTGCCGTTCACGGCCGAGGGCGGCGTAGGTGGCGGCGCGCAAATCAACTTAGTCTCGAAGACGGGCACGAACCAGTTTCACGGCTCGGTGTACGAGTTTTTCCGGAATAGCGCGCTCGATGCGCGGCGTCCTTTCGATGGTAACCAGCCGCCGCCATTTCGCCTGAACCAATTCGGGGCGAACTTAGGCGGCCCGATCATTAAGAACAAGACTTTCTTCTTCGGCAATTACGAAGGCTTACTGCAGCGGCTCACCATTACTCGCGCCGATGGTTTAGTACCGAGCGCGAGTTTCCGTGAGCGGACTCCGGCGGCGCTGAGGTCGGTAATCAATGCCTATCCGGTGGGCACGTCGGCAGGGCCCAATGCCAATGTTGACCGCTTAGTAGCTAACACGCCGGAGCGGCGCAACGAACACAGCGGCATGATGCGGGTTGACCATCGGCTGAACGACCGGCATAGCCTTTTCTTCCGCTTCGCCATGACGGATGGACTCGTGAGCCTGATCCGCAATGGCTTGCTAGAAACCCGCGATTCTTTCATCCGGCCCACCAATGCCACCGTGCAGTGGCAGCAGGTGTGGAACGCGCGCCTGGTGAATGAGACTAAGCTGGGCTTCAACCGTTCGGCGTTGACCCGCAATGACGTCGGCCGCATTCCCGAAGGATTCGCGATTCCTGGATTTACCTCCACGCAACCGACGACGTTTATTATCGAGAAGCCGAGCACTTACTCGATTGTCGATAACCTCTCTTACATTCGCGGCAGGCATACGATCAAGTTAGGCGGGGAGATCCGGCGGATTCACTTGAACGTCGGGAACGGCCCAGCGACTTCGGTGGCGTTCGCCAACCTGGACGCTTTTCTGCGCAATGCGCTCGATCGGGTTTCCGTCGGTAGCCAGCTCGATACCGTCGGCGTGCGCCGCACGTTTAATTCGGTCTACTTACAAGACGAATTGCGGGTGAACTCGGAGTTCACGATTAACTTAGGGCTGCGGTATGAGCAATACACGGTTTCAAAGGACGTCGTGGGACGGGGCCGGGTGTTCGACATCGTCCGGTGCCAAGGCTTCTGCGCGCCGGGCACGCCCTGGTTTTTCCCGGATAACGACAACATCGCGCCGCGGGTGTCGATGGCTTGGTCGCCCAAATGGTTGGGCGGTAAGACGGTGATCCGCACTGGATACGGCCGTTACTACGGGCCGGGGCAGAATGATGACGTCACAGCGGCGATCGACAGCTTGCCGGAAAACTTCTCACTTACTGCCGCCGATGCCCCGACGCTCTCTTATCCGCCGAACTCTTTCCTGACCCAGTTACGATCACAAGGGCAGACGCCACGCAGCGTGCAGCGCGATCGCAAAGAGCCCGAGACCCATCAGTGGACGATGTCGGTGCAACATCAGTTACCCGGCAGCATGGTAGCTCAGGTAGCCTACGTCGGCAGTGTAGGCCGCAATCAACTGACTCGCACTTTTGTGAATACGCTGGACCTGGTAACTCGCCGCCGGCCGTTGACGGCCTTTAACCAGATCGATGAAAAACGCTTTGACGGCAACACGAATTTTAATGGCCTGCAATCGTCATTGCAGCGGTCGTTTTCGAAGGGCTTTCTTTTCCAGGCCCAATATATGTGGGGAAACGCGATTTCCGACAACGCCGGTTCCGGCGAGGGCGGCCAGATTCAGGACGTCACTTGCCGGGCCTGTGACCGAGGCCCCGCGGACTATGACATCCGCCACACGTTTACCGCCAACTCCGTTTATCAAATGCCGTTCGCCCGGGCGCGTTGGTACGGCGGCTGGGACGTGAGCGGGCTGTTTACCTCCCGCACCGGACGGCCTTTTAGCGTGTCAGTGAACCGCGCCTCGGGCGTGGTGCCGTCGGGACAGACCCAATCGCAGCGGGCAAATTATGTGGGCGGTGTGAACCCTTATTTCGCGAACCCGGGTCCCGACTCGTGGTTAAATCCGGCGGCCTTCGTCGCGCCGGCCAACAACACCTACGGTAACGCGGGCCGCAATGGCTTTCGCGGACCCGGCCTATGGCAAATGGACATCGGCTTGTCGAAACGCATTCGCGTCCGCGAAGGGATCCATCTTGACTTCCGCACCGAAGCCTTTAACTTATTCAATCGCGCGCAATACGGTGAGCCGGTGGCGAACATCTCCAATCCTACCTTTGGCCGGATCTTAGTAACTGCCAACGACGGCGCTACCGGCACGGGCACGTCGCGGCAGTTACAGTTTATGCTGCGGCTGAATTTCTAAGTTAGTAGGGGTAACAAGGCGCAGGCTGCCAATAGCCCCAGCCATCGTAGTATCCGCAGCCGCCGTTAGCGTAGTAGCCGAAACCGAAGGGGATTCCGACTCCGACTCCGTAATAGGGGCGAGCCCAGAAGCGGTTGCCGTAGAAGTAGCCGCGGCCAGAGTAGAAACGGCCAACGGAGTAGCCTGGGCCGGAACCTCCGAAACCATAGCCGCGGCCGTAGGAGTAACCACCGCCGCCGTAGCCGCGGAAAGCCGGGGCGCGGAAGCCGCCGTTGAGTCCGCCGGAGAAACCCCGGTTGGAATAGCCGCCACCGCCAAAGCCACCTCCGCGTCCGCTGCTGAAACGACTGCCGCCGAAACCACCGCCGCGTCCGCCGCCAAAACTGCCACCGTGTCCGCCACGTTGGGCAAAGGCCGAGGTGGCGCCTGCGAGCAACAAGATCGCTGCCAAAGCCAAAGTTCGGCTCCGTAGAGCCTGAATGGTCTGATTCATAATGAGCTCCCGTTCGATGAGACTAGAGCAAATCAAGGGCCATTCGTAACTGTATAAGAAATTTAGATCGCAGTGAACCGGAGGATGGTGGAAAACCACCAGTGCGGCCAATCTCCACCAGGGCGGCGGCCAAGCTGAAGTTCGCGCCGATGACAGAGGCACTTAGTGCTTTGATCGCGTGAAAAAATACTAATTTACCCTACCGCTTGCGCGGCGGGCTAGGGAGATGGATTGGGCGGCGAGGCTCTAATTTCTTCCGGGGTCATCGCGGTAATCAGTGCGGCGTTCGAACTTGGCGGTGTAACCCGACGAAAGCAGGCGCACCAACCCGATCAGGCGCAGGCGTGAGCCACTTCGATACGGGACGATGTGTTTTAACTCATGGGCCACGATCGACTCAATACTCGGCGCTTGGATGGCGCCGGGATTGACGAAGAGTAGATAACGCATGCGGCGGCCGAGGAAGGATTGCTGGATCCCGAAGCGGGCCTGGAAGTAATCCGATGGGGAACGTAAAGGCCGTAACCGAATATCGGCGCCCTGTAATTCAGGAAATGACTCGGCACGGACGCAATCGACGATCGGCTGGGCTCAGGAGATGTCCTGGGCCTGCGCGGCGATCGCCAAAAGGGTAAGTAAGATGAAATTTCAGGCCTTGGGCTTTTGGGCCTTATCGATCTTGGCCCAGGTGTCGCGAAGGGCCACGGTGCGGTTGAAGACAGGGCGCTCCGGAGTCGAGTCCGGGTCGATGCAGAAGTAGCCGACGCGTTCGAACTGATAGCGAGTGCCGGCGGGGGCGGACTTTACGCTGGGCTCAATCTTCCCGGCCATGAGGACCAAAGAATTCGGGTTGAGCGAAGCGAGGAAGTCGTCGTCGCCATCGTTTTCGGCGAGGAAGAGATTCTCATACAGCCGGGCTTCCATGTCGAGCGCATGTGCGGCCGAAACCCAATGAATGGTGGACTTCACTTTGCGGCCATCGGGCGGCGTGTTGCCGCCGCGAGTTTCGGGATCGTAAGTGCAATGGACCTCGACCACCTCGCCGGTAACGGGATCCTTGACGACGCTGGTGCAGGTAACAAAGTAGGCGTAGCGCAGCCGGACTTCGCGGCCGGGCGAGAGCCGGAAGTACTGCTTGGGCGGGTCCTCCCGGAAGTCGTCGCGCTCGATGTAGATCACCTTGGAGAACGGCACCCTGCGCTCGCCCATCCCGGCATTATTGGGATGGTTGACGGCTTCGAGCTCTTCGGTTTGGCCGTCGGGGTAGTTATCGATGATGACCTTGATGGGGTCGAGCACGGCCATCACGCGGGCGGCGCGCTGATTGAGGTCCTCACGGAGATAGTACTCGAGCAAAGAAAATTCGTTGATGCCGTTGGTCTTCGAAACGCCGATATTGGCGCAGAAGGTACGGATGGCTTCAGGCGAATAGCCGCGGCGGCGCATGCCGGAGAGGGTGGGCATGCGGGGATCGGTCCAGCCAGAGACGAGGCCCTTTTGCACCAAGGTGAGCAACTTGCGCTTGCTGAGCATGGTGTTGGTGAGGTTGAGGCGATCGAACTCGATTTGCTGCGGATGATGGATGCCCAGGTTCTCGACGTACCAATCGTAAAGGGGGCGATGGTCCTCAAACTCCAGGGTGCAGATCGAGTGGGTGATGCCTTCGATCGAGTCGCTTTCGCCGTGCGTGTAGTCGTACATGGGGTAGATGCACCACTGGTTGCCGGTGCGGTGATGCTCGGCGTGGAGGATGCGGTACATGACGGGGTCGCGCAGGTTGAAGTTGGGCGAGGCCATGTCGATTTTGGTGCGCAGGGTGCGGGAGCCGTCGGGGAACTCACCGGCGCGCATGCGGGCGAATAGGGCAAGGTTCTCTTCGACGCTGCGGTTGCGATAGGGGCTCTCTTTGCCAGGCTCGCTGGGCGTACCGCGGTATTCGCGGATTTGCTCGGCGGTAAGGTCGCAGACGAAGGCCTGGCCGGCTTGGATGAGCTGGACGGCCCAGTCGTGAAGCTGCTGGAAATAGTCTGAGGCGTAGAAGAGACGGTCTTCCCAATCGAAGCCCAGCCAACGGACGTCTTCGATGATGGCGTCGACGTACTCGGTCTCTTCCTTCGAGGGATTGGTGTCATCGAAGCGCAGATTGCACTTACCGCCGAACTCCTGGGCCAAGCCGAAGTTGAGGCAGATGGACTTGGCATGGCCAATGTGCAGATAGCCGTTGGGCTCGGGAGGGAAGCGCGTGTGGACGCGGCCGCCGTGCTTGCCGTCTTGCAAATCCTGCAGAATGATGTCGCGAATGAAGTTCGAAGGCTTGGTGGGTTCAGCGCCCGGAAGCGGCGCGTCGGTTGGCATAAATCTTAGTATAGCCATTGGGTATAATTGGCCTCCATGCAAAGCACTTCTACCTCGGTTGCTGACTATCTGGCTGAACTCCCGGCGGACCGCAAGGCCGCCATCACCGCCGTACGAACCGTGATCCGCAAGAACCTTCCCAAAGGCTTGGTTGAACAAATGCAGTACGGCATGATCACCTACGTGGTGCCGCACCAGCGTTACCCGGCGGGTTACCACTGCAATCCTAAGGATGCGCTGCCATTTGCGAGCCTAGCCTCGCAGAAGAACCATATGGCGCTGTATCTGATGACGGTGTCTCAGTCGCCGGCGATGACGGAGTGGCTGACGGAGCAGTTTGCCTTGGCGGGCAAGAAGCTCGATATGGGGAAGAGCTGCATCCGGTTCAAGAAAGTGGAGTCGCTGCCCTTGGACGTAATCGGCGAGGCGATGGCGCGGGTATCGGTGGATGAATACATCGCCGCGTACGAGGCGATCCTAGCCCAGCGGAAGTAGCACGCGGAGGCGGCGGTCTCGGAGGTAGAGACCGCCCCAAACCATGGCACCGAAGAGGACGGGAGCGGGCCAGGTGGGGTCGTCGATGCGGAGGTGGCTGGCGACGGCGCCGCCGAGGTAACCGGTCATCAAAATGGCTCCCAGGACGGCGGTGCGGGGGTAGAGATACGTGACGGCGCAGAGCAGTTCGAGGAGACCGATGATGGGCACGAGCGAGTCGGGATAGTCGAGTTTGCGCGTGCCTTCGAGGACGAAGCCGGCCATGCGGAAGGCATTGACGGCTCCGGAGAGCAACATGAGAAGGCGCTGGTTGCGGGACGTCGACGAGTTGCGGCGGAAGTGCAGAGAAGCTGGATCCTACCGCTTGTTTTTGGCACTCTTTTTCTTAGGGTGCCGGATCGGGGTCATCTCGTCGGCCACGGCGATATCGTTTTGGAGTTCGAAGATGTTGGCGAGGCTGCTGGCAATAAGGCCAGCAATGTTTTTGTCGCCGATATTTTGCACGACGCCGGTAAGACGAAGGCGGCTGTTGTTGGCAAGCCGTCACCCACACGGTCAGCCGGCGCCCAAGAGTGATCCTGCGATACTGAGGAGCGAACTTTAACATGAAAACGAAACCTGGCAAAATTCTGCGCACCGTGGGGAAAGCGGTTGGCTTTGCCGCCCTGGGCTTCGCGGCGGTAGCGATTCCGCTCCAACTGATGCTGCGGCGGGAGCTTAAGGACGCGCCCGAAGATGTGCAGGAGCAGGGCTGGCCCATCCGCCTGATGCACGTGCTATTCGGCAAACATGTGCTCCGGTGGATCGATATCCAGGGCTTGGAGAATCTGCCGCGGGGCTCGTATGTTTTGGCTTCGAATCACGCCTACAAGTCCGGAGTGGATGGGTTCATTCTCGGCCACCTGCTGGCGACGAACGCCGGCCGCGTGCCGCGTATCGTCATCACCACCGACAGCCGGAACTGGATGGTGCGGGCCGAGCGATGGGTGCTGCATCACTATGGAATTGCGCTGCTGGTGGGCGACCCGGCGCCGGGCCGCCGCCAGGGAGCTTCGGACACCATCGCCGCCTATCTGCGGGAGAGCGACCGGCATGCGGTGCTGATCTTCCCGGCCGGCCGGGCGATCGCTGACCCCGCGCGGCAATTGCAGAATTGGAGCACCGGAGCCATGGTGGCAGCGATGAAGAGCGGTTGTCCGGTGGTGCCCGCGGCGATCGGCGGGCTGAAGCTGGACTGGAGCCCGGAAACCGTCATCTTCTCCGCCATGGGGACTCTAGCTGCCAGCGACGAACCGCCGTTTCGGATGTCCGTGCGCATCGGGCCGCCCATTCAGCCTTCGGGCGATCCCCATCGGGACACGGAACAACTGCGCGATGCCGTGGCCGCGCTGATGCAGGAAATCCCCGGTTTGCGGCCCGCGCCCGGCGAGCAGGATCCGGCTTTCGGCAAGCTCACGTTGAGCGATGGCCGTACCTTGGCTTACATGGACCGTGGCCCGCGCGACGGCACGCCGATCCTGCACTTTCACAGCTTTCAGGGCTCGCGCCTCGAACGAATGGCCGCCGATGAGGCGATGCTCGCCAAGCTGAAGATCCGCCTAATCTCGCCTGATCGTCCGGGCATGGGCCTCTCGACTCCGGCGCGAGACCGCACGGTGGTCGGCTGGGCCGACGATGTCCGCCAGTTAACCAGCCACCTGCTGGGGCCGGGCGAGCCCTTCTCCATCCTGGGCTTCTCCGCGGGCGCCACCTATGCGCTGGCCTGCGGCCAACTCCCCGGACTGCGGGCGATCTCGCTGGCCGGCAGTTTGGGCCTGCCGCATCTAATCGCCAACTGGCGCCGGTTCTCCCAGGAGACCTGGCACATCCTGCTTTCGGCCAAGCTGGCGAACTTTCGCGCCAGCACGTTTCTCGACATCGAGACCAGTCACCGCAATCGTCTGATGAACGAGTGGGAGCACTACTTCGAGGACGTGAAACGCGGCCTGGACGCCGATGACCGGCGGGTGCTTTCTCGGCCGGAAGTAGAGGAATCCTTCCAGCAGAACCGCCGCGAGAGTTACGCGCAGGGCCCTGGTTATCTTCTGCAGGAAGTGCAGGCGCTCTATTCGGACCCTCGCATCGACCTCGCGCACCTGGCGGCCTGCACGGTGCTGATCACGCACGGCATCGACGACCGGGTGGTGCCCATTGAAGTGGCGCGCGATCTCCACGAACGCATTCCGGGCAGCGGCTATCACGAGTTACCCCGGCGCGGACACTACTTTGTGTACGAGCCGGAAGAGATGGAGCATCTGTTGGCCGCGCTGTTGCGGGCGCATCGGAACTGCCCGGGATAGGGGCCTCGAGAAGTTCGTTGAGGGCGTAGGAGCTATTCTCTCCCCACACCACGTTCGTGCGTGGTGTGGGGTTCGAACGTGGTTTGGGGGTCGAACACCATCGCGGGCTTCAACGTGGTCTGGGGCAGCAGCAGCCCGTGGACGCTCTCGAGCGGCACCGCCACCGCCATGTCGATCCTCACCCGGGGGGGATCGCTAAGCGGAGGCGGACGCAAGCCGGCGGGGTGTTTCTCTAGTAGAATGCGGACATGAGGCGCCTGATAGTCGGCCTGCTCCTATTTGCCGCCTCCCTGGCGGCCCAGCCGAAGCGCGTACTCTACTTTTCGCACACCGCCGGCTTTCGCCATAGCAGCATCGCCACGGCCCGCGACGTGTTGCGGACGCTCGATCCCCAACGCTGGCAGATTACCGCCTCCGAGGACCTTGCCATCATCACCGCTAATCGCCTGCGGGATTTCGACGCCATCTTCTTTTTCACCTCCGGCGAACTCGCCCTCACCGACACCCAGAAGCGCGATCTGCTCGAATTTGTCCGCAACGGCGGCGGCTTCGGCGCCACCCATAGCGCCTCCGACACCTTCTATTCCTGGCCCGAATACGGCGATCTTTTGGGCGGCTATTTCGACGGCCATCCCTGGACCCAGCCCGTCACCATCGACGTCGAGGATCCCAGCCACCCCGTCACCCGGGGCTTGCCGGCCTCCTTCCGGCTCACCGATGAGATCTACCAGCACCGCGCCTTCGATCGCTCGCGCGTGCGGGTGCTGTTGACGCTCGATACGCGCACGGTGAACCTGCGCGCCCAGGGAGTGAAGCGTACGGATGAGGATTTTGCCCTGGCCTGGGTGCGCTCCTATGGCCGCGGGCGCGTCTTTTACTCGGCGCTGGGCCACTTCGACGAAGTCTTCCTTGACCCTAATGTGCAACGCATTTTGCGCCAGGGGCTCGAATGGATTACTGGCTTTACCGATGGCGACACCACCCCCCGTGGCTCAGGGCCTGCGCCCGTTGCCGCAGCCCTCACCGAAGCGGCCCAGTATGGCTTCAGTGGCACGGTGTCGCCCAGTGCCCTCGTGACTCTATTTGGTACTGGGCTCACGTCAGGGTCCACGATGGCGGCCGATTCGGATCACATCCGTCTGGCCGGCACCAGCGTGTCGTTGAATGGCACGCCGCTCCCGATCCTCTATGCGTCGCCGGGACAACTCAACGTCCGGATGCCGGAGGCGTTGCCGGCGAACCCGCAGATCGTAGTGCGCGCCGGCGTGGCGAATAGCTTGCCTTTGCTGGCCCGCGAAGCAGCGGCCACGCCGGGCATCTTTACGGTTACTTTTGCCGGGGATCAGTTCACGCTATGGGCTACCGGTCTCGGCGCGCTCGACGAACGCCGCCGGACGCGACTACTACCGCGGGTGACTTACAACGGCATCGAAGTGGAGGTGCTTTACTCGGGCGAAGCCCCGGGCTTCCCCGGCCTCTACCAGGTGAATGCGCGGCGCGCCCCATCCCCGGCGGTGGCCACGCGGATTCGGCTGGAAATCGGCGGCGCGGCTACGGAAATCGTTAGGCCCTGAGCGGAGGGCGGCCCGGGCGCTAGATTCGACCTGGCGCTAGAGCCGTCGGTCACCGTCAGGATGGTCACGCATTCCAGAGCGGAAGTCTCCCAGCCCGTGCGTGACGATGACGTGCGGTAGCGTCAAGCCCGCCACCAGAATGATGCTGGCGGCGAAGAGCTGGTTCAAGTCTCTGGGATCGAAGCGCCAAAATAACGGGATGATCAACAGAATCGCCAGAGCCGAGATGGCGACAAAATCGCCCGGCAAATCCGCGAGGCGGTGGCCGAATAAATTGCGGCAGGCGAGCAGGTGCCGCCGTGAGTGGCGGCCGAGGAACCAGACCGCGAAACCACTCAAGGGCGGCAGCAGCACCCAGGCCACCATGCACACAAGACGTTCTACCGTCTCGCTGAGCTCACTCTCCCACGCTTCGAGCCACACCAGGAAGAGCGCCAGCACCAGGAAGCTCATCCCGCCCAAAAGCGCCGCGTCCGCATGCTTTGGGAAAACGTCGGGGCCCAGGAAGTAGCCGAGATATCCGGCGGCCAAGCGTCCGTGCAGTGCGATCGGCACCAGGATGGCGGAGATCGCGAATACGATGGCCGTTACGCGTTGGGAGCGTGGCATTTCGCCCTCGGCAAAGTGAAACACAGAGAGGGCCAAGAAGGCGGCCAGACCCACTGCGGGCAACAAGAGGCACAACGCGCTCATGGCCAGGCCAATCGCCAGATAGACACCGGCAATCGCCAGCGAAGAGTCGCTATGGGCCGCCCACTTGGTTCGCGCGAAGCGAAGGTCGAACGCGCCGTGCGGAATGCCCGCAAGCACGATCAGGGCGAGGGCCAACGGCTCTCCTACCTCTGCGCCGTAAAGATGGGCCAGGCCGAGGGCGGCGAACAACCCGCCACAAAGGACCATGCCCTGGCGATCGTTCATCGGCCACCCAAGACGAGCGCCCGGATCATCGCGAGCTTGGGGACGTTCACCATCACCCGCAACGCCTCCCAGAGAGACACCGTTCCGGATAGAAATCGTACCAATTCCTTTTCCGGCGAAGCGCTGAGCAAGCCTTGCATCAGCGAGGCGCCCCGCAGGGGAGCGCGCGCCAAAGCCTGGAGGAACAACGTGTCGCTCAGCCGCAGCCAAGCCGGAAAGGGCGGTTCCCGCTCGGCTACCGTTTCGGTACCCGCTTGCGCGGCCTCGGCGATCCGTTGGGCCAGGTCCACCGCTTGGCGTTGGATGGATTGAAACGCGTAACCGGTGCTCGCCCGGATGACGCCCGCATTGGATCCGATCCGCAGTGGCCCAGTATTCACGGGAATGGATTTGAGCCCCAGCGGGATGGCGCCATACTCGGTTTCTTCTTCGGCAAAGCGATGCACCCCGCGGGCCGCCAGCCAACGGCGGCATTCGGCCAAGTGCCATTCGCGCGGCAGGGCATGCTTGCTGAACGCGGTGTGTTCCACAAGTGCGGTGTAAGGTGACGTCGGCAAAAGGTAAGCAAAGCGCACCGGGCTCTCGTCGGCGCTTTCCTGCAATTCCATCAGCAGCGCCTCGGCCGGGTCAAAAATAGGCTCGCTTGACCGCACCCAGATGCCGGCAAACGATTGCCAAAGAACTGCTTGGCGATCCTGCGGACGGAAAGCGGCGTCCACCACGTAGTCGAAGTTCCAAGCCGCAGTCGGCGTCCGCACGGCGTGGGCGGAGATCTCCAACTCGCCGCAATCCCAGTGGAAGCGCGTACCCCGGGACTCAAGTTCGTCCAGCATCGCGGCGAAGAAGTCATCCCCGCGCGTCAATGAATAGGGCGCATGGCGGCAGTCGATGCTTCGCGCGAATCCCTGGCCGGCAAATCCCACCCGGTTCCACCGAAACGACGGCGGCACCGGATAGATCGCCTCCGCATCGCCGAAGAAACAGAAAGTGCGTTGGGGGTGAGGAAGGCGCGGACGCTGATCGAACATCGTAACCGCAGCCCCTGGAAGGCAATGCACCAGGGCATGGGCGAGGCTGAGGCCCGCGGCGCCCGCGCCCCGAATGGCGATGGATGGTGACAGCATTAACTTCGTTTCCCGAGGCTGGTGGGGAAAGCCACCGGGCTTTCCCCACCGACCGAGGAGCGCTAGTGGGTCGCGGTGGAGAGTTCGGACTTCTGCACAGCGATTACCCAGATGTAGATGCCGAAAGCGGCCTTCGCCAGAATGTCAGCGATCGTGTAGCCGACCTGAACATAGGTGGTGGCCGTTCCGCCGCTGACGCCCAGCATGGGCAAGACGAACACGATGGGGTAGAAGCTCCACGTGATCAGGATGATCCATCGGGCGGCGCTCACCAAACCACGGGCGGCCGGCGGTTGCTGGTCAATCGACTTCGAAAGCCCAACCAGCAACTGGAACACGATGATCAGGAAGGGCACCATCGAAAGAGCCCACCAAGTCCAGCGGGTACCCGGGTCGGCCGAGATTTCACCGGGGTAGCCGAGCAACACCATCAACGCCGCCAAGCCGGAAAGCAGCATACCCTTTTGAGCGGTCTCCTGGGCGGAGAGACGCATGACGAGGATCAATTCGAGCAAGAGGAGCGGCACGGTGAGAAGCCAATCCACATAGCGATAGGCGTCGTTGAACACGACGCCGGTGGCCTTCACCACGCCGTTCGTCACGACGTAGGCGGATTGCCAGCTCTCATAGATGCGGAAATAGTGGTAGAAGGCGATCAGCGTGACGATGCCGCTGATCGTAACGGCGGTTTTGTACTGGTGCGACACCTGTGAGCGGCCCAGAAACAAGAAAACGGTGGCGGCGCCCATCACGGCGAGCGTGAACGAGAAGGCGTTAAAGACGAGACTAAATTGTCCGGCGGTCATTGGATCCATAGCAGAAACCTTTCAGCGTAATGTGGTTTTGGATATTCCAAGGAGCGCGCTGGAAGTGAGGTGAGTGGCTGCTGCTTCGTCGGAATGAGTCTCTGAGGACGAACTTCCCCAACGCGAACATAGCGCATGCATCTTTCTTCCAAGCGTTCCCCTCGGCTAATTCTTCGCTGGAGTTGTGGAATAGGGAGTGCAGGGCCTCTCCCTTCCAGCATTGAAGTTCGCGGTGATCACCCGCTCCCGTTCTGACGGGTGCGAGTCTGGTTTCCAGTCGAAACCAAACAAGTATATGCGACGCGCCCGCCAAGGATGCTAATTAGTTTGAAATTGTTTCGTTACCTTAATCCGTACTTGCGCGTCACGATGCGCGATACGGGGCAACCTGCTTCATCTTCGGTCATCGCCGCGCATCCTGCCCTCGCCACGGCCTTCGACTATCTGGACCGAGTCGGAACCGGTTGGCAGTGTGAGGCATCGCAGAACGCAGCTCCCCCGCCGGAATCAATAGCGTCCCCGATGGCTCCGTGTGCTGCCCTCAGGGCCAGCGCTATGCTTTTCCGCGTAACGCCATGGATCGCATGGCCCTTCTCCAGGCGCCGCCGGCTTCCGGAGCCGACCCGCTCTGATCGGCTTTTCGCCGTGTAATGCAGATTCATTTATGATATAACGGCTGTCATGAAAACCCTCGTTTGGTTGTTCCTGGGCTGCTTCGGTGCTTCGCTCAGCTTCGGACAAGTGGAACGCGCTTCCCTGGTGGGCACCTTGACCGACAATTCCGGGGCCGCGATGGCTGGCGTGGAAGTGACGGTGACCAACACCGCTACCAACGCCAGCCAACGGCTGCTTACCGACGACGCGGGCGCTTACTCCGCCGTGAATCTGATTCCCGGCAGCTACAGTATACAAGCCAGCAAGTCCGGCTTCCGGAATATCATCTTTAAGGACTTCGTTCTCCAAGTGAGCCAAGCCGCGCGGCTCGACCTGAAGATGGAACTGGGTGACGTCACCCAGGTGGTGGAGGTGACCGGCGCGGCGCCGCTGCTGCAAACCGAGAATGCGAGCGTGGGGCAGGTGATCTCGAAGGAGGCCGTGCAGTCGTTGCCCCTCAACGGCCGGAACTTCGTGCAACTGGCAATCCTGGCGCCCGGTGTCACCGGTCTCGACTATGCGCAACCCAACACCATCAACTCCGGCCGCCGTCCCGATGAACTGCGGCCGGGCGGCACGGCGATCGCGGCCAACGGCGCGCGCAGCACGTCAAACCAGGTACTGGTGGATGGCATTGACAACACCGAGATGATCTCGCAAACCTTCATCGTGCGTCCGGCGGTGGAAGGCATTCAGGAATTCAAGGTGCTTACCAACAACGCCGGCGCCGAGTACGGCCGTTCGGCGGGCGCGGTGGTGGTGATTACGTCGAAGTCCGGGTCGAACCAGTTTCATGGTTCTTTGTTCGAGTTTCTCCGCAACGAGCGCCTCGATGCGCGCAATTTCTTCGCGCGGACCGATGCCGTAAAGCCGCCTTTTCGGCTGAACCAGTATGGCGCGGCCCTGGGCGGTCCGGTGATTCGCAACCGCACCTTCTTCTTCGCCAACTACGAGGGCTATCGCGAAGTCTTCGGCGACAGCCAACTCCTCACCGTGCCGACCCCGGCCATGAAAGGCGGTGACTTCCGCGGCGTGGTGCCCAATGGCATCTTCGATCCGCTCACCACCACCGCGAACCCCGCTGGTGGCGCGGCCATTCGCCAGCGCTTCCCCAACGATACGATTCCGGCCAGCCGCTTCGATTCCGTCGGCGCCGGGCTCGCCCGCCTCTGGCCGGACCCGCAGCGGCCCGTGCTCGTCAATAACTTTGTCGCTAACCCCGTCAAGCGGTCGAGTCTGCATCGCGCCGACGGCCGCGTCGACCATCAGTTCTCCGCCAGTAACTCGGGGTTCTTCCGCTACTCGATTGACAAGAGTTTAATCACGATGCCCGACACCTTCGATCGCGTCATCGGCGGCAACGAAGCCAGCTTCGCGGGCGACAACACCGTTACGGGCCGCAACCTGGTGGGCGCCTTCACCCGTGTGTTCTCGCCCAGCACCGTGGGCGACTTCCGCTACGGCTACACGCAGTTCAACATGTCGTTGATCCCCACCCAGTTGAGCAATCCCATCTGGTCGCGGATTCCCGGCCGCCAAACCGGTGACCCGTTTCAGCCTTCGGCCCCCATCGTGGGCACCGCCGGTTACGCCGGCCTCGGCAACGCCCGCTCCACGCCGCTGATTCGCAATCAGAAGATGCACGAGTTCATCGTCAACTTTTCCACCCTGAAGGGCGCGCACAATCTGAAGTACGGCGTTGACCTGCGCTTCCGCACCACCGGCGAAACCGCGTCGCCTCCCGGAGAGAGCGCCTTCGGCCGTTGGAACTTCGACCCCGCCTATTCGCGCAATCCCGCTTCGCCCGGCGGCACCGGCGACACCATCGCCACCATGCTGCTTGGCTTCCCGGTGGCCCTGCGCCGAGATGTCTTCCTGCCGGGCACCGCCACGCTAAACACCAACGAGCTCAACTTCTACTTCCGTGACGAATGGCGCGTCACCTCCCGCTTGACGCTCAACCTGGGCTTGCATTATGAGGTGAACACGCCATTCGTCGAAAAGAAGAATCAGTGGGTGAATTTCAACCCTGCCACGGCCACCCAGTTGATCGCCGGGGTCGGCGGGGTGTCGAACACGGGCAATATCAACACCGATTGGAAAGCCTGGGGACCCCGCGTCAGCTTTGCCTACCAGATCAACAAGCGCACGGTCTTCCGCGGCGGCTACGGACTCTTCTACGAGCCGCAAGGCAACTTCAACACCAGCATCCGCCAGTTCCGCCAGCCGCCGTTCGGCTTCGTGGTGAACATTCCCTTCAGCGGCAACGACGTGCCCGTCACGCGGGCCTCAGACGGCTTCCCCGTGGTGACGCAAGTGCCCGACCTTACGCGCGGCCCGGCGTTGTACGCCTTGCGCGCCGTTACCCCCAACTACCGCAATGGACAGATCCAGCAGTTTAACGTGAGCGCCCAGCGGGAACTCGGGAAAGACATGGTGATGACGCTCGGTTTCGTCGGCTCCACCGGCGCGCTGCTGAGTTGGGCGCGCAATATCAATCAGCCCGACCCCGGCCCCGGCGCGATTGACCCGCGGCGGCCTTTCGCCCGCCAGCTTCCCGCCGTCACCGGCATCGCCTATCTCGAAAGCTCAGCCAATTCGGCCTATACTTCGTTGCAGCTCTCCTTCGAGAAGCGCTTCTCGAAGGGGCTCTATGTGCTCAGCAATTGGACTTGGTCGCATGGCCTCGACAATGTGGGCGGCGACGGTGGCGCCAATGGCCCCCTACCGCAGGATCCGCGCAACCGCCGCGCCGATTGGGCCAGTTCAAACTCCGACATGCGCCACCGCGTGAACTTCGCCGCCTCCTATCAGTTGCCATTTGGCCAGAGCTTGCGCGGACCGGTACGGCACGTGGCCACCGGCTGGGAGATTGGCGCGCTCACCGTGCTCCAGTCCGGCTTGCCCTTCACCATCACCGTGCCGGGCTCGCCTTCGAACACGGGCTCCGGTTCCCGCGCCAACCCCGTCCCCGGTATCGACCCGATACCCGCCAACCGCACCATCAACAACTGGTACAACCCGGCCGCCTTCGCCGTCGGGCCCGCCTTCACCTGGGGTACACTCGGGCGCAACACCCTCCGCGGCCCGGGCATTTTCAACCTCGACTTGTCGGCAGCGAAGAAGTTCACCATCCGCGAAGGGAAGCGCCTGGAGTTCCGCGCCGAGTTCTTCAACTCCCTTAACCATCCGCAATTCGGCCTGCCCGGTGGCACTGTGGGCGTAGGCGGCGCGGGGACGATCACCGGGACGCAGCGGGCGAACCGGCAAATCCAGATGGCCTTGCGCTTCGCGTTTTAGCGCCGCCCGGGAGCCGTGGATCACTCCCCGAATCCACCGGGTCGCCACACAACCTACCAGCCAGTAATGGTGTGCCGCAGGATCATCAGCGAGCAATCGATGTTGGATCGCCCGTTCAGGGAGCTTGCATAGTGATTGAGTACCGCAGGAAAGCGGTACATGAAGGGATGGTATGCGCGATAGGCCCAGTGGACGGGGCGGTGGGAGACGTGCCTGAGGCGGTTCCCGGCGAGTGGTTCGTGCTGTTCCCAGGTCTGGAGGCTCGTCTGCTGGCGCGCGAGAGTAACCATGCTGTCTTTCGGCTCACGCTGGCCGCCAAAGTTGGGGAAGGTTGGGCGGTCGGGGACGCGGTGCAAGTTACAGTCAAATGGTCGCGTCCTGGCTCCAGGTTTTTCTCAGAGCACCGGCGAGGTTGAGTAGGCCGGGCGTTTCCTGAAGTCCTAAATTGGGCGCCCGGTGCC
>Ga0209591_10001594_pt1 | contig 27811 bp, 22 predicted proteins | sample MAT01_FD_187207 | JGI IMG/M metagenome (GOLD analysis project Ga0209591, IMG submission 187207) | Freshwater microbial communities from Lake Fryxell liftoff mats and glacier meltwater in Antarctica - MAT-01 (SPAdes) (version 2) | ecosystem: Environmental > Aquatic > Freshwater > Ice > Liftoff... | reverse complement strand
CGGAGCCTTCTTGGTCGGAGCCTTCTTGCTTGCGCTCTTGGCGGTCGAGGCCTTCATGGCCGGTGCGGCTTTGCCCGCGGCAGGTTTGGCCATGGCAGGTTTGGCCATGGCGTTCTTCGCCGGGGCCTTCTTGGTGGTCGTCTTCTTTGCTGTTGATGCCTTCTTAGTCGTCTTCTTTTTCGCCATGTTCGATCATCCGTAAGTTGATTTTCTGCCGGAATCGCGGCCGCGCCGCACTCCAAGGACTCCCGGCGACACGATCAATCTACTGCGCTTTGTCCGGTGATGCAAGTTGGAGGATCTGCACAATCGGTGAGCGCATGGTTGGGGGTGTGTTGTTGGTCAGTCTGCGGATGGTCGGACTATTGGGGACCAACGTACACGACAAAGTCGGCGCGATCGCGGTCAGATTCGTGCATGCGAGGTGCGTCGGGGGGGCCATCGGCCAAAGTATTCACATAGCTCACGGTCAGCACACGCACACCGGGCCGGAGCGCGGAGAGGGCCATGACCAGGCCACCATCAAAGTCGGAATGGAAGCGACCGACGACTTGGAGGACCGGCCTATGACCCTGCTCAAGGGCATTGGTCAGGCTCTCGGCCATGGTCCAATCCCAGAGCGATTGGCTGCGGAACATGCCTTCATCGTTCGGGGATGGAGGCTCGGGCGGCGTAGCGGGCGGAGCATCAGGTGGGAGGTCCGAGCTGCCGCGAAGAAATGTGTCGAAATCGCGTCTATAGCGTGTGCCGGGCTCGGGCAGGCGATCGGGAATGCGGAAGAGGCGGCGCTGTTCGGCGCCGAGCGCGGCCAGGCGTGTGTAGCCCTCAAGTCGAGCGATGCGCACGTAGCGGCGCGGGGCGTTGGAGGCGATGATGGGGGATCCGGTTGCTTTGGCGCCGTTGATCATGGCGAGGTGACCGGGCGGATTGCTGACGGCGGACCCGAAGGCCCGCGTTTGAAAGGTGCGTTCGTCGGTCAGGCTGCTGAGGTAGTCGTCAACATGAACCTGCACATCGCGTTCGAGAAACTCCATGGAGAGTGCGCGGTTGGGACCGGCGAGATCTGCCCAGATTGCTGCCGCGTTGGCCAGCCCGAGCGGGTGACCGTGGTTTTCGCCGATGACCAGAACATCAGCGTTGGCGGCGGCGGAGAGCATGTCTGACCAGGGGGCGGAGTTTCCCGATGTGCCATGGAAAATCGGCACGGCACGGGCGAGGGTCGAGCCGAGCAGCGCGGTCGCCGCATCGGGCTTCGGGTGTGAGGGGCTGGTTGCGCAACCGGAAAGGAGTGAGGCGGACAGGAACAGGCACAGAAGTCTGGCCATTGGGATGCTCGGGAGGGATTAAGAAGTGCGGGATTGATCGATGCCAGAACCATAGTCGGTTCGGCCCAGGCATTTACAAGGTCTTAATCAATCGTCTTTCTCACGGTTTTATTGTATGTGTCGCAATGGACGCTCTGGTATGCTGGTTCCTGCTAATCAACTTCAAGGAAACAGCATGTACGGGAAAATGCGAATCTTCATGACGTGTGCAGCCCTTTCGATCGGGATGCTTGTCTTCGGTCTCGGAGAGCTGTTGCGGTGCGGCAAGACGCTGCTTGGACCATCGACGGTGACCTTCGCGCAGGCGACGGGACAGGGTGGTGGGGGGTTAGCGTCGTACGGGTATGTGAGGGTTACGGGTGCGCGATCGGCGATGGACCGCACGGTGATCGTGATGAAGATGAAGAAAAATCAGTCGGTCGATCAGGGACAATGGGCCGGCGCGTATGTGCCGATCGTGGATGCGGCGGATGACCAAGAGAGTGGGCCCTGCAGCCTGCTTGCGTGGTTGCCGCAAGCGAATGAAGATGCAGACCTTGACGAAATGGAGAGCCTTGAAGGCGAGGCCGGGGATGAACTGGTGGGGTTTGTCGAGTGTGCCTATGAAAAGCTCGACCCGAAACACCAACAGGTCATTGCGCCGATGGCACGGATCAACACCCGCAACTGCTGGGTCGTTGATGTGCGGAAGCCCTCGTGGCTGAAAGGGCTGGGGCTGGTGATCGGTGGGCTGGCGATTCCGGGAATCGCGGTGGCGTGGAAGTTGAAGAAGGGGTTTGTGAGCTAAAGGCAGAACTGTGTCGTACATCAGGTGCCGCAGGCGGCGCGGTGCCTTGTGCATGTGTGGAAAGTGTTGCACACAAGAAAGCCCGAGCGGGTGCGCTGGGGCTCTTTAAGTTTCAGGCAGAGTTGTGGGATGTGGGCTGCGGAAAGGCAGATGCGAATCACCAATCGGCCCTCATTCCAGCCAATCTTTCGCTTTTAGCCGCATGGGGACGTATTGCTCGGTGACATAAGAAATGTCCTTGGTGATCAGCGATTCGACCTCCATTTTGAAGCCATTTTCAAGCATGGTCTCGATCTCTTTTTTCCACCCTCGATGACCGGCGAACCATGGATAGGCGAGGATTTCGCCAGCGCGTTTGCGATCGTTGTCGTTGAGGTCGATCTTGACAGCATCGGAGAGTTCGCACTCGTCGTAATCTTTGGCGCGGATGCCAAGGAAGCGGGCCTCGGGGATGGCCAGGCGTGTGGACTCGAAGGCGAGGGAGATGGAGCCCTGCTTGATGACGGAGTAGATGTAGTGGCCCCAAGGGTCGCAGTCGAGCAGGCAGATGATCGGGAGCTTGAGTTCCTGATTGAAACGTTGAAGAAGCCTGCGGCAGCCGCGTGGGGGCTGGCCCGCGCCGTGGGTGAGGATGCAGTTGTTCTCTTCCCAGAAGCGGTCTTCGTTAAAGCGGTTCCAGACCGTCCCCTTTTCAACGTGCAGGACAAACTTGGCCTCGCACTTCTTGAACTGCAGAATGTCGGGCTCGACGATTGAAGGGATGGCGTATCCGCCCGAGCCCATGCGTCGGCAGTCGATATCGTCGCCCTTGTCGGTGATGGTGATGTTGCCAACGAGCGCGCCACGGTTCTCGGCAAAGACGTGCAGCTCTTCACGGAGCGCACCGAGGGCAACCTCAAGGTCTTCAAGGATCGGGTCGGACTCATCCTGTCCATCGAAGGTGTTTTCCTTCGTGCCGGCAACGGTGTGTTTGGCCTTGTAAAAGACGCCGCGGAGGCTGGAGGTCTTCTCAGCATCAATGAGGTCTTTGATGGTGCTGGCGTGCAGCATGGTCTGCATGAACTGTTTGGCCTGGTTGAGGTTGAAGAGTTCGCGTTCCTGCTTGGCATCGCCCATTTCAAGGATGCCGCGTTTTTTGTTCCAGAGCGTGTTGCTCTTGGCGCGGGTGGGGATGGCGACAACGGGCTCGATGCCGGCAAGGGCCGACTTGCTGACTCTGTCGGCGAGATCAACAACCTTGGCGAGCGTGAGGCGGTCGCGCTCTTTGCGGGCCTTGGAGGGGCCGGGACGGGAGGACGAAGTTGGGGAGGGTTTGGACTTGGGCATGGGCGGCACTCCGTTGCCGGTGCGGATGGGGGTGATGGTGCGGTGTAGACTGATGAACGCGATGTTGAGGTTCAACGGTATACATCATGTTGCGATCATCTGCTCGGACTACGAGCGGTCGAAGGCGTTTTACATGCGGGTGCTTGGGTTGCGCATGGTGCGCGAGACGTTTCGCGGGGAGCGTGGGTCGTTCAAGCTGGATCTGGAGGGTGGGGGAATGTGCGTGGAGCTGTTCTCGTTTGGCCCGCCCTCGACGGTGCCCCCCACGAGGCCGACGCGCCCGGAAGCGTGCGGACTTCGGCACTTGGCGTTCGGGGTCAACGATGTGGATGAAGCGGTGCGAGAACTGATGGCCCAAGGTGTGGTGTGCGAGCCGGTGCGTGTGGACGAACTGACGGGGAAGCGGTTCACGTTCTTTGCCGATCCGGATGGGTTGCCGCTTGAGGTGTATGAAGGCTGAAGGTGGGGGAGGCATGGCCTGATCAGAAGAAGGCATGATCAGAAGAGGGCGGGGCCATCATCGACAGGAACCATCTTGCCGTTGACCAGACGCATACGCGGCTTGGGCTTGGTGCCCGAGGCTGCGGGTGCGGGGCGTGCGCGAGGGACGGGCGATGGAGCCGCGCCGGTTTTCTTTGACGGTTTGGTTTGGTACGTGCTGGTCTTTGCCGTTGTGGATGACTTCTTGGATGGAGGCTCACCCTTGCGGCTGAGACGCCTGGTTGGCTCGGTGTTGATGAGCCTCTGCTGCGGGTCATCACCCTTGGCGAGCGCGGCCACGTTGAGCATGGCGGCCTCGGCCTTGGACTGCTTGAAGATCGGATCGCCACTGGCAACCGCCGCGCCGCGCACGGTGGTGGGGGCGGGCTGGGCGGATTCGATGATGATGACGCCATCCCGATCGGCGTGTTCGTGTTCCTTGATGGCCTTGCCATCTTCATCGAGCTCGATATCGGCGATGGCGGTGAGCTTGCGGGCCTGCGCGAGGAGCGTGTCGTAGAGCTTCCTGGCATCTGTGCCGTTGATGGCGTGTACGGCCTTGGTGATCTCGCCTATGTAGCGCTCGAAGACATCGCGACGCTCGGCCTCGCGACGCATCTTGTGGCGTTTGCGGAGATAGGTGCCGAGTTTGCGGCCGCACTCCATAAGCGCGAGCTTCATCTCTTTGCGGATCTCGTCATAATCGGCGATGGCCTCCTTGGACTCGCTGGTGAAGGGAACCCAGACGCTGGCCATGTGGATCATGACCACGATGGGACCAACGGGGACACTGCCGCGGGGCTGCTGAAGGTTGTAGTTCTTCCATGCGGTCTCGATGACGGCCTTGAAGCTGCTGCACGCCGACTGCTGGAAGAGCAGTGGCACGCGGTTGGCGAAGCGGATGACGCGGGCGGTGTCTTCGGTGGGCAGCTCGCCGCCAAAGGCGATGGCGGCTTCGATCTGGAAAGGGCGGCCGCGATAGACGTTGGCCTCGCGTGTGCTGGCGGCGTAAAACTCGGCCCGCACGCCCTTGAACATGCCCTTGAGAAGCTGCTGCACACCGATCGGCGCGAGGCAATCGGTTGGTGGTGGGGGAAGCTTGGCTTCTTGAAGGTGTTTGAAGAGGCGTTCGGCCTGAGCGTGGTCAACATCGGCTACCTTGGTGTTTTTGTTGGCACCGACGGCCTGACAAAGCGCGCCCGCGGTGGCGGCCGAGACGCGGCAGAACTTATCCTGCAGGAAGTTGTAGAGCGTGTAGCCCTTCTCATCCTGCTCCGATTCTTTGAGCATCTGAAGGAGGATGCCGAGCTCGATCCCCTTGGGGTGCGGCTGAATCTCTTTGGTCTCGGGTGGAAGCTCGCTGACAGCGCGCGGAAAGAGGATGAGCCCCGAGAGTTCGGTGGTGACTTGTGGGAGTGCCGGGGCTTGCACGACCTGATCGCTTGCGCTGTCGGCTGCCACGGCATCGCTTCCACCAGCCTTTCGGTTTCGAGGAAGCAGGGCTTCATCGTCTTCGGCCGCGCTTTCGCGGGTGGGGGGAACGAAGGTGATGCGTGCGTGCGGGTTGGCGATCGCGGTGAGTTCGAGGAACTCATCGACACTGCCGCGGCCTTTCTGGTAGCGGCCTTCAAGCTCGATGGAGACGCTGGTGCCGGTGGGATAATCGGTGGGCGAGAGGAACTTACCTTCGGCGGCGAGTTCACGCGTGCCGGTTGTGAGGTTGCGCAAGCGCGCGAGGGGGAAATCGTCTGTTTCTTCGTCAACCGTGACTTCGGCACGGTTGGTTTTGGTGTTCATCGCGAGCTCGATATGGTGCGCGGGCTTGTGCGCGCTGGGACGGGTCTGAATCGCCATGGGCTTGCCGGTGGTGATAAGCCCGAACATTCCCGCGGCGGAAATACCGATGCCCTGTTGGCCGCGAGACATCTTTAAGCGATGAAACTTGGAGCCGTAGAGGAGCCGTCCGAAAATATTCTCGACCTGTTTGCGGACGATGCCCGGGCCATTATCGATGACGGTGATGCGATAGCGGGAAGTCTTGGATTGGGCGGCACGAGTCTCCGAACCGTTTCTGGATGGTCCACCGGCCGACCCGGCTCGAGGTGCCGAACCAGCCTCGGAGAGGTCCTCGATCACGATGGTGATGTCGGGCAGAATCGAGGCTTCTTCGCAGGCATCGAGCGCGTTGTCCACGGCTTCCTTGACCGTGGTGAGCAGGGCCTTGCGCGGGTTGTCGAAGCCGAGCAGATGTCGGTTTTTGGCAAAGAACTCCGAGACCGAGATATCGCGCTGTCGCAAGGCCATGGACTCGGCCGTGACCTTGGGCTCACGGGTTTGATTGCTTGTTTTTTTGCTCACGCGGGTGGATGAGGTCGGTGTTTCGAGCGGTTGGGCTACAGCGGGCATCGCAGCCCTCCCTGGCTGGGTGAAGTGTGGGGACACGAGATCATCGGCACTATATTGCGCGCAAGGTTGGAAGTGGGGAAGGGAAAATCTTCCGCCCGATTCCGAACCGATCCTTGGCCCAAGCCGTCGGGTGCTCATCCGAAAGGTGAGGTTTGGGCGACAATGCGTGTGCAAACCGCCGGCCCGTTTTTTGACTCTGCGTTGGCTTACGGGGCTGAGGGGTTTAAGGCTTGCCGCGCTGCGCAGAAGGCGTTGTGGTTTTTGCTTGGGTCGCTGGCAAGCTGGGCATCGATTCGTGAACGTGCCCGTTCGGAGAGCAACCAGCCAAGGGGAATGGCGTCACGTTCGGTATCGAGGCCGAAATCAATCATGTTGGCGCCATAGCCTGCGCGCTTAACTTTCTCGACCGCGATGCGGAGTTGCTGGACGCTGGCGCGGCCGCGGGCTCCGCGGGTGTTCATCAACGCCCGAACCGGTGAGAGCGCCTCACCAAGCCCGCGCCACTGATACTGTGTTCGGTCATCCGCCACATCATCCTGATCCTCATCGGTGATGATGGTACCGATGCGGATGATGACGAGCGAGAACGGCTTGCGGTCGGGAATCTGTTTGTCATCGATGGCAATCGCGTTGAGAATATCAAGCAATGTCGCCGCACCTGAGTTGTCGAAGTAGCCGCCATCGGCAAGACGGCGGGAGTGATGGAGACGGCCTTTGTCATCAAGATATTCGGGAAGACGGGCTGCGGGGGTGACGAGCGGGAAGCGGGCACTGAGCCCGACGGCGGCGGCAAGAGAGATGTGAAGCTGTTCGGGAGGAAGCACATCGGCAAGGGTCTTGAAGCGGCGGAGATCGGGTCGGAGCAGACCATCGTCGGTCGCACGCTGGAAGCGAAGATTGCTGATGACGATGCGTTCGCCGGTCTCGACCTCGGTGGTGTTGAGAAATAGGCCGGGTGTGGAGCCTTGTGCGAAGTTTGGCCAGAGGGCAAAGAAGTCATCGCTCATCTGCGAATCGCCGGTTGCGGTTGACCAGGCAGACTCGAACGAACGCTCGAGCGCACGCGCGCGGTCGAAGCGGCGGATAGGGAACGGGATGAACCGCTGCACAAGATCGGGGTAGAGGGCCGCGGCAAGCACGGGCGAGAGTAGATCATTGTTCAACACGCGTCTGACGGCTTCGGGAACGGATGTTGACTCGGGGCGCAGGGGCGACCAGAGACCGCGCCGAGCATCGCGTTGCGCGATCAGGCCCGCAAAGATACCCGCGCCGACGCTCCCTCCCGAGACACCACTGATGGCAAAGACGTGCCTTGAAAAGTTGGGATTCGCCTCTTCAAGCGAGGCAAGCACACGTGCGGTAAAGTACGCGGCGTAGATGCCGCCTCCTTCAGCGCACACCAGCACGACGGGGTAGGGGGCCTCGTTCCAGCGGCGAGCATCGGTTCGATTGTTCAGCCACGTCTTGAAGCCGTCATCAAAGTTGGCGGGTTCAGTGGGGGCAGCGGATGCCGAACGCGGGACGACACGTATCGCATGGTTGTCGTTGAGATCGAGCACGCTGAAAAGGATCGCGGCACCGAAGACCAGAAGAATGGTCTGGATGCGCAGCCGCAGACCGATGAGGCGGAGGATGCTGAGGAACGCCACCCAGAGCGATGCGCTCGCGAGAAGAATGGCGAGTGGCTTGGCACCCACAGAGAGATCATCACTGAGTGAGAACGCCGCGAAGAGGGCGATCGCGAGGAGGATGTAAAGGAAGAGGAAGGCCGATGTGCTTCGTTCAAGCGCAGAGTATGTTCCAATATCGGCTGTTGGAGAAGGGGACGGACGATGAATGCCGAACCACTCGGTCCGCTTGACAAAGAAGAGATAGAGCAGCGCGGCACCTGCGAGGGAAAGAACGCAGAGTGCAGTTAATACCGGGCGCGTGAGTGCCTCGCTGCCGCCGGATTCAACATTGAGGAACGCCCGAAGCGAACCGATCGCCATCGCGAGAAGTGGAACAGTTCCCAGCATGCGTGGCAGGTGTCGCGCGGCCTTTCCGTGCAGTCCCGGCGCATCAACGGCACCCGCTGCGAACATGTACGTGAGCGCACGCGCCCAATACCAGATCATCAGACAGGCGAGCAACGCGGCAAGCGAGACCCAGAGCAGTTGCAGCGGATTGGTACGCAGGTCTTCGGCCAGCACCTGGTGGCACTCGATCGCCTGATCGGGGAGGCTGACCAGCAATCCGATCATGAACGAAACCAGCAGGCTCGCCCGCATGATGGAGAGGACTTTGCGAACCTCGTTCAGGCGACGAACACGCCTCAAATGTCGCGTGCGGCACGATGGCCGACCGGGTGAGTGACGGGTCCACCGGTTCCACAAGTATCGCCGCAGATGCATGATCCAGCGCGTGCAAGGCTCGATCCGGTCGAGAAATGAGTTGGCTCGCCTCCCGACCTTCGCGCCGATTCGCTGTCCGACACTCTCAATGACCTTTGGGTCTGAACTCTGGTCCATGCGTGCTCCTCATCTCCACAGCGGAGTGCGCGGCGGAACACGACAGCCTATTCAGATTTTCCGTTCAGAATGTTCTCCACCCATCCGTGGGTATCTCGCAGAACTACCGCTTCCTGCGGAAGGCCAGGAGCGCGCCCGCCCCAAGCAGCGCGGCGGACCCGGGTGTGGGCACCGCGATGCGGAAGATCAGGAACTCGCCCGCGCCAGAGCCGCCGTGAATCGGATCGGAGTCGCCAGGGGTGTTCCACCACATCCAGCGCGCGGCGGATGTGATTCCGGGGATCGAGCCCCAGGGCGCGATGCCGTTGTTCCCGCCAGCAAAGGGCGTCTCCCAGAGGCCGCCGGTGGTGGCGTCGGCGATGTGTCCGCTCATCTCGGAGAGTGTCGGGACCGGGTCGCCATCACCACGATTCACGTGGGTTGCGTAGACCTCCCACTTGCTGTCGCCGCTGTGAAGGGACTCGCCCGAATCGACGAAAACTTGCGCGAGCACGCCTTGTGCCACCGCGTCGTCGGACCATGCAGCGATGTAAACTTCGTTCAATGCGAAGAATGAGTAGGGCTCGGGTATTGACCAGTTGTACGTGCCGGGCGATCCGGATGCACCCGCCTCATTCTGACCAACAAGTTCGAGCCCGACGTTGGTCGTGGTGTACAGGGCGTAATGGTTGTCGGCGGTGATCGCGGCATCAATGATGGCCGCGCGTGCAAGACCGGTACCGGCGAGCGCAAGGACGGCGCATGCGCAAGGCGCGAATGAACGATGCATTTTTGAAACTCCCTCTCCCGTCACAAAGCCTGCGCGTTGTGCGCAAGTCTCTTGACAGGCGGAGTTTACCTCTCGATTTTGCAGAAACAAGCAGGGTGAGGCACTTGGACGTATAGACTTTTCGGGTTTCTTTACGAGTGCTGTGTACCGACGATTTTCCCGGACCTTCATTGGCGATTGGCGGGCCCGTGATTTTCACCCGGTCGCAAACTGCTCACTACCCGCGAGGCTCGTACGTGTTTCCAGTCTGTACAACCGATAGATGGACGATGCGGAACCACCTTGTCGCGGCCATATTCCTCGCTCTGATCGGTTTGCAAGCGATGGGCGCGTCAACGCTCGCCGCATGGTCGGCTGACGAAGGTGATCAGCTGCTGTTTGAACAGACGCGGATCGATGTCGGCCCAGTCTCGGATGCCGAGACTGTAAAACGGGCATTCAAGTTTGTGAACAACAGCGGGCGGATCATCAGCCTGGCCGTCGGTCACTGCAGCTTCTGTCCTGAGCCCGAGACCGACAAGAAGCAGTACCTTCCGGGCGAGTCAGGGGTTGTGGTGCTCGAGCTGGTGACCATGGGAAAGTACGGTGATGTGTCGGCGAATGCGGATGTTGGTGTAGCGGGGGTGAAGGGAAGGGGCGTGAACATTGTGCTTGCGGCACAGGTGAGGCCCACGGTTCGTGTGGAACCACCGGGCATCAACCTTCCGGAGATTGTGCGTATGAAGGGGGCGACGGAGATCATCACGATCACCGGTCGCGGCAAGGACTTTGCTGTGACGGGGGTCGAGAGTCTCTCGCCGTGGCTGGATGTTGTGGCATCACCCGGCAAGAAGGTTAAGGATCTCGATGAAGAATGTACAGTTCATGAAATCACATTGAAGGTGAAGCCGGGGGTGCCGCTCGGAGCGTTCAATGGGTCAATCTCGATCCGCACGACTGATTCGCGAAAGGCGGTTGTCGGCTTCAGCATCGAAGGGCGCGTGGTTGGTGATATGTTTGCGCGGCCCGACCACGTGACGCTGAAGGCGATGCGTCCCGAGAGTGTCTTTACAGCGGAGTTTGAAGTGTTGACCCACTCGGGCGACCCGCTTCTGCCCGGGATGATCGAACTGGCGGTGAAGCCATTGTATGGTGTCGCTTCGTGCGTGATCGACGCGGTGCCGGGCGACGAAGTCGGCGTCATGCACATCACGGTCAGCGGACTGCTTCCGCCACGCGCCATGCCCACGTTTGACATGCCCGTGGCCATCACCCACTCGGTCACACGCGAGGTGTTGATGGTGCCCATCCGGCTCAACCCGCGCAACGATGTGCCCAAGTCATCCGGCGGGTCTCGACAGAAGCCCTGACCATTCGTGCCTATTGAAACGCGACAGCATCTCGGTGGTGACGAACCAGAGGTTTTTCAGCAGAGCGCCAGTCAACCGCTAGGACATCAATTCGAGCGCGTCGCGAGGCCCATCGGTTGGCGCGCAGCAAGTGACGGAGGATCTTTCTCAGCTTCTCGCGCTTCTCGGCGGTGATCGCGGCTTCGGGTGGTAGATACGCCGAGTCCGAGCCTTCTGCGATTTGGCGGGTCTTGACCTCGACAAGCACAATGGTTTCACGATCAGGATCCAGGCAAAGCAGGTCGGCCTCACCCATGGGAACGTGCAGGTTCCGACCAAGAATGCGGTAGCCCGATCTCCGGAGTGTTCGCGCGGCCACAACCTCACCGGCACGACCGAGCGAACTGGTCGAACGCCCCGCTTGTCGGATTGCCCACGAATCGAGCAGGAACTGGAGCACGAGGGATGACTCTCGGGTTGAGCGCGATTCAGTTTCGCGGGGGCAGATAGCGTTCAGTCGCGACCGCCATCAGCCGGTCCACCATGTCCTCAATCTTGCTGAAGTTGCCGCGCGCCTTGAGGCGGTTGAAATAGCGGGAAAGCTCTTTTTCCTTGCGTTTCTCGAGCAGGCCATTCTCGATTTCAAGTTGGGCATCGTAGAGCGACCGTGCCGCGGGGCGATCGATCCGTGCAAGCTGAAGCCACCATGCGGAACCATCGTGCATGATCGGCCCGGCAGCCTGTCCGACATTGAGCGAGCGGGCGGCATCGTTCAGCGCGGGGATATCAAAGTACTTCCCTTCAGAGAGCGCGCCTGTGAAGGTCGGGTAGATCGTGCTGGCCTCGCCTTCACCGAGGACGTTGACGGCATCGTCGGCTACATCCTCGAAAAGTTCGCCCGCGATGAGCCGGGCCTTGACCTGCTCAATCGCGTCGGCCTTGGATGCGGGCACGGCAATCATGCGGAAAACCGCCGCGGGCTTGGGGTTGTATTTATCGAACTGCCGCTCATACTCGAGCTGAATCTGCCGCCACGTCACCAGCACACGCGCACCGACCCGTTGGCGAATCTCTTCAGCGATCAGGATCTCGTCGAGCTTGTCGCGCGTCTTCTGGGTGAGCGAACGGCCCGAGCTGGCGCGAGCAGCCTCATCCGCCGCGACGGTGCTGCCACCTTGTTGCGCGACCATCGTTTCTTGAATGCGACCTAGAAACTGAAAGAGTCCCTGCCGCTGGTCGGGCGAGAGCGATGAGCGCGCCTCGGCGAGAATGAGCTCTTCCTCAATCAACTGTCGAAGCTGCTGAATGACCGCGTTCTTGGCATCGGCGGTCCACTTGGCGCGATCTTTGGTCTTTGCCGCCATGGCCCGCAGGCGCCCGTCAAGCGGCTCAAGGATTTCAGAGGCAAAGACCGGACGGCCATTGATCTGCCCGACCAGCGATTCAAGCACAAAGGGTGCCGGCGCATTCAAAGGGAGTTGTGCGGGTGTCGAACTGGTCGATGGAGATGCAGTTGTGTTCGTCGGCTCGACCGTTGGCGGAGTGGGTGGGAGCTTGGGCGCGCCGATAAGGGCTGAGACGTCGAGCGTCTCATCGCCTCGTGGCGTGTGAGGCGAGGGTATGGGATGGAAACGATCGGGGGCTCTGGCCGAGTTGGGTGGTATCGGAATGGCGTTGGGTGCAGCCAATGGTTGGGCAGATGCACCTGGTCTCGTCGTGGTCGCACCTGAGCCTTCGGACTTGACGAAGTCACTGGTGGTCAGAGCGCGGCCCTCGCCTCGTGTTCCGCTGCTCGAAAACAGACCACAACCCGCAAGCCCGCACGCGCTGCCCACCGCAGAGGTGAGAAAGAGCACAGCGAGCAATCGATTATGGCGACGGCGAAGTGTGTCGATACGGGCTGGCGGCACGTGGGCAATGGGGTGTGGCGGCATCATCCGTGTTTCGGTCATCATGGCAAGCTCCGCTGGCCTTCAGAATTGGTACGCACGAGCATATGCCATCGACGCGGCCCGCCCGAAACGGTCAAGATTGCCACGCGGACGGAAGAGGTATTTGGGATGGGGCCGAGCGGCATCCGAGTCCAGACCCGCGACCGCCGCCTTTGTGACCGAGTTGTAAGGCACAGAAATAGCCCTTTCACACACGAGGGCAAACGCTCCGGGCTGGATCCAAACCCGCTCGCGCTATACTGGCTTGCACACACACTCCTTGAGCCAAAGGCACCTATGTCTGACCCAACCCGTACCACTCCCAATGCGTTACGCAACTCCACCGGCCCGGCCGATGGTGGTGGCAAGATTATCGTTGACAGCGATTGGAAAGCCCAGGCCCAACGCGAGAAGGAACGTCTGGCCACCCAGGAACGCGAGGCCGCGGCCGCCAAGTCGGCCAAGGCGGCAAGCCGTGCGGAAGTTCTCGGCGTTGCTGGTGCTGGCGTTGCTGGTGCTGGAGCGGCTGGTGCTGGTGTGGGTGGTGCCGGTGTGGCTGGTGCCGGTGTGGCTGGTGCTGGTGTGGGTGGTGCCGGTGAATCACCCGATGGTGATATGGGCCAGATGCCACAGCCCGACTTTCTGACCCTTGTCGAGAGTCTGGCCACACAGGCCGTGCTTTATCTGGGCGGAATCCCCGACCCGCAGACGGGGCGCGCGGTGGTCTCGATTGAACACGCCAGTTTCAACATCGACTTGCTCTCCATGCTCGAACAGAAGACCAAGGGGAATCTGAACGAGATGGAATCAAAGTTCCTCTCTCAGGCCCTTGGCGAACTTCGGACTCGATTTGTTGAGATTTCCCGCGCTGTGCTTCAGATGCAGGCCAAGCAGGCGGCCTCGGCCATGAGTATGCCCGGCGGGCAGCCCGGAAGTTTGATGGGTGGTGCGGATGGTGGACTTCCGAACTTGAAGCTGCGTCAGGAGTAATGGGTGTGGAGAGCGATTCGACCGGTCTGAAAGTCAAGAGTTCTGCCTCGGGTGGTTCGTTTCTGGAACGGCATGATTTTCTGCTTCGACGACTGCATTCCTTTTCGGGCATCATCCCGATCGGCCTGTTTCTGATCGCACATCTGACGACCAACTCATCGGTGGTCTGGGGAATGATCGATCCCCGCAGTCAGGAGCGTGCCGGCGAGCTGGGCCACGCGGGCGTTGCCTCGTTTCAACACGATGTTGATTTCATCAACAACTCGGTGCCTTTCCTGATCCTGATCGAGATATCGCTCTGGCTGGCGATTGGCTTTCATTCGGTTTACGGGTTTTACATCGCCAGCACCGGCAAGTCGAACGTTCGCCGATATGACTATCAGGGAAACTGGCGCTATACACTCCAGCGGATCAGTGGGTACGTGGGCATTCTGTTCATCCTCTACCACGTCGCCACGCTGCGATGGGGGTGGACATTCCTGGTCCCCGGCGGAACGCGCTGGTCTGCGGAGTTTGCCGCAAGCACCATGGCCACGATTCTGCAAGGGAACGGTGTCAAACTCGCGGGTGTATTGGTGACCGCGGGATACCTGATCGGCATTACTCTTCTGGTGTTTCACTTCGCCAATGGTCTTTGGACCGCGGCGATCAGTTGGGGGCTGACGATCAGCGAGGCTTCACAGCGAAGGTGGGGATACGCCTGTGCGGGGCTCGGGGCCATGCTCATGGTGATGGCCTGGTCTTCGGTGTTTGCCTTTGCAACGCTTGATGTCAAACGTGCCAGGGCAACCGAACTACGCATGATGGGCGAGTCGGTCGCGGAGAACGTTGTGCCGGAGGTGAGCGTTCAACGCGATTGATCTAGTGGAAGGCCGATAGTCTGCCGACCTTCCCAACATGAATCGTGCCGAGCACCGTGTGCGAATGCATAAGTGGCTGCGGGCATCGTTTTGAATCATTCCGGAATCGTCTGTTCACAAGTATCGGCAAGTTTCAGGCGGCTCAACTTATGTCGCAACATCGCGTCATCGTGGTTGGAGGGGGATTGGCCGGATTGTCGGCCACGGTGCGCATCGGCGAGGCCGGTGTGCCTGTCGATCTGTTCAGCGTGGTGCCCGTCAAACGTTCGCATTCGGTCTGCGCCCAGGGCGGGATCAACGCCTGCAACGATGTCGCCCGTCAGCAGGGCTACTCGGAGTACGAACACTTTGACGAGACGATTTATGGCGGCGACTTCCTCGCCGATCAGCACCCGGTGCTGGAGATGGCCAACTGGGCGCCCCGCGTGATCGATCTGCTCGACCGGATGGGTGTGCCGTTCAACCGCACAAACGAAGGCTTCCGCGATCTGCGGCTCTTCGGCGGCTCGCTCTTCAAGCGCACTCACTTCTCGGGCGCGACAACCGGCCAGCAGTTGATTTACGCGCTCGACGAGCAGGTGCGTAGGTATGAGGCCGAGGGCAAGGTCAACAAGTATGAGTTCTGGGAGTTTCTGTGGCCGGTGATTGAAGAGGGCCGAGCCGTCGGAATCGTGGCGCAGGACATGCGGACGATGCAGATCCGGTCCTTCCGTGCCGATGCCGTGGTTATCGCCACCGGCGGGTGTGGATTGGTGTTCGGAAAGAGCACCAACTCGATCATCTGCACCGGCGCGGCGGCGGCCCGCTGCTATCAGGCCGGGGTGTGGTACGGAAACCCCGAGATGATCCAGGTTCATCCAACGGCCATCCCCGGTGCGGACAAGACTCGACTGATGAGCGAGAGCGCGCGGGGTGAGGGTGGGCGAGTGTGGGTTCCACGCAAGAAGGGTGAGACGCGCCGCCCGCGCGAGATACCCGAAGCCGAGCGGTTTTACTTCCTCGAAGAGCGCTACCCGGCCTACGGCAACATCGTGCCGCGCGATATCGCCACACGTGAAATCTTCAGCGTCTGTGTCAACGACGGTATGGGTGTACGCGGCGAGAATCAGGTTTATCTCGACCTGACGCATCTTTCCGCGAGCACCCACCACAAGCTTGAGGGCATTCTGGAAATCTACAAGAAGTTCGCCGGCGAAGATCCGCAGTTCGAGCCGATGCGCATCTTTCCCAGCGTTCACTACAGCATGGGCGGCCTGTGGACGGGCTTCGCCAAGGGCAGCTACAACCCCGCAGAGGCGAGAGAAAAGCACAAGTCGGGGAGTGTTGCACCGATCGATGCCAAGATCGGTCAAGGCATGCAGATGGGGGCTGTTGAGAATGCTCGAACAAACATCGAAGGGCTCTATGCCTTCGGTGAGGTCAACTTCGCCTACCACGGCGCCAACCGGTTGGGTGCCAACGCGCTCCTCTCGTGCATCTTCGATGGGCTGTTCTGCGGTGTGGGGGTCGTCAACTATCTCAAGAACGGTGCGCCGAGCACCACCCCGCACGATCAGGTCACCTCAGCGATTTATGACCGGATCGTGAAGCAGGAAGAGGCCAAAGCCAAAAGGTTGCTCGATACCGCGGCCGAAGGCTCGAGCGACGACCAGACCAATCCGTACCTGATCCACAAGGAACTTGGCGTCGAGATGACCGCGGCCTGTACCGTGGTCAAGAGCGGCCCGCGGCTGGAGCAGGCTCGCGCACGGATCAGCGATCTTCGCGAGAGATACGCACGCGCCAAGCTCGCCGATGGTGCGGGCTGGACCAACCAAAGTTTCACCTTTACGCGTGCATCTGGAGATATGCTCGTGCTGGCCGAGGCCATGGTGCTCGGGAGCATTCAGCGCAAGGAGAGCCGCGGCGCGCACTACCGCACCGACTTTCCGAACCGCGATGATGCCAACTTCATGAAATCGACCATTGCAAAGTTCGATGGCGCAACAGGCCAGACACGCGTGGACCTGTTGCCGGTCGATGCCTCACTCATCAAGCCCACCGCCCGCACCTACGGCAAGAAGGATGGTCCCCCAACCTCGCCAGCGAGCACAAAGCCGCGCGAGCCCGCCGCGGTGATGGTGTAGGAGGCGACAGTACTTCCGTATCGATTTCCAGGTATCGATCTTCAGCAGTATCAACGCAACGCTTCGAGAGATGCACGCATGACCACCATTTCCTTCCCGACATTGAATGGGTCAACGCTGAATGGTTCAAAGAAGACCGCGACGGCTGGCCGCGTCATCCGCGTTCGTATCGCACGATGCGATGGGCCGGGCAAGCCCACGCGCTGGGAGTCCTTCGACGTAAAGCCGGAGGTCGGGTCCAATGTCATCTCGTGTCTTCAGCAGATCGCGGCCCATCCCTTGACCAGCGATGGGCGACGAACAACGCCGGTCGTGTGGGATTCCGGGTGTCTCGAAGAGGTCTGCGGCGCGTGTACGATGGTCATCAACGGCAAAGTCCGCCAGTCATGCTCGGCGCTTATTGATGCGCTGGCTCCTGATGAGGGCGATGAACTTACCCTCGAACCCATGAGCAAGTTTCCCGTGATCCGCGATCTCTGGGTCGATCGCTCGCGCCTCTTCCACAACCTCAAGCGTGTCAAGGCATGGGTTCCGATCGACGGTACCTACTACCTCGGCTCGGGCCCGAAAGAGTCGGTCAAGACTCAAGAGACACGCTACACACTCAGCACCTGCATGAGTTGCGGGTGTTGTCTCGAAGCGTGCCCGCAGTTCAATAAGGAAGATGACGCCGCGGCATGGGATACCGAGTTCCTTGGGGCACACGCCATCAGCCAGGCGCGGCTCTTCAACATGCACGAAACAGGCAAACAGTTGAAGGGCGACCGACTGGACGAGCTTATGGGTCCGGGTGGTATCAGTGATTGCGGAAACGCTCAGAACTGTGTGAAAGTCTGTCCGAAAAACATTCCGCTTACCGAATCGATCGCCGCGATGGGGCGCGCCGTCACCATCCACGCCGTGACCAAGTTCTTCCGGACGTAAGAGGAGAGGCATCCGCACGCCCGAGAACGGCGCAGTGCGGTTGGATATCAGTATCCACCGTCGGCACGACTGCCAAAGTCACCCGGCGCAGGGTGGTATCGCACACTCGGAGATTCACACGCTCTGATCGAACGCCGATTCTCCCGGCCCATGCCGACCAACTTCCATCCGCACACTCAGCGATCCTCTCTCCTCCCGATCTCGGCCCAACCGACACTCGGTCCGAGAATGAACACTCTTATCGCTTCATGTGTACTCGTGCTTACATCGCGTGCGCTTGGTCTGACTTGGCTTGAGCAGCCCATCCTTGCTCTGCCGAGCGGCCTCTGGGCGATCGGTCTGGCCATGCTCATTGCACAGTACCGTCACCAGCGCAAGCTCGAACTCTCAGAGGGGGCCGATGCGGGTGTTCTTTCCACTCGCCTGAGTGTGCCGCAAATTTCAGTGTCAAAGTTGAAAGAGCGTCTTCCCAGCAGCGAACATATGACGGGCATGATGGAGATGATCGGGGTTCCCGCGGCCTCGTGGCAGACCGCTCGCAAGAAGCTCTACGAACTTGGTTCACGCATCGCCCCTGGCACGGTTGCCCACACCAACACCATTCGAATCGGCGTTGATCTCTGCGATGCCGAAGCGCTCGCGCTTATCGCGGCGGGCAAGGCCGAAGACGCGATTGTCGGTGGCGCTCCGGCGATCGAGTGGGTCCGATCTCGCGCGGGGCTGATCTCCGATGTTGAACGCGATCTCGCCGCCGAAGGTCTCGATGCCCTTGTGCGTCGTGAACGCCGGGGCGACATCAACATCTTTGTGCCCGAACACCCGAGCCGGCCCGCCGCGTGGTACGACTGGTCAACGCCGATGCCGCTCGGGTACGCCTCAGTCTTTCCGCCACGATTGGATACCGCTCGTATCGCGATCGCTCACGGCCATTTCGATGAACAGGAGACTGCACGCGCCACCGCGCAGCTCATCCTCGCGAGCGCGATGCTGGGTCGTACAAGCATGCGCGTCGGATCGGGTAGCTGGATATCCGGCCGAACCGCAGTGCCCGAACTGATGTCCGCCGGAGGCCCGCTCGACCGACTCGTGATCAGAATGGGCTCATCACTCATCGAAGGTCAGCCCTCCGATGGCCGACCGCTCAGCGCACCGACACGCGCGGTGCTGAAGACTACCGCCCGCGTCGTCGGGGCCTGGTTGACCCAGAGCGGATCTTCCTGCGAAGATGATGAACGTGTCGCGCTCGCGCGAGCCGCTGCAAAGGCCCTCTATGACGAACCCGAGGCCCTGCTTCGCTCCGCCGCGATGGAGTTTGCAGCCGGACAGACAGATGCCGGACTCAAGACACTCGCGAGCGCGTGTCAGCAACTCCGCCATCAGGGACGCCGCTGCGAGAGCGACCCGCTGGCATTCATCATGTCCGAGGTCGAGCTTGGATCACCGGGTCGTGTAACGCTCGGGCGCATAGCTTCGGGAATCGGGCTGCTGTGGGCCACCTCCGCGGTGAGCAACCATGCGTATCTCCGCGACGATCTGATGGATGATCTCTCGCACGCAGGTTGGCTATCGCGCCGACCCGCCGATGTGCAACTCCTGCAGAGAGTCGTCGAAATGCTGCAGCGCGAGGCGCCCGCCGCCGAACAGTCCAAGGCGCTTGCGGCCTGAAACCCGTATCAGCCTCTTACATCCAACCGCGACCGATCGGTTTCTGGCGGTGACGAACTCTGCCCTTGTCGCTTGCGATCCGAACTCGCCTCATCGCGTTCGTTCCCATCCGGATCTCGAACCGCATCGGTCGTCTGCGAGCTTTGCACATCAACCTCGTCTGTCCCTCGCGTGCGGGTCGGTTCCTGCGCCTGCTTCTTGCGTTCGGCATCGCGGTTCTTTGTCCGCTCGGCCTGATTGAGCCCCGCGACGGATTGGATGTTTGGCGAGCCGAAGACGCTCATACGTCGAACATCGGTCCTGTTTGTCCCACCAGTCAAAAAAAAATCGTCCCGTGTGTGTTATCCGGACACACATCGAGCGAAACACACGGCAAGCATCAGGTTACAGACCCATGATGTTTACGCCGCAATCGACGTAAATTGTCTCTCCCGAAACACCCGAACTCAGCTCGCTGGCGAGGTAAACGGCTGTGCGGCCAACATCATCGCCCTCCACGTTTCTTCGCAGCGGGGCTCGCAGCAGGTTCGCTTCGAGCATCTGCTCTGCCCCGCCGACTGCGGATGATGCGAGTGTGCGGAGGTATCCGCCCGAGATGATGTTGACACGAATCTTCTCCGGTCCAAGCTCATACGCGAGGTACCGAGCGGTCGTTTCAAGGGCCGACTTGGCCACACCCATGACGTTGTAGCCCGGCACAACCTTGTCGCCGCCGTAATAGCTCATGGCCATGATTGAACCGCCCCCCGATCTTGCGAGCAACGGCCTCGCCTGCCGCGCCAGCGCCAACAACGTGTAAGACGAGATGTCAATGGCTTGCAGATACGCCGCGCGAGGTGTTTCAACAAACTTACCCGGAGCCAGCCACTCGCGCTCGGCATAGGCGATCGAGTGAATGAGGTAATCCATTCGATCGAACGAATCCGCGTATCGGGAGAAAGCCTGTGCGATCTCGTCATCCTTGCTCGCATCCAGCGGCACAAGCCATGGGTCATTGATGCCCAGATCATCAACCGACCGGCGCGTGCGCCGCTCATTTTTCTCACCGGGCAGATGGGTGAATGCGCACCGACCACCGTGCTCGATAATGCTCTTGGCGATGTAGTACGCGTACGAGCGTTCGTTGGCGATGCCGACCACCAGGCCGATCTTTCCGTCGAGAAGTCCCATGAATGCTCCTTGCGGTGTGAGTATCCGTAGGATAGGGGACAAGCGGTCGCTCGTCCGTTTGTCGCTTATGCCCCAAGATTTCGGACTGATCAACCATTCGAAGCAATTGTACTTGTTCATCGCCGCGATGAACACCGGCCGCAACGTGATCATGCGCAAAGCGCGGCGTTTTGCTACTATGACAGCCGTGCAAGACCTCAACACGCTGCCGCTTTATGACCTGTTCAACGCCCTTCACACCACCGACTCGCTCGTCCGATTGATGGCAATTGCGGCGGAAGAGGATCTCGGCCCGGGTGGCCGTCCGGGCGATGTCACGACCCAATGCTGCATTCCTCCCGCCAAGTGGGGTGATGGTGTGATGGTCGTGCGGACGGAAGGCGGGGGTGTGCTCAGCGGCATCGCCGGTCTGCCGATTCTGATGTCGATCCTCGGTCCGGACTGTCAGTTCACATTCAGTGCGCAGGATGGTGATCGTGTCCGCAAGGGCCAGACGATCGCGGTCCTCTCCGGGCCTATGTATCAAGTCCTGCGATCTGAGCGCACCATGCTCAACCTGCTCGCACGCATGTCAGGTATCGCCACGCGCACCGCGGAGTTTGTTAAAGCGATCGAGGGCACCGGCGTCAAGCTTCTCGATACTCGCAAGACCACACCGGGTTGGCGTGCGCTCGAAAAGTACGCCGTACGTTGCGGTGGTGGGCATTGTCACCGCCTTGGTCTTTACGATGCGGTTATGTTTAAAGACAACCACATCTTCGGTGTTCCGCCGCGAGAACTCCCCGCCTGGCTTACCGCGGCGGTCGAGAAAGCCCAGCGAAACGCCGATCTCAGCGGCGAGGAGCTCCGCTTCATCGAACTTGAAGTCGATTCGCTCGAGCAGATGGATCCTGTGCTCGCCGCGGGCGGGTGTGGCATCGAGACCATCCTGCTCGACAACATGGATGCTGCCAAACTCCGCGAGGCGGTCGCGCTTCGTTCCAGGTACAAATCCAATATTCTTCTCGAAGCCTCAGGGGGCGTAACGCTCGAGACTATCCGCGAGATTGCCCTGACGGGCGTTGATCGCATCAGTGTTGGCGGGCTCACGCACCAGGCAGTCTCGCTCGATTACGCGATGGATGTTCAGTACTCTAATGCCCCAGAGCGACATCCCGATGATGACAGTGATGAAGACATGAACATGGAGTCCGAAGAGACCTGAGTGGGCGTGTTCTCGCAAACGTGCGTGCTCGATGGCGAGCGGACACCTTCCGTTGATGAATCAGACCGAAGCTGCGATCTTCGCCGCAAGTGCACGGCCCGCGGTCTGATCCAGCACACCAGCAGTCCATCCGATTCCCAGCCCCTCGCCCGCAGCAAACTTCGGGATGATGTGGAAGTGCACATGCATCACGGCCTGATGAGCATCCGCACCGTTGTTCTGTAGTATGTTGTACGCGGCTGCGCCTGTGGCAAACATCACCGCGCGGCAGATTCTCGGCAGCGCACGCCCCACCGCCGCGCTCGATTCATCGCTCAGGCGGTCTAGCGTCTCGGCCGGCTCCTTCGGGATCACCAGCGTGTGCCCGGCCGAGAGCGGGGCAATATCCAGAAAGGCGAAGACGTGCGGGTCTTCGAAGACCTTGTGGCAGGGAACTTCGCCACGGATAATTCGCGTAAACAGCGATGGCTTGGCATCAGGCATGTGCAGATTGTACATACCTGAAAGCCCGCCGCCCCGACCTTCTATAATCCCGGTGGATGTCCAACCAGATCACCAAGCCACCCACATCGCTCCTTTCCCAACCATCCAGCAATGCGCGTAGCCCTATCCGACCTCTTGACTCTTTGCTTGTAAACCAGATCGCCGCAGGCGAAGTGGTGGAGCGGCCAGCAAGCGTTGTCAAGGAGCTGGTTGAGAACGCCATCGATGCCGGCGCACGCACAGTTCGTATCGAACTCGGGCAGGGTGGAATCGAACTCATCCGCATCACCGATGACGGGCAGGGCATACCGGAGTCTGAACTTCAACTCGCCATCGCACCCCACGCGACCAGCAAGATCAGGCAGGCCCACGATCTTGACCGGATCGCAACCATGGGCTTTCGCGGCGAAGCTCTCGCCTCGATCACGAGCGTCTCGCGACTCTCGATCCGTTCTCGCACCAGCGACCAGCAAACGGCCGCCGAGATCGCCGCCGAGGGTGACACCGTTCAGCCTGTCAAGCCCGCTTCCGGGCCGGTGGGCACGGTCATCACCGTGCGCAACCTCTTTTTCAATACACCAGCACGCCGCAAGTTTCTGCGAACACCATCGACCGAGCAGGGTCACTGCGTTGATGTGGCGCTCGCCATCGCCCTCGCGCACTCCGCCATCGGCTTTGTGGTCGTGTGCGATGGGCGTGTGCTGCTCGAGTTTCCGCCCGGACAGTCCGCAAGGCAGCGAGTGCTCGCCGGGCTTGGCAAAGAGTTTGAGCCACAGCTCCTTGAAGTCTCGGCCGATCACTTCGACGATGCCCGCGGCCTGACACTCTGGGGCATGGTCGGCCTTCCGGAGATTGCCCGCGCAACCTCCAAATCACAACACATCTACCTCAACGGCCGCGCTGTGCGCGACCGAACCCTCCAGCACGCCATCCGCGAAGCGTACCGCGGGCTGATCGAGCCGGGACGCTACCCAACCGCCGTGCTCATGATCGAGATGGATCCCGGCGCGGTCGATGTCAACGTCCATCCCGCCAAGGCCGAGGTTCGCTTTCGCGATCAATCAATGGTCCACAGCGCGGTCCTCCGCGCGGTGCGCGATGCGCTCCGCGCGGCCGACCTTACACCCATCACACCTTTATCCTCGTCATGGTTTGGTCGCGGCAGCGACGGTCAACAGCAACGCATGGGGTGGAAGCCCGCCACCGATGCCGCAGCGCCGATGGTGGTGCAGACTCCCGCCGCGCTCGCCGAGTTTCTTAAACGCAGACCTTCGGAAATCCGCGCCGCCGGTCCCGGACACATCCCGGTCTCATACAGCGAACTCAAAGCCGTCATGGCCTCCAACGCGGGCGATGCCGCGGCCATTCCAGCGCCAATCGAAGCCGAACCTCAACTGCTCGATGCACGTCCGCGTGATCGGCTGCTTCAGGTTCACAACTCCTTCGTGGTTACGCAGGATGAGCACGGGCTGTTGATCGTCGATCAGCACGCCCTGCACGAACGGGTCATGTTCGAGGCTCTGCTCGCCCGCGTGACCGGTGGGGGGGTTGGTGGGCCTGGCGGGGGGGGGGGCGTGCTCGAATCGCAGCGGCTCCTCATGCCCATCACGCTCGAGCTCACCGCATCGCAGATCACCAAGATTGACGAACTCGCGCCACTGCTGGCCAAGATCGGTGTGATGTGCGAGCCCATCGGCCCCCGCGCCGTCGCGGTCCACACATTCCCGACCTTCCTCTTCGAGCGCAACGTTGAACCTCTCGAGTTTCTTGCGCCACTCTTCGAGCGTGCCGAGTCCGAGGGCTTCACCCCAGGAGATGAGGCCGCGCTGCATGAGGTTCTCGACATGATGGCCTGCAAGGCGGCGATCAAGGCCGGTGACCGCCTGAGCGATGAAGAGATCCGCGACCTTCTCAAGTTTCGTGAGACCGTAGAACGTTCGAGCAACTGCCCGCACGGTCGTCCGACATCCATCCGCGTCACTATCCGCGAGCTTGAGAAGCGATTTGGACGATCCTGAGCTTACTTCATCGCGCCAAGAATCAGCGGCACCAGTTCCGAGTTTGGCAGATTCAACGCACCCATCAGCGCGGCCGCCGCGGTCGCCTCGTTTCCTGTGGCCGTTGTGGCCAACCTCTTGAGCGAATCGATGTGCCGCTGTTCAAGCTGATTGCCAACCCGCCGCGCCGAGGCCGTCACCTTTGAGAGCAGTGCGATCCGCTCTTCGCCGCTCGCCGCCATCGCGGCCTCCATCACCGCGCCCTGTGCGGGCTTGGTCCCTACAAACGACAGCACCTCGGCGATCTGCATCTTAAGTTCGCCCTTGGCACTCGGCAGCGTGGCGACCAGCGGGTCGGCCGCATCTTGAACATTCAGCACACCGTTGCCCGAAACGGCGAGATCACGAAGCACCGAGAGGCAGCGTGTCCGATACGCCTCGGCTTCCTCCGCCGAAACCGGGCCACCAATCGCAACCTCAAGCAACTGACGCGCCGCCTCCGCAACATCCTGGCTTGATGCACCCTCGCGCACCAGTCGCACCCGCGAATCGCGGGCATACTTGCTCGCCTGCTGCGCATACCCCTCTGCCGAAAGCAGGGCAAGGATCGGTGTCGCCCTGAGCTTGGCGTTGCTCTGCGCCTCGGCAATCAACTCGGCCGTCGCCGTGCTCGGAAGGTCTGAGACAATGATGTCCACCCCGGGGGCCTCGGCGATCGGCTGCGCCACATCCGCCAATCGTGGCGCGATCGGCAGCAGCGTGTATCCCTGCGCGCGAAGCGCATCGGCAATACCTGCCGCCTTCTCGCTGCTGGTTTGTGCCGCGATCACCAACGCATATCTGGCTGAAGCATCGCGCACCGCGCTGCCGAGAATGCGCACGACCTGATCAGAACTTTCAAAGGCTTCCTTCGGACCTGCCGCACCAAGGGCGAGCGCCGCCTCATACTGCACACGCCTGTTCGGATACCGCAAGGCTTCCAGCAACGGACGACGATCGCCCTGGCCAGCCCACAGCGTCGCACCGCCGGCCGTCTGCTCAAGCGCCGCGAGCGCCTTGCGTGAAAGCGGTGTGTCGTTCCCATCAATTCCGCGGGCCAGCACCCTCTGCGCGGGTATCGGTCCTGCGGCGACCGCGTAATACATCGCTTCGCGTCGATCATTTCCATACGCCGGGTTCTCGTAATCCTTCGGCGTGTCGATCTCGCGCGAGAAGTTCGAGGCAATCCACAGCGAAATCGCGTGCGCGTTCGACGCGTCTTCCTTCAACGCCGTCTCGCATAGCCGCATCGCCATGGCCTCATGCCAGACCGAGCTGTCCACCGCCTGCATCACCAGCCCCGCGCCCGGGTCATAGCTCCACCACAACTGGTTCGGCTCGCCTGTAAAGGACGTGAGGCTCGGGCTTTCTGAATAAAAGTTCTCAGCGAGATCCGCAAAGCGGTTGGAGATACTGACGTTGGTGTTCACAACGCCCACGATCCTGCGGATCGCTTCCTCTGCCGACCGCTGCACCTCGGGCGAGGTGCTATTGGTCATCAACTGATGCAAAAACGGCACGCTTGTGGGATACTCGATATCCCCCAGAATGTCGCACACCACCTGCTGCGAGACCGGATCAAGATCAGGAAGCGCTGTGACCAGCGGGATGATCGAATCGCGACCCATGTCCACCATCAACTGGCGAACTTCCGAGCTGAGCCGTGCATCCGACTTCTGCACCAGCGCTTGCAGCAACTGCGGCATCGCATACTCCTTCGCCCGCTTCAGCCGGTCCTGTCCGGTGAGACGCTGCTGCTGATTGCCGGTCAGCAGCTTGATGTTCTCGCCGACCTGCGCGGGGCTGCGAACCGAGGCCAGCTTGCCTTCCTCATACAGCTTGAGCAACTTTGAAGCGACAGGCTCAATCTCCCGGTTCCGCTGCGCCTGACTGATCGCGCGAGAGAAGCGGTTGTACCCATCCGAGGTCTCGACCAGCCGTGCAAACCGCGCGGGGGCCATGTTCTTGTCCAGCAGTGCCTGTCCCATGCTCGTCGCCGCGTCGGCGCGATCGATCAAAATGTAGTGAATGAAGTCCTTGAGCAGCGCCTCGGTCTTGGCCGCCTCTTCACGCGGATCAGCCTTCTTGCCATCCGCTGGCTTGGCCTCATCTTTCTTGGCCTCCATTTTCTTCTCGTCGGCCTGCGCCTTGCCCTCGGCCGCCATTTTCTTTGGCGGATCCATCTCGCCCGGGTCATCGTTCATCGCCATCGCGGGCGCGCTGTGCATCGTTCCCACGAGCACAAGCAGACTCGCCAGTCGTGTGCAGGTGTGGCTGGGCAGAAATGTGGCGGGTGCGGCAGCAAGAATGGGCACGATCGACTCCTCGTTGAACATCCATCAATCGCGGCCATTCTGGTTGGCCGCCGCGGATGTCGGATAACTGGTGCGTGATGGGAGCGGGGGACGGGTCGGGGGAGGGGGGCGCTGGGAGCGGGGAGGGGGACCTAATCACCTACGAACCGGCCAGGGGCTGGGATGCACCGGTGCGGATCGAAGGGTCGGTAAAGTACAGCCACCAAACGTGGTTCGTCAACTCCCAACCGGCCACATACCTATCACTTTGCGATCAACCAACCGGGGAGAGATCATCCACTTTAGCTCCGCTTGCGCCCGATTTCATGCTCGAACGACCCAATAACCCGACCCTTTGCCCGCTACCCCGCAATTTCCCAACGGAGACCGATGTCCAAAGCTCTGCCCTCCGCGGCAGCGATTTACGGGCGTCTTATCACTTGCACACTTTCCAGACGACATCTTCATTGTCTTCGTCAAGACCCTCTTGGTTGCGGTCGATGGAAGTGTGTCGGGAGCCGTTCCAGGTGTTCGAGCGGCTCGGCGATGACTCTCTCCAACTGAGCGAGGTTCAGAACTATGTCGTTTGAAAAAGATGTCTTGACAACAGGCGAAGTCGCAAAGATCTGCAACGTCGCTCCACGAACCGTCTCGAAGTGGTTCGATACGGGTGTGCTGAAGGGCTATCGAATCCCCGGTTCAAAGGACCGTCGGATCCCGGTCTCCCAACTCATGCGGTTTATGAAGGAGCACGGAATTCCGTTCGACGGAATCACCAGCGGCAAGACCCGCATTCTGATCGTTGATGACGAGCAGGAGATCGTGGATGTGCTGCACAAAGCCCTGAGCGAGCAGGCCAACTACGATGTGCGGGCCGCGACCAACGGCTTCTCGGCGGGCCTTGAGTGCGACCGATTCAAGCCGCACGTCATGCTCCTCGATGTCCACCTCGGAGAGGCCGATGTCCGCAACATTGCGAACATGGTCCGAGCCGATGATGACCTTCAGATGACCAAAATCATCGCGATGAGCGGCAAGATGACCGACGGTCAGTTGCAGACGCTCCGGTCAGGAGGCTTTGACGGCTACCTCAAGAAGCCCTTCCAGGTGCGTCAAGTGATCGAGTCGATCGAAGGCGCAACCGCCATGGTCGCCTGAGCATCAAGAAATCAAAGCAACTAGCGATCGCCCGGAAAG
>Ga0209591_10001592_pt1 | contig 27820 bp, 26 predicted proteins | sample MAT01_FD_187207 | JGI IMG/M metagenome (GOLD analysis project Ga0209591, IMG submission 187207) | Freshwater microbial communities from Lake Fryxell liftoff mats and glacier meltwater in Antarctica - MAT-01 (SPAdes) (version 2) | ecosystem: Environmental > Aquatic > Freshwater > Ice > Liftoff... | reverse complement strand
AGATCGTGAAGGAAGGACTCTCGGAGTACTTTATCTTCACGGTGCCTGGCACCGAGACGATCAAGAACGGTTGGTCGAAGCGCATGCGCCTCTTTGAAGGGACACAGGTTCCGCTCAAGACGGTGTATCGCTTTCGACCGTCTGAGTATGGCAATCAGCTCGTGCGCATGTTCCTCGTGCGGAACGACGAGAAGAGCACCCTGGGATCGACGCCGCTGCCGGACGGTTGGGTGCGGCTCTTCCGAAAGCAGGCGACCGGCGGACTGTCCGTCGTCGCGTTCGTGCCCACGAAGTACGTTCCCATCGGACAGGAATTCGAATTCAACCTCGGGCGCGATCCGCAGGTGATTCTCGAGCGAGTGGGCAAGCGCAATTGGCGCGACGACTTCTGGTTCGTGCGCAACGATCCGAAGAAGCTGTATTCACCGGACAAGGGCGACCGCGTGGAGCCCACCGACAAGGTGTCTGGTTGGATCGATCACGAAGATCGCGTCGAGCGCATTCGGAACTACCGCGGCGAGTCGATCGACGTCGAGTTCCGCTTCGGAATCGACGGCGATGTGAGCTTCAAGAGCGCGCTCGCACCGACGCTCTTCGACTTTCACACGCCTGACTTCAAGTCGAGCGTGAAGGCGGGCGAGACCAAGGAACTGGCGTTCGAGATCGGGCGCAAGCAAGGCACGAGCGCCAAGCAGAACGCCGTGACGCTGGAGGGAAAGTAAGTCATGATTCGCGACACCTTGCGTTGCATCGGAATCTGCGAAATCGGCGCAATCTGTGGATGGCCTTCGCATTCTCTTCTTCAAGCGAGCGGACGGCGTCTCGCTCGGCGCGGGGCGTCCATCGCGGGGTCGATTTCGATCCATCCGCAGATTACGCAGATTACGCAGATGTGGAGATGGGGCGCTGTCGTCCTATCGCTCATGATTGCGTCCGCCGCTGTCGGCCAGAATATAGATATGTCGACGCTGCCGCCGCGCGACGCGGTGCAGCTCACGATCTACAACGGTGAAGACATCACGCTGGTGCGCGAGTCGCGTCACGTGACGGTGAAGAAGGGACTGAACTCGCTTCAGTTCTCGTGGGCAAACACGCTGATCGATCCGACGAGTGTCACGCTCTCGCTTGGCGCGAACCCCGACGGGCTCGAACTTGTCGACACACGTTTTCCGCACGACCGGCCGCAGGTGCTGTACTGGAACGTGCGGTCCGAGCGCGACGGTGACGCGAAGGTCGACATCAGTTACTTCACGAGTGGCATCTCGTGGGCTGCGGATTACGTCGGCATCACGGATTTGAACGAATCATCGATGGCGTTGCAAGGTTACGTGACGATCACGAACGCGTCGGGCGAAGATTACGACGGCGCGTCGGTTCGCATGGTCGTCGGAACAATCAATCTCGTGGAAAAGATCCGCGACCTCGCGCAGCGCAGCGGGTTGACCTCGACCGCCCTCGCGGGGCTCAAGGACAGCGATGGTCTCGCTGAGATGGACGCACCCACGCATCAGGTAGCTGGGGTGATTTTGATGCAGAGCCTCGATCAGATCGATGCTCGATTCGACCGCAAAGAGATCGTGAAGGAAGGACTCTCGGAGTACTTTATCTTCACGGTGCCGGGCACCGAGACGATCAAGAACGGCTGGTCGAAGCGCATGCGCCTTTTCGAAGGAGCGAAGGTTCCGCTGACGACGGTGTATCGCTACCGACCCGCCGAGTACGGAGAGCAACTCGTGCGCATGTTCCTCGTACGGAACGACGAGAAGAGCACCTTGGGCGGATCGCCACTCCCCGACGGCATCGTGCGCCTCTTCCGCGTGCAGCCGACCGGCGGGCTCTCCGTAATCGGCTTCGTGCCGACGAAGTATGTGCCGATCGGACAGGAGTTCGAATTCAATCTTGGCCGCGATCCACAAGTCATTCTGGAGCGCATCGGCAAGCGCAGTTGGCGCGACGACTTTTGGTTTGAGCGGAAGGATCCGAAGAAGCTCTACTCACCGGACAAAGGCGACCGCGTGGAGGCCACCGACAAAGTGTCGGGCTGGACCGATCACGAAGACCGCGTCGAGCGCATCCGCAACTACCGCGGCGACGCAATTGACGTCGAGTTCCGCTTCGGAATCGACGGCGATGTGAGCTTCAAGAGTGCGCTGGCGCCGACGCTCTTCGACTTCCGCACGCCCGACTTCAAGTCAAGCGTGAAGGCGGGCGAGACGAAGGAACTAGCGTTTGAACTCGCGCGTCGGCAAGGTTCGAGTGCGAAGCAGAATGCTGTAACGCTTCAGGTGCGCGGACCGAGTAGTTGATCGGCCGCTTCAAAATAGACGGAACGCAGCACGTCCGAGGGCAAGTGCATGCCGCGCAGGGTCGGAGCGTCGGTGTTCCCGAAGCGCGAAGGATCGACCATTGCGAGATCCGGATCGCTAATAGGTGACTCCATCGCGCCCTCGCCTTCCCAGAGCATGCGTAACGCCCAGTAACGGCTCGCGTAGAGGTCAAACGCCGTTTCGAGGCTGCTTGCTTTCGCTTGCATCTCCGTCTTCTCTGGAGCTGCAACGAGATGTTCGTCGGCGGTCACGATGTCAGAACCGAAGAGCAGGCGCCCGCGATGACGGCGCATGAAGTCGATCACCTCGTCGGGCGGGTGCTTCGACACTTCGCGGACAATCCATTTCGTTGCACTGGTGTCGAGGTGTAGATTCGGATGACGGGCGAGAAGTCCGGTCAGGAACTCGAGGTCTTCCGGCCAACCGCCCATGTGCGCTGCTATCCACGGCCGGTGGCGAAACCGGTCAAGCAGCCGTTCGAGCGGTTCGTAGTGTGACGGTTTGGTACCGTACTTCGTCGTGTCCTTATAGCGCGAGGCGAACCACGTGTCCGGATCGGCGACATGGGTCATGAACGTCATGCCGAGAGAGTCGGCGAGTTCCATCGCGAGAATGCGGTAGGGGGAGTCGAGCGCGAACAACTTCGGGTCGCCGTACTCGATCGCGAAATCAATGAGACGCGGTGCTTGCCAGAACTTCACGATGCGGGCACCGAGCGTGTGAAACTTCTCGATGCGCTCGAGGAAGCCAATCGTGTTCGCGTACTTGCGATCCTTGCTGCCCCAGTCGGGGATGGCGATGAACCGAATTCGGTCGCCGAAGAGTTCTTGGATCTTCGGCACTTGTTCGAGCAACGTCATGGAATAGACGCTGCCGATGCCGTACAGATCCATCGCCTCGAGCATCATCGGTGCCGCCCTCGGCCCGTTGATATGCGTGTGCACGTCGACGATGGAGAAGCCAAGACGTGGAAACGATGCGGCCTCGGCGCGGTAATCGAATCCAAAACGATTCGACTGATTGACAAAGGGACCGCTGCGCGGACGAACGGCGAGGGGCTTCATGGGCCGCGATAGTAGGGGAGCGCCGCGGGTCAACGACGGCGCGGAGCGCCGGTTCGCGTTCGCTTCTCGGAGGGCCTCTCCCCAACACGATCCGGCACGTGATCTGGACCCCGCGGAAGCGTCGGTCGGTGTTCGAGTGTGCCACCGGCGTGAACGAGTCCGATGTAGAGCTCGCAGTTCCCTTCAACGTCGAGGTGCCGCGTCAGTTCGCAGTCGAGCCACGCCGCCGCCTTCACGGGGACCGGCGCGCCGCCTGGCGACTTGATCGTGATGAGCCCGAGGAACGGATCGGAAGGGTCCTCGCGCCCAGCTTCGAAGATCTTGCTGAGAACGCGATCTTCGGGGCCAATTTGACAGAGCGCGAACCGGCGGCTGTCGCGAATGAGTGGGCTGAGCGGCTGCCCCTTCTCAATAGCAACCATGACGAGGAGCGGAGTTGCCGACACCTGCTGCACCCAGCGGACGATCACGCCGGAGCGCCATTCGCCGTAAGCGGCAGTTAGCACAAATCGGCCATGCGGAATCAGAGCGAGCGCGGCGACGCGAGGATCAACCGCCACGTCAACGAGTTCTGGAATCGGAACGGTGTGGTGCACGGCAGAGGCTAGGCGGCCAAGCGGGCTCGCGTCGGTTTGGACTGCGTGGGTTCCATTCGTCGCGCCGTTCTTGTGACTGCTCCCGTGTCCGTTCGAATTGTTGCCGTTCAACCTACTCGACGAGCTTGGAGGCGAAAGGGCACCACCTCCGTTCACCGGCGGCAGCTTCGCCGCAGGAGTCTCCTTCGCACGAGTTGGTTTCGGTTCGCGTGGACCCATTCGTCGATTGACTCTCTAGCCACCAATCCGTCGGTGGGGCGGTCAGTGGGGTCGTCGTGGAACTCCTCGGGAGAGCCTCGACAAGGCGCGAGTGTCGTGACCTCAGAAAGATGACCCGACGGATGCATCCTCGGGAAGAGGTGTGGACAACCGCGTAACCCTCGTAGTTTGCCACGCTTAGTTCATCCGAGCAAGGAATCTTCGTTCGGATCGCGCAGAGATTTTCCGCCAAAATTGTCATCCTGTGGGCCAAAGTGTTGCAAGGTGGGGCGGCGTGAGGTAATGTGCCCCTGTCAGGACTGAGGTGACCCTTGTTCTTCCTTGGCGAGTACGAGCATTCGCTGGATCCAAAGCAGCGGCTCGCAATCCCAGCTGAGATTCGGGACTTGATGAAGCCTGAGCTTCACGGCAAGGCCTTCATTGCGGCTCCCGGAGGAAATGGCAGCCTCTGGCTCTGGCCCGAGAAGACATTCCAGGATCTCTCGGGTTCCTTGGGTGGGTCGCTTCTCGGTGATGAGGACATGCAGCAGTTCGAGCGGCTCATTTTCTCGCAAGCCGCGCGACTGCCGATCGACGCCGCGGGGCGAGTTCGGGTTCCGGATCGACTCCTCAATACGTTTGGGCTCACGGGTAGCGTGATGATCTTGGGTGTGCGAGACCACTTGGAACTCGCAGTGCCAGCAGTATGGAAGGCCGAGCAGGCACGACTGCAACCAGCGCAGGGCGAAATCTGGCGACGAGCTCGACAAGCTCTCGCAGATCGGCGACGGACGGAATCAGGTCGTATGGACGCGGGAAAGTGAAAGGCCCCGAAAAGCCAGACACGAAAGCCCGATCGGAAAGCCCGATCGGAAAGCCAGTGAAGCGGTAGCGCCCGAAAGGGCTCTTACGCAGTTCGCCAAGTCAAACGCCCGAACCCGCTGCCATGGATAGGCGACGGATTCGGACAGGGAGCGCCGGTTTCGATCGGTGCGAGTGTGTGGAGTTGTCAGTCCGCCAAGGACGGCGGAACCTGAAACTTCCTGCGACGGAGTGAGCGACCGCCGCACATTCGAGGTCATGCTCATGACCTCTCCCGACTGCGCGACCGAGCCATGGATCGGCTCGGGCACGGACCCGTCGCGGCATGGAATCGCTGCGCAGGCCCGGCACCCAGTACACGCCCCGGTCGCGCCCACGCGCGGCCGGGGCTTTTGCTTGTAGCCGTTGGTTCTCGCGGCGTACGACACCAAGAACCTGAGGCAAGAACCCTCAGGAAACATGCACAAAAATGGCGCGACACTGTCTGAAGCTCAGCCCGTTTGAGATCGTCGCGATGCGCACCAGTCGAGGCCGCAATGCCTACGACGTCGCGGCTTCACCAGTCGGGCGGATCGAGCCAACGATCTCGGGCTGATTCGCTTCTGCGGCGAGAATTTGCTCGGCGACCTCACGTCGGTGCACATCGATCTCGCGCGGAAACTCAAACGCGAGCCGGACTCGATCACCTTTGATCGTCGCGACGCGGACGATGCCGATTGGCGCCGCCGGGTTCCCGATGATCACTTCTTCGCCTTCTCGTCGGGTAATGACCAGCATCGCCGGGGACCTCCTGCCCGAAGTTCCTCGCGTGCGTGCGAGGCGCGTGCGGCGCGAAGAGTCGCGCCCTGTCGGTAGACAGAGTGCAGCGTAGCCGAGGGTTCCGCAAGTCGGAAACAAAATCTCCGCAGTCGCCCCCATCCCCTGACCCAATCCCCGACCCAACCCCCGACCCAACCCCCGACCCAACCCCTACTTTGACGCGCACCTGATGAGGATGTCGGACGCTCGGAGATCGCCACTTGGCCTCGAAGGCTCTCAGACGACGGCGACGACTCCCGTGATCTCTGGAATCCGTGAGCGCAAGTTTCGCTCGATCCCCGTCTGGAGCGTGATCTCGCTGGAGGGGCATCCGATGCAGGCACCGTGAAAACGGACCCGCACGACCCCATCCGGGGTGATGTCGACGAGCTCCACGTCGCCGTCGTCGGCTTGAACCGATGGGCGGATCAGCTCAAGAATCGCTCGCACTGCGGCGGTCAGCGGATGGTCCCCAGCGCTGGAACCAGAACCGGAAGCACCGCTCAAGACCGCCTTCTGCCCGGCATCTGCGGGACTAGGCTGGGGAAGGGGGTCGGGTTGGGGTTTCACTTGAGTTGCCATAGCAGCGAAGGAGTGGATCCACGAATGGGACGACGGCTGGATAATACGGTGCCCTCGCAGTCGGGCAACCGTCTCCCTTCAAATCGGCTGTGCGGAGGTGCGTCGCGCACGCTCTTTCCTTCGTACATCGCACCTTCCCGGTCCTTCCACATGCTCCACCTCTTCCGTCGTCTCGCAGTCGTCAACGTTGGGGTCATCCTCGGGGTCACCGTCGGCGTCGTTCTCGCGGGCTGTTCGGGTCCGGCTCGCGTCGAGAATCCGATCGCGGTGCTTCAAACGCCGGAGCGTCCCGGCCGCGAGTACCTCGAAGCGATGCAGGTCGCTGATCGATCGGCACGGGACCCCGCATATCACGCCGCCTTGAAGCGAATCGTGGTTTCGCCCAACTACGTGGTCGAAGCGCGGCGTGCAGCCTTCGCGCGGCTCTACGAGTTGGATCGCGAGGGACTCAAGTCGACGCTCGATCTCAACCTTCCCAAGATGGAAGCGCTCGAGTGGCGGCGCGAGGTCTGCGAGAAGTTAGCTGAGGCCAAGTGGACGGAGATGACACCGACGCTGATTCGCGCGTGGGCAGTGTTCATTCCCGGTTGGGCCGATCTTGGAAAGGAGCGGCCAGAACGATTGGCGCTCGTCGCGCTCCACGGCAAAGACAAGATCGTTGATGTCCTTCTCGATGAAATGGCGAAGGCGAATCCCGTCACGCAATCCAATCTGCGGGCGCGGTGTTGGGAATTGCTTCTCTTGGAAGGACAAGAGGCGAGGCTCCGTGCGCTCCTTGCAGACGAGACTGCGATCGGGAAGGACGCGATGTTGCTCGATCTTCGCGCCGGTGTCGTGGAACTTGGGGTTCTGCCGCGGACGCGCGAGGAGATTCTGTGGGTGCGTTCATTGCGGGAGCCGAAGCGGCGCCAGTTCTGGAACGAAGCGGTCGTCGCCGTCGGCAAGCTCGACGCGAGTCGCCGCGCATCGCTCGAGCTGCGCGATGTCGCAATCGTGACTGCGGCGGCGCGGCATTCGCCCGAGTTGCTCACGATCTCGGACGCTGACCTTGACGCGCTCATCATTGCTCGCACTGGCGGCGATGGGCGCCCGGTCTTCAGCCCCGACTTCACCGGCCACAACGGCGGGAACAGCGACTATTTCAGCGAGCGTCTCCAGTCACAGCAGACGAAGCTGACCTTTGGTGATCGTCTCGCAATGGCGCTTGCCGTCGAAGCGCTGCGGTCGCCGGAGCTTCGCGCTCATCTCTTCGAATGCGCCGATCGCGATCTCGCCGATCGGTCGACCGAATACGGCGGTGTCGTTGGAGTCGACGCGAAGGGGCGGTTCGAATTCGTCGAATATCCCAGTCGTACTCGAGCCAATGACGCCCGCTACGAGGCCCCGCAAGAACTCATGGACAGTCTTTACACCGGGCTGTTTCACACGCATTTTCACGCGCAGGCATACGACAACCGGCAGTACGCAGGCCCGCACATGGGCGACTTCCAGTTTGCTGACGCGACCCGAGCGAACTGCTTGGTATTCGCGTACATCGATAGCAGTCGACTGAACGTCGACTACTACCGCTACGGACGAGTGGTTGTGGATCTCGGCACGATCGCTCGTCCCTAACGCTTCGCTGGTGTCAGCCCCCTCGGCCACTCTACCTCGTGCAGTTGCAAGTCCTCATCCTCGTCGCGCTGGTGCTCATGGAGAAGCGCGTCCCCGGCGAGTGGCAGGCGTCGCCCCTCGCAGCACTCGCGTGCGTCACGCTCCCCGCGTTCGGAGCGCTCATAGTGCAGTGGCTCGCGGTGCGCCGCGCCGAACATCGACTCGATGGTCGTCACCACTCTCAGGGTGAAGGTGGCGTTGAAGCGGCGATTCGCGCCGAGCGGGCGGGAACCGTCGTCGGCTGGGCAGCCATCATTGGACTCGGCGTCGCCACGCTCGGTTTCGGTTGGCTTGCATCGATTCGGGCGGTCATCGGAAACTGGCCCGCGATTGACGAGATCGTTGCCCTCGCGCCGCCGCTCCTCGCGATCGCTGCATCGTGGTGGGTGCATGAACCGCTTGAACGACGGATCAGAGACGCGTCGCTGATCAGCCGAATCGATCGCGGGCTCACGGTTCCGCCGGTGCCGACGCGTGCGGCGTTTGTCGTCGAGCGGTTCCGTTCCCACGTACTCCTCATGCTCGCGCCAATTTTGGTCGTGCTCGCGTTAGGTGAGATCCTCACGCCACGCGTCGGAGGCTGGGTCGCGGTAACGCTGGGTCCAGACTGGAGTGACTGGGCGACGGAACTAACTCTCGTGGGTTGCGCCGCAGCGACGTATCTCGTGAGCCCTCTGATCGCGCGACTGGTGCTCGCACTGCGGCCGTTGCCCGTGGGAGAGTTGCGCGACGATCTCCTCGAGGTTTGCGCGCGTGCTGGGGTGCGGGTCTCGGAGGTGTTGCTTTGGGATACGCGCCACGCCACGGTGAACGGCGCGGTCATGGGCGTGACGCCGTGGCTTCGTTACGTGATGTTGACCGATGCGCTGCTTGAGGTGCTTCCGCGCAATGAACTTCGTGCGGTCATGGCACACGAGATCGGCCACGTCCGACGCCGCCATCTTCCTTGGATGCTCGGTTGCATCATTGTTTTATTGATCGGCTCAGCGGCGTTCGTGGAGTGGCCGCTCGGCGTCGTGCTCGAGCGCCTTCCCCTTGCGACCTGGAGTGCGGAGGAGCTCGAGATGCTCGGCGCGTGGGTCGCGCGCGTCGCGACGATCGCTGCGACCGTCGTCGCGCTCGTCGGATTCGGCTGGGTTTCGCGACGGTTCGAGCGACAGGCAGACACCTTTGCCGTGCAGTACCTCTCGCGTGCGTCGGGCAATTCCGCCGTTACCACTGACGCTGTGCTGGCCATGCGCGGTGCGCTCGCGAGTGTCGCTTCGCATGCGGGAGTCGATCCGAGGCACCACTCGTGGCGGCACGGCTCCATTCACTGGCGACGCACGTACCTCGCCGGATTGGTCGGACGGCCGCTCGATCGGTTGCCCATCGATCGCACAGTTCGCCGACTCAAACTCGCGACGGTGCTCGGCCTCGGTGCTGCGGTATGGCTGCTGTTGCGCGAGGCCGCAGTGGATCGCGATCGCTACGATCACCCCGTCACACTTCGCGGCTCGGTCCCGAGCAATCTGACGCTGGAGGTCACAAGCGACGAATGCGTTTCGTAAAGATGCATGGCATTGGAAATGACTACGTGTACGTGAACGCGTTCACGGAGCGCATCGCCGACCCTGAAGCGCTCGCTCGGGCGGTCTCCGACCGGCACACCGCGATTGGCGGCGATGGTCTGATTCTCGTCGAGCCTCCGAGCGCTGGCGTCGCCGCCGATGTTCGCATGCGAATGTTCAACGCCGACGGCAGCGAGAGCGAGATGTGCGGAAATGGCGTGCGCTGTGTGACGAAGTTTGCCGTCGATCGACGGCTTGCCGAGGGCAATCCGCTTCGCGTCGAAACTGGGCGTGGCGTTCTATCAATTCGCTGGACGCGAGGAAAAGACGGCACAGTGGCGACAGCGACGGTTGATATGGGAGCACCGATTCTTGAAGCGGCGTTGATTCCGGCCCTGATCCCAGGTGTGGGAGCGACCGGGCGCATTATCGCGCGGGCGATCACGCCAGCATTCTTCGGCGATTCCGATCCGGGTTGGATTCGCGACGCCGCTGTCGAACTCGCCTTGACCTGCGTTTCGATGGGAAACCCACACGCCATCGTGTTCTGCGGGGACGTGAGTCGCGTGCCGCTCGAGCGCGTCGGTCCGGTGGTGGAGCGACATCCGTGGTTTCCCAAGCGCATCAATCTGCACTTTTCTGAAGTCGTCGCGCGCGATGAAGTCATCATGCGCACGTGGGAGCGGGGGAGTGGCATTACGCTCGCGTGCGGCACCGGCGCGAGCGCCGTCTGCGTGGCAGGCGTTCTCTGCGGCCGAACCGAATCCAGCATTGTCGCGCATCTCCCCGGCGGCGATCTCGCGCTTGAATGGGCGAGCGAGAACGCTGGCGTTCTGATGACCGGCCCGGCGACCGAGGTCTTTGAGGGAACGCTCAGTGCCACGATGCTCGCGGCCGGAGCGCGTCCGTGACGTTGGACGCGAGTGAAGTCGCGCTTCGGGACTCCATCGCGCGGCGCGGTGATGACCTCTATCGCGACCTCGAAGCATTCGTTGCGATTCCAACCGGAGGCCGGTTCCGCGCCGGACTCGACGAACTCCGTGGCGTGATCACGACACGACTCGCGCCTCTCAGTGCCACGATTGCGTTGAGTCCTGGTGATCCGCGCCCAGCGTGGCTCGCGCTGCCAGAGGATCCCAAGGACGACGCTATACCGCCGACTGCGTTGGCGAGCCGGCTCGATGGTGCCGGACCGCGCGTGTTGCTCGCGGGCCACCTCGACACAGTGCACGACCCGCGCGGCGAGTTTCATGTGCTCACTCGCGAGAGCGCGACGGTATGCCGCGGGCCCGGCGCGGTTGACATGAAAGGCGGACTCGTCATCGCGATTCACGCGCTCGAGTCGCTTGCGAGTCTGGGCATCGGACTGCGTTGGTCGTTCATCCTGAATAGCGACGAAGAGACTGGATCGTTCCACTCCGCGCGACATCTCGAAGACGCCGCCCGTGAGCACGACGTTGGCATCGCGCTCGAGCCAGCCACAGACGAAGGTGGCTTGGTCGTCGCACGGATGGGCACCGGGCAATTTCGCATCGACACGGCAGGACGCACCGCGCACGTGGGCCGCGATTTCGGCAAGGGCGTCAGCGCCGTGACGGCGTTGGCGAGAGCGATTCTCGATGTCAGTGCGTTCGCAGATGTGTCTGCTGGGCGCATCGTGAACATAGGACCTCTTGTTGGAAGTCGCGTGACGAATGCCGTACCCGACGCCGCCAGCGCGTGGGGCAATGTGCGATTCGCCGACGACGCGGTGCAGCGGTTCCTCGCGGAGAAGTTTGACACGGTCAACTCCGCACGCGACGCGATGCCGCGCGTTTCGGTCCAACGCGCGTTCAATCGCGCCGCGAAACCAATGACGCCCGCGGTCGAACGCCTCGCGCTGGGCGTGCGCGAAGTTTCAGAGTCGCTCGGTCGCGCGCTTCCGTTCTCCTCGACCGGCGGCGTATGCGACGGGAACATCCTTCAATCCGTCGGCCTGCCCACGCTCGACACGCTCGGCGTGCGCGGGGGCAATCTGCATCGCACCGACGAATGGGTCGAGATTCCCAGCCTTGTCGAGCGCTGCCAGTTGCTTGCGATTGTGCTGAAGCGCGTGGCGACGGGTGCACTCGGAAGCTGCTAACGCCTCACCTCCGACGCTCGATCCAACCCCAATTACCATGCACCCTCTTCGCGGCCCCGTACCGCTTTCGTAGGACAAACCACCCAATGCCCGTTCAGGCCCCCGACATTGCCACGCAGGGTTCATTGCTCGCTTCGAGTCCCGTCATTCAAGACGCGATTCAATCGATCGTCCGAGATCTCAAGAAGCGCCAATCGACGTTGACTGGAGCGCGTCCCGCCGTCGGCGCTGAGAAGGAGACGCTTGATTCGTGGCTCAAGCGCTCAGCCGACGCGAAGGGACGGCCATCGCTCTATCCGTACGTCGGAAGCGGCTTCGGCAACGGACCGCTCGTCGAGCTGGTCGACGGCAGCGTGAAGTGGGACTTGATCAATGGCATCGGCGTGCACATGTTCGGGCACTCCGATCCCGAGATGATTGAGGCAGCGCTGCGCTCCGCGCTGGCCGACACGTGCATGCAAGGCAATCTTCAGTTCAACGCCGACTCGATTGAGTTCGCGGAGTTGCTCGTGAGCGAAGCCTCGAAATCGTCGCGGCTCAAGTGCTGCTTCGTCACCAACTCAGGTTGCATGGCGAACGAACAAGCACTCAAGGTCTGCCAGCAGAAGACGGGTGCAGCCCCGCGCATCATCGCGTTCCAAGATTGCTTCATGGGTCGATCGACGACGATGGCACAGATTGGCGATGGACCCGCGTATCGCGTCGGCGTGCTATTGAATGTCCACGTCGACTACATGCCGTTCTACGACCCCGATCTTGGTCAGCGCTCGATCGAGATGGCCGCCTGGCACTTGAAGCAGTACATCCATCGCTATCCGAAGCAACACTCGTGCTTCGTCATGGAACTCGTGCAGGGCGAAGGCGGGTTCAACGTCGCGCCGCGTGAGTTTTTCATTCCGCTGATGCAGCTCTGCCGCGACAACGGCATTCCCGTGTGGGACGACGAAGTGCAATCATTCGGCCGTACGTCGTCGATGTACTGCTACGAGCAGTTAGGCCTCGGCGAGTTCATCGACGTGCTCACGCTGGGCAAGATGAGCCAAGCGTGCGCGATGCTCCATACGCCGGAGATGAATCCAAAGCCCGGTCTGCTCTCGGGCACGTTTCAGGCAAGTAGCTCGGCGTTCGGCATCGGGCTCGCGGCGCTACGCAAGCTCCGCGACGGCGGCTACTACGGCAACGACGGGAAGATCGCGCGACTCCAGAAGGCGTGGCGCGAGCATGCTGACGCGTTCGTAAAACGCCATCCGCAGTGGTTTCCGCCGGTGCGCAACTCGATGGGCGGCACCATGACAAAACTTGTTGCGGGCACGGGCGGCATGATGCGCATGACGCCGTTTGGCGGCGATAAAGACAAGATCATCAAGTTGCTGCACCGGATGTTCGCGGACGGCGTGATTGCGTTCTACTGCGGTCACGAGCCGTATCACCTGCGGTTACTTCCACCAGTCGGGGTGATGAAGCCCGAGCAATTCACACCGGTCTTCGAGATCTTCGAGAAGTCTTTCGCGGCCGTGGCGGACTAACTCCTCGAGCAACTCCATGTTCGTCATCCGCCCAGCCCAACCGAAGGACCTACCCACGCTGCTCAAGCTCGCGCGGATGGTCCACTTCATTAATTTGCCTGCGGACAACGATCTTCTGACGACGAAAGTGAGGAAGAGCCTCGCGTCGTTCGCAGGCAAAGCGAAGTCGGAGCGTGATCGTCAGTTCATGTTTGTGCTCGAAGACACCGAGACCGAGAACGTCGTCGGTACCTCGGCTGTCATCTCGTGCATCTCGTGGCCTGGCTTCCCGCACGTGTATCTCAAGCTGGGGCGGCGTGAGTTCGTGAGCAGAGATCTCGCAACCGGACAGGTGCATACAACGCTCAAGTTTGGTATCGATGAATCGGGTCCGAGCGAAATGGGCGGACTCATCCTCGCCCCGGGATATCGCGGGCACAAGGAAAAGCTTGGCGCGCTTCTCTCGACGGTGCGATTCCATTTCATGGGGCTGCATCGAGCATGGTTTTCGATGCGCGTCATCGCGGAGATGATGGGCGCGGTGACGCCCGACTCGCACACGCTGCTGTGGGAGTATCTCGGTCGCCGCTTTATCAATCTGAGCTACAAAGAAGCGGATCTCTTCTCGGCGCGCTCGAAGGAATTCATGACGAGTCTTTTCCCGCGCGAAGAGATTTTTGCGTCGCTCCTTCCGCCCGAAGCCCGCAACCTCATCGGTCGCGTGGGCGAAGAGACGGAACCAGCAATGGCGCTCCTGCAGAAACAGAGCTTCGTGGAAACGGGTCGCGTCGATCCCTTTGATGGCGGGCCGTATCTCGAGGCGGAACGCGACGCGATACCGCTGGTCGTCGCGACCACGCTGAAGACGCTTGGAGGCGTCACGACCAATCCCACTGGGATAGCGATCGTGTCGCACGAACCGAAAGACGATTTCCGCGCGATCCGCGCGGCGTACTCGCTCGATGGCGACACGCTCTACTTGGCGGCGGACGCGATCGAGGCGCTCAGCGTACGAACCGGCATGAAGCTTGGTTTCACTGCGCCGGATGCTGGTCCGCTCGCGAAGGAAACTCGGGCGCCTAAGTCTGCCGCGAAAGCGGTCGGCAAGAACAAGTCGAAGAGCCGCGCATGAACGATGGAACGCGCGGAGTGCTTCAGCAACGAGCGAGCGACTACCTCGACGGGCAGTTCGTATCCATCGCTGGCGACACCATCGTCGTGCGCGATCCGAGTGAGCCGGCGCGCGTTGTCTGGTCAGGGTCACCGCGTGTCGAGCACGTCGATCGAGCCGTCGCGGCGGCGCGGCGCGCTTTACCTGCGTGGTCCCGGCTGTCACATGACGAGCGAGCGACGGTGCTCCAGCGCTACGCGGCGTGTACCTCGAAACACGTTGAGCGCATCGCTGATCGCATTACGCTTGAGATGGGCAAGATTCGCAGCGAATCGATCCTCGAAGCGAAGCTGCTCGCCGAAAAAGTAGCGATCACGCTCGACGAGATCTCAATATCGCGCGTCAGCGATTACGACGTGAGCGTGAACGCGACGCGTATCGGTCGCTGTCGCTTCAAGCCGCACGGTGTCATGGCCGTTGTAGGACCATACAACTTCCCGGCGCACTTGCCGAACGGGCACTTCGTACCAGCGCTTCTGCTTGGGAACACCATTGTCTTCAAACCCAGCGACAAGACGCCCGGCGTCGCCCAACTTGTCGCTGAGTGCATGCACGAAGCGGGTGTTCCCGCTGGCGTCTTCAACGTGGTGCAGGGTGCCGCAGATGTAGCGCGAGCGCTCGTCGCGCACGACGATCTCGACGGGATTCTCTTCACCGGTAGTTGGCCCGTGGGCAAGGCGATCTTGCAAGCGAACATCAATCGACCCGGTCGGATCGTGGCGCTCGAACTCGGCGGGAGCAATCCGGCAGTCATCATGCCGAGCGCAGATCTCAAGCAGGCAGTTATCGAATGCGCACGCGCGAGTTTCGCGACGACGGGGCAGCGCTGCACATGCATGCGCCGGATCTTGGTCGATCGCCGCGTTGCCGACCGGTTCCTCGCTGCATTCTGCAAGGTTGCGAGCACGCTGCTCGTCGGGCCAGGGTTCAGCACCGACCCCGTCTTCATGGGTCCAATCGTCAACGAGCAATCCCTCGATGCGGTGCTGGCCGAGCAGGCGCAGCGTGCGGCATCAGGTGGACGCGTCCTCGTCGTCGCGACTCGCATGGATCGTCCTGGATTCTTCGTGACGCCATCCGTCATTGAAGTCGACCGCTTCGAACGTTCCACCGATCGTGAAGTGTTCGGTCCGCTGGTGCGCGTGGCCATCGTCGACGGAATCGACGACGCGATCGCGCAGGCAAATGCGAGCGACTATGGACTCGCTGCATCGATGTTCACGAAGGACGAGCGCGAGTTTGAGCGCTTCTTCGACGCATGTCGTGCTGGCTGCATCAATTGGAATAACGGGACAGCAGGGGCGAGTTCCAAGCTACCGTTCGGCGGTCTTGGGCATTCCGGCAATCATCGTCCGGCGGCGGCCTTCAGCGTCGATTACTGCGCCTATCCGGTCGCATCGATGATTGAACGTTCGGATGCAGCGCCATTGCCTGCGGGGATGCGCGTTGACGAGTCGTGGTTGGTCTGAGTCCGTCACTCCGGCGCCGCTGCTCCTAACCGTTCCAGCGTCCAGTCTTTCACCCAAGCGGTTCCGCGCGACACTCGCATCTCGGCGAGCAGCTCCGCGCGATTCAACTCTTCGCGCAGCGTAATTGCGAGATCAAGTCGCGACCAAGGAGTGGTGCCGTTTCGCTCGGCGGTGCGATTGCCGAGTGAGGTCAGCAATCGGATTCCGCTCGTGGCGGAATCGTCGAGAGGCATGAGGTCGTTCGTCATGACCAACGCGCGCACGACGTAGCGGCGGGCGGGGAGCTCGACATTGCGCCGCCACGACGCAACGGAACCATCGTCCGTGCCGCGTGATGCGATACGCGTGAGTGCCCTCGAGCGCATCGCTTTCGTCGAGAATTGCGTCTTAGTTTTGCTCGCCGGTGACCAGTCGCCGAGCGCGATCGCACTGGCTTCGCCGAAGTCGAAGAGTGGGGGATCAGGATCATCGCCCTGACCTGATCCATCCCCTGTGGCAGAAACACCGCCGAGATGCCGTGGCCTTCTCGGTCGGGTCGCGTGTAGATGCGATAGTTGTTGCTGCCGTCGGTGTAGCCGTCCCAGTGCCCGATGAGTCGCTCCATCGTCGTGAACGAGCGGAATGCGTCGAGATCGATGAGGCGCTCGACGCGCACGAGCCGCTCGACGGGATCGCTTTCACGACACGCGTCGAAGCTCTCCTTCAGAACGTACAGCCCGAGGTCGCGACCATTCAGCCAGACGCGACCATGCGTCGCGCGCTGTGTTGCGATGCCTGCGGCGGCGAACAGTTCCGATGCTAGCGATTCGTGCAGATGGCTCTCGTTCTGCACTGAGTTGTTCAGATGAAACTTGGCCAAGCCGTGGAATCTTGCGTCGCGTTCGAAGCGATCGACCTTGATAGTGAGCGCGGGTTTGTCATTGATCTCGCGATAGCTTCCAGCGGCGCCTTTGAGTTTCATCGCGACAACCATGGGCTCTTCCATAGCGCCGTCGCGATGTACCTCGCGCATCGTGACGCGCACGTATGCGCGAGCGTCACCCTTGAGTCGTTCGAAGTCGGCTGGCTCAAGCTCGAAGCGAAGGTTGTTCGGACCGCTGCTGAAGAGTGCGTCGCGCTCTTCGATTGCCGTCGGTACTGTCGGCACGGCCGGCGGAGCGCCAAAGGCCGCGCGAGACGATGAAGAGCAGAGCGGCACACAGCAGCGACCGCGGCGGGTACGCTCGCAGTCAGTATGGACTCGGCGCCAGAGATTTCCATCATCATTCCCGCGTGGAACGAGGAGTTCGAACTCCCATCGACGCTGACTCGCCTCTGCGCGGCGCTTCGGGCACTGGGGCGCAGCTACGAACTCATCGTCGTCGACGACGCCTCGACTGATCGCACTGCCGCGATCGCGCGAAGCTTCGGTGCACACGTCGAACGGGTCGAGAAACGACAGATCGCTGCGGTGCGGAATGCGGGTGCACGAATCGCGCAGGGCAGATTCCTCCTGTTCGTGGACGCCGATACGCAAGTGCCCGATGCGACGCTCGCAGCAGCCATGCGCGAACTCGATTCTGGCGCGGTTGGCGGCGGCGCTCAGGTTCGACTTGAAGGGCCGATTCCGCTTCTTATCTGGCCGTCGTTCACGATCTTCACTTGGGTGTGGCGCTGGCTTGGGCACGCTGCCGGTTGTTTCGTCTGGTGCCGCAAGGCCGACTTCGATGCGATCGGTGGATTCGACGAGAGCTACTACGCGAGTGAAGAGGTCTGGCTCAGCAAGGCGCTGAAAGAGCGAGGTCGATTCGCGCTCGTGACGCCGCCGGTAGTCTCAAGCGGGCGCAAGGTGCGCATGCACAAACCGATTCCGCTCTTCCTCTACGCGGTGAAGCTGCTCTGGCGCGGACCAGAGTCGTGGAAACGCCGCGATGGACTTGAGCTGTGGTACGACGGAAAACGCGAGACGGATTGAGATCGGCGGTAGTGTTAGGCGATTCGCTCTTCGAGAAACTGGGCGACGTGGTCGAGGCCGATGCGCTCTTGCGCCTGGGTGTCGCGATGGCGAACCGTCACCGTCTGGCCTGTCAGCGTTTCGCTGTCGATCGTAAAGCAGTAGGGCGTGCCTGCTTCGTCCATGCGCGCGTAGCGTTTTCCGATCGACTGCTTCTCGTCGAACTCGATCGTCCAGCGCTTTCGCAACTCGCGGAAGAGCCGCTCGCCAACCTCGGGCATTCCGTCCTTCGCTACCAGCGGGAAGATGCCAGCCTTCGTGGGTGCGACACGGGGATGAAACTTCATAAAGACCTTGCTCGCGCGCGACTCGTCGGGCGTGTACGCCTCGCAGAGCAAGGCGAGCGTGCCGCGATCGGCACCAGCGGACGGCTCGATGACGTGCGGGAAATACTTCTCTGCCTTCTCTTGGTCGAAGTACTTGAGCTTGTCGCCCTTGCCGCAAGCGTTCGCGTGCGCCTTCAAATCGAAGTCGGCGCGATGCGCGACACCTTCTAGTTCGCCGTAACCCGGGTCGGTGAAAGGAAACTTGTACTCAATGTCGCTCGTGCCCGCGCCTTCCTTGGCATAGTGCGCGAGTTCGTCGCGATCGTGTTCTCGCAGTTGAAGATTAGAACTCGTGAGACCAATCGACTGCCACCAATTGAATCGATAGTCGCGCCAGAATTTGTACCACTCGTTTGCGGTCTCGGGCCGAATGAAGAACTCGATCTCCATCTGCTCGAACTCGCGGCTGCGGAACGTGAAGTTGCGGGGCGTGACCTCGTTGCGAAATGCCTTGCCAACTTGCGCGATGCCGAAGGGCACCTTGACGCGGCTGGTGTCAACGACGTTCCAGAAGTTCGTGAAGATGCCCTGCGCTGTCTCCGGTCGGAGATATGCCTTCGAGTCGTCGTCGCGCACAGCACCGCAGTGCGTCTCGAACATGAGGTTGAACGCACGAGGTTCGGTGAGCTCGCCGCCGCAATGGGGACAGGGAGTCTGCAGCCCATCGCGGGAGAACTGCTCGGTCGCGAGATGGCTGAGTAGATCGCGAAACGCGAGAACCACGCCAGCGCGCGTCTCAAGCTTCTGCGCGAGCCAACTCAGCGTTATCTCCGGGCTGCGAACGAGCGCGAGCCCTGGGGCAAGCTTCCGGCCCTTCGTTTCAGCCCAGCGCTTGAGCTGGATGCTCGACACCTGGCCGCTCTCCCCATACATCTCTCGGAGCGCTTTGAACCAGTCGGACTCCTGGGTCATCTCCCAGACGTGGTCCCAGCGCATCAGCTTCTTGCACTGCCGGCACGTACTCATGAGATCGGCGAAGCCACCAACATGTCCGCTCGCGACCCACACCTTCGGATTCATAATGATGGTGGTGTCGAGGCCGACGATGTCGACCGCCTTGCCGTCCGGACCGATGATCTCGCGATGGACGATGTCGTTCCACCACGCGTTCTTGAGGTTGCGCTTCAGTTCGGCACCGAGCGGGCCGTAATCCCAGAAGCCATTGATGCCACCGTAGATCTCTGACGACTGGAAAATGAAGCCGCGGCGGCGGCAGAGGGAAACGATGTCATCCATTCGGCTCATAGGTCGCTCGCGTCGTCTGACTGAACAATTGGAAATGGACGGGGATGGTACCGTTTCGTCATGCGAATGGATGAAATGCATGTCGTCGTCAGTGGTGGTACCGGCGCGCTTGGTCGAGCGATCGTTGCGCGATTGCTGGGGCTCGGCGCGACGGTGCACGTGCCGTGGATCGCAGATCGCGAACTCGCGACGTTTCCGCACACCACCAGCGTGACGCTCGCGAAGGTTGAGCTCGACAACGAGGCGGCCGTGGACGCGTTCTATCGGGGGCTGCCCTCGCTCTACGCCTCGATCCACGTCGCAGGTGGATTCGCGATGTCGCCCATCGTCGACACGAGCGCTGCTGAGTTTGAGCGGCTCTTTCGCCTCAACGCGCTCACGTGTTTCTTGTGTTCCCGCGAAGCGATCCGCGCGATGAGACGCAGCCCGCGGTTCGGGGCTGACGGCGGACGCATCGTGAACGTCGCGGCGCGCCCGGTAGTGCGCCCGGCGGGCAGCATGATCGCGTACACGGCGAGCAAGGCGTGCGTAGCGTCAATGACCGAGACGTTAGCTGAAGAGCTGAAGGCCGAGCGCGTCCTCGTCAATGCGGTGCTGCCTTCGATTATGGACACGCCAGCAAACCGCGCTGCAATGCCGAGCGCCGATCATTCTTTGTGGCCAACGACCGCAGAGGTTGCCGAAGCGATTGTGTTTCTCGCGGCACCAGCCAACGCGCTGACGAGCGGTGCACTTATGCCGGTGTATGGGCGGGCGTAGCTCGTCGACTCAGCCCTTGTCTGGCTTCGCACTGAGCAGCGTGAAGAACTCCGCCCGAGCTGCCGGTTGACTCAAGAAGATCCCGTGCAGCTTACTCGTTGTCGTGATCGCACTCGGCTGCCGCACGCCGCGATAGCACATGCAGAAGTGGCGGCACTGGAGGACGACGGCGACTCCGTGCGGCTTCAGTGTTTCCCAGATGGTGCCAGCGATCTGTGCGGTCAACTTCTCTTGCACCTGAAGGCGCTTCGAGAAGATCTCGACGACGCGGGCAAGCTTTGAGAGTCCGACGACACGACCATTTGGGATATAGCCAACGTGCGCCTTGCCCACGAACGGAACCATGTGATGTTCACAATGGCTGTGAACTTCGATGTCTTGGAGCAGGACAAGCTCGTCGTAGCCTTCGATCTCAGAGAACGTCCGTTGGAGCGGCGCGACGGGGTCTTCTGCATAGCCCCAAAAGTGCTCGTGCCACGCCTTGACGACGCGCTTCGGTGTGTCGCGGAGACCTTCGCGCTCGGGGTCGTCTCCGATGTAGCGGAGAATCGACCGCACATGCGCCATCGCTTCAATGGTCTCGGGCGAGTTGAGATCAGGCTCGTGCATGGACCGAAGCTTACTCGGGGCGATGCGAGGTGCCATGTCGATGCCATTGGTGTGGTGGTTGGCGTGGTGGTTGGCGTGGTGGTTGAGCACGTGCGTCAATTCGTGCTACCAGCCACTCAGATTCGTCACAGCCACTTCTTCCACCAGCCAATGATCTCTCGGAGTCGATGCAGCTTCATATCCGGCGGACCGCTGCGTGACATACCGTGGCTCGTCGACAGGGGGTAACGCACAAAACGCGTGGGAACACCTTGCAGAACCAGCGCCGTGTGCACTTGCTCTCCTTGCTCGATGTTGCAACGAAGGTCGCCTTCGGAATGGATAATGAGCGTCGGCGCCGACACGCCTTTGAAGTGCGCGATCGGGCTCGACTTCCAAAGTCGTTCCGGGTTGTCGTAGTTCGTGCCGGTCCAGTACTCGCCGGGCACGAGCGGGTAGTCAGAGTTTCCCGCGAACGACAGCATGTTCGACACGCAGCGGTCGGTAATCGCGGCGCAGTACGCCTTCGAATGCGCGATCGCCCAATTAGTCATGTAGCCGCCGTAACTTCCACCCATGATGCCGATGCGCTTCGGGTCGATGTCCTTCATCGACTGTATGAAGCGCGTGACCGCTTGTACATCGAGCCAATCCTTGTCGCCCCACGAGCCGCGAATCGGGTCGCAATGGTCGCGCCCGTACCCTTTGCTGCCGCGGGGATTCGGATAGAAGACGACGTACCCTTGGGCCGCGAGCAGATGGAACTCGTGAAAGAATCCAGCGCCATACTGCGTGTGCGGGCCGCCGTGAATCTCAAGAACCGCGGGCCCTCGTTGTCCGCGCGAGCGCGCGGCACGTGGGGCCGACTTCGGCGGCCGAATCACCCACACCTGGGTGCGATGGCCGTCGTCGGCCGTGACCCAATGCTCACTCGGCGCGACGAGATCGAGTCGCTCGACGAATGCTGCGTTGAACGCAGTCGCCGGACGCCACCGTGCGCCAGCGGTCTTGCCGCGCTGACCAAGCTCCAGCGTGCCCGCTTCGGCGGGCGTCGTCGGATCGGAACGAAGCGCTGCGACCCGCGCGCCGTCACGAGCGACGTTTCCGATGACGTGTTCCACCAAGCCTTCGGTCAAGAACCGCGGCGCCGTGGAATCAAGACTCACTGCAACAAGATGGCCACCACCGTACCAACCGACGCGCGTGAGTACGGTGCGATTGTCTTGCCACACGATCGTGGGCTTGAATGCGACTTCGCTCGAATCGCTGAGCGTCGGCGCGAGCAGACAGAGGTCGGTCGCATGCGTGAGGCTGCGCGCGTCAGACGATCCCGCTGCGGCACTCGGCTTGTGTCCGCGTTTCGCGCTCGCGCCAGGCACCGTCATCGTCCAGAGTTCGAGATTCTCAGTGCTGTACGCGCTGTCGCGGCCGATGCGCCCAGCCCACGCGAGTCGCGCGCCGTCCGGCGACCACGCCACTCCGAGCTTTGGCCCGATGGGCAAACCGCCGATGGGCGACGCAGTGCCGCGAGCTACGTCAACGAGCATGAGCTCTGACTTCCACGGCTTCAAAAGCGCATCGTTCGCGCGATTTGTGGTGATCGCCAGCCGCGCGCTGTTAGGCGACCACGCCATGTCGAAATCGCCCAGCGTGTCTTCGGCGTAGAGTAGCGTCGTGCTGCCGCTCGATGCGTCAACGAGATGAAGGGCGTAGCGCGCCGCGCCAAACCAACCATCGCCGTCAAGGCGATTCCATCGGTCGTCGAGCACGCGCGGTGGATCTCCGCGCCCATCCCGCTCGCGCGCGTTCTTCGCCTCGATCGTCCAGTCGGCCTCGGTCGGCCGGAACGTGACGGCAAGGCGGGTGCCGTCTGGCGACCAGTGCATGGCGCGAATGGAACCCTCGGGCAGGTTCGTTAGGGTCCGCGCTTCGCCGCCAGCGAGGTCGAGCATTGCGATTTGCGTCGCCTTGCCGTCGGCACCGCGGAGGAACGCAACGCGTCGGCCGTCCGGCGCAAATCGGGCCATCGAATCCTTCGGCCCGTGGGTGAGTGCGCGCGGCGGTGTCGACCCGTCAGTCGCGGCAGTCCAGATCGACGCCTCGGCCTTCTGGCGATCGTTGATGACCGAGCGAACAAAGAGGAGGCGCGTTCCGTCGGCGGAGATCTGTGGATCGCCGACGCTCACGAGGCAGAGGAGATCCTCAGCCTCGATCGGACGGCGCTTTGCCGCGAGCGTTCTCCGGCGCGAAGGGGGAGACGATGGCTTGCGGGGCTGGCTCATGACGCGCGATGCTACCATCGGCGAGATGAACGGTTCGCGACCGGAACAGCTCGTGCACCCCGACTGGATTTGGGCCGCTGGTCGGCTTCAGCGCGGGGTTGCGATCGGCATTCGCGGAGGTCGCATCGCGAGTGTGGCACCGCCGTCGGGGCCTTCGACGCTGCGGCTCTCGGGCAAGGCGCTCATTCCTGGATTCGTCAGCGCTCACTCGCACGCGTTTCAGCGCGGCCTTCGTGGGACGACCGAGCGGTTTGCGACTGCGACGCCCGGCGCGGCAGCAAGTAGCAAAGCCAACTTCTTCACCTGGCGCGATTCGATGTACGGACTTGTCGACGCGCTCACTGCGGAGTCGTGTTACCAACTCTCGAAGCAGTGCTTTCTGGAAATGATCGCCGCAGGAATCACCTCGGTGGGTGAGTTTCATTATGCGCGGCATCTGACGCAGGCTGGTAGCGAGGCGCGCGACGAAGAACGTTATGTCTTCGACGGCGCAGTGCTTGCGGCCGCGCGCGATGCGGGCATTCGCATCGTGTTGCTGCATGCCTGCTACATGCAAGGCGGCTTCGACGCGCCGCTCGCTGGCGGGCAACTGCGCTTTCGCACCCGCGACGAGCGCGACTATTGGGACCGATTCGACGCACTGGCAGCAGCCTGCGACAGCGCGACGCAGTCGGTCGGCGCGACAGCGCACAGCGTGCGCGCGGTGCCAATCGAGAGCATCGAACGATTGCACGCCGAGAGTATTCGGCGCGGCGTCGTCTTTCACATGCACCTCGAAGAAGTGCGGAAGGAGATCTCGGACTGCATCGCGGCCCACGGCAAGCGACCGGCGCAGCTTCTCCTCGATCGGCTCGCGATCGACGCTCGATTCACTGCGGTGCACTGCACGCACACTTCTGCGGAGGATCTCGGTCGACTTGCGGCCACTGGAGCCACGATGTGTCTCTGCCCACTGACCGAGGGCAATCTAGGAGACGGAATCTGCAACGTCGCGGCAATTCGCGCCGCGAGCGGCGCGATAGCGTTTGGCTCCGATTTGAATAGCCGGCTGGCGCCGACTGAAGAACTGCGCTGGATTGAATATGTGCAACGCGTCCGTCATGAAGAGCGCGGTGTCGTGACCGACGCGAGTGGCGATGCAGGTGCGGCGCTCCTCGACATTGGCACACTGAACGGCGCTCGCTCGCTGGGACTCGAAGCGGGTTCGATTGCAGTGGGGCAGTTCGCCGACTTCGCGATCGTCGACCTCAATCACCTCACGATGTCAGGCTGGACGCCGGAGTCGTTCGCAGCGCACCTCGTCTTCGGCACTGGAACGAGCGCAGTGTGCGGCACGTGCGTTGGCGGGCACTGGAAGATTCGACGCGCGTGATTGCCATGTCAAACGTTCGTATCGGCATTGACCTCGGCGGTACGAAGATTGAAGGCGTTGCCATTGACGCTAGCGGAACGCCTCTGTGGCGCGAGCGCGTGGCGACGCCGAAGAACGACTACGCGGGCACGATCAATGCGATCGGCGAGCTTGTCGAGCGCGCCGAACTTGTACTCGGAGTGCGCGCTTCCATCGGCATGGGAACACCAGGTTCGGTGTCGCCTGCGACGGGGCTGCATCGAAATGCAAACTCGACGGTGCTGAATCGGCAACCGTTTGTCAGCGACGTGAGTGCGCGGCTCGCACGCGAGGTGCGATCATCGAACGACGCGAATTGCTTCGCGTTGAGCGAGGCGGTGACCGGCGCGGCACGCGGCGCGCGCGTTGTCTTCGGAGTCATCCTCGGAACCGGCGTCGGCGGTGGCGTGGTGATCGACGGCCGAGCACTCGACGGGCACAACGGCATCGCGGGAGAGTGGGGGCACAGCCCGATGCCCGGAAGCTATCGCGATGGGCGCGACGCTCGCGCCGGGCGCGCCGAGTCCCCCGCGCGGCCTTGCTTCTGTGGACTTGTCGGATGTCGCGAGCAGTTCTTATCGGGGCCAGCGGTTGAACGCGATCACGCCGAGCGGACGGGGCAACGGCTTGTGCTGGCGGACATCGCGCGGAAGTCTGCAGCAGGTGACTCCGCATGCGCGGCGACGATCGAACGGCTCATCGATGGGCTCGCCCTGTCACTGGCGGATGTCGTGAACTTGCTTGACCCCGATGCGATCGTGCTCGGTGGAGGGGTCAGCAACATTGAGGCGCTGTACGCTGTACTTCCCGGTCGCGTGGCGCAACGTGCGTTCACGGACTCATTCACGACGCCGATCTGTCGCGCAGCACACGGCGACTCGAGCGGCGTGTTCGGCGCAGCGATGTTGTGGCCGTCCACCAGTGGCGCACAGTCTGGGCCACAACTGGACCCGCATCCAGAGGAGTAACGATCGTGGCGACGGACGTCTCGCCCCTCGTGCTATTGCCGCTCGACGGGATCACTGTTGCGCCGCTTCGCATCGCGTCGAGTGACGTGACCGTCGGTCGCGGGCCGGAGTCGTCGGCACGGCTCGACGTGCCGAGCATTTCGCGTCGTCACGCGCGAATCCGATTTGCAGAAGGCATGTGGTCTGTGGAGGATCTCGGCAGTCGACATGGAACATGGGTCGATGGAGCCCGCGTCGACCCAGGTGCGATCGCGAGACTCACGGAGAACTCGATAGTCGCGTTCGGACCGTGCCGATTTCGCGTGACGACGAGCACGCCGGGGTCGAGCACGATGGTCGCGCTCTCGGCTGACGAAGCGAGCCTCGGTCGCGGTTCCACTGTGCGCCGAGTGAGCGAAGAGGAATTGAGCGCGCTCGCAAAGCGCCGACTCGATGCGCTCTTGGCGGTCTCGGAGAGTTTGCAGTCGGCAACATCGGAATCCGAAATCGCCCGCTCCGCGCTCGACGCGATGGTGCGCGGCACCGGCTTCGCTTGCGCGACGTGGGTGCGCCTGCGCGGAGACTCGCAGCTTGACGTGCTCGGCGTGATGATGGGCTCGGGGCGATCGACGAGCGAGATTCCCGTAAGTCGCACACTACTCCGAGCAGCGAGCGAGGGCGTCATCGTGCGCTTGGAAGACCAGCCATTTCTTCGCGAGGCAGAGAGCGTGGTCGCCGGGCACATTACGAACGCGTTATGCATACCGGTCATCGTCGGGCGCGAAGTGGATTCATTTCTCTATCTCGCGAGCGGTGTCGGATCTGAACCGCCCGAAGACGACGCCGCAACCTACGCGGCTGCGATGGCGCGATTCTGTGCGCTCGCGCTGTCGAGTTTGCGTCGACGGCGCCTCGAAGATCAGCAGCGCGCCCTGTATCGCGAACTCGAACAAGCGCATCTGGTGCAGACCCGCTTCATGCCCGCGGAAAAAGGCACCGTCGGACCGCTTCGCTTCACGACGCACTCGCGTCCCGGCCGCTTCGTCGCAGGCGACATCTGCGGCGTGCGCGACCTTGGGAGCAATCGCGCCTTCGCGTTCCTCGGCGACGTCTCGGGCAAGGGCATCGGGCCAGCGCTACTCATGACATCGTTGCAATCATTCCTCGATGCAGCGGCGGCCGATGTCGAAGCTGGTGATCTTGCAACCCGCGCGAGCATGCACTTCGCGCGATATGCGACTGACAGCCGATTCGCAACGCTCTGGCTGTGTCGGGCCGATGGAACGCTGCGCGAGATCGAGTGCGTTGATGCGGGCCACGGTCTTGTGGTTCTACTGCGGCAGGGCAAGCCCGAACTGATGAGTAAGATTGGTGGCGGGCCGCCGCTGGGTGTCGTCGAAAACCAAGTGTACGAATCGTCAATCGTGCGGCTCGATCCCGGCGAGCGTGTTGTCTTAGTGACTGACGGCGTCACGGAGCAGGGCAACGCACAAGGCGAACAGTTCGGCGTCGAACGTCTGCTCGCAGCGCTCGACGGTTCGCGCGATTGCGACGAAGATGTCGCACGCATCTTGGCGGAACTGCTGCGCTTCGGCGGCACGCAAGACTTCGCCGACGACGTCACGATGATGTCGCTGGCGTTTGCCTAGCGCCCGTGTGACTTTCGGCACGGGCTGCTTGGACTCGCGCCGCCGGGCGGCACAATCCACCCGCCTACGAAAGCGGGCGAATTCATGTGCTCAACTCGGCGCGCGACGCAAGAGGAAAGCCAACGCGCCATCGGCAGCGCGCAACTCAAGCAGGTCGCCGTCCATCCGCATCGTTGCGACCGTGTTTAGGGCGGCGAGGAACGCCCGCTCTTGCTCCATCACGCCTTCGCCCGGGCAGTACTGGCGACTCGTGGCAGCCGGTGTGAATCGAAGTGCGCTCCCATCAACCTTGAATCCAGCGGTGAATTGATTGCATCCTGCTGATCCCGCGACCTCCGGGGGCGCGAGCGCCGAACCAGACGCCTCCAAAGATACCACCCCCGAACGTGATTTCGTCGGGTTAAGGTCAGCGCATTCTCATCCACGTTATGCAGCTCGTTTCGCGGCCTATTTTGGGTCGAGGCAATGTCGTCACGTCTCACAGCTCGGTAGTCTTCCTGCGGTTAGCCGTGTCCGACGGAAATAGACTGCGGTGTTAGGCTGACCAGTCTAATTCCGCGCACGTACCCGCTTGGTGCGGGTTAATTACTAGTGAGGCAGCCAAAGCAGCTGCTGCGTGGGGAGAGCATCGTGGACACACCTTTGCGCCCGACCCGCCAACTCCAGATGGCGGCCACAAGGCGCACGACGCTCCTCGGACTGACGTTTTGGTCGAGCATTCAGCGCGCAAGCGCTGACCGCTGAGCTGCATTCGAGTGGGTGTGGCCGTTGTGTCTTCGTGTCC
>Ga0209591_10001586_pt1 | contig 27864 bp, 34 predicted proteins | sample MAT01_FD_187207 | JGI IMG/M metagenome (GOLD analysis project Ga0209591, IMG submission 187207) | Freshwater microbial communities from Lake Fryxell liftoff mats and glacier meltwater in Antarctica - MAT-01 (SPAdes) (version 2) | ecosystem: Environmental > Aquatic > Freshwater > Ice > Liftoff... | reverse complement strand
GCCAAGATTTGTGGATAAATAATCCTCCCAGAATTAGAGCGATCGCAGCATAAAGAATTCCACTTGCGCCCAAAGGATAAACTAATAACCCGGTTGCAACTACGGTGATCAAGGTATAGTACCAAATCTGCCGCACCGTTGCTATGTCCCCTTTAACTACAGGTAGCATTGGTATTCCAACTTTTGCGTAATCGTCCCGAATCATCAGAGCTAGCGCCCAGAAATGGGGCGGTGTCCATAAAAAGACGATGGCAAAAATTAACCACGCTGACCAGCTTAATGTACCTGTGACAGCAGCCCAACCCACTAAAGCCGGAATTGCTCCAGCCGCTCCACCAACAACGATATTCTGAGTGGTGTGTCGTTTCAGCCAGTGGGTATAGACCAAAATATAAAAGACGATACCAGAGAAGGCTAATAGAGCGGCTAACAGGTTGGCAAATACTGCTAGGAGTGTAAAGGAAATTGTCGCCAGTGCGATCGCAAAAATTAAAGCATCGCGCGGCTGCACCTTACCGGAAGGCATCGGACGATGGCGTGTCCGCTCCATGTCATAATCGATATCCCGGTCATACACACAGTTAATCGTCTGGGCGCTTGCAGCCGCCATTGTGCCACCAGTCAAAGTTACCAGCAACAGCAATGGGTCTACTTCTCCCTTAGCAGCAATCCACATACTCCCAGCAGTAGTAATCAAAAGCAGCGGAATAATCCGCGGCTTTGTTAGCTGGTAGTAACTTTGAATTACTTGTAAAAATGTTTCGTGGTGGCGAGAGACATTAGTCTCAATCATGTTGGCTCTGGTTCCTTATTTTTCAACAACTTAGCTGAGTCACGCAACGCGAGAACTGTGAAAGCCACCAAAGTACCCAGCAAAGTAGCTCCTATAGCTTGGTGAGAGACGGTGAGAGGCTCGACTTGGAGATGTAATTTAAAAGTGGCGAATCCCAACAAGATTTGTAAGGTTAACAACCCACCAGCCATATTTGCCAGTCGCCGCAAAGCTGGATGTAGTGCTGGTGTACGCCAACAAATAAATACCATTGCCAAGGTTGCGATTGTTGGTGGCACCAAACCAGCAATATGACTGTACATCACAGTACAAAGTTGAGAACCGCCGAGGCATTGGTGTAGCGCCCACCGAGAGCCGACTAAAGCCCCTAGCAAACTTTGTAGGTAAACCAAAATAGCGGCAGTTAAGCCTACCCAATGCAACTTACCAACGGTTCCAGTTCCTTGATAGGAAATTAGTGCCGTGCCAATGGTCAGGAGGGTGGTAAAAAACAACAGCGCCGTTCCTAAGTGGGCGGTAACGATATCAAACCGCAACAGTTCGGTGACGGTGAGTCCCCCCAAGATGCCTTGGAAGATGATTAAAAATAGGGCAAATGTGGATGCCCAAGGTAGCCAAGAGGGTAAGAAGCGACGATGCCACCAGGATAAGCCGAAGAGTGCGATCGCGCTTACACCAATTAAAGCTGCATCCAATCTGTGAAACCACTCCAAGAACACCTGGAGATTCATTTGCTTGGCTGGCACCAGTTCGCCATAGCACAAAGGCCAGTCTGGGCAAGCAAGTCCAGCATTCATTACACGAGTGGCAGAGCCTATTGCCATCAAAATCAAGGTGGCTATGCACATTTTCCACACCAAGCGCCGAATCATTTCCTTGGGCTTTTGCTGCTCAACTGCCACTTTATTTTGTTGTAGGACAAATTCGCTCATCAACGATACCTTCTGCCTGCTCTTGGTGGATCTCTTAAAATTTTCAATTTTCTTTTAGTGTCCATCTTCACCCTAGCGTATAGGCTAAAGGTTTATAGATTGGCACTCACTTATACTTTGAATCACTCCAGCAATGTTTTCCTGGAAGCTTTAGGTATTTTTTAAGATGTGAGAAATTGATTAATCACAATTAATTTAAACATTCTAAATTTTTCCACTGATGTACATCTATTTTTGGCAGTATCTAATAGTCACCTTGTACTCAAAATTAGTAAAATAGTCAAAAAAATTTTTATAAATTTCAGACCTTTAGCCCCTTTGTCTGACAGCCTAGACTACCTTAGTAAGTGAGTAGCTTCGAGATAACATAGTAAATTCATTTAAATAAACCGTGAAGATTCCAAGTTCCATCTGGACATTACTCATTGGCATCGTACTAACGCTGGTCAGCTTTTGGTACGGTCAAAATCACGGTCTGTTGCCAGCAGCAGCTACGGATGAAGCCGTTTTAGTGGATGGTCTGTTCAACACGATGATGATCGTTTCTACAGGTATATTCCTACTTGTTGAAGGTATTTTAATTTACTCTGCATTTAAATACCGTCGCCGTGCAGGTGACAATGAAGACGGTCTACCAGTTGAGGGCAATGTACCTCTAGAAATCCTCTGGACGGCGATCCCAGCAATTATCGTTTTCGGCATTTCTGTTTACAGCTTTGATGTGTACAACGAAATTGGTGGCTTTGATCCGCATGGGAGCCATGCAGCGCCGATGAATCAGGAATCGATGACAATGCCAGGGCATGGGAGTGCGATCGCCGCAACTTTAAGCGATGTTCCTCCCAGCACCGAACCCAACCTCAATCAAGAAAAATCTGATGAGGCGATGCAAGACCCAGCTACCGCAGAAGTCCGCAATGCTGACCAAATTCCTCAACTGCGGAATGCACCAGGCATAGGTATTGTTGCTCCGACAATTGGGGGCAGTCCTGAAAAAGCAGGCAAACCGGCAGAATTGCGGGTCAACATCACTGGTCTACAATATGCCTGGATTTTCACTTATCCTGAAACTGGGATAACTACAGGTGAAATGCACGTCCCCATTGGGCGTGAAGTGCAAATCAATATGACCGCCAACGATGTCATCCACGCCTTCTGGGTGCCAGAGTTCCGCCTGAAACAAGATGCGATCCCTGGTAGGCAAAGCGAGATTCGCTTCACACCCAAAAAAGCCGGAGATTATGTCCTGATCTGTGCTGAACTTTGCGGACCATATCACGGAGCGATGAGAGCGCCAGTAGTCGTTGAGACAGAAGAAGCGTTTGACAAATGGCTGCAAGAGCAGCTAGTTGCCAGCAAAGAAACCCTCAATCAAGCTGTTGCTGTTAATCCTGTAGATATATCCCCAAATGAATTTCTCGCCCCTTACACCAAGGACATGGGAATTCAGCCAGAAGTACTACATCAAATTCACCATTAGTCAATTGTTATTTAGTCAAAATCCAATGACTAATAACTAATGACTAATGACCAATGACTAATGACTATGACACAAGCTCAGTTGCAAGAAACTGCCAATATCCCTGCCCTTCTTGAGGAACCAGGGATTAGAAAATGGCAAGATTACTTTGGCTTCAACACCGACCATAAGGTAATTGGGATTCAATACCTAGTCACTACGTTTGTTTTCTACTGCATTGGTGGCGTAATGGCTGAGTTGGTTCGTACAGAACTGCGAACCCCAGAAGTCGATTTTGTCACCCCTGAAGTCTACAACAGCTTGTTTACGCTGCACGCCACAATCATGATTTTCTTGTGGATTGTGCCAGCTGGTGCGGGTTTTGCTAACTTCCTTATCCCCTTGATGATTGGGGCAAAGGATATGGCATTCCCACGCTTGAATGCTGTTGCCTTTTGGATGATTCCCCCTGCGGGTATATTGCTGATCGCCAGTTTAGTCGTAGGCGATGCACCGGATGCAGGTTGGACTTCCTACCCTCCCCTGAGTTTGGTAACAGGTCAAGTAGGTGAGGGAATTTGGATTATGAGCGTCCTGCTACTAGGAACGTCATCGATTCTAGGGGCAATCAATTTCCTGGTTACATTGATTAAGATGCGTATCCCTAGTATGGGGATTCACCAAATGCCCTTGTTCTGCTGGGCGATGTTTTCTACCTCGGCACTGGTTTTGGTATCAACCCCAGTCTTAGCAGCAGGTCTGATTCTGCTTTCCTTTGACTTAATTGCCGGGACAACATTTTTTAACCCAACAGGCGGTGGCGACCCAGTAGTATACCAGCATATGTTCTGGTTTTACTCTCACCCAGCAGTTTATATTATGATTTTGCCCTTCTTTGGGGCAATTTCGGAAATTATCCCCGTGCATTCCCGCAAGCCGATTTTTGGCTACAAAGCGATCGCCTATTCCTCTCTCGCTATTAGCTTTTTGGGGCTAATTGTTTGGGCGCACCATATGTTTACCAGTGGTATCCCCGGCTGGTTGCGGATGTTCTTTATGATCACCACCATGATCATTGCCGTACCCACGGGAATTAAAATTTTCAGCTGGTTAGCAACCATGTGGGGTGGGAAAATCCAACTCAACAGTGCCATGCTGTTCGCAATGGGCTTTGTCGGCACCTTTGTAATTGGCGGTATCAGTGGCGTGATGTTGGCGTCAGTGCCCTTTGATATTCACGTTCACGACACCTATTTTGTAGTGGCACACTTGCACTACGTCCTGTTTGGTGGTAGTGTTCTCGGCATTTATGCGGCGATTTACCACTGGTTCCCGAAAATGACGGGACGGATGCTAAACGAGTTTTGGGGTAAGGTTCATTTTTCTTTAACAATAGTGGGTCTAAATATGACCTTCTTACCAATGCATAAGCTGGGAATGATGGGCATGAACCGCCGCATTGCTCAATATGACCCCAAATTCACCTCACTGAACGAAATCTGCACCTATGGGTCTTATATACTGGCAATTTCGACATTTCCCTTTATTATCAATGCCATTTGGAGTTGGTTGTACGGCGAGAAAGCTGGTAATAATCCTTGGAGGGCACTTACCTTAGAGTGGATGACTACCTCACCGCCAGCGATCGAGAATTTTGATCAAACCCCAGTACTTGCTACAGGCCCCTACGACTACGGCTTGGAAAGGGCTAAAGAAGGTGTACCTTTATATGATCCCAATCCAGTCTTATCTGGTGGCCCAAACTCAGTATTAAGAGCAGAACCCGACCCGGCGGTTGCTGCCAATCCCGAAGACCGCAAATAAACAGGGTATGGGGCATTGGGCATGGGGCATTGGGCATTGGGCATTGGTCAATAATCAATAGTTCTTCTCCCCCATCTTCCCACTCCCCACTCCCTACTTGTCCTCTAAGCATTAAAAATTCATGCAAAGTCAAACTATTGACTCAGCTAAAACTGAACTAAATCATCACCACGCGGCGGAAGCGGCAGTTGGTCATCACGAGGAACATCCAGACCATCGCCTGTTTGGACTAGTTGTCTTTCTGATTGCTGAAGGAATGATTTTTATGGGACTGTTCGGAGCCTACTTAGCTTTCCGTGCTACCCTACCTGTGTGGCCTCCAGCAGGTACCCCAGAATTAGAACTATTGCTACCTGGAGTTAATACTATCAATCTAATTTCTAGTAGTTTTGTGATGCACAATGCCGACACTGCTATTAAAAAGAATGATACACAAGGTGCAAGAATCTGGTTAGCAATTACGGCAGCAATGGGTGCTATTTTCTTGGTGGGTCAAGTATATGAATATACCCATTTAGAGTTTGGTTTAACTACCAATTTATTTGCTAGTGCATTTTACGTTTTGACTGGTTTCCACGGATTGCACGTTACTATCGGCGTTTTGGCAATTGTTGCCGTGTTGTGGCGATCGCGCGTTCCGGGTCACTACAGTAACGAAAAGCACTTTGGCATCGAAGCAGCCGAAATCTACTGGCATTTCGTTGACGTGATTTGGATTATTTTGTTCGGATTACTGTATCTACTGTGAGTATTAATTATTAGTTGTTCATTCCACGCGAACAACTTAATCAGCCCCCAATAAGGGGCTTTTTTTTATTTGTTAAATCTGTTACATACAGAAACCTTTAAATTAATCTTGATGGAATTTCAGTTATTGTTAATGATTAATTCTTTTTGAATGAAAGCGAATTAAATAAAAAAACATCTTAAAATTGAAAAACAAATATTGATAAAAAGGTGAGATTTTACAAGCATTATCACCTACATCTGCATGGTAAACAATAGAAGAACGCATAGCTGATGACTAACGTACTATGGCTACAAGGTGGTGCTTGTTCAGGCAACACTATGTCATTTCTCAATGCTGAAGAACCGACAGTCTGCGACTTGATTGCAGACTTTGGCATCAAGTTACTTTGGCATCCCTCCTTGGGAGTGGAACTGGGTAACAACTTGCAAACACTGCTGCGAAATTGCGTTTCTGGCACAATTCCTTTAGATATCTTGGTATTTGAAGGCAGCGTTGTCAACGCTCCCAATGGCACAGGCCAATGGAACCGTTTTGCCGATCGCGCCATGAAAGATTGGTTAGCAGACCTCGCCAAAGTTGCCAAATTTATCGTCGCTGTGGGAGATTGTGCGACATGGGGAGGAATTCCCGCTATGTCACCCAACCCCAGCGAGTCGGAAGGTTTGCAATTTCTCAAACGTCAAGAAGGCGGCTTTTTAGGGAAAGACTTTGTATCGCAAGCCGGATTACCTGTAATTAATATACCTGGATGTCCCGCCCATCCCGATTGGATTACGCAGATATTAGTTGCGATCGCTACTGGACGCATAGCAGACATTGTTTTTGACGAACTAAATCGTCCCCAAACCTTCTTCAACTCCTATACCCAAACAGGTTGTACCCGCAACGTCCACTTTGCCTACAAAGCCTCAACCGCCGAATTTGGTCAACGTAAAGGCTGCTTATTCTACGACTTAGGTTGTCGCGGTCCGATGACCCATTCCTCCTGCAACCGCATCTTATGGAACCGCGTCTCATCTAAAACCCGCGCCGGAATGCCCTGTTTAGGTTGCACTGAACCAGAATTTCCCTTCTTTGACCTCAAACCCGGAACCGTATTCAAAACCCAAACAGTGATGGGAGTTCCCAAAGAATTACCGCCAGGGGTGAACAAAAAAGACTACGCTTTACTCACAATGGTCGCCAAAGACGCAGCACCACCTTGGGCAGAAGAAGACTTTTTTACAGTTTAGTCATTAGTCCTTTGTCATTTATGAAAAACTAATGACCAATGACTAATGATTAATGACCAATGACTAATGATTAATGACCAATGACTAATGATTAATGACCAATGACTAATGATTAATGACCAATGACTAATGATTAATGACCAATGACTAATGATTAATGACCAATGACCAATGATTAATGACCAATGACCAATGATTAATGACCAATAACAAAGGACAAATAACAAATGACAATTCAATCATTAGATATTTCACCCGTCGGTAGAGTTGAAGGCGATTTAGATGTCCGAGTTGATATTGAGAATGGGCGAGTAGTTAACGCCTGGACACACGCTGAATTATTTCGCGGATTTGAAGTGATCCTACGCGGTAAAGATCCCCAAGCCGGATTAATTGTCACGCCTCGCATTTGCGGAATTTGCGGCGGTTCTCATCTGACTTGTGCATCTTGGGCATTAGATACAGCTTGGGAAACAGAAGTTCCTCGCAATGCCATATTAGCCAGAAATTTAGGTCAAATTGTCGAAACAATCCAAAGTATACCCCGCTATTTTTATGGACTCTTTGCCATTGATTTAACTAATAAAAAATACCGTCATAGTCGCTTTTATGACGAAGCTGTAAGACGCTTTGCTGCTTTCACAGGTAAATCTTACGAACTAGGCATCACAATTTCTGCTAAACCTGTAGAAATCTACGCACTATTAGGCGGACAATGGCCGCACAGCAGTTATATGGAAATAAATTGAGGAATTGCTTATATAGTAGGGATTTCTAAGGATAGGTCTGATGATTCCCTGGTTTTTCCTTAAATTAGTCCATAAACCCACTGTTAGCTACACCATAAGCGGAGATAGCAAGCAGTAAATCCATTTATTTTTCTCTGCTAAAGGTTATTTGGTTTTCTTAGGCGTTACCTAATTTTTCCCTAATCCTAGATTAGCGATGCCTTCAGCGATCGCAGTTAAGGAAGTCCAAGGCAAGTGGTTAAGTATAATTATTTTCTTTATATTGAAGTATAAATCCGGGTTTTCCTCGATATAAATATGCAAATAGCAATATCTGTGCTTAAATAATTACATACTTGCTTGAGTATAGAAGTATTTATTTGTTTGGATATTGAGCGATAGCGTACCCCTCCAGGGAAGCAAGCTACGCGTAGCGTGTGCCTTGCACTCAGCGCTCCGTAGGAATCGTTTTTTTAAAGGTGTTTAACGCCTTGCTCACAGGCAAATTTAGAGCGCATCGGAAAATTTGTCCTTGTGCAGCAACTTGTTATGCGATGTTGACTATGCATCACATTTTTTATATATTACAACAAGCTCAATCGAACGCTGATGGAAACTCTTTCTTACACGCCAGAACAAGAATTCAATAAATTCCTAGCCAAGCAAGTTGAATTAGAGAGCAAATTTTGTAATCTTCATCAAAAAACAAATGGTGTTTTTCTAACCAGTAACTCTTATGTCATAAATGCTGTTTTGGCAAAAGTACCAACTGACGAAAGTATTTTTTATTTCTCCTACCTTGAGCCTTCATGCGGGCACGGAGCCTTTTTAATTAGGTTGATTTTAAAGGCGTACTTAGTCAAACCAAATCAACCCCACATCGAAAAATTTATAGAGGAGAAGCTTTATTTTGTCGATATTGATCCGGGAATGATAAGAGCAACAAAAAATAATATTTGCGAATTATTCTATTTTTTGTTCAAAACTAAATATTCCGGTTCTTTTAACTGTTACACTTCTGATTTTACCGTATTAGATACCTTCGTACCTGATCCATTTGATAGCCTAAATTCATTATATGGAAAAATAGATTTTCTAATAGGCAATCCACCTTATGTCACCCTCTATGGTCGAAGAGATAAGAAAAAAAACGAAGAGCAAAGAATATATTATCTAAAAAACTATTCTCAATTCCCATCTTCGCTAAAAAATGGAAAAATTAACTATGTGATGCTATTTATTGAGCGTGGGTTACAGTTTCTAAAAAGAGGTGGGCGTCTATCTTTTATAATTGATGTTTCATTTTTTGAGACGGCCTATATGTACTGTAGGAAGTATCTAGTAGAAAACTATACAATAGAATCAATAACATATAACATTCAAGGATTCGAGAAAGTAGCTAGCGGACAATTAATTTTAAAAGTTAAAAACATTCTCCCTGTTGAAAACCTTGTTCTCGTAATTGATGCAGAAACCCGCAGCCAGACAGAAATCAAACAAGAAAGCTGGAATATGTCCAGTGATGAATATAAATTCCGAATTTCACATTGCGGAAAGTCCGATGAAATAATCGAAAAAATAACCAAGAAAAATGACCCTACACTAAAAGCCCTATACCCCAAGAAAAATCTTAGAACTTGCGTCATGCTCCTAGACATGGAGGACAAATTTACAAGTCAAGAGCCTTCAGAAAAAGTATCTTCTTACCCATATTACAGGGGATCGACAGGACTAAAATATAAGTATTCCAGACTCAATCACTTGAAGTTTTTTAATTATGACAAAGATCTTCAAGACCGAATAAACGATGATTTAAAAGAAGAGCTTACTCTAAAGGGCATTAAAAATAAAATGCGTATTGGTTTAGGGGAGCCTGTTATCTATGACAACCCTAAAGTCTATATAAGGCAATCTGCAAAGGAGCTAATTGCTTCTTATGATGAGCGTCCAAGTTCAGCAAATAATAGCTTGTATGTTTTCAGTTTAAGAGATAGCTCAATAGAGTCAGTAAAGTTTCTTAAATATCTTTGCGGATTATTGAATTCTACGATTTATACTTTTTTTGCTCAAAAGCGACGGATAATTCGCTACAACAAAGGGAAGCAACCGCAGATAAAGACTTCAGATCTCTATCAAATTTCTGTACCCCAAGATAAAAAGCTTAAAAAGGAAATTATAAGCTATGTTGATAAAATCTATGAAGACGCAACGAATATAGAAGTCTACAAAGATAAAATTGATTCTGCTTTATATTCCTATTACTCGTTATCTGAAGATGAAATAAAAACTGCGAAAAGGTCTATTGGATCTTTTCTTCAATGATTTTCTCGGAGGCTAGATTATTCTCTTTTAGTGATTTTGTTTTTGCATCGACTTCTAAAAGCTTTTGTTGTGCATTTTTTTCCTGTCGAATGAGTCCCTCTTTCAATTTTTCCATGAATAGTTCAATGAATTCTTGTCTAGTTCGTGATTCACTACAGAGTACACAAATGCAGCCTCTAAGCAGTCACTTATTTCTGCTCCATCTCTCGATTTCGCTGAAATATTAAGTGTTTCATTTTCAGAAATAATATTTTTAATGACGTCTGTAATTTGCTGTCGAATGAGATTCTCGTACTCCCTAATTTCCACTAAATAGCTCCGAGTTAAAAAATTCTTTTAAGGTAAGTTGAAAGCAAATAAAGCGTTACAGATACTTTAGTCATAATATCAAGAACTTTTCTGGATATCGTCAATATCTAGGTATTATACAGAAAATCTCTAGATAAATACCCAAATCTGGATGGATAGCAATAAATTTTCTGGCTATCATCCTTTTCCGGGTAATAGACGGAATGATTCGGTATATCTACCCGATGCTTAAACAAACAAAAATCCCCAATTAGCCCTTCCTGCCATCTCCAACCCCAAAATCGTCTAAACTCAAAGTGTCCGCCAACTGCCAACGTCCCATGTCTCGCTGGTTTAACATTGCTGGTCCTTGCCAAGAAGATATCCACTATATGCTGTCTCCAACGATACGATTGCCAGATTTGGAGGGGCTAATCCAACAGCGTAGTTATTTTGTCGTTCATGCACCGCGACAAACAGGGAAAACAACGGCAATGTTAGCCCTAGCACAGCAACTTACCGCAACTGGAAGTTATGCAGCAGTAGTGGTATCGGCAGAGGTGGGAAGTGCATTTAATCATGACCCAGGTGCAGCAGAATTGGCGATTTTGGGAGCTTGGCAGAATACAATTGAGGATAACCTACCCCCAGAACTACAACCCCCAATGTGGGTTTATAATGCTCCCGGTCAGAGAATTGGCGAAAATTTAAGAGCTTGGTCACGAGCGATCGCGCGTCCTTTGGTATTATTTATAGATGAAATTGACTCTTTACAAGACGAAACCTTGATTTCGGTTTTGCGACAGTTACGTGATGGTTATCGCAGTCGTCCAGAAAATTTTCCCATATCTGTAGGATTAATTGGTTTACGGGATGTGCGGGATTATAAGGTTGCATCGTGTGGTAGTGACAGATTAAACACATCCAGTCCTTTTAATATTAAAGTCAGTTCGATTACCCTGAGAAATTTTAATGCTGTAGAAGTTGTAGAACTATATCAACAACATACAGAAGAAACAGGACAAATTTTCACTACAGAAGCCACAGCCACAGCCTTTGATTTAACCCAGGGACAACCTTGGTTAGTTAATGCTCTTGCTAAAGAAGTTGTGGAAAAAATGGTTAATGATAGAAGTATTTCTATTACCAAAGAGCATATTTTACAAGCTAAAGAAATATTAATTGCCCGTCAAGATACTCATCTGGATAGTTTAGCTGAACGCTTACGGGAACCAAGGATAAAAGCGATTATCGAGCCAATGTTAGCGGGTTTGGAATTGGGGGATATACCCAACGATGATATTCAATTTGTGATTGACTTGGGTTTGTGTAAAATGCACCCCCAAGGTGGATTAACCATTGCTAATCCAATTTATCGGGAAGTTTTACCCAGGGTATTAACTGTGACACCAATGGCTTCCCTACCAATGATTGCACCAACTTGGTTAACCCCAGAAGGAGAGTTAAATATAGATGCGTTACTTGAAGCATTTCTCAAGTTTTGGCGACAGCATGGAGAACCGTTATTAGGTAGCACTGGCTATCATGAAATCGCACCGCATATTGTATTAATGGCTTTCTTGCATCGTGTTGTTAACGGTGGTGGAACCCTGGAGAGGGAATATGCAATTGGTAGTAACAGAATGGATTTATGTCTGCGTTACAAGGATGTAACGTTAGGTATGGAGTTAAAGGTATGGCGCGAGAAAAAGCGTGACCCCCAAACTGAGGGTATTGAGCAATTAGAATCCTATTTAGCCCGTTTGGGGTTGGATTTTGGTTGGTTATTTGTGTTTGACAGGCGTAAAAATGCCCTACCAATGGAAGAACGTTTGTCAACTCAGGTTGTGATGACGGAAAATCAACATGCGATTACTGTGATTCGGGCGTGAGTATTTTGAATTATTGATTTCTTTATTTGGATATTGAGCGATCGCGCAGCGTACCGGAGGCATCGCTTTTCTCAAAGATGTTTAACGGGGAAATTATTGAGTTTTTAGCAGAAATACATGGTACTATCAGACGAATTGGCAAAAATGCAAAGCCACCTATGAATTACAGAAACTATATCACAATCGAAGCGAATAAACGCGGTGGTAAGCCTTGTGTACGTGGCTTGCGAATTACAGTTTATGAGGTGCTTGAATACCTAGCTTCCGAGATGACTGAAGCGGAAATTCTTGATGATTTTCCCGATCTAACGCGAGAAGATTTAAAAGCTTGTATTGCTTATGCGGCTGACCGTGAACGTCGGCTTATGATTTCTCCATTATCAGCATGAAATTACTGTTTGATGAAAACTTATCCCCTAAATTATCCACCCGCTTGAGCGATCTTTTTCCAGACTCACTTCATGTTCGGGATGTAGGTATGAAAGCAACAATAGACCCGATAGTTTGGAATTATGCAAAAGATAATGATTTTATGATCGTCTCGAAAGATGCTGATATGCACGATCTGAGTCTAGTGTTTGGGAATCCCCCAAAAGTCATCTGGCTTAGACTTGGAAACTGTTCTACCTTACAAGTTGAAAATTTACTGCGTAGGGAGTTCAGCACGATCAAATTATTTTATGAAGATGAAAATTCATCATTGCTTGCCCTCTAATAATCGCACTAAAAAATTGGAACTCCGTTCAAGTCAGCAATAAGGTGCGTTACATTCCATTAACGCACGCTACAAGAGCGGCGATCGCACTACGTCACAAAAATTCCTGAAAGAGGTTATCGAACGGCTCTGTATTTTTCCAGCGATAGGTGTTGAAGTCTCGATAATCGACCGATAAAATTTGGCCATGACCTAATTATTCTGCAAGGATAACGAGAGAGGAATCGGCTAAATCCATCGGTAAGTCTTTATATTTTTCCATCAGTTCTTCAATACGCTGGCAATGATGTTGTTTGAGATTAAAGATTTGTAGCTTTCCTGTAGAAATTTTATGAATAAAGATTTTTGGAGCATCTACTCCTACTCTTTTTTGTAATAGATAGCATGTTTCGGTGACGACACACCAAGTTGTAATAAATTGCTGATTAGCTAAATCTTGAAATCGTTTTTTGGCGGATATATGAACTGCATCTTTTTTATTGGCGAGAGCTAACCAAAAGCCTGTATCAACTATCATCATATTTTTGGTTAAGTTCACGGTCTAAGTAGTTTTTATGGTTTTTTGAGAGGTCTGTTTCAGCTTCTATGCAACCGATAAAATCTGACCAGTCTTGCAAGGAATTTTCTGAAGATTCGTGTTGATTCAGAAGGTAGCGTTTTTTCAGAACTTCTACGAGTTCCACTATGATTTGTTGTGCATCGGGAGGAAGAGACGCAATATCTTGTTGAATTGTATCTAAGTTCACTGTGATTAGATTCCTCAATTTGCGACTTTTTTTGAGCATTGTCTATTCTTCATTCTAGCTGACCAGAAAGATTGAAAGGGACTCTTTCAATTCAAAAAGGTGCGTTAATGAAATGTAACGCACCCTACAAGATCAGCGATCGTCTATGATCAATGTATTCTTGCATATCTGGGAGTTTAAACCATGTCACTCGCTGAGTTAATTCCTCTGATCAACAATCTGAGTCAGTCAGACAAATTATCACTCTTCAAACTCCTAGCCACACAAATCCCAGACGCTGAACTACAAGTCATCTTTTCTGCATCAGAGTACCCGATTTGGTCGCCCTACGACGCAACGGAAGCTGCAAACATCCTGATGCAGATGATTCAGGATGGCCAAGAAGCATCTACTCATGCCTAGTACAGTCGAGTTTCCCTTTTCTGATGATGAAGCATTACCCACAATTCCTATCATTCTGAGTTATGCAGACTCTTCTGTTTCTGCGAATGCACTGCTGGATACTGGGTCTACGGTCAATCTCTTACCTTATGATATTGGGTTGCAATTAGGTGCAATTTGGGATCAACAAATTGTCCGCTTGCCATTGGCTGGAAATCTTGCAAGGGTTGAAGCACGGGGGTTATTTGTGCAAGTTCAAATTGGGAATCTGGAACCCGTTCGTCTAGCATTTGCCTGGGCAAAAGCCTCTCAGATACCCTTGATCCTTGGGCAAACGAACTTTTTTCGAGAATTTGATGTCTGTTTTCAGCGATCGCAATGCACAATCGAAATTATCCGATTCTAATAATTTAATTTCACCCATACTAGCTCCCTATGCCTAATTATAGAAGACCTAATGTTTCTGGAGGTACATATTTCATCACACAAGTCACTTATCAAAGAGAATCTTGGCTCTGTACTGACATAGGGAGAAAATCTCTCCGAGAAGCAATAGAAAAAGTAAAGGAAAAATATCCTTTTTGTATTGATGCTTTTGTTTTATTACCTGATTATTTTCATTGTTTGTGGACTTTACCCCCTGATGATAAATATTTATCAGTTAGATTGCGCTTAATTAAAACTTATGTTACTAAACATTATGGACAAGAATTAGGTGTTAATCGGGAGGTTTCTCAATCACGACAAAAGCGAGGAGAAAGTAATCTTTGGCAACGTCGGTTTTGGGAGCATTTAATTCGGGATGAACGTGATTTTGCGCTCCATTGTGATTATATTCACGATAATCCGGTTCGACATGGATTGTGTGAAAATCCCCAAGATTGGCAGTATTCCAGTATTCATCGGTTTATGGCTCAGGGAATTTATCCAACCGATTGGGCTAAAGATGGCAGAAAGGAAAAACCTCAAGGATATTGGGATGATTAGCAGTAGGGTGTGTTAGCGATCGCGTAACGCACCTTAAATTAACATAAAGATGGTGCGTTACACTTCGTTAACGCACCCTACAAGATCGGCGATCGCACTTCGTTAACGCACCCTACAAGATCAGCAGGAATTACTCGGACACAAGGATGTGAAAACTACCATGATTTATACTCACGTTCTTAACCGTGGTGGTAAAGCTGTTCGCAGTCCTTTGAATTGTTAGACATTCTCCGAAAATTTAACCTTTTCAGCTTCCAACCTTAACCTTTCATTCTCCATCCGTAGCGCCAATATTTCATTCTTCTGCAACTCAATTAACGACTTTTGACTAATTACCTCACCAAAGGCTTTTTTACGGTTTTCAATGCCAAACCAACGCTGGTAGGTTTTTGTATGTTCATCAACAGTATGACCTAAATTGTCTGCTGCGGCTTTGATGGGTATTCCCTGAAGATGCGCTCGAATCGCGCAAGCATGACGCAAATCGTAGGGTTGAAACTCAATTCCCACTTTTCTAAACCATCTGGATATATCTCTCCGCATCCAATTAATATTTTGCACAGATGCAATTTTTGTCACCTTTTTTTCTAAAATCTTTAATGGTTTGGGATTTTGTAAATCAAATAATTCTATCCATTCTGGTACAAATGGGATAACTTCTCGATATCCAGTTTTTGTATTTTTATTGACTTTCCAAGTATGGTCGATATTTTGGGGAGACATCCACCAATTAATATCTGGTTCCACAAATAATTCCCTTGGTCTTAACCCAAAGGTTGCCAACATTCCATATACCCAACGCCACATTTCCCAGGTGTCAATTTCATCAGTGATATTTGTATTTTTGCGATTGAGGGCGAATTTTTCAAATAGTTCAAAAGAAGATACTATTTTATCATTTTCAGGTATTTCTCGATGGGCAGGGGTGACATGATCCCTTGTTACCTCAAGTGTAAATCCTAACTGAAAGGTTTTAATAAAAACAGAAGATACGGCAATTAATTCATTTTTTTTATTTCCCTGAAATGAATTAATAATTTCCTCAAAATGATTTTTTGTTGCCAAAGTGGTTAAAGGAAAGTTTCTTTTAATTACAGATATATAGTTAGCAAAAGTATTTTCACTGGTGATAGTCTTTTGACGGGTTTGATAATATTTATCCTCAAATGTATCTAATAATTCCCCAATAATTTTTATCTCTTGCTTCTCTCTAGACTTAATTCCTAAATACTTGTCATTCCACTCAAAAGTATGACGAGCGATTAATTTACCCAACTCGTAACTTTCCTCGATCGCAGTTTTCAGTCCCTCTAAATTTGCTGGTATCCCTAGAGACAAGTCATACTGCTTTTTTTCCTTACCCAAGCTGCTGCGATCGCCTGGTTTTAAAGGTAGGGTAGCCCGTAACTGAAGAGAATTGCCAGTTTGTTTAATGGTGACTCTAATTCTATCCCTTTTTAAATTAGTATTAGCTTCGACAAACTTCTGCTCAAAAACTTCTTGATAGTGTAATTCTGTTGCTTTTATTTTCGCCATTGTTCCTCTGTAGCTACCGTCTGTGGTGTTCTGCGGCTCAAAATCTGCAAAAATATCGGCGAACCAGTCCCTTGAGTCTGCATTTGCATCCTCATCTGTAGATGGGGGATATGTCTGCGGTATTAAGTTTTGCCGATGGCTTCGCTCGGCGTAGCCATCGCAATTACCCTGGTTTTGATTTTGCCCGCTCATTCCCTAAATATTCCCTTATTTATAAGCTGAAATGGTGAGAACAAAATGTTATTGTTGAGCAAAATCACTTTACACAGCAAGTTACTCACGAACATTTTTAGCATACTACCAGTTGCCACAGCAGTTATATGGTGCCTGGTGGTGTGATGTGCGCCCCCACTCTCACAGACATCACCCGCGCTTGGGCGATTCTCGAATACTTCCGCACTAATTGGTTAGAACCAGTGTGGTTGGGTTGTTCTTTAGAACGCTACGAACAAATCCAAACTTATGATGACTTTAGAAATTGGTTAGATGAAGACCGAAATCATCGAGATTCCGACTTAGGTTTTTATTGGCGCATGGGTTTAGATATCGGCTTAGATAGATATGGCGCTGGTGTTGGTAAATATGTCACTTGGGGATATTTAGCCCATGAAGATAAATACCAAAAGCCGACTATTGAAGGACGAAATGCGGCAATGATTATGAAAAGTGGAGTGTACGACAGCTTCGCAGACACTCACGTTTTAATGGATCAGTCATTTATCCGTGAGAATACAACTCACTCTTGGTACGATGAAGGGACAGCAGACATTCATCCTAGCGATCGCACCACTAAACCCACTGCAATTAATACAAAAGACTTCGATAACGCCTACTCTTGGTCGAGTGCAGTCCTTCACAAAGACTTCGGACGTTTGGAAACTGGCCCCTTAGCGCGTCAATTAGTTGCTGGTGGTAAACATGGCGAATCTTGGCAACACTACGACGGCTTGATTCTTGATGTCTTCAAAAACATGGGTGGTGCTAGTATTCATGTACGTCAGCTAGCACGAGTTCACGAACTTGTCAAGTTATATCGTCAAGCTGAACACTGTTTACGCGAGTTCAAGTTAAACGACCCCTGGTATATCAAACCCAAAGAAAAAGATGGACGCGGTTGGGGTGCAACGGAAGCAGCGCGGGGTTCTTTGAGTCACTGGGTAGAAGTAGAGGGTGGTAAAATTAAGAATTACCAAGTGATTGCCCCCGGTACTTGGAATATCGGCCCTCGTGACGGTGAAGGTATCCGCGGCCCAATTGAAGAGGCGTTAATTGGCACACCCATTTACGATTCTAGCGATCCGGTGGAGGTTGGGCATGTGGCGCGATCGTTTGATTCATGTTTAGTGTGTACAGTCCACGCCCATGATGCTAAGACTGGTGAAGAGTTGGCGCGTTTTCGGACTGCTTAAAAGATATTAGTAGCTAATGATTTTTTATTTAATCATTAGCTCATTATTACATTTGCTGACATTAGTTTTCCTATTAGGCTGAAGCTTGCATGAGAACTTCACCTGCACGAAACGAATTATAGGGTGTAGGCAAATCATACGTTTTAAACGGTTCTTCTACACCACATTTCCAATCACGAGTATAATTAACAACGATCAACTTATCATTTTTCTCAACTCTCCCAGCAGTTTCATAGGAGAAATCAAGTCCTTTTTTTTGCACCAAAGCCCCAATACTACTTTCTTTAGATTTAGGTAAAGGTGTCTCTGTTTCTAACTTTGTTGGAGAATTTAATTTTGGCGGTTGATTTAAAGCAGAGATGGGAGAAGTAGGTTCTGGTGTTGCTTGCTGTGTTACATATTGAGGCGATTGTAAATGTACCTTATGTGAACTAATTAGCACAATGCCAATAAAAACGATACTAATCCGCTTCCACAAATTTAACTGCAAACCTGCTTTTGCTGCCAATTTATTTGTGCAAGGTAGTAAAAGTACTCCCCAAGATAAAAAAACTAGTCCTGTAATGAGTTGCTGAAAAAGTCCAAATGCTCCAATTATAAGAAAAAACCATCCAAAAAAGCGACGAACTATTTTCATTATGTTGTTTAAATACTATGTATTTGTATCAAGTTCAGTATTCCCAATCTGCAAATTAAAAGCTACATATACAAAACCTTAGATCACGATTCTTTGTGATCGCTTTACGCAAAAATAGTTGCGTAGGCGTAGCCCATCGTATACATCGCTCTTGCATCACTACGACAACCAGACTAAACTTAGTTTACAGACTTAGTTTAATTTTATGGAAACTGTAAATATTCATCAAGCTAAAACGAATCTCTCAAAGCTGTTGTCGCGCGTGGAACTTGGAGAAGAAATCATTATTTCCAACCGAGGTATTCCTGTCGCCAAGTTGGTTCCGTTTCGCTCCTCATCAAATCGACTCAATAGTTTAGGGCAAGATCAAGGGCGTTTCGTAGTACCAGATGATTTCAACGCGCCTTTGCCAGAAGAAATTTTGGCAGCATTTGAGGGCGGTGAAGAGTGAAACTCTTGCTAGATACACAGTGCTGGTTATGGTGGTTTGCCCAACCAGAGCTTTTGAATGAGGTAGCTATCGCCCATATTGCGGATGAAACCAATGAATTGTGGCTCTCAGTTGCCAGCATTTGGGAAATGGGGATAAAAGTTGCGATCGGAAAGTTACCACTGTCAGACCCCATAGATAGTTATATTTCTAGTCGGATGGGGGTGTTGGCAATGCGCTCTCTAGAAATTACAGCTTCTCATGCTTTACAAGCAGCTGCATTACCTTTGCATCACCGAGATCCTTTTGACAGAATGTTGATTGCACAGGCTCAGATAGAACAAATGACGCTTGTGAGTGCCGATTCGATGTTTAATAAGTACGACATTTCCCTACTTTGGGCAGCCAAATCTTAATGCCTACGCCTGGCTACGCCTACGCATTTGCTATTTGGGCGATCGCATTTGTTATTTCGGCGACTCCATTTGCTATTTCAGCGATCGCATTTGTTATTTCGGAGTTCGCATTTGCCATTTCGGAGTTCGCATTTGCTATTTCAGCGATCGCATTTGTTATTTCGGAGTTCGCATTTGCTATTTCAGCGATCCCATTTGCTACTTCGGGGAACGCATTTGCTATTTTGGCGAACGCATTTGCTATTTCAGCGATCGCATTTGCTACTTCAGCGATCGCATTTGCTATTTCGGCGATCGCATTTGTTATTTCGGAGTTCGCATTTGCCATTTCGGAGTTCGCATTTGCCATTTCGGAGTTCGCATTTGCTATTTCGGAGACTACATTCGCTATTTCAGCGACTACATTTGCTATTTCGGCGATCGCATTGGACAACGCTTACTTACAGCTTAGAGATTTCCAAGAAATAAATTATCCCAAATTTATTTTTTATAGATTTTTAAGGGCGCAATCCCTTGCGCCCCTTACGATGAGATATTTTTTTAACTGGAAGTTCCAAAGATGCCGAAAGCGCAGAGACAAAAAGGTAAAAACGAAATATTGAGCTTAATTAAAACACAATAGTATTAGACCGTTACAATATTTGTTGCTATTCGCTGTGCTACATCTTTATTTTCCCAATAACTTCCGTGAGCGTTGCCGCCATTTGCCAAAGCCAAAAACGTTTGTTGGATGAGGGGGGTTTGAGCAAATAAATTCAATAAACCAGAGTCACTAGTGAGAACGTCTTCTACCTTAACGTAAGAACCAGAATTGGGAATTAACTTGATGATGACATTTTCTAGCGGCCAAGCAATTGGATCGCCAGGATGTATAAAATTGAGCCAAGACAACTCTCGATCTCCTTGAGTAAGGTTCTTCAACAAATTACTTAAACCAGGGGTGATGTCATGAGTACTTTCATCATTAGCATTTCTACCATTGATACTAATTAAGCTAAACAAGGCAATGGGAGAACCCATAGTCTGAATACTAGCCAGCCGGATACCTTCTTTAGGCTTGTCCCCAATGCCATAAAGGTTATCTCGAATATCCTTTACACTCTGATGGCCAGGAATTTCCTGATTATCCCAACGGCTGGCAAACAGAATGTCAAACAGTACAATCGTCCCCCAACTGTGAGTCACTAAATGTAGGCGATCGCCCTGTTTATACTCTTTTAAGCCTTTAAATGTTTGTTTTTTGAGTTGGTCAGCCGCCATTGATCCAATTAGGCGACTGATGTAGAGTCCTCCATCCCCGACAAATTGCAATATTTGCTTCTGGCGAAAATCTTGAAACCAGAGTTGGTTCCACTTAGACGAGCCTTTCAGGTTTGTTAGTAGTTCATTTAAGGCGCTTTGGTTGACATCACCCCAGTAAAGAGGTACTTTGATGCATTCACGATTAGGATCTTTCTGGCGGACTAGCTCAACAATCAAATTAAACAACTTGTTGGCATAAGTATAATTATGGTTGCTTTCGTTTTCTTTCGATTCCCGTACATTTACGCCATGCAGAAATAAAATATAATCTTTTCCCATACCTAACTCTGCCTTCCTTAACTAATTAATCAAAGTGGGTGATAATCTTCTTAAGATTCCCATGATAAATACAACTTTAATACATCTGTAAATATTCTTTAAAATCTATCCTTGTAATTGTAGTTTTCCCGTTAATCGACAATTATTTGACTATGACGCGCATCATCGCTCTACTCTAGAATGATTTGTTGCTTGAGATATCTAATAATCTAACTATTTATTCAAAAGTCGTAGCGTAACACACCAAAACTTCTAGAAACGATGCGTTAGGCTTGCCTTAATGCATTTGCATAAAACAGCAATTTACACGGTAAGCTTGTGTCTGATTTAGCGCTACACGAATATCTCCCTCGCGTTCCCGATGCAGCATTGCAAGAATTCATCGAATGGTGTGTTTTAGAGCAGGCGAAAGCCGCAGAATGTAACTTTACTCCCGATAGAAGTAAGTTAGATAACTTGCCACCAGCAGACTATATCCCCAAACTTGTTGATCAGTTCATGAAAGTTAAACCAGACCCAATTAAAGCTGGTTTGGTAGCTGCGATCGCAGGCAAGGAAGCTGACAAACATGCTTTATCCGGTTTAGCGATCGCAGCCGATTTTGTATCTCTTTATGTGAAGTATTTAATTCCTAAAGAAGGAAGTACTAGAGAACAGGCTGAAGAGTTATTAACTAAAGTATCACAAGATCAGTATGATAAACTGAATGAAATTGCCAAGAAACATGGTGTAGATTTCTAGTTTCCTGCTGATAAATTATTTTTCAGAGGCTTTGTCTGTATTTTGGACTTTAGACAAAAAGCTTTGTTTGCGAATGTCATTTGCAAACAAAGCTTCTGGCCATCATAAATTACCTGATTCTAGTAATACAACGCGATCGCTAAACTTAGCCGCCAGTTTGCGATCGTAAGTCAGCACCTGAGTATCAGCTTGAATTGCTGCTGCCACGAATAACGTATCGTAGAAAGAATGACTTGCCTCAACTGCCAGTTTTAGAGCAACATCCCGAATTTGAGAGCTAGAAATCATTATATCAACCAATGCCTCAGCATCTTGCAGCGCATCTAAACCTATTTGCAAGGGTAGTTGCCGAAATTGTATCCATTGCCAAATCACATTGCCCAACTCGGCAAACAACGAATCAGGCACTACAATCTGATCTACGGTTTCTAAAGCAGCGATCGCCTGTTCATACTTATCCTCTACGTGTAAGAGCGCATAGGCAAATACCATCGTATCAATCACCATCAGGGTCGTCCTTCTGATTTCCAAGTCTGCACCCGATTTTCTGATTCCATCGGTAACGCCTCTGCCCGTTGACGAATACGAGTAAGCACTTCATCACGTTGGCCATAGCGTTTTTGCAACAAATCGCGGACTTCTTGCTCCATCGAAATCCCCTTTTGTCCTGCCAAGCGTTTAATGCGATCGACTAACTCATCAGATATATTGCGAATGGTAATTGTTGCCATACTGCCTCCTTTGCTAATGCTATTCGACTAGCCGATTATTATCTTTATGCTAGCAGTTTGCTGGCATCAGAGTAGCTTAAATTATTTCAGCATCCCCTCTAGTTTCAGTAGAAGCTCCTAATCCTGCAATTACTATCACGTTAAGCCTTAAAGTGTGCTTTCCTGCATTTATAGATGCAGTGCGACTTATTATTTTATAATTTAGGAGTTAGGATGGTTAAAAGACTTCCTGCCATAAAGATAAATAACCAGTTGAAAAATTTTAGGGTGCCTATTATCGCTTCAAGAATTAGAGCAACAGTACAGCCTAGAACAGCACCTATGATTCCCAGCAAAATTACATAAATAACTACTGTAGTTGGATCTGTTACTCCAGCCTCATTAGAGAATAAATCCAATAAAGTTGCTATGATACTCAAACTAATACCTAAGCACAATCCCCAAAAAGCTCCCTTCTTTACTCCATCCCAAAAAACCATACTGTTAGTCCTTGAAATCTTAAACATCTGTAAGCTGAATACATTATTCCCAATTCAGGCAGATATCTAACAAATTAGCTTAAACAATTAAATCTCATCCCATGCTAACTATTATTGGTTGCGGTAATCTCAATCGCAGTGACGACGCAGTAGGCGTTATCATTGCCCAACGCTTACAAAAATATCTAGCTGAAAACCCTTATCCTGATGTGCGAGTTTATGACTGTGGTACCGCAGGGATGGAAGTAATGTTTCAAGCTAGAGGTAGTAAAAAATTAGTTATTATTGATGCAAGTTCAACTGGTTCTGAACCGGGTGCTGTGTTTAAAGTTCCAGGAAAAGAACTGGAAGCAATGCCAGAACCTAGTTATAATTTGCACGATTTTCGTTGGGATAATGCTTTAGCCGCCGGACGGAAAATCTTTAAAAATGACTTTCCCGAAGAGGTGACAGTTTATTTAATTGAGGCTGCAAATCTTGCTTTGGGGTTGGAGTTAAGCCTTGTTGTCAAACATTCTGCCGATTTGGTTTTTGAAGAGGTAGCTGCACTTATCAAACAGAATATCGACTTTTAGTTAACAATTCCAAATCTAAAATCCAAAATCCAAAATCCAAAATCGAATCATGCCCAATCCCGATAAACAGAAAGTTCATCTACCCTCATTTCAAAAGGTATGCCTTGACTCTCTGGCGGACAAACACGGATTTTAGCACTGTTAACAATTCCATATAGCAATGTCCCCATTGGCACGATTTTTTGCAGAATACGCCAATTAGTAACTTGATCGGGACACTCAATAACCAATGTTAGAGCATTGGCAGGGGTTGTGACATACCATCGGCAATTAGATAGAAGATTTTGAATCGTGCGATCGCAAGCGTCATAAAAGTATCTACTAATAGAATCCTCTAATTGCTGACGCAGTATAATATCTGCCGATGTCGGTTGTATAGGATGTGAGTCATCACCATTGAAATAATACATTTTTCTAGCCATCTTTCTTTAGCTTCCTACTTATATTCCAATCACCATTCCATAAAGTACATCTTTATTTGTTTCTAATAATTCTTGGGTTTCGTCATCATAATAAGCACCAATACCACTACACTGAATTCCCAAATAATTACTAGTTAAATAAAGCCTCTGTCCAAGAAAACCAGCTATTTGCATAGCAGTTTGATAGTTTAAATAATCTGACACGAAAAATAAAGTTACAGCGCCATCTCTAGCAATAGCCTGATTAATACATAAGTAACCCGTCTTTTCACTAAAATTACCCGTCTTAACCAGATACGTACCTTTATATAACCCAGGTGTCATTCCCTCTACCCGATGCACCACTGAGTAAATTTCTATCTCCTCATAGTTTTCTGTCGGTATTGACTTCTCAAGTTGCTGCACTATATATAAATAATCTTCTTGAGAAATAGACTCTTTCCGGAAACGTCTAATAGAACGTCTAGCCCAAACTGTTTGATAAAATTTATCCCGATCAAAATCAAATTGAGGATACTCTAATTTCTGCTGACGACTCTTTTTTAGAGTAGTTGCTTGATAGGCATCTTCAATAAATTGATTAGATTCAAAATAATCAGTACCAGACACAAAAGGAACTTTCAGCCTTAAACATCTGATTTTCTTGTCTTGTATTTCTCCTGACACCGCACAAGCAGTAATAAACTCTTTATTCTCAAAACCCAAATCTGAATTGAGAGCAAGTTTATCAAAGTCAAAAATTAGTTGTATATCTCGGTTGTGGAGAAAAGCTGAAGCAGCAACAGCACCTAAATGGTGTCCGCTATCTAAGAAGCAATATCTTATGCTTCTATTTTGATATTTCCAGCTAGACCTATAATAAACACAACTAATTAAAAAGATGAATCCGTTGATACATTTACCAGGTATAATATAATTTTCCAACCCATCATCAATTAATTCATAGATGAGAGTTAGACAATTATTCTCAACTTCTAGATGATATATACCATCTACTATTCCTTCAATACCGCGAACCTGTACGTAAACTTCTGTAGGATACAGAGCGCCTGCTGATGGATTCACCCGCAATTTATAAGGGCCATCTTTATATACTTTTTCCAGTGTTATCGCACTGGTTAAGGAGATAAAAGAATGAACAGGATTATTGAGATTTAATTTCACTCTCCGATAAAACTTTGGATAAACTTTAAATGGAGATGGCTGTGTTGAAGCATCTACATAATTTGGATCAATTTGTACCGATAAGTAAGAATGCTTGGTAGCTTCATGATAAGTTTTTCCCGATATCTGGCTTTGTGGCATTTTTAAGTATCCTTAAGACTTCTACGTTGCTAGCAAAATCTATTGCTTTATAATCGTCTAAGTTTTTTAAATATAAATTAGGCTGATGCTGTAAGAGTAACTTGACGACTTCTGTCTTCCCGGCTGAGGCTGCGTACATTAAAACAGTTGCACCATTATCATTTTGGTTATCAATGTTAATGTTGACAGCCAGCAGCAAATTAATTAAATCGTAGTGATTACCAAAACAAGCAAACCACAAAGCATTGTTGCGATCGCTATTTCGAGCATTGATATCCACACCTGCATCAATTAATTCTTTGACGACTGCATAAACTCCCTCTCTGGTAGCTTTCATTAAAGCTGTATCGCCATTTTCACCTGGTTGATTTAAATCCCCAGCATTATAGCCTTTTGCTATTAGCCATTGGATTGTAGTTTCACTCAAATTTTGCCTGTTTACTTGGCTCATAATTATTCTTTAAACCCCACAAAAGTCAGTATTTTTCCAGCATACATTTGCTTAAAAAACTTAATGGTGGGTATTACCCACCATTATTTTAAAATGCTATCCGAGTAGCTGAAGTCTAGTAGTTTACCAAAGCAAATTTGCTAGGTATTCAAAAGTTGGTTAAAACGAAAAAATTTTTCTCCACTCCCGTCTACCCACCCTCACCCAGTAATTTTGTGTTGGTCGAGTACTAAGTTAACTAGCAACAATTTAGCTTAGTTATATATTATCACTCTGATAAGTTTGAATCATGAATCATTTATAAAGATCCCCAGATATATCTAAGAAAAAATCTTGAAATACAATTAAAATTGTGTTTTATAAAACAGAGATATTACGTTGAAATTCCCTTTATACTTCTGAGAGTTATTAAGAAATCTCAAATAATTTCCTTTTTCAACCCAAATTTGCTAACTTGTTTAAGTAAAAATAACTAAAACAGAGACAAAAAATGGAAATTAGCGCTCGTAATTCTCTCAAAGGTATTGTAAAAAATGTTGTGCATGGTTCAGTTAATACTGAGGTAACTTTAGAAGTAGCACCAGGAGTAGAGTTAGTGTCAATAATTACAAAATCATCAGCAGAAAAGTTGGGACTTGTAGAAGGTAAGCAGGCTTATGCCGTGATTAAATCATCAGATGTGATAGTTGCTGTTGATTAAAAAATAGGCACTCTATCTTTAATACCGAATTGCATTTATAGCGGTTATCGGTTGAGTGAGCTACAAGAACCCCACCCCCAACTCCCTCCCCGCAAGCGATGAGGGGGCTATGATGTATTTCATTTGATTAGGAAAAGCTATATATCTCTAAATTTAGTGACCTCACTCCTGGAATTCATTAGTAAAGGAGTGAGGTCAATGTAATTTGTAATTCGTAGTTACAAGAAGCTTGCAGACTCGCTATCAGTGCTTGCTATATACCGTCTTAATTACGAAGAAAAAAATCTTGTCTCAAGAGAATATTCTTATAAATATTAATTAATTCAATTATCAATAACGCGGACATAAATAGCGCGAACACTTTCTATATCTAGTGTTAAAGATGTATTTCCTACTTTAATAAGTAATGAGGGAAAGTGTTGTTCTAAAGTGATAGTAATCCCTGGTTTTATCCCCATTAATATCAGGTTTTTCAAAGTTGTTTCATTTTGACTTTTACAGAAGCTAACGATTCCTCGCTCTCCTGTTCTCAATAATTCTAATGAACAGCCATTCACACTAAAGTGGGTAAACATTTAAATTATAAATTAGGAATTATGAAGGGAAGAAGGAAGTATATTTTCATCCTTCATCCTTCATGTTTTATTTGGTTGCCAAAGGCAGCAACCAAGGTAATAATTTAGACGAGATAGGGTTCTTGATGCGTCTTAATTGTGCAATTAGAACGAGGATAAGTGACACAAAGTAGAGCGAATCCTTTAGACATCTGCTCGTCATCTAGGAAGTTTTGATCTTCTTGATTAATTTCACCTTCAACAACCTTGCCAACACAACTAGAGCAAGAACCTGCTTGACAAGAAGCTGGCAACTCAATACCACTTTCTTCTGCTGCGTCCAAGATTGTCGTCTCTTCGTCAACTTCAATTGTGGTGTCGAGGTCTTCTTTTTTGTTGATTAATCTAACTTGGTAGGAAGCCATTTTTCGATTCTCCTCAAACGTTATACAGTTGGTCTAATTTACGAATTTTTTGAGCAACCTATCCTACTTTTGCTTCCTTTCTTCTTACAGAGATGCTAGGTTTAGTCGGCTTCTCTATAGGAGTAAGGGATGCAATGCGAACTAGAAGCTATCTCAAGAGCATTGAAACTCTGCGGAGTACTTCTATGGGAGCCTCTACAATCAGACTTGGCACTAACGGAATGATGTTAGCTGCAAGGTACACCAGTAGGGGTACCGTCGTCTGTTTTGAAGGACTTTCCACAACCGCAGGTATCAGTTGCATTGGGGTTGATAAATTTAAAACCGCTTTCCATCACTCCCTCAACGAAGTCAACAATAACTCCGTCTAATAACGGCGCACTTTTGGCATCAACGTAAACTACCACTTTGCCTTGGTGACT
>Ga0209591_10001585_pt1 | contig 27873 bp, 11 predicted proteins | sample MAT01_FD_187207 | JGI IMG/M metagenome (GOLD analysis project Ga0209591, IMG submission 187207) | Freshwater microbial communities from Lake Fryxell liftoff mats and glacier meltwater in Antarctica - MAT-01 (SPAdes) (version 2) | ecosystem: Environmental > Aquatic > Freshwater > Ice > Liftoff... | reverse complement strand
CAGCGAAATCATATTCTGTTGCAAAATCATCAAACGCTACAGATTTATTGCGAATTTTTCGGTTACTTTTTAGCATTGATTTTTGCCTGAAACTCATTTTATATTTTAACCGCAAATGCACGCGGATAAACACCGATTATCAACAGTTTCCCCGGACATCAGAATTATATTTTTCCGAAGGCAGTAGGGGCGGGTTTAGCTAAAAATCTATGATACAAGCCAGTTTGTGAAGGCAAAACCCGCCCTCCCCAGCTACTAAAAATCTATGATACAAGCCAGTTTGTGAAGGCAAAACCCGCCCTCCCCAGCTACTAAAAATCTATGATACAAGCCAGTTTGTGAAGGCAAAACCCGCCCTCCCCAGCTACAAACCAATTTGATCAATAGGTCATTGCGAAAAAACAATAGTAGGTTGTAGGGGCGGGTTTAGCTAAGAATCACGAGATACAAGCCAGTTTGTGAAGGCAAAACCCGCCCTCCCCATCTAAATGTTTATCTGTACCAGCCTACTTAGTCGTCGTTCCAGCGGAAACTATCTAAAATCCGCACCGCTGCAAACCTTAGATTTTCAGTACGCCTTCTGGATTCACCGTCAAGAGCGATCGCCTCTGCAAACCCTCCTGGTATAAAATAGCATTAGCTGCCAACAAACCGCTGCTCACAGCCCTTTCCATTAAACCGCAGGGAAACGGCATTTTTACCCAATCTCCCGCAAACAAAAGATTCGGCACAGCACAGCAAGTCTCCGGCCGTTCCGCATAACTACCGGGCGGATAGCCGGAGAAATTCTTTTGATTTACCAGTTCCCGGTGTAGCAGAGTTGCTGCTTTTAATTCCGGCACAATTTCATACAATTCTGCCTCGAAAGTTGCCAGCAAAACTTCCTGGTTGGGGAATTCCTTCTCCTTGTAACAATAAGCGTGCAGTTCCACTACGCTACCGCCAGTTTTTTGATTCCATTCGATGAACTGATCCTGAATTTTGTGGTAAAGTGTAATGCTATCAGTCAGTTTGTAGCCCGACAGCGAACTGAAATTGCTGTGTTCCCAGGGGAATTCGCGATCGAACCAAAAACGGCCCACCGCAAACGGATCGGCTATTTTTAAGCCCTCGATTCGGCTCTGCACCTGCGGATTTACCTCACCGCTGCCCAACGTAAACAAATGCTGCATCCCCGGAACATCCGCCGCAAACACATAATAATCAGCCTTCAATGTTTCCCCCACATTCTGCGGTTGCGACTTGTTAACCGCGGCGGCTAACTGTACCTCATCTGCTTTTTTATCAACTACCTTAAATCTGGGCAAATCCCGCTGAGCAGGCCCGCTCACAACTCGCCCCTCAGCATCAAAAACTGCCCCGTGACAAGGACAGTGAAATTGACCGTCATTTTGTTTCTGAACTGTGCAGCCTTGGTGAGTACAGCTCAGAGAAATCGCCTCTTTCCCTCCTGGTGCGGCGGCAAATACGGTGTCCCCAGCGCCGAAATATTCCGTAGAGTTGCTGTCAGTTAACAGCGTGTTTCGTTTCACCCAAAAAGGAACTTTACTTTGCACGTCTCCCGACTGATAAGTCAAAGAATCAATCTGGCCGTTTTCCCAGTGAATATTACTAACTGCGACATCTGTCAATACTTTGCCACCTTTGCTTTCAATGGCTTTGGCAATCGGCTGCACCAAACTCGTGCCCATATCTTGCCGCGTGCCGTTGAAGGCTAAACCTTCGGGATTTCCGAAAAAGTAAAAGTGGAAAAATTGCATTAATTCTCCCACGCTCAATTCGTCGGGAGCGTTGAGGCTGGATTTTGCAAAAGGCAGAAAATACAAATCATAAAGTCCGCGCGGGAATTCACCTTTTACCCAGTCGGCAACTGATATATTGTCGAGGCGAGCAAAACTTTTTTGAGTTTGAAAGCCGCCAATTTCCCGAAATACTTGCCAGTGAGCAGGTTTTGTTAGATTGATTCCCCACTTGAGCCGATTCGGAGAAGATATCCCCAAATCAACTATATTCCAGGGGAAAGCTGAATGGTTGGGACGGAAAACTTCTGGTTGGTATTTGCCGTCTCGAAACACGACGGCGTAGGATTCTAAAGATACAAAGTTATCGGTAATTTCTAGTTCTTCAACTACACTTTTGAGGTTGTAATATTGCGGAAAAAAACCGTGAAAACCGTGTTCCATCATGAAGGTTTCGTTCCCGACTTGTATCGGCCAACTAGCTATTTTGCCTCCGAGTTGGGGCGATTTTTCTAGTAGCGTCACCGCGAAACCTCGCTGACACAGTTCGTAAGCGCAGGCGAGCCCGGCTAAGCCTGCGCCGACAACTGCAACGGTTTTGGGTTTATTCAGCATTCGGGGCAAGTCAAGAGTATCTTGCCCAAAAACGGCGGGTTCTGGCTTGGAAAATCGAGAGTAGCCCAGCAGCCCGCCTGCGGCACCGACTCCGAGGAATTTGAGGGCGGTTCGTCGAGAAACTGGTGGAGATAGCGGTGGATTGGTTGATTCACTCATAAAGCTGGTTCACACAAATAGGTCATCCGATTTTCGATTTCAGACTTCGGCGTGAGCGCTCAGTCGAACGATTTTAGATTTTAGAGGCGATTCGCGGATGCTTCCGGGAACTTGTACCTAAAAACATCTCAAATCGGCTGTTCTCTTTAAAATTATTCCGTGATGGGGTATACGCCATAAGCCATACATCATAAGGCCTCAGACATGATACTGGCAGAAATACTCAGACAGATTACCGAGGTGCAGCGAGTCGATCGCGCGATCGCAAAACAATCTATCTCAGGTATGATGTTTCCGTGGCTCATGTAAAGTTATATTCCGCCCGCTACACCCCAACAGCAAAATCTATCACCTAAAATTCATAGACTTAAACCCGTGACTGTTAAATTCAGCTAACCTTGAATTATTTAATAATACGTAGCGACAGTTTCATTGCTGACCAATATGTAGCTAGAAACCCGGTTTATACGACTTTTGCGTTTAATGACGATAAATCTACAAAGAAACCTGGTTTCTGAGGTTACGAATCCTCATGCGAGTGAACTTTAAGTGGTTCCCAGGCACTTGGCCTGGTAACGAGTAGAAAACCCCTATCTGTAACGGATTAAACAATAAAGAATTGCTGTAAATGAGTTTTACGAAATGTTGTTATTAGCAGCATTAACAACATTTTTGTGCTGTGTACAAGTACCTGTATTCGGGAAAATCTCCGAGTAATAGCAACTCAATTCAACGCCAAAACAGAAATATGCCGCCGCCCACTTTTCGCCACCCAAATTTTAGAGCTAATCGGACTCTATCGACCAAATGGCAATACTTTGCTCCCAGTTTTAGAAATCGTTAACTTTAATTATTCCCAATTAATTAACAACCAAATAGCTCCGAGGGAAAAAGCAATAATTGAAAATTTGCCAAACAATGAAATCGCCGCATCTGAGTTGATAATTTTAGGCGATATCTGGTGGCTGACGGTGCTTTTAACAATAGACCTCTTGCACTCATTCACAAATTATCTTGAAATTATCTGCGTTTATCTGTGTCCATCTGCTTTGCATCTGCGGTTCCTGTATTAATCAAAGATTTATGCAACAGGTCTAATTTACAAATTATGTTTAGTCGCAGTTTAGCCACCTCCAAAACTGGCAATTCGATGCCGCAGTGGGGTCATTTGACGCGCTTGTTGACACCAATGCAGGCGGGGGATTGCCCCCTACAGCAGAAACTGTGAGTAAGTGCTGGCCAACATAAGCTGTTGAGCATTTAAATTGCATATTCGGGACGGGCTAGAAGCCCATCCCACAAGAATTTTATTGATTTTTGACACACAATTTAAATGTAGAACAGCTTACCCCGCCCGCTGCGTGAAACCTTCCCGAAGTGTAGCTATCCCGTAGGGAATTCCCCTTTTACTGTAAACTTTTGTAACGTTTAGGCAATTTTTGCATAAAACTTGGGGAGCTTGCCTGAGATAAATACAGGGGAAACGAGCAGGGTTAGAGTTCGCTCTCAAGCGCGAATTTCCGCTGTTTCAGGTTCAACTGTATTGGTTGTTACATTCATTTTTAGGTTGGAGTCTTTAAAAATATGCCACAGGATTTGATCAAGGGTGTTGAAATTGATGCCGGATTTGCGATCGCAGGGGAGTCAATTGCTGCTATTTCTCAAAATAAGCTGCCGTCAACTTCACTAAATGTTAAATCTGCTGCGGGCGTTGGCGGCACTACCGGGACAGAAAATGAAGAAATTCTCAAAATTAGTATACAAATTCCTTCAGACGAGTCTGTCAAAGACAATTTTTTGTCAATTCCAAATGCTGTTGATATTGCAGTTGGGAGTGATTTTCCGAAAAAAGAACCTGATGCAAATCCTCAAGCTGGTACTGATTTGCTGACAGGTGTCAAGGTAGTTGATGTGAATTCGATCGCAGATGTTGTTACGGGCGGCAAAAAAGCGGATGTTGAGGAAGATGCACTGATTAATCCTGTTGCAAGTGATAAGTCGCCATCAATTCCTAGCACTATCGATCCCAAAGGTAGCGAGAAATTGGATGAAAAGTCGATCGCCCCGGAAGTCAAATCTGAGCCGATTGTTGAGAAATTGGATGAAAAGTCGATCGCGCCGGAAGCCGAATCTGAGCCGATTGTTGATAAATTGGATGAAAAGTCGATCGCCCCGGAAGTCAAATCTGAGCCGATTGTTGAGAAATTGGATGAAAAGTCGATCGCACCTGAAGTCAAATCTGAGCCGATTGTTGAGAAATTGGATGAAAAGTCGATCGCGCCGGAAGCCGAATCTGAGCCGATTGTTGAGAAATTAGGGGAAAAGTCGATCGCCCCTGAAGTCAAATCTGAGCCGATTGTTGAGAAATTGGATGAAAAGTCGATCGCCCCGGAAGTCAAATCTGAGCCGATTGTTGATAAATTGGTGGAAAAGTCGATCGCCCCGGAAGTCAAATCTGAGCCGATTGTTGAGAAATTGGATGAAAAGTCGATCGCCCCGGAAGCCGAATCTGAGCCGATTGTTGAGAAATTAGGGGAAAAGTCGATCGCCCCGGAAGTCAAATCTGAGCCGATTGTTGATAAATTGGTGGAAAAGTCGATCGCCCCGGAAGTCAAATCTGAGCCGATTGTTGAGAAATTAGACGAAAAGTCGATCGCGCCTGAAGTCAAATCTGAGCCGATTGTTGATAAATTGGTGGAAAAGTCGATCGCAGAACCTGCGCCAAAACTGTGGAATCTCACCTTTGATACTGGTGTTTTCAAAGTCAACAATTCCGATGGATTAGTCAAATTTGACTATCTATTTGACGGCGGCGACTATCAAGGAGAACTGGCAATATTCAACATCAAAGGCATGAAGCAGTTCTCCAGTCAAGAGGATTTTATTAAAGAAGCAGCACGCCGCGCCACCAGCAATTCTACCGAAGGTTATGTCGTCATCAATGACTTAAATGAAGGTGCAAGATTTAGCGGTAAAGTCAGTTATGAAGATAATTACAACAAAGGGAATTATCAAGGAATAAAATCCTTTGCGATGAAGTCCGGCGATGAATTTGCTGTGATGTTAGTTCCCAACGGAACTGTGCAGCAAGTATGGCAAAATCCCAGTCTTGGCGGTAGCTTACGACCTTTATTCTCCTTGGGGACGGCGAATCCGAATGATGAATTTTCTCTGAGGCAAATTGCTGATGTGACTGGGGATGGCAACACTTTTGCGATGGAAGATTTGCGGGCTGATATTTGGACTGACCGCGATTATAACGATATCACGTTTAAAGTCAGTGGAGCGACTGCGAAGGCTCCTTTGTTGGCTGGGGCGATCGATCCGAATCGTGACTGGACAAAAACTACATTTGGCGGAGACTTAATTAAGTATGCCAAGTCGGAAGTTGATTTTAAAGGAACTAATGATAGTATTGCAAAATCGCTGTCCGATCGCGTAAATTACAGCGTACAAAGAGCAGAAATTCTCGACAACTACCAACCGGAAGTGTTGGCGGAAACAAAACAGTGGGTTGTGGGCGTTACTCCCGGCAAATCTTCGGCAGATTTTGCGAACTTATTTGAAGCAAAAGATTTGGGTGCGACGGGACATATCCCCAATACTTATATCTGGGAAGTGCCGACAAATGTCACAGCAGCACAGGTGCAGTCTCGGTTGGACAATCTCAATGGCGTTGAATTTGCTTATCCGCTAGTGGAAATCACACTCAAGCCACAATCTATACCCAATGACACGTTATTTAAGCAACAGTGGAACTTGCAAAATACTGGACAAACTGGCGGCACTCCGGGTGCAGATGCTAATGTTACTAAAGCTTGGGATACTGCGAAAGGCAAAGGAGTTGTAATTGGGATTGTTGATGATGGTTTGCAGCACACTCACCCGGATTTGAAGGACAGGTATCGGGCTGATTTGAGCCGCGATTTTAATGAGAAAGTTAACGGCGTTTATGACAAAGATCCGATGCCAGATGGAGACGACGGACACGGAACCGCAGCCGCAGGAGTTGCAGCAGCAACAGGCAATAACAACTTAGGAATTAGTGGTGTTGCTCCCGAAGCATCTTTAGCCGGTTTGCGGTTGCTTGCCGGGGCTGTGAATGATAAACTTATTGCCGATGCTTTGTCTTATCTCAACAATGAAATCGACATTTATAACAATAGTTGGAAACCGACTCAATCTTTCGGCAGCTCGCCTTTAAGCGAGTATGTAATAGAACTAGGTGCAACTCAAAATCGCAACGGATTAGGTACTAACTACGTGTTTGGTGCCGGCAACGACCAAAAATCAGGTGGCAATGTCAATTACAATGACTTCGCTAATTCTCGCCATGCGATCGCTGTAGCTGCGATCGACCATAAAGGCAAGCAAGCTTACTACAGCGAACCGGGCGCGTCGTTGTTGGTATCTGCTTATTCTAGCGGTACAACGGAATATAATATCCCCGCAATAGTTAACGATTATATTCCAGATGATGGAACTGTTTTTATTTCTAATCTCAATGTTAGTGGCTTACCAGCAGCTATCACCGATTTAGGAGTTTCGTTAACTCTGGAACACACTAACAACAGTGATTTAGGTGTATTTCTGAGAGCACCATCTGGTAAAAGAGTTGAACTGTTTACCAATATTGCAAATAATGGCAAGTTATTCCAAAATACTGCGCTATCAGACAATGCCACTACTTCTATTGCTGATGGCGTAGTGCCAAAACAAGCTTTCCGACCAGAAGGAAGATTATCTGATTTTGATGGTGAGAATCCTAACGGAATTTGGAAATTAGAAATTAGTGACATTGCCGGACAAGGATTTGGTGAATTAAAGAATTGGGGTCTCGCAATAAGTACCAATGGTATTGTAACGACCGATTTAATGGGAACAGATGGGAAAGATGCGGGGAATTATAATTATGATTTTGGTGGTACTTCTTCAGCAGCACCCTTAGTTTCTGGTGCAATTGCTTTGATGTTAGAGACAAATCCTACTTTGACAAGACGCGATATTCAACATATCTTAGTAGCAACTGCAAAGCCTACAGATTTTAGCATAAATCAGGATCTACGGCTCAGAGCAGGCTGGCGTCAAAATGGGGCTGGTAAGTGGGTGAATCATAAATATGGCTTTGGGGCAATTGATGCAGCAGCAGCAGTTGAAAAAGCTAAAACATGGACTCCCATCAGCAGTGAAATTGCAATTCGTTTGCCAGAAGTATTGGTAAATGCAGCTATTCCAGATAATTTGACTGGAATTGAGAGGGCAATTAAGGTTGATGAAAATATTACCGTTGAATGGGCAGAAGTGATGTTTGATGCGACTCATGCGCAGCGGGGAGATTTGAATGTCAGGCTGGTTTCTCCTGACGGTACAGAATCGATTTTAGCTCAACAGCGCAACGATTCTGGTGATAATTACAGTAAATGGGTGTTTACTTCTGCCCGCAATTGGGGAGAGTCTTCGGTAGGAGATTGGAAGCTGAAAGTTTCTGATACTAAGTCAGGGGATACAGGTACTTGGAATTCTTGGAAGTTGAATCTTTTCGGAACGAAACCCACGGTTTCTCTTGTTGCGACTGACCCGGATGCTACGGAAGCTGAAGATCCGGGCGAATTTACTATTACTCGGACTGGGAATACTAAGTTGCCGCTGACGGTGAATTACGCAGTGACAGGACTCAATAGTTGGTCACCACCGGAAGCAAAGAATGGCACTGATTACAAGCCTTTAAGCGGTGTTGTTACTATCCCGGCCGGTCAATCTTCTGTCAAAATCCCGATCGACACTATTGACGACACGGTAACAGAATGGCCGGAATCACTTGTATTGCAGTTAAAGGCAGATAATTCTTACGAAATGGGTTCTAGCAATCGCAGTAAGGTGACTATCTGGGACAGCGAAACACCTGAAGTTCAAGTTTTTGCAGAATGGTATTCTGGAAAAACTGATAATTTTCAACGGGAAAACTACGTTTCTGAATCCGGGAATCTAGGTGATGTCACCTTCCGGCGCATCGGCAGTTTAGCCAAGGATTTGATAGTAAACTACTCGCTGACGGGAACTGCTACTCCTGGTACAGATTACGAAGCTCAGTCTGGCTACCCACCTCTGTCTGGAAGCACTGTCATCCGTGCTGGTCACCATGATGCTTCTTTCAGATTAAAAGCGATCGACGATACGTTAGTGGAAGGGGAAGAAATAGCAATAATTTCAGTAACCCCTGATGCTAATTACAAAGTTTGGGATCGTTTGGGGAGTATCAAAACTACAATTTGGGATAACGATGACAAACCAACTGTCTCGATAACAGCCACAAAGAAGACAGCTTCTGAATACGGCGATCGGGGTCAATTTACAGTTACTCGCACCGGCAGTACGGCCGAGGCGCTAACAGTAGATTATTGGGTCGATCCTCATTGGTGGCCGCGAGCTAAAAATGGTGTGGATTACGAGTTTTTGAATGACAAAATTGTGATTCCTGCTGGTGCTTCATCGGTTGCAATTGACGTGATTCCGATCGATGACAGCATATCTGAAGACAGAGAGACGGTACGTTTGCTGGTGAAAGAAAGTCCTCGATACGCGATTTCTGCTGCTGAAGGCCCTGAAGTGACGATTATTGACAACGATACTCCTACCTTTGAGTGGAAGCGGCAGTCAGGGATATCGACAACTGGTTACGATTCGTCGAATGGTATCGCAGTCGATCGCACTAACAACATTTACACCGTCGGCCGCACTTCTGGCAATGTAGCTGGCAGCAATCAGGGACTGTATGATGCCTGGATATCCAAGCATGACAGCACGGGACAGCAAATTTGGAAGCGACAAGTCGGAACGACAGGCTATGATGCTGCTAGCGGTGTTGCTGTGGATAATATTGGCAATGTATATGCGATCGGCTGGACAGACGGCGAAAGCGGCAATACGAGCGATCGCATCGGCTGGATTACCAAGTACGACACCAACGGCAATCAAATTTGGAAAAAACAGTTAGGAACATCAAATGATGACGTTTCTAACGGTGCAATTTCGATTAGCAGCGATGGCAGCGTCTATATTGTTGGCCGCACGACGAACAATTTACCCGGAATCAGTCAAGGCACTACGGATGCTTGGGCAGCAAAATATGACAGCAGCGGCAACCAAATTTGGGTGAGACAAATCGGGACTGCTGCTTGGGATGAAGCTAAAAGCGTCGCCTCTGACAGTGCGGGCAATATCTACATTGCTGGATCGACTAAAGGCAGTTTGCAAGGAACCAATGCTGGCGATGCTGATGCTTGGTTGGCAAAATATGACAGCACAGGTAATGCAATTTGGAGGAAACAAATAGGGACGATCGCGGAAGATGAAGTTTTTGGAGTTGCTGTTGATAAGGGCGATCGGGTTTACCTTACCGGGCATACAAAAAACAAATTGGGAGACGTGTTTACCGGCGATCCGAAAGAATGGGTAGGCGAAGAGAACGGTCAGCGGGGCGTGATCGGTGGAGGCGATGACACTAAATTAGGTGGCATTTATTACGGAAGTGCAGATGCTTGGGTTGCCCAATTTAACGCAGCAGATGGTGCATTGAATTGGAAGCGGCAGCTAGGAACATCCGCCTACGACTCCTCCACTGGAGTTGCCACCGATATTTATGGCAATGCCTACATTACCGGGCGCACTCGCGGTAAGTTGGGAGCCAACTACAGCGGTGGCGATGATGCTTGGGTTGCCAAGTATAACGTCAACGGTGCATTACAGTGGAAGCAGCAGTTAGGAACAGTTGGCGATGATGTTTCTAACGGCATTGCTGTTAGCGGTAGTGGCGTTTATATCAGCGGCGTTACCTCCGGTAATGTCGAGGGAAACAATTTGGGAGGTGATGATGCTTGGATAGCTAAATTGTCTTAGACAGTTGACAGTTGACAGTTGATAGTTGACAGTTGACAAATTAAGCGCGATCGTCCAGTCTCCAGAGAATCGATTCTCTGGCTGGTAAGATACAAACCGAAACAAGTCAAGAAATTTATTGTTCAGATTGGGAGATAAAAATCAAATGGCAGAACCAACAAATATCACTTCTTATTGGTCATTCGATCCAATTGTGTATGACGATCTTTACGGTCAGCAAATTCAGTCAGTTAGAGGAGGCACTCTTTCTTTGCAATCGGACAGCGGGGAATCAATTTCTATAGATTATTTGTGGGGAAGAAGAATCCGCTTCAATCCCCGGTTCCGACCAATCGATCCACCAGAAATAGAAGACTACAGTCAGGTATTCGCGCAAGATCCAAATGATTTGTATTGGTGGGAAATTAAGGAGTCAAGTCCTGCTACATCTCCACCATGCCCGCCCGGTCAAATTTGCTTGAAACCTGCTGATACTGGAGTGACGAATGTCGATGAAATAATTTATTACTTAGCTTTGGGGAATAACATAAATCCCGAGCGCTTGCTGTTAGAAAAATCAGTCAGACAGATCAACAATAGCAACCCCAGTCTTGACGATGCAGTATTCAGCTTGCTGATTCAGCAACCGTACAAAGTTTCTGGAGTCAGGGAGCTTTTCAGGAAAGAGGAGATTAAAGTTGTTCCTCCCGGCGATCCAAGAGTACCTAACCCTAGTGAACCTGTGCCGGAACCGAGTTTGCTTTTCAGCAGTTTGGCTTTTGGTGCTGTTAGCGTTTGGATGCGGAAGCAGCGGGGTAAATTAAAAGCTGCGCGCAAGTAAATTGCTCCAAAATTCACAGCCTGTAGGGGCGGGTTCACCAACAATATTTAATGCCCACAAACAATTTTGATAAACCCGCCCCCACCACACCAATAACCTACATGAACATTAATTTCGATCGAATTTAAAAAATGTATGTGGAGATTGATCGTTGGGTGGGGGCGGGTTTTTGAGATTGTTGATTATTGGCAGGTATTGTTGGTGAACCCTCCCCTACGACATTTGGGAATTGATTTTTAGATCGATCGCAAATATGATTTATCGCTGGGTGGGGGCGGGTTTTTGAGATTGTTGATTATTGGCAGGTATTGTTGGTGAACCCGCCCCTACGACATTTGGGAATTGATTTTTAGATCGATCGCAAATATGATAAAATATTTTGGTCTTCCCTACATTAACCCGCGATGAACCGATCGCCCTTCCCCTTCCAGCTTCTCACCGCCCTGGCTTGTTGCTACCTAATCGCTCCCCCAACACTAGCTCAAATCGTCCCCGATACAACCCTCCCCATCAATTCCACCGTTACCAATAGCGGCAATACAGATACTATCAACGGCGGTACTAAGGCCGGCAATAACTTATTTCACAGTTTTAGAGAATTCTCTGTTCCCACGGGCGGCACAGCTATTTTCAATAACTCTATAGACATTCAAAATATTATTACTCGCGTCACTGGCAGCTCAATTTCTAACATTGACGGCCTTCTCCAAGCTCACGGCAATGCTAACTTATTTCTGCTCAATCCTAACGGGATTATTTTCGGAGCCAACGCTCAACTTGACATCCGCGGTTCTTTTTTGGCAAGCACTGCTGACAGTTTGATATTTGCTGACGGCACGCAATTCAGTGCTAGAAATTCCCAAACCAACCCTTTATTAACCATCAGCGTGCCAATCGGTTTGCAATTGGGAACAGCTAACCCAATTGTCGTCCAAGGGCCCGGTCAAAATTTGATAGAAGATGAAGCAACAGGCGCGATAGTCCGGGAAGATAACAGCGTTGTTGGGCTTGCGGTAAAACCGGGCAGAAGTTTGGTATTAGCAGGCGCAGATATCCAACTTCAAGGTGGCAATTTGACAGCACCGGCGGGACGCATTTCGCTGTTAGCAGTGCGTAACGGAGAAGTCAGAACTCCTAACAACGAATCTCTTTTTACTTCAGATATTTTGCCTCTGGCTGGTGCCTCCCTTGGCAATATCGAAATGTCGCAAAAAGCAACCGTAGACGCTAGCGGGACGCGGGGCGGCGACATTCAGCTTGTAGGGCGCAACATCAGACTGACTGAAGGTTCGGCAGTTTTGAGCTTGACGAGAGAAGCGGAACCGGGAGGAAATCTCAGTGTCACCGCTGCGGAAGCTATCGAAATCATTGGCAGTCCCGACGGTCAACGCAGCGGTTTTTTGCTGGAAACTATCGGCGAAGGTAACGGGGGGAATTTGCAGATTGTGGCGCGCAATTTGTTGTTGCGAGATGGCGGACAGGCAACTACTTCTACATTTGGTGACGGTAGCGCTGGTAATGTAAGAGTTGATGTATCTGAATCCATAGAAGCTATCGGTACAACTCCCGATCCTGATGGGAAACCTAGCGGCTTATTTGCTCAGACGCGAAGTGCCGGCGCAGCAGGAAATTTGACAATAAATACAGGCTGGTTGCTTGTCTCTGACGGTGCTTTGGTATCAACAACTGCTGTAGGCATAGGCAGCGGTAATGCCGGGAATCTTACCGTCAATGCTACGGAATCGGTAGAAGTCATCGGAATTGATACTCCCGGCAATTCGCAACCTTCGGGTTTGTCTTCTTCGACTCAAGGAGAGGGTGTAGGAGGCGAGTTGAGGATTGATACCAAAAGATTGATTCTTCGAGATGGAGGACAGGTGTTTAGTTCTACATCTGGCGCGGGGAACGCCGGATATTTACAAGTGAACGCTTCCGAGTCAATAGTAATTAGTGGTGGCAACGAACAAGGTAGTGGCATACTTGCATCAGTCCTTTCTCCAGCAACGGGAAACGGCGGCAGTCTGACTGTAGAAACCCGACAATTGATAGTTCGAGATGGCGCACAAATAGCATCGGGTACATTCAGTTCAGGTCAAGGTGCGAATGTGCTCGTAACTGCAAGAGATTTTGTTGAACTAAGGGGAACTTCATCTAATGGTTTTCCTAGTGGCATATTTACTCAAGTTGATGATGAAACTGCAAGAGGAAACGGCGGCAATGTGACTGTGAACACCCGACAGTTGCGAGTGCTCGACGGCGCGCAAATATCGGCAGGAACTCGCGGTATTGGCAGCGGCGGAAATGTTACTGTCAATGCTAGAGAAAGTGTGGAATTGAGCGGGGTTTCCGGTACGATCGACTCTGAGACAAATCGCCCCTTCACCAGCGGGCTGTTTGCGCGCACTCGCGGGGCGGGCAATGCTGGAGGAGTGAGCATTTTTAGCGATCGCCTGACAGTACAAAACGGCGCAGAAGCAGCCGTTGACGCGCGCTTGGGAGGCGGCGGGGCGGGAAATTTGGAAATTCGATCGCGCGAAATTCGATTGCAGGGCGGCGGCGTTCTAACGGCAGAAACGGCTGCGGGCGAAGGTGGCAACATCCGCATCAATGCTAGCGCGATTCAGATGCGCGATCGCAGCCGCATCTCCACAACCGCAGGAACGAGCGATGAACCGGGCAACGGCGGTAATATTAACATCAAAACCGATACACTTGCCGGCGTGAGAAATAGCGACATTTCTGCTAACGCTTTTGACGGGGCGGGCGGTAGAATTGCGATCGACGCTCAAGCTGTTTTAGGATTTCAAACACCAACCAGGCAAGATTTAGAAACTCAATTAGGAAACAATTTAACCGAATTCGACCCGCAACAATTGCCCAGCAGCGACATTACCGCGATTTCGCGCACCAACCCCAATCTCAGCGGCACCGTCGAAATCAATACTCCCGATATTGATCCCAGTTCGGGCTTAATTGCCGTCCCGCAGCCGGGAGTTACCGCGATTATCCAAAATCCTTGCAATCGGGGAAGTCGCAGCAGTTTTGTGAATGTCGGGCGCGGCGGTGTGCGGCCGACTCCGAGAGAAATTGTCAGCAATTCGGGGGCAAATTCGGGCGATAATTTGGATACGGAATTAGTGGAGGCTCAAGGATGGGAGCGAGATGCTGATGGTACGATTAGGTTGGTGGCTCGATCGCGCAACGTGACACCTTACAGTAATTGGCAAAATCCGGTTAAGTGCGATCGATAATTTGGGAATTTTTAACTGTATATGTACCATTTTCAAGAACGGGCAAGATGCCCGTTCCACAATTACTTAATTATTTTGTGGTTTGAACGGGCATCTTGCCCGTTCCACAATTACTTAATTATTTTGTGGTTTGAACGGGCAAGATGCCCGTTCCACAATTATTCAATTCTCTTGTGGGGTGGGCTTCTAGCCCGCCCAAAACAAACATTAAACAACTCAACTCTCTTGTGGGGTGGGCTTTGAGCATCACCAAAAACTAGCTTTTCAATAGTAAAAATATTCCCTAAATCATCTAAACAAAAATGAATACAAAAAGCTGGAAAATCTGGTTTATCATAGCAGGAATAACAGCATTTTTATGTAGCTTCCAAATCCCTATTTCAGCTCAAATTCCCAGAACTCCCAAAACCAACCAACTCACCGCCGCCCAAAATCTCCAATCAGCAGGACTTTACCGCCAAGCTTGCAATAGTTTGCTCCCAGTTTTAGAACTTACTAACTTCAACTGCCAAACCTTAATCGATAATCAACTATCTCCTCCCGAAAAAGCAACAATTGAAAAATTGCCCAACACCGAAATCAGCGCAGCGGGATTGAGAACATTAGGCGATGTGCTGCGCGTGACTGGTGCTTTGAAAACTTCGGAAATTATGTTAAACCGCAGTTTGGCAATCGCCCAAAACTTGCAGTTAAATCAATCTATCAGCGCCGCTTATCTGAGTTTGGGAAATCTCCAGCGGGCGATCGGCAAACGGCAAGAAGATATCCGCAAGGATGCTAAGGTTAATTATGCCAGAGCTTTGGATTTGTACGAAAGGGCGATCGCCATTTCTGCCCAAACCGAACAGTTGCAAGCTAAATTAAATAAACTGAGTCTGCTTGTGGAAACTCAACCCGACTCAGATATCGGCAATTTGTGGCAAGAAATCAAGTCAACCGTTGACAATTTGCCCGCCACTACTGAATCCATCTACGCTCGCATCGACTTTGCCGAAAGCCTGACTTGTCTGAAAGTGCAAACAATGGAGCGATCGCACATCGATCAAATCTTACTACCTTTGCCGCCCGCAGTCAAACACTGCGCTTTCCCAGCCAAAAGTAAAACCGTAGCCAACCCGGAATTAATTTATGTTGCAAAACTCTTGGCATCCGCAGCAAATGATGCTACAAAATTAGGCAATTTGCGAGCCGAATCCTATGCAAAAGGCAGTCTCGGTGAATTGTACGAAATCACCGGACAATTATCGGATGCCAAACAATTAACTACGGAAGCTTTAGGCATTGCACAGTCAATTCAGGCGGCGGATATTGCCTATCGGTGGCAGTGGCAATTGGGCAGATTGACAGTGAAAAGTAAGGGAGAGACCAAAAATGCGATCGCCGCTTATCAAACATCAGTTCAAACCCTCCAATCTTTACGCAAAGATTTAATTGCCGTCAATCCAGACGTGCAGTTTTCCTTCCGAGACAACGCCGAACCAGTTTACCGCGAACTCGTAGATTTACTCGTCAAAACCGAGGGAAATACTCAACCAAATCAGGCAAATTTAGAACAAGCAATCCAACAAATAGATGCACTCCAGCTAGCAGAAATTGAAAACTTTTTGCGGTGCAATTTATCTCCTACTATTGCTATCGATAAAATATCCGATCCTCAAGCAGCGCTAATCTATCCAATTATCTTAGAAGACAAAATAGCAATCATCTTTCAAGTAGCAGGAAAGCCGCTGACATATCGCGAAACTCGCGTACCTCGAAAAACAGTAGAAACTACTCTGCAACGACTCCGAAACAACTTGCGCAAACCAGGAGACAACACTAAAGTAATAGCTGAAGCCAAAAAAGTTTACCAATGGTTGATTGAACCGCTGAAACCAGAACTCGACAAACATCCTCAAATTGAAACATTAGTATTTGTACTAGATGGCGATTTGCGGAACATCCCAATGGCGGTGCTTTATGATGAAAAATCAGATAAGTATTTAGTACAAGATAAATATGCGATCGCAATTTCGCCGCAACTCACACTTTTTGCACCTCAACCGCTACAACAAAAACTCAAAGTCTTCGTCGGCGGCATCGGCCAACCGCAAAGCATTGACGGTAAAAACTTTGAAATAATCCAGAAATTAAAGGAAGAATTAGAGGGGATTAGCAAAAAAGTACCAGCAAGTCAACCCTTACTTGAAGCCGATTTTACCAAAGCCAATATTCAAAATAAACTCCAAACAGGCAACTTTTCAGCAATACACTTAAAAACTCACGGCGAATTTAGTTCAGACCCCGATGAAACGTATATTGTGGCTTACCAAAAACTCCTCAAAGGTCTAGATATAGCCAGCTTAATCGAAACAGACACTCAAGAGCGATCGAGTAATATTGAATTGCTAGTTTTGAGTGCTTGTCAAACAGCATCAGGAGACAATCGAGCAGTTTTAGGACTTGCGGGAATAGCGGTACGTGCGGGGGCGCGCAGCACTTTGTCAACTTTGTGGGAAGCGCAGGATGCACCGAATACTGAACTGATGTTGCAGTTTTATGAGGAACTGTCGAAACCCGGAATGACTAGGGCAAAAGCGCTACATATCGCACAGAAGTCTCTTTCGGAGAGACATCAGGCGGCGAATATTTGGGCTACATATATTTTAGTCGGCAATTGGTTGTGAATTCACGCACTATATTTCAATACGGTTGGCTTAACACTGTTTATTCCCCGGAGATCCCCCTAAATCCCCCTTAAGAAGGGGGACTTTGAGAATATTCTTGTCCCCCCCTTTTTAAGGGGGGCTAGGGGGGATCGTCTTTATCTAAACCGTATTGAACTATCGTCAGGTGCGTCAGCTCGTATTTTTTCTAACAATCGAGAATTTTTTAAACTGACGCACCCTACAAATTGCAAATTATGGCAGAACAACTGGGCCCACTAGCGGTTCTTGACTTAACTCTTTTTCCCCAATAGATTCTAACAATTTATTCCAGTCACTTCTCAATTTTTGATCGGTTGGTGAAACTAACAGCAAATTGCCCAAACGAGTCAGCGAATCGTACCAAATATCAGGTGCACCTGCGTTAATCAGACGCTCAGTTTCAGCCGTTGCTGCTACCCTTTGTACCCATCCATCTACAGTTAAATCGGCTCGATCGTTTGTATTTGTCTGGCAGTATATTCTCAAATACCAATGATAAGATTGCCCCTCTTTTAAAGCATAGTTTGGAGATGCAGGCAAACTAATATTCACAATACCAGGAGTTTTGGGTGGCTGGAAAGAAGTTTCGTAAATTAAAGTCTTCTCGTCTTGAGTTACTAGCACAAATTCTCCCCTTTTTAGATCTTCGGCAGCATAGGGAATGTAAAACCAAAAAGTAGGATGGGAAGAGGTTGTCAAGACGGGATTTTTGCTGGGTATTAAAAGAGTAAGTACCTTATTTGTGCTTTTGCATGATTTAGATGGGTCGAGTCCTCCACCAGGCCTAGTATTAGAATCGGGAGGTGTATTAGGTGTTTTCGATGGTTTTTGTTCGGCCGCTGGTTTAGTGTTTTTGTCGGGCGGCTTGACTGGTGTTTTTACATCGGGCTTTCTCTGGGGTTTGGCGTTTTGTGCGATCGCCACCTGATGATTTTTCACCAAATTGTGATCTGCTAAAATAGCAGAATTTGCCGAATTTGACATCGCTGACGCAGAATCGATCGCCAAAATGAAACCCAACACTAACCGCAATTGCATTTTATACATAAAACCCCTCTTTTCTTTAGTCCGCGTCGGCGGACTTTGTTTGTGTAGACGCGGTTTCAACCGCCGAGATTTCTCCGAGATTTCAACCGCCGAGGCTAATTAAGATCGATCGCGCATAAACAAGATACCACCCGTCGCAACCAAAGCCAAAACCGCAGGAACCAAAGGCATCCAGCCACCGAAAGTCAGAATTATAATCGAACCTTGGTACAGCACAAAAATCATAGCACCGCCAGCGATCGCTAACACTAAGGGCGATCGCCCGCGCCCAACCAACAACCCGCCCGTCACAGCCACCAACCACACAAAAATAGCATCTCCCCACTGTATCCCTTGCGATTGCGGCAAAAACCACATTAGCGGCCTTTTATCAATCACAGCGCTGAGGATTTGACTCACCATCTGAGCGTGAATCCAAACTCCCGGCATTTTACCATAAGGAGTATCAAATTCAGTATTAGAAGCTTGCGAAGTATGACCGATTAGGACAATTTTGCCCTTGACTAAATCAGAGTTTATTTTACATTCCAATAATTCTTGAAGCGTCACTTTAAAAGCTGGCTTGGGATTGGCGCGGTAGTTGAGTAATATTTGACTAACTTCGGGATATTTTAACGGTTGATAACCTCCTGTACGAGCGGCCAATCTTTTGAATGTAACATCGCCAATTAGCAACTCTTCATTCTTATTTTTATCCAATTTTATGCCTTGATTCTCCAAAAAACGTGAAGCCAACAGCAAGCTTAAGCTATTCGGAGTTTTGCAACTATCTTTGAAATTAGAAAGATTCGGGTGATAGGATAGAGGTTGGCGGCGAACACTGCTACCTTTACTACCAATAACTTCATCTTGCACTAAATTGCTAAAGCCAATTTGGTTGGTTAATTTACTTTCCAATAATTCGGGCGGTGGCTCAGTAATTTTGCCAGCATTATAGCTGCATATAGCGATTAGATTTGGATTTTTGGGGAAAAGGGCTATCAAATCTTGCCGTCCCGGTTCCCTTGGCGAATTGCGGTGTATGTTCAAACCAATTGCTAAAGGTTTAAACTGCTGCAAATTCGCGATCGCCTTCGCGATAGTAGCATCATTTTGAGGAAAATTGTACTTATCAACATCCTTGTCTGTCACTTCCACTACCAGTAACCGATTGTCGATTAATTCAGGTTCGCGCTGGCTCATTAGTCGATCGAGCATTGGCAACTCCCACGGCTCCATCACCCCCGTAAAGCGCGCACCCATCACAGCCAGGGTACACCCCGCACTCGCCAAAATCACCGACTTCAAGCGCGAAAAACCATTAACCGGCGGCTTTTTCGGAGACGTAGCAACCGGAGTCAAATCTGGAGCAACAGTAAGCGAATTAGGCTCAATCAAAAAATCGCTCCACATCGGCGGAACCGTCGGCGGATGCTGCCAAATTACAGGCAACCAACTAGCACAAGGAAAATCCTTTTCCCAAGTCTCCAACCACCGCCGCGCTTCCCCCGCTGCTGCATACAAAGACTTGCCATCCACAAACTCTTTAAGAAAACATTTTAAAAATTCTTGAGCCACAAAATCCGGGACAAACTCCCGCATTAAAATCATTTGCGGAATCATCTGAAAATCATCTAAATTCCTAGCCAAACCCAACCCGTCGCAGCAGTTAAAAATTGCCAATTGCAAACCATTCTTTACCGCTTTCCTCAAACCGCACCACAACTCATTAATTGTTAAAAAATCAGTGGGATTGATATAAATTTTGCCAATATCGTCCTCAGTTTCCCCGTGTCCCGCAAAAAATATAATATCCCAAGATTGATCCCAAAGTTCGTCGTTAATTTCGTCAAGTTTCGGTTCTACTAAAAACTTCACCTCAGCATTGGGAGACAAATTCTCGAAAGTTTGTCTGTCTTGCGTGACATCAATCCCAGCGCTGTTTCCCAGAATCGCTAAAATCCTCACCTTAGACTTACGGATAGGTTGTTCGGGATCTTCCCGTGTTACATAGTTTAATTTACTCAGCGAATGTTCAGCCTTCGGAAATCTTTCAAACAAATCCCACAGATTCCAAGGCAGCTTGTGCAAGTGCTTGTCATCCGTACAAATCAGCACCCTTGCTTCTTCATCTGGATTTAAATTATCGCCAATCAGCCTGTCTACCTTCGCAAACTCAGGAGACTTCAGCCAATCATTCAGCATCAGCGCCAGTTTTTTTCCAGATTCTTTGCAATCATGTACAGGAGTTCTGCTGTTAATCCTTTTGGGTTTAATCCGACGAAAATACAATCCTTTAGTCGCTGATTTAACCGCGGTATTTTTTTTTGTATCTCCGTGCAAAAATGGGTAAATTAAATGCACCTTTTTGGGCGGGCGGTGGCGGGAATGCAAACCCAAAATTCGATACTTTTCCCGCCAATGTTCTTCTTCAAAAGCGGCTAATTGCGGGTTGGCAGGCAATATTTTACTTGCCGTAAATTCCGCAGACTGAGATTGATTGTTTTTCCAGATTTTTAGAGTACAGCGAAAACCTTTTTCGCAATCTCCGTCTAGTCTTAGAACAATTAACTTATCCATAACTTACACGCCTCTCTTGATATGTGACGATTAGATGAAAAAAAATTTACTCACGCTGAAATCGCCCAAAGCTAACTTGACGGTAAAACGATCTCCGGGTTCTCCGCTAAACTCAAATAGCAATCTTTCACCTTTATTTGCTCTAGCGTGCATCTGAGTTTCACCTTCATCATCCAGCAACGTCAACTGCAAATCGTTGGGCAGATTAGTTTGACCGTTTGTGGGATAAACCTCTACCGAAATATCTATCTCCGGTTCCTCAGTTGTCATCAATTCTACAAATAAAGCCACTTGCTCTTTTCCACACTCGAAATTGAGTATTTTGCCTCGCTTGACGGGCAGATGCACATCTGCTAAAGCACTGCTTTCTAGAACTTGGGAACTTCGGAAAGCGAACCGCAATTCGGGTTTTGACTCGAACAGCGTTTGTGCTGTTTGCCAACCGCTATCGAAAACATTGTGCAACCACTGACTGAGATTTACAGGCTTGAGTTCGTCCAAGTATTCTAGCATTTGGTCGATCGACTCTAACTCGCTAAGTGGAACTTTTTCTTGATCGCACTTTTTGACAAATCCCAGAAACTTCGCCTCCTTTTGCGATGCCGCGATTTCCACCGCAATGTAACCAATTCTGTCCGATCGCACATCTGCCGGAATCGTGACAAAATCTTGACCGGGCGCTACCCAGCGGCACTCCAATTTGCCAATATCTTTGACATCCAAATCCGCAATATCCATGAATTTTTGGACTACAGGATTCCAAATATCGCTGGCGGCCAAATCAGTGTCTATCTCCATACACTGAAAGTAAAAATTGACTGCATGGACTGCCAAAGCATTCAGATAAACCTGTTTGACTTTTTTGGGGTCATTTTGTTGCTGTGAAAGCGTTTGAGCGGTGCGACGTGCTGCTGGGGCGATCGGCATTGTCAAAACAAAATCAACTTCTGTGTTACTCATGATTTATCTCTGTTTTTGGGTTTTTAATGTCCTACAAGTATTCTCTGAATCGAGGGATGAATTGCGGCAGAGACCTCCGATAAAAACTGGTCAAAGTCGGAAGCTTCACTCCGAACTCTTCAGATAATTGCTGCCAACTCATACCATCTCCTCTCTTCAAAAGTAACACTTGAAAATTGATTTGTGGGTTTCTTGTCATCACTACGCTTTTCAAAGCATCGTCCGCATCTTCTTCAATCATCTCCCTGAGAGCTGTTCCGGCTTCATAGGAGTCATTTTTCAAATATTCTTCCCATTTTATCTGCATCTCTGTGTATAAAATGCTATTCTTCCGACCGACAATCTTAGGAATCGCTTCATTAAAGAAGCGCTTATTCATCAGGAAGTTAAGCCACTGTCTGACTTTGCCTTTGCTGGGGTTGTACGTATCAATTTTGGTGAATATACACAGCATTAAATCCTGTTTTGCCTCAGCATAAATTTCCTCGTAAATGTCGGGAGGAAACTCATTCGGTCGCGGTCGGCCAACTATGCGGAACCCCTCGATTTGTGTAACTAGCTCGGTCAATACTTTTCGCCTCTCTAAAATGTTATGTTTGTGATCTTGAGCTGCGATCGCCAGCCTCAGTAATTTCCCGTCAATTTCATCGTTTGTGGACATCTTTTAAACCCAAGTGTACTGAGAAAAATTGTCTCAGACTGCGATAGCAGCCGCCGGAGTTAACTCAATTCTGTTGTTCGATTGCGCGCAGTCCAGCAGCTTCTCAAAGCCACCTCCGTTGCATTGCCCTCTATTTATCTATCTCTGGGAGCCCCCGATTTTTATGCAAAACTTCTGCATTATTTACATAACTTTACATAAAGCGCGAATTTCTTGGTGTGGGAGCTGGAGTTGGTGTTGGGGGCTCGGCGGTGGTTGTGGCGCACTCTAAGTCAGGAATCGGGCGGTGCTTAGGGCACACCCTAGAGGAGATGTTTGGGGTTGGTGTTGAATGCTATAATCGGGCGGCGATCGCCAGAACAGTCAAAGATTCGCAGGTGGGTCAGAAACCCGGTTTCTTCCTAGATACTTAGCTATCAAACCAAGATTTCTCGCAGAAACCGGGTTTCTGAGGCGTAAGTCGTGACAGTCAAATATTTGCACCCACATCCCAACTTTTGCCAACTGCTGCCGCCAACTGCGCCCTCAACCGCCCCAAAACCATGCACTACCAATCCCAGCAGCACCGCCAAAAACACGCGACTCAGAAAAAAATCAAAAGAGCTATTTTTTACTGTTTGACAACCATATTTTTTTGCTGGAGCACCGCGAACCTCCCTACAATTGCCCAAAACACAGCCCCAGGCGGGCTTAACGGGCAAGAAATGAGAAATTTGCTCGATCGCGGAAACCTCACCGAAGCCGTCACCAGAATCGAAAAAAACTGGGAAGAAGACTATCAAAAATACTTTGAACAAGACTTTACAGCCCGCGATCAAACCGCCCAATCAATATCAAAAACTCTCTCCCGCCTAGCAGTTCAAACCAAGAAAAAACCAGCTTTAATTTACGCCATCCCGCGCACAGACCAACTCGAATTAATTTTAATATTACCCGATCGCCCGCCAATTCTCCGCAGCGTCCCATCCGCCAAACAAGAGACACTGCTGTCAGCAGTCCAAGAATTCCGCAGCGAAATCACCAACCCAGTCAAAATTAATACCACCAGCTATCTAGAATCAGCTCAACAACTTTATCAATGGATAATTGCACCCCTAGAAACTGATTTGCAAATAGCAAAAATTGAAACCTTGCTGTTTTGCGTCGGCGCAGGTTTGCGAACCGTACCCCTAGCAGCAATGCACGATGGCAAGCAATTTCTGATCGAAAAATACAGCATGGCGCGCATTCCGGCATTCAAGTTGACAGACATCAATTACGCCGATCTCAGAAACTCCCACGTCTTAGCAATGGGAGCAGCAATTTTCTCGGAAACGGCGAACAAACAACCGCTACCAGCAGTGCCGTTAGAATTAAGTGCGATCGCCCGACAGTGGGCAGGTCAATCCTTTGTCAACGAAGATTTTACCATCGTCAACTTGCAATCACAGCGACTGCAACAAAGATACGGCATCATCCACCTCGCGACTCACGCCGAATTCCGCCCGGGAACCCCAAATAATTCTTACATTCAATTTTGGGACACCCAACTCAGACTCGATCAAATGAGAGATTTAAAATGGAACAATCCGCCGCTTGAACTGTTAGTATTGAGCGCCTGTAGAACTGCCTTGGGAGACAAAGAAGCAGAACTCGGATTTGCCGGTTTAGCGCTGCAATCGGGAGCAAAATCTGCCCTCGCCAGCTTGTGGTATGTCAGCGATGCGGGGACTCTGGCGCTGATGGCAGAGTTTTACCAGCAGTTAAAAGTCAGCAAACCTCAAGATCCTCCAATCATTAAAGCTGAAGCTCTCAGGCAAGCACAAATTGCTGCGATCAAAGGTAAAGTCACCATCGAAAATGGGCAACTGCGAAGTTCTAGGGGAGAAACTCCGTTGCCGCCGTCTATCCCCAAACTCGATAGCAAAGATTTATCGCATCCTTATTATTGGGCAGCTTTTAGTATGATCGGCAGTCCGTGGTAATTGTGGGGGAGAAACAGGCTTTTCGGCCTGTTCTATCATGGGGAAAGAAACAGGCTTTCTGACCTGTTCTATCATGGAAGCATCTGTAGGGAAACGGCAAAGCCTAAGTCCGGCGCGAGACTCTGCCGAATTGCGATATCTTTGGTAACGTCGATCGCCATCAGCGATACCTTTAGGGAAACGGCCAGCAGAAGTCCGGCGCGGGGTTCTACCGATCGCGCGATCGAGCCTCTTCACCGACACAGATGATAGGCTATACAACATAAAGTAATTGAAGATCTGTAGCTGTCGCTCAACACCACCAACCTGTGATCAATCAAGCGGGAGCCTTCAAGGGGAAACAAACATGAAAAAATTAGAATTTTTGCTACAGAAAGAAGGCGATCGCGCCTGGTTGCCCCTAGAAACCCCCGACGTGGAAATTCTAGAAGGCAAATACCGCGTCGTTGCGCGCATTCAGCACCCCAACACCGACATCGAAATTCGCATCACCCATACATCCTTCGACGAAGTAGCCCCCCAGCGGAAAGTCCAAAGCCGATCGGCCCGCACCAACCCCGAAGGATTAGTCGTGATCATTCCCTACACCAGGCTCAAACCAGGAATCTGGGAACTCTCCTGCTTACCAGATCCCAAATCAACACCAGCAAAACCTTGGCAGTACGGCGTGCAATTGGAAGTATTGCCCGCAGAATCGGACAGTTCCGAACCCCTACCCGCGATCGATTCCTCCGAACCCGCCACCACCTCCTCAGACTCAGAAAACCCAGCAGCAGTCGTGAAGCCTAGCTATCCCGTAGGGAATCGCGCGGCCCCAAAAATCGCAGCATCGGTCGATCGCGCACCAACCCAAATCCCAGCAGCCCAACCAGCACCGCAGCCGACCAAAATCTACCAATTCCCCAATCCCCAAACCCCAGGGCCTCCGCCCAAACCCCCATTCAAACAGGAACTCGTACTCGTACTCGATCGAGAAACCTTCGTGACTCAACTCGGTCGCCCCTTAATCATTTCCGGCAAAATCGACATTCCCGAACCGCCCCAAACCACCAGAAAAACAGCAACTCTCATCCCCGAATCCCAAACCCAAGAGATCCAAAAACTCATCGGTTCAGCACAACTGCAAATCTACCTGCGCGATCCTCAAACCTCAAAAATACTCGCCCAAATCGAGCAGCCGATGCCAGAACAAGCTCCCCCCTGCATCTTTGCCTGCGTCACCTACATCCCAGCCGAGTGCAAAAGCCGCCTAATTTTAGGAGAAGCAATTCTCAGCAGGGGCGACGTAACTTTAGCCACCAAACTATTCACAATTACAGCTCGTTTAGAGCATCTTCTAGAAGCAATTAAAGACAATTTCATCGAAGAAAAGCATCAAGCCGAACCCTCCGCAACAGCAGCAAAACCGCCTCGGAGCGCCACAAATTTATCCTTTCTCAAGCTAGTAGAAAAATCCTTAGAGCCTCCATCCCCCGCCGAAGTCTCAACCAATGAATCCCCAATCAACGAGCCCCTACCCCCTCAACTGAGTGCCCGTCAAACCGCAAGTGCAGGCGGTCTAGAATTGCCCGCATTCGGTAACAAACTGCCCGACAGCAGCCGATCGCAATTACTCTCTGAAGTCTCCAATCCCCCTCAAACTGTCACCGGAGCGATCGACCCACAAACCAAACCCTCAGACATCCCAACAGCCCCAGAAACGGCCGAAGATCGAGCGATCGACCACAAACCCAAAAACACCCCCGAACCAGAAACACCAGCCCCAGAAGCCCCGCCAACAGCCTCAAAACAGGCATTTCAAACCCTAAACGTCGAGAATAGATTTTGGTCGCGACTGAGTTCCCTAGCCAGCAACGACGAATCCCCCGAATGGCTCAAAGCAACCACCCTGTCGCCAACTCCAAAACCGGAGGCAAATAGCAGCGACGCAATTACCGTCGTGGAAGAAAGTAGCCCAACCCAGCAGCAACCCGCAACCAGCGAAACAATTTCCGAGCCCAAATATATTGGCCCGGAATCCAGAGAATTTGTAGTTTTTGACGAGCCCTCGCAGCCGAAACAAGTTGCTCAAAAAACCACAAAACTCGAAGCAGAATCAACTCCCCCAACTCCCTACGTTTTGCCAGAAGACGAGTTAGTACCGATGCCCATCTTGGAATTGCCGCGCGCCGAAATCCTCGCGGGCCAAGCTGTAACAGTGAAAGTGCAACTGCCGGAATTGATGCCCCGGATTTATGTGAAAGTTTGGGTGTTCGATCGGCAAAGCTATCTCATTCTCGACGGGCCGCGCTGGATTACCGAATTTACAGCTAACGGCTTGGGAAATGTCCGAGCAAGTATCGAGTTAGAGATTCCCTACGGCTGCATGGAAGTCGAATTTGAGGCGATCGCCGTGGAAATGCAAACTCAGCGGGAAAGCCACAAAGTCAGCGTTCACCGCCAAGTTTTGCCCCCAGCAGGGCCAACTTTGCCCCTGGATGAGTGAATTGGCGATCGGGCAATACGGTTTAGTTAGCAATTGTCATGGCGAGGAATGAAGCAATCGCAGTATTCGTAGGGTGCGTCGCCATCGACAATCCCTAGAGAAAGGCAACAATCTCACAGCAACGCACCTTACACAATCGTTGAAGAAACAACCATCTGTTTCACTCCACCCAACAATTGTTGTGTAGCAAGACTTTTTATAAATGGTATAAGGTGCGTCGCCATTAAATTGTTGATTGAATGCGAGAGATTTTCAATGGCGACGCACCCTACGAATACTGTTGCATAACTTAGTATCGGTGGAATGTCATTGCATCACCGGCAAGGCGAGAAATCTAGGAATCTTCCTCGTTCCTCGCCCCGCGCGCGCCACTCCTTATCTACTTACCCGCCAATTGCCGAAACTTCTTCTTAAACTTATTCTTATACACGTAGATCGATCGCTGTAAATCCTCAAATTGCAGCGACATCTGGGCCGCCAAACCCGTGCGGTTCCAAACATCCTCCTGACACTTGCGGCGACAAAAATTCATCGGTTCCGAGTAAACTTTAGATGTCGATAAAGTTGGTTTCGGGCCGCACCAGTGAATTACAGTCGGCGAAGTGCGATCGGCCGCAGGCCCACTTTCTGCCACCGGAAACCGCTTTCTCAGCAAATCCTGGTCAAAATCCGGCACCAACAACTGCATATCCACATTTTGCACCCGCAGCCGATTTTCTTGCGCCGCCCGGAAAATCATAAAGTTCAAAAAACCCATTTCTCCGTACTTAAATATCCCCGGATTTGCCTCGGTAAAATCTAAAATTTCTACGTATTCTTCCAAGCTAAAAACACCACGTTTAGCAAAAAAAGTACCCGTGCAGAAATAGTTCGATCGCGATTCCGACCACCGAAACTTCGGGAAATACTTCTCAACGCCCGGAATATCAAAGAAAAATTCCGAAACATCCGCATCCGAGTAATCGTAACAAGGCTTGTCTACAATAAAATCAAATTCTTGAAAATTAGCCAACTTCAGAACATCGCCCCA
>Ga0209591_10001577_pt1 | contig 27934 bp, 23 predicted proteins | sample MAT01_FD_187207 | JGI IMG/M metagenome (GOLD analysis project Ga0209591, IMG submission 187207) | Freshwater microbial communities from Lake Fryxell liftoff mats and glacier meltwater in Antarctica - MAT-01 (SPAdes) (version 2) | ecosystem: Environmental > Aquatic > Freshwater > Ice > Liftoff... | reverse complement strand
GCCGGAGGTCACCCCGGTCACGGGCGCAGGCCCGACGGGACGGGACCGGACACCCCGGCCATCCAGTCCCTGCGACGACAGGCGCACCGCGGCAGCGCATCCTTGTCCGATGACCGGCGTCGTGACAGCGAGGCCGCGACACGCCCTCATACGATCTTCACGGAATCAACCATCTAGAGCCATCCGCTCCGGCGGAACGTGGCGTAGAGGCTCCCGCTGATCGCGGCAATGAGCCCCACGCTGGCGACGACTCCCCACTCCTGCCCGAAGCCGGGGTAGGGGATGTTCTGTCCGTAGAAGCCGGTGATCGCCGTCGGGATGGCGATGATCGCGGCCCAGCCGGTCAGCTTCTTCATGATCTCGTTGAGCCGGTTGCCCTGGATGGTGAGGCGGGTCTCGAGGATCGTGGAGACCATGTCGCGCAGGCTCTCGGTCCACTCGGTGGCGCGCAGCACGTGGTCGTACACGTCCTGGTAGTAGTGCGTCATCTCCTCGTCGAGCAGGTGGATGTCGCGGCGCATGAGCGTGTTGACGACCTCCCGCATGGGGAGCACCACCCGGCGGAGCAGCACGAGGCTCTTGCGGAGCTGGAAGCTGTGGCGCTGGACCTCGATCCCGGCCCCGTCCTGCGCGAAGAGCTGTTCCTGGATCTGCTCGATCTGGTCGTCCAGGGACTGCACCGCGGCGAAGTGACCGTCGACGATGTCGTCGAGCAACCCGTGCAGCAGGTAGCCGACGCCGTGCACGCTGAGGTCGGGGCTGTCGTCCCAGCGTTGGACCAGGCCGTCCACGTCGAACCCGCCGTTCTTGCGCACGGTGATCAGCGCTCGCGTGGTGATGAACGCGGCGAGTTCACTGCTGACCAGTTGGGCCGTGGTCTCGTCGAGGTGGACGTCGTAGGCCGAGAGGAACAGGTGGTCGGGGTAGCGGTCCAGCTTGGGCCGCTCGTGGCGCTGGACGGCGTCCTCGATCGCCAGCGGGTGCAGGCCGAACTCGTCGGTGAGCACCTCCAGGTCCTCGACGCCCGGGTCGTGCAGGTCGAGCCAGACGGTCACACCCTCCTGCCGGAGGTGCTCACCGATGTCGGTGACGGGGAACCCCTCGGCCTCCAGCACGCCGTTGCGGTAGAGCCGGGTCCGGGCCTGACACAGCGTCGGGCGCAGGGCGCACAGGGATGCGTCCGCGCTGCCACCCGTCCCGGACGGAGTCGTGCCGGGTTGTCCTGGGAGGTGCGACACCATGGTGCCCAGCCTTCCCTGCGCGAAACCGCACCGGCCAGGGGCGAAGGTCCCGGTGTGGGGACCGCGGGATCCGGGCCCGGCAGGAGACGATCACCCGGCGGGCGGGACCCCACGAGGTGACCGGCGCGGCGGTCCCGGAGGGTGTCCACCGGAGCCGTGCGGTGCCGGTCCCGGGACCTTCGGCCCCTGGCCCGCCCCCGGTGCCGAGGGCAGTGTCGGCCCCATGACCGGGCTGCGGCAGACCCGGCCGGAGCCCAGGCCCGCCGACGTCGAGGCCGAGCGCCGGGAGCAGTCCAGGACGGCGGCCATCGACAGGGCGATGACCGCGTTGGGCGACCGGTTGCGGGACCCGGAGGTCCAGGACGGGGCCCGGCGCGCGGCGGCCGGGCTGTCCACGGCTGTCGGGGCGACCGTCGACGAACTCGGCCGCCGCGGCCGTCGCGACGGGTCCGGCGTGTGAATCACCTCCCCGTGGCGGATTGACGGCCCCTGGTGAAAGTGGCGAAGGTGACCGGTGTCGGAGTGGCGCGGCCTCGGGAGCGCCCCCGGTCACCCTCGGAGAGGCGGGTCCATGCGCAGAGCGGTAGCGGTGGTCGTTGCGGTCGTCGTGGCGATGGCTGTGGGGAGCAGCGGCCCGGCGGGGGCCGATCCGGGCGTCCCGGGTCCGGTGGCGGCAGGCAACCCCGGGTTCACCGCCAACGTGTTGGCGCCGTTGAAGGTCACGGACTTCGCGGCGTTCGAGCGGGACCTGCGGACCGTGTCCGCCTATGGCGTGGACGCCGTGAGCGTGGACGTGTGGTGGGGTGACGTCGAGGGGGTCGCCGACAACCGCTTCGACTGGAGCTACTACGACCGCGTGTTCGAGCTGATCACCGCGAACGGCCTGGACATCGCGCCGATCCTGTCGTTCCACCAGGCCGGCGGAAACGTCGGTGACGACTACACCAGCCTCCTGCCGGCCTGGCTGTGGCCCAAGTACGCGCAACGTTCCTTCCGCGGGGTACCGCTCGGGCTCGAGGGCCTCCAGCACCGCAGCGAGCAGGGCAACTACTCGCCGGAGACCGTGCAGGGCTGGGCCGACCGGGTGGTGGAGAACGAGTACCGCGACTTCACCCGCGCCTTCGCCGACCACTTCGAGGCCCGTTACGGCGACGACGTCGTCGAGATCAATGTGTCGCTCGGCCCGTCCGGCGAGCTGCGCTACCCGTCCTACAACGCCCACGACGTCGGCACCGGATACCCGACCCGGGGGGCCCTGCAGTCCTACTCCGCGCTCGCGGTGCAGGACTTCCAGACAACGATGCTGCGCAAGTACCGCTCGCTGAGCGGCCTCAACGCCGCATGGGGGACCGGTTACGCGTCGCGGACGGAGATCGCGCCGCCGGCCGACGCCGAGGCGTTCTTCGTCGACGGCACGTACCGCGACAGCAGGTACGGACGCGACTTCGTCGACTGGTACAACGGATCGCTGGTCGACCACGGCAAGCGCATGCTGGAGACGGTCGTGCGGGCGCTCGGTCGCGACTTCGCCCAGGCCGACATCGGCTACAAGGTGCCCGGCATCCACTGGACGATGACCAACCCCGTCCACCCCCGCGCCACCGAGGTGACCACCGGGCTGATCCAGACGAGCGTGGACCTCGACGCAGCCTCCACCGGGCGCGGCTACCAGCGGATCGTCGACCTGGCCAACCGCGTCGACACGCGTGGGCGCACCGTGGCGCTGCACTTCACGGCGCTGGAGATGGCCGACCAGGACTACCCGCCGCAGTACTCGCTGGCCAAGACGCTCGTGGGTTGGATCGGTCAGTACGCCTACGACGCCGGCGTCGAGCTCAAGGGCGAGAACGCGCTCTCCGGCGGCGTGCGGTCCGACTTCGGCTGGGACAACATCCACGACGCCTTCGACACCTGGGGCTACCTCGGGTTGACGGTGCTGCGGATGTCCGACGTCGCCGAGGGCGTCGGGGCGGACCGGTACGCCCTGTTCATCGACAAGTACCGGGACTGACCTCGACCGCGCGGACGGGGTACCGACCGGTGCCCCGTCCGCGCGGTTCACAGGCCGCTGACCAGGTAGCATCGCCTGCCGTGACCAGCCCGGACGTTGCTGCCCCTGACGTCCCCGCCGGTGCCGCCTCGGGCCACACCGTGCTCACCGACACCGACGGTGCGCCGTACTCCTCCTTGCGGCAGCGGCCCGTGGACCGGGTCGAGCGGTACGCGCTGGGGAAGCGACTGCGCAAGAAGGTGCCCCGGTCCTCGCTCGGCGAGTCCGAGTCACCCAGGGACCGGCCGGACCCGGTGCGGCTGATCATGGAGAACCACGAGGGCCGGGTCGACGGGCTGATCCCGATCCGGGTCGGTCGGATGGTCGCGTCGCCCTACGGCTTCCTGCGCGGAGCGGCCGTCGTCATGGCCGACGACGTGGCGCACCTGCCCGGCACCGGCATCACCCCGGTGGTCTGCGGCGACGCCCACCTGGGCAACTTCGGGTTCTACGCCTCGCCCGAGCGCGACCTCGTGATCGACCTGAACGACTTCGACGAGGCCCATCCCGGTGGCTGGGAGTGGGACCTGCGCCGGCTGGTCGCGAGCATCTGGGTGGCCGGCCGGCAGAACGGGGCGACGGAGGCGCAGTGCGGCTCCGCGGTCGCGTCCTGCGTGGCCGCCTACCGGGACGAGGTTCGGTTCCTCGCCGACCAGCCGCTGCTCTCGCGCTCCTACCAGCGCCTCGCGGTGGGCCGTCTGAAGGAGGAGAGCCCGAAGCCGCTGCGTGCCGAGATCTCCCGGGCCGCGCGGCGGGCCCGGCACCGCACCGGTGATCGCGCGCTGCCGCGCTTCATCCACCACGTCCAGGGCAGGCGCCGGATCGTCGAGGAGCCGCCGCTGATCACCCGGGTGCCCGACGACGACGCCGAGCTGCTCGCCGTCGCGCTCGACCAGTACCTGCTCACCCTCTCGCCGCACTGGCGCCGGATGCTCGGCGGGTACACGCTCGTCGACATCGCGCACAAGGTCGTGGGGGTCGGGAGCGTCGGCCTGCGCGCCTACGTCGCGCTGCTGGAGGGCTCGTCGGCCGACGACGTGGTGTTCCTGCAGCTCAAGCAGGCTCGCCGTTCGGTGCTCGCGCAGTACGTGCACGGCACGTCGGCGTGGCACGCCCACCAGGGTCAGCGGGTGGTGGAGTACCAGCAGGCGCTGCAGACCGTGAGCGACCCGTTGCTCGGCTGGACCGAGGCCGCCGGGCGGCAGTACTACGTGCGCCAGTTCCGCGACATGAAGGGCACCATCGCGCTCGACGGGATCGACGCGGCCGCGCTGGTCGACTACGCCGGGGTGGTCGGGCGCCTGCTCGCCAAGGGTCACGCCCGCACCAGCGGCGCGTCCATGATCGCCGGGTACGTCGGCGGTTCGGACAAGGTCGTCGACGCCCTGAGCCGGTTCGCCCGCGCCTACGCCGACCGGACCGAGGCCGACCATGCCGCTCTGGTGGCGGCCGTCGCGCGAGGCCGGCTGCCCGTGGAGCACGGGATCTGACCGTGGCGTGCCGGGGCGTCAGCCGCTGATCACCAGGGGGATGATCAGCGCGACCAGCACGATGAAGCCCCACAGTGCGGGAGCCGAGCCGAGTGTCGTCTCGCGCTGCGCGGCGACCCGCTCCGACTCGATCTGGTTGCGCGTGAACCACCACGGGTTGGTGCGGTCCTCCAGCCGGTAGTAGACGACGCCGAGAGCCGCGCCGTAGGCGAGGTGGCCGACCAGGGAGGGGAATGTGGCCGCCATCCCGGCCGCACTCCACAGAGGCGTGCCGCCGGTGAGGACCGGCAGGAGTGTCAGCGCGCCGAGCACCCACCATGCGAAGCCGTAGGACACCCCCCATCCGATGCCGGAGGCGAGGTCGAAGCTGCGGCGCCTGAACAGCACCGCGTAGGTGACACCGATGAGCTGGGCGATCACCAGATGCACGATCAGCCCCACGGTCGGCGATGCCATCCCGACGATGCCGGCCACGGTGGGCAACGCGTTGACGAGCACCATCACCAGGGTGAACACCAGGCCGCCGGCCAACCCGGCCAGCGCCCCGTAGCCGGTGGCCCGCAGGCCGCGCGAACCGGGGGACTCGACGCGCAGCATCCGCACGTCGTCGACGAACAGCCAGCGGCCCAGGCCGCCCAGCCCGCCGAACACCACGGCGACGCCGGCACCGAGCAGCAGGTACGGGGGCAGGCGATCCGCCGCGGCCAGTGCCGCCTCCCGCGACCAGTCCAGCCGCCCGTCACGCAGCAGCGGCGGCAGCGTCAACCCGGCCACGATCCAGCACAGGAACCCGTAGGCCGTGCCGCGGACGAGCGCAGGTCCGGCGCCCTCCCGGTGGACGCCGAGCAGCAGCGGATAGCCCAGACCGGCCAGCGCCCCGACACCGATGATCCAACTCGCGGTCGTCCCGGTCATCACGTCGAGCCCCAGGTACAGCACCGAGGCGACGGCCACGCCGGCGACCAGCCCGCGGACGGCCGTCGGGAACGGCGGTGCCGTGGTGGTGCCGGCGTCGCGGCGGAGGCCGACGAACACGAGGGCGGTCGCGGCGCCGTAGAACAGGTGCCCGACCAGACTCGGCAGCAGCGCCTGGGCGCCGGGCAGGTCCCAGGCCACCGGTTGCCCGACGAGCAGGGGAAGCACCGTCAGCGGCCCGAGGAACCACCAGAATCCGCCGTAGATCAACCCCCAGAACACCGCGTCACCGGCCCGGGCCCGCTGCTGGGCGACGAGCAGCCCGAACCCGGCGCCCAGTGCCGCGGCGATGGCGAGGTGAAGCACGAACCCCACGACCGTCGAGCCGGTGCGCACGATCGAGGCCACGGTCGCCAACGTGCCGAGCGCGGCCATCGCCGCGCCGAACACCAGACCCCCGGCGACTCCCGCCACGGCCCCGGCGATGGCGGGGTGCCGGAGCAGGCTCACCGTCCGGGTGTGGGTCGTCGCGTCGGACGTCATCGCGGCCGTCCCTGCGAGGCCGGCGTCGTCGCCTCGGTCGGCCGGCGGGTCGTCAGCACGATGTCACGCGGGAACGCCAGGTCCAGCAGCCAGTCCAGCAGCACCCGCACCCGTTTCTCGGTACCGGGCAGTTTTGCCAGGTAGATGCCGCGCCACAGCAGCCACGCGGCCAGCCCGGAGAACCGGTGGCCGCGGATCTCCGCGGCGGCGGTGCGGTGGCCGAGCGCAACCAGTACCCCGAGCGTGCGGAACCGGAACTCGGCCGGCACCCCGCCCGCGAGCACCGAGGCGATGTTGTCGGCCACGACCTTGCCCTGGCGCAGGGCGTGCTGTGCGGTCGGGGGGAAGGGGGCACCGTCGCTGTCGAGGTCGGGGATGTGGGCACAGTCCCCGACCGCCCACACCCCGTCCAGCCCGGCGACGCGGAAGGTCGGATCCGTGATCAGCGACCCGTCGGGTGCATGCTCACCGCGCAGCGTCGCGATGAGCGGGCTGGGCCGGTTGCCCGCGGTCCACACGAATGTGCGAGTCGCGATCCGGTCGCCGTCCGACAGCAGGACGTCCTGCGCAGACGCCGCCACGACCCGGACCCCGAGTCGGAACTCGATCCCCCTCGCGCGCAGCCGATCCAGTGCGTAGGCACCCAGCTCGGGGGACAGCTCGGGCAGGATGCGATCCCGCGAATGGACCAGCACGAACCGCGGCTCGTCAGGTGTGATCCCCGGGAAGTAGTGCAACACCTCGTGCACCAGATCGAACAGCTCGGCGACCACCTCGGCTCCGGCGAACCCACCGCCGGCCACGACGAAGGTGAGCCTCCGTGCCCGTTCGGCCGGATCGGACTCGCTGTGATCAGCCCGCTCCAGCAGCCCGATCACCTGCTCGCGCAGCGATATGGCGTCGTCGAGGTCCTTGAGGGTACGGGCGTTCTCCGCCACGCCGGGCAGGTCGAGGAAATGCGGCACGGACCCGACCGCGAGGACGAGATGGTCGTACGGAACCCACTGCGCAGGTCCCGGCCCGGTGGCCAGCCGGATGGACCGGCTCTCGGTGTCGACGCCCTGCACGGCGCTGTGCCGGAACCGGGTGTGGGTCACCGCGGCACGGACCGGCGCGCTGATGTGTGCCGGCTCCAGCGCGCTGGAGGCGACCTCGGCCAGCATCGGGGTGAACAGCAGGAAGTTCGAGTCGCTGATGAGCGTCACGTCGACGGGCACGCCGCGCAGGGCGAGCCGCTCGAAGCGCCGCGCAGCGCTCAGCCCGGCGAACCCGCTGCCGACGATCACGATCCGGGACAGTGGCGGCGCCCCGGCGGGCGTCGGCTCGCTCCGAGGCCTTCGTGCCCGCCACGACAGCAACCCATGCAGCACCGCACCGGTCACGCCGCCGTGCAACAGGCCGCCAACGAGCTCCCGATAAGCACTGGCCGCCGCGTCGGCCGACCACGTCGGGAGCCGCCCGTGCAGCAGGGGATCCACGCTGAGCGCGAAGAGCAACCACGCGAGCAGCCCCAGCAGCACGCCGCCGGAGGCCGCGACGGCCAGACCCCGACGGCGATATCCCACCACCAGGCCGATCGCTGCGCCGGTCGCGGTCGTGTACACGATGAACAGAGCCCACGCCGGCACGCCGCCTCCGGCGTCGTCGAACATGCCCTGGTACTGCATCAACGTGCTGACCGGCAGTGCGGTCACGAACCCGGCGAGCGCGCCCGACGTCGCCCGCTCCGCCGCGCCGGGCAGCACGTGCCCCCGGACCGTCTCGAACTCGAACTGGTCGGACATGGGCCTCCGTCGTCGGCGTCGGCGTCGGGCGAGCAGATGGGGTGGGCGGGGCTCGGCAGTTCGCCCACGCTCAGCCTGGCACGTCCGGCACCTCGCCTCCGGTGACCGAACTCCGGCCGCGGGTCCGGGATCCGGACGGTCCACGAGGGTCGTCTCCGACGTCGTCGAGCCCGGACCTGCGCGGAGGCCATGTCAATCGATCCGTGAGGGGGGATCTGATGCCGGTGCGGTGCCCTCGATTCGTGCGCGATCTGTAATCACCTGGGTTGCTGCGTGCACCGGTCGGATCGGTCTATCGTCTCCACGGCATCATGACGCTCGACGATGTGCGGATCGGTGCCGATCAGGCCCCGCCGCCTGCGGCCGACGTCGCTCGTTCCCCGACCGATAACCCAGACAGGTGAGCGCCGTGTCCGACACCTCATCAGAGGTCCCCACGTCCGGCCGTCAGTCCGACAGATCTGCGTCCGGCCCGACCAGGACCGGCGGCGCCGCGGCCCTCGGGGCGTCACCGCTGGTGCTGGCCCGCGGGTTCGCGGCGCTTCGCATCTTCTTCGGGCTGATCTGGCTGAGCAACGGCATCGCCAAGCTCATCGGGGTCGGTTCCTACGACCTCGGGGTGGTCTCGTTCGGCCTGCTATGGCTCCCGCAGGCCCAGTTCATCGCAGGCGATGCCGCCGGCGGCACGACCCTCGCCCCGCTGGGGGGCCTCTACCAGGACATCGTGCTGGCCAACTTCGGGTTCTTCGGCGCGTTCCTCACGATCGCCGAGCTGGCGGCGGGCCTGGCGCTGCTGTTCGGAGTGCTCACCCGGGCAGCCGCGGTGGGCACCCTGCTGCTCATCACCCCGATCTGGCTCATGTACCTCGTCTCCGACGCCACCCAGTACCTGTGGACCTACCCGGTGGACCTGTTACCGCTGCTGCTGCTCGCGATCGTGCCCTCCGGTCGGACCGCCGGATTCGACGGCAGGCTCGCGGCCCGGTTCGGCGACCGATGGCCGTTCTGACCCCACCCCTCAGGGCCGCGCGGTGCCTCGTGCCGCTGCGTCCGGCTCAGGTCGTGCGCCGCCGGTGGTGCGCTGCCGGTAGTTGCGCCGCCGGTGGTGCGCTGTCACACCCCAGCCCGTTGCGACGGCCCATACCGGGACCAGGATGAGGGCGACGGACGTCGGATAGTGGTTGGGCAGAACATGGGCGTTTCCGGGCTGCACCCCGATCGCCTGGCCGACCAGTCCCCAGGCAGCGGCGATCAGCACCATGGCTGACACGAACAACGCGAACCGTATCGGCGCGCGCCACGACGGCGTTGCGACGCGCAGGGCGGCCACCCGCCACCGCATCGTCGCAGCTCAGAGGGCCTGCGCGATGATCGACAGCTGGGTTGTGAGTAAGCCTCCTGGTCCCAATGGCCTTGCGTTGAGGCACCCGGCAAGCCGTCTACCTGCGCAAACACAGAACGTCACCACCCACTGATGCGTGCATCCACCGGCAGGATGTGCACCGTGACGTCCGGGTCCGCGGTCAGCTTGACCAGGTGCCTGATCTGCTCGGCGACCGCCTCCTGGCCCTCCCGTACGCCGACCGTGACCGCTACAGCGAGGAGTGGGCACCGTGACCAACCCAAGCCGTGACCGAGTCGAAGGGAACCGTTACAACTGATGGAACAGATCAACAAGCAACCGTGATCACTAACACACGGATATGCGAGTCCGAGGCCTGCTCTGTCCCCCTGCAATCTGGGTATCGGACATCTTCGCCATGACGTGTCGGTATTCAAGCGGGCCATTGACTATCTAGACGGGAATCTCAAACCATGAAAATGATCAACGAGCGCCTCCTGTCCTGGGCCTCAATCCTGGAGGACCAGGCCCGCGAACAGGCCATCGCAACCTCGACGCTGCCGTTCATCACCCCACACGTCGCGCTCATGCCCGACGCGCACTGGGGAATGGGCTCGACCGTCGGATCCGTCATCCCAACCCTCGACGTCGTCATGCCCGCCGCCGTCGGAGTCGACATTGGATGCGGCATGGCCGCGGTGCGCACCCAGTTCACTGCGGACGGCATCAAGGAACACGGCAACCTCCAGGGGCTTCGCCTCGCGATCCAGGACCGCATCCCCGTCTCGCCCGGTGTCTACTGCCACGACCTGAGCGACACCGCGCGCGGACGCGTGGAGGAGCTTGAGGTGCGCGCCAGCGCGCAGGGCGTCGACCCGGACCGCTACAGCGGGAAGGGGCCGGCCGCGGACTGGCGCCTCCAGCTCGGCACCCTCGGCGGCGGGAACCATTTCATCGAGGTCTGCCTCGACGAGACCGACCGGGTGTGGGCATTCCTCCACTCTGGTTCCCGCGGCGTCGGCAACAAGATCGCCAAGCATCATGTGGCCATCGCACAGAAGCTGTGTGCGCGATGGCACGTACAGCTGCCACACCGCGACCTCGCGTTCCTCCCGCAGGACGACGACGCGTTCTGGCCCTACATCCGCGACCTGCGGTGGGCGCAGGCATTCGCCCTGGCAAACCGCTCCGAGATGCTTGACCAGATGACCGACGCCATTGAGCACTGGTCCGGCGTGCCTGTCATCGCCGACGAGAAGATTCTGTGCCACCACAACTACACCGAGCAGGAGCGGCACTTCGGCAACGACGTGTGGCTCACCCGGAAGGGCGCGATCAACGCCGAGGAGGGCCGCTACGGGCTCATTCCCGGAAGCATGGGCACCCGCTCCTACGTAGTCACCGGCAAGGGCAACCGCGCGTCGTTCAACTCCGCCCCCCACGGCGCCGGCCGGAACTTCTCCCGCACCGAGGCCCGTAAGCGCTTCACCGTCGCCCAGCTCAACGAAGCCATGAAGGGCATCGAGTGGCGCTCCGACAGCGGCGACGCGTTCCTTGATGAGATCCCGGGCGCCTACAAGGACGTGGACGTCGTCATGGCCGACGCAGCGGACTTGGTGCGGGTCGAGCACACGCTCCGGCAGATCCTCAACGTGAAGGGCCGGTGAGCCCCTGACCTGCACTGTGGCGCCCCGACCCTTGGCGGACGAGGCGGGGGAGCAGGGGCGCCACCAACAGCAGCCAACGCGACCGGGGGATCGCTCAGGCGGGACCGACCCTACCGCCAGAAGGAGCAGCGATGTCGCACTGCCAGGTCGATTCTCGGCCCGTGTCGGATGCCCTCCTCAGCGGAGGATGCCTCGACCAACTCCGCACCGAACTCCGCGCCGTGCCGTGGCTCGTTGAGCAGCTCACCATCACCCTGACCTGACAAGCCCGTGTTGGGCGCCGTGTCGGGCCGCACCGGGACTGGGCGGCCCGGACCGGCCGGGCGGGCCCGGCGCAGGCCCCACGGTCGCGTTCCGATCTCCGATGGACCCTCCGCCGTGCCGTCCTCGCGGAGCGACGTCTTGGTGCCCGCGAGCGCGAATCGCGGCCCCGGCTCGGTGAACGGGTCGGGCGGCCAGGACGACTCCACCGTTCGTCCTGGATCAGAACCCCGCATCTTGGCGGCCTCCCGTGTTCTCGCCGTCGACGCCCACCACCTCGCGGGCCGGACGTGACAGCACCGAAGCCAGCCGCGAGGCCGGCCGCGCCATGCACCGCCCCCTTCACGATCCTCAAGCTGGCATGATCTCGAAGCGATCGTGCCGTACCGGCGTGAGGCGGCGGGGCCCTGTTCTCGTTGGGCGAGCCGACAGATCAGGGTCGGTCGAACTCGCCGTCCTTGACCCCGCCAAGGAACGCCGTCCACTCGCTCGCGGTGTAGCGAAGCACCGAACCGGAGCCCTGGTCCTTGCTGTCTCGCACAGCCGCACCTCCGTCTCCGAGGAATGCGACCTCGACGCAGTCCCCCTGGTTGTTGCTGCGGGTGCTCTTCCGCCACTGGGCGCCGGTCAGATCAGCGTCGTTCATGCAAGTGCCTCCTGCGCTGCTCGCCAGAGAATCTCTCTGCTCTTGTCGCCGTTCGGGTCCCCGGCAGCCGTGACTATACGGTCGAACGCCTGGTCGTAGCGCGCGACTTCGTGCTCCTGATCGAGGTAGAGCGCGCCGGAGTAACCCTCGACGTAGACGGTGGGCGGGTCGGTGAGCCGGTTCCCGCCGTGGTCGGGGAACCGCAGGACGACGGGAGTGCAGCACCCACCACTGCGGCGGTCGTCCGCGCCACCGGTCCCACCAGTGGGCGACGGTCAGCGCGGTGAGCACGTCAGCGCCGGCGGCCTCGCCGTCGCGCCCGACCCGCCACGACCGATCCGCCCGGAGTCCGTCGGTCTGTCGCCGGCGCGCGGCCTTGTAGGTCAGGCCGATCCCGGCGGCGTTGCGGGCGAGATCGGTCCAGTCCTGCCCGGCCTGCTCGCCCGTTCCGCTCGTGCCGACCGGGCGCCCGGGACGACGGCCGCGGTCGTTGCGCCCGGACCGATCGCAGCAGTAGGGGTGTCGAGCCACAGCAGGTGCTCACCGGCGGCGGTGACGGTCAGGCCGAGCCGCTCCCAACCGGGCCGACCCCAGGCCACCCACTGCTGATGTGCGACCTCGAATGCGGCCCACACACGGCGTGGTCCGCCTTCGCGGACGGGTCGGTCGCCGTTGGAGTCGGCGGGGTCGATCTCGGCCCACGAGCCGTCGGCGGCGCTGATGCGGGTGATCTCGAGGTCGGGCCCGCATCTGCCGAACCCGGTGATCGGCGGGTCTGCAAGCTGGGCGAGGAACCACGGCACGAGCGCGGCCCAGGGATCGGGGTCGACGCGGGTGTGGGATTCCCGCCGGGCCGGGCCGGGCGGGTGGGAGCTGCGGGCGGGGGCGGTGTCGGCGTCGCGGACGGGCATGAACCCGGCCCACTTCGGCAGGAAGCGGCCTTCGAGCCGATCGCCTCGGCGGTGGAGCAGCACCAGGCTGCCGGCGTGGAGCCCGATCTTGTAGTCGACCAGTAATCGGCCGTCGTCGGCGAGCTGCTGGTGCCAGTCCCGGGGGACCTCCGGTACCGAGCAGGTGGCGATGATGCGGTCGAACCGGCCGTGACCGGGCCGACCGCGGCGCCCGTCGAGCGCGGCGAGGTCGGGCCGGTAGCCGAGCGTGGCGAGCCGGGCGCGGGCGAGGTCGACGAGCTCGGCACCGATGTCGACCGAGCTGACCGCGTGCGACCCGAGACGGTGGCACAACCACCCAGCGTTCAAGCCGGTCCCAGTCCCGATCTCCAGCACCCGGTGTTCCTCAGTGATGGCCAGCGCGTCGAGCATCCGCACCATCAACGCGGGTTTCGTCGAGGACGACACCACCTCCTGACGACCGTTGGGGCCAGGCATCAGGGCGGTGACCAGCGGCGCGTCACGGTAGACGGCATCGAGCCACCCGGGATCGTCGCGGTCGACGCTTATCCAGGCGCCGCGGCGTTGTTCGTGGAATCGTGGCACCAGCACGTGACGGGGCACCGCGGCCACCGCGGCGAGCCACGCGAGGTCCACACTGGGCAGCGCGGCGGCCACGGCGGCGGCCAGCGCATCGGCGCGTGGCTGCCAGCTGGTGGCTACCTCGTCGGTCTGGGTCATCGCGACGTCCTCTCTCGCGGTCTCGGCCCGGCCCACCCTCGATGGTGACCGTTGGGACACCGCTGCTCGAACGGTAGGGCGGCGGCGGCGGGAATGGTCTCGGGGGCGGGCTGGGTGAGCAGGTCGGCGAGCGCGGCGGTGATCGGGGCGCCGATAGCGTCCTCGATCCATCCGAACTGACCGCCGGCGTTGCCTTCGAGGAACACCCACTCCCCGTCCGAGGTGATGACGAAGTCGAACGCGGTGTAGGCGAGCCCGAACGCGCCGCAGAAGCGCACGAGCCCGGACGCGACGTGATCGGGTAGGGCGGGCCGGCTGTAGGCGAGATCGCTGTAGCTGGTGCGCCAGTCGACGTGCGTCTCGGCGGTCCCGGCGTGGATACCTGCGGTGAACAGCCGCGCCCCGTCGTCGTTGCCGACCACGATCACCCGCGCTTCGTACGCCTTGGGCACCCAGTGCTGGAACTGGTGCAGCGTGATCTCCACCCCGCGCAGGTCTGCGAGATCGGCGGCGTCGAGCCGGTGGGTGAACGCGGTCATTCGGCCCGCGGTCTCCACTACCGACGGCGCGCCGAGCGCCTTCGCCACGGTCTGCTGCCCAGACGCGAACTCCCGCACCGCGGCGGCGGTGTTGGTGATCAGGGTGTCGGCTACGGCCAGCCCGTAGCGTGCGGCCACGGTGAGTTGTAGGGGTTTGGTCGCGTCGGCCTGGCGGGCGGGGTGGTTGACCCATCGCAGCGGGAGCGCGCTGAGGACCCCACCCAGGCCGAGACGGGCCTCGGTCATAGCCCAGTGCCGTTCAGTCGCGTCAAGCCCGGCCGGGAACGCGAACGCGCCCGGCGAGCGGTACCAGACCGCGTGCAGCGCGGCGAGGTCGACCACGCGGTCACGGACCCGCAGCCGGCCCTCCCAGCACCCGCCGCGGAACCGGGCGTCGAGATCGACCGAGTCGGGGAACCATGCGGTGTCGCACCGCAGCACCGCCGTGCCGCGCCGCGCCAGCTCCCGGACCATCCGGTCAGCCGTGGGGTCGCGCTCCCCGGCCAGGATCAGCACCGTCACGGCGTCGTCCCCCTGCCGGTCAGTCGTTGTCCCAGTCCTCGGAGCTGGGCCCGTCCTCGCCATCGGTCCTCGATGTCGTGTCGGCCGACGGGTCACCGTCCGCGGTGACGACGAGCGGGCACCCGGCCGCGTCGACGGCAAGCTGCTGGGCGTCGTCGTAGGACCAGACCGGGACCGGGCGGCCCGGACCGGCCGGGCGGGCCCGGCGCAGGCCCCACGGTCGCGTTCCGATCTCCGATGGACCCTCCGCCGTGCCGTCCTCGCGGAGCGACGTCTTGGTGCCCGCGAGCGCGAATCGCGGCCCCGGCTCGGTGAACGGGTCGGGCGGCCAGGACGACTCCACCGTTCGTCCTGGATCAGAACCCCGCATCTTGGCGGCCTCCCGTGTTCTCGCCGTCGACGCCCACCACCTCGCGGGCCGGACGTGACAGCACCGAAGCCAGCCGCGAGGCCGGCCGCGCCATGCACCGCCCCCTTCACGATCCTCAAGCTGGCATGATCTCGAAGCGATCGTGCCGTACCGGCGTGAGGCGGCGGGGCCCTGTTCTCGTTGGGCGAGCCGACAGATCAGGGTCGGTCGAACTCGCCGTCCTTGACCCCGCCAAGGAACGCCGTCCACTCGCTCGCGGTGTAGCGAAGCACCGAACCGGAGCCCTGGTCCTTGCTGTCTCGCACAGCCGCACCTCCGTCTCCGAGGAATGCGACCTCGACGCAGTCCCCCTGGTTGTTGCTGCGGGTGCTCTTCCGCCACTGGGCGCCGGTCAGATCAGCGTCGTTCATGCAAGTGCCTCCTGCGCTGCTCGCCAGAGAATCTCTCTGCTCTTGTCGCCGTTCGGGTCCCCGGCAGCCGTGACTATACGGTCGAACGCCTGGTCGTAGCGCGCGACTTCGTGCTCCTGATCGAGGTAGAGCGCGCCGGAGTAACCCTCGACGTAGACGGTGGGCGGGTCGGTGAGCCGGTTCCCGCCGTGGTCGGGGAACCGCAGGACGACGAACGCCCCCGTGTTCATGCCCGGGTGCTGGCCGGCCGAGAACGGCACCACCCGCAGGTCGATGTGCGGCAGCTCGCTCAGCTCGGCCAGACGCAGGCACTGTGCCCTCATCACGTGCGGGCCGCCGACCGGGCGCCGGATCACGGCTTCGTTGAGCACGACACGGAACGTGGGCCGCGCGGCCTCGCGGGTGACCACGACCTGCCGCGACCGCCGCACGCGGACGCGGTGGTCGATCTCGTCGTCGCCGACGTCCGGGTCGCTGGTCGCGATGACGGCACGGGCGTACGCCTCGGTCTGGAACAACCCGGGCACCAGCTCCGCCTCGTACCGGCGGAACTCCGATGCCGTCTCCTCCATGCCGAGGAAGACGTTGAACCAGGCGGGGATGACGTCGCCGTAGCTGTGCCACCATCCGCGAGCACTGGTCTCGGAGGCCAGGGCGACGAGAGCGGCGGTCATTGCGGGGTCGACCTCGTAGACCTCGCAGAGGAGCCGCACCTCGGGTCCTCGCGTGGGCACCTCACCGCTCTCGATCCGCGACAGGGTCGAGGTCGAACGGGACACCGCGGCGGCGGCGTCCACGAGCGACAGGCGGGCCGCGGTACGCGCGTTCCGCAGCCGTCGTCCGAGTTGTCGACGGTGCACTGTCGATCCGCCTGGGTTATCGCGGGCCACGAGTCATCTCCCTTCCTCAGCGGGGTGCCAACCCCATCGTGAGGGGTGGGCAGGCCCCACGGCGGGAGTAGGAGCACCCCCGCGGCGTGTGGATCTACGACCGAACGGAGGTCAGTCGGGAACCCCCGGGTCGAATCCTTGCACGGTGGGCCGTCCCACGGGATGGTCTGCGACAGACGGCAACCAGCCGACCACGCAAGCCCCACCCGGCGGCGGACGTGCGCTCCCCGATCCCCAGTCGCCCCGCCGCCGGGTGGCACCAGTCGAGGTGAGGGATGCGCGAGCGGCATCGCCACCGGCGGAGAGGGAGCAGCATGAGGCTCAGCCTGCTCGCAGGTCACCGAGGCCCGGCGGCCACTCCCGCGCCAACCGATGCGCTCATCCGCGTCACCGAGAACACCGAGGTGATGTCGCACCTCGTGAGCGAGGTGCGCCTCGTGGAATCGGCAGGAGGCAGCGTCACGGCGACGTGCGGGAAGGACTTCCTGCCAGCCTCCCTGACCGCACCCGACCCCCGACTGTGCACGCACTGCGACGACTTGATCGAGATGCGAGGAGGTACTGCGCGATGAACGCCGCGCAACACCAACCGGGGCAACCCCTCCTGCAATCGCAGCGCCCCGGATCGGAAAAGTTGGCGGCCCGGTCGGGGTCCCCCCTCGACCGGGTCGCCGTCCGCGAACGACAGGGAGGCAGAGGCCATGACGACAACCGACCTGGCAGCCACAGCATCGGCTGCGCCGAAGTCGCGCCTTCCGCTGACCTTCGTGTGCTCGCTGATCGCCGCAGCGACCATCGACGGACGGACCAGATCGCTGACCACTGACGCATGGCAGGTAGCCGCGACGCGGCGCCTGCAAGGGGCCCTGCCCGAGGACCCCTTCGCGTTGCTGATGATCGACATCGACGACTTCGGGAAGGTGAACAACACGCTGCCCATCACCGAGTCCATCGCGGAGTTCCTGACAGGAAACAACCCACCGTGCTAGACCGAACCCTCAGCCTGGACGACGACGTCGTGGCCGAGCGCCTGACCACGCTGGCTGATGGACTCACCGAGGACGGCTACCTGCGCAGCCCCGAGTGGCGGCGCGCGTTCCTGCGGGTGCGTCGGCACGCTTTCGTGCCCCGGTTCTGGCGCGACGAGGCGCCGGGCGAGTTCCCCGGCCGTTGGCGGATGCTCGACCGCGCCACAGCCGACCGGCATGAGTGGCTCGACGCCGTCTACAGCAACATGACGTTGGCCACCGAGCTCACCCCGGTACCCCTGCGGGACGGGAGCGGCGTGTACCCCCAGGTGACCAGCTCCACGACGATGCCGGGCCTGGTGATGGCGATGCTGGAGGACCTCGACATCACCGACGGCATGCACGTGCTGGAGATCGGCACCGGCACGGGCTACAGCGCGGCACTGTTGTGCGAGCGTCTCGGAGTCGACCACGTCACCAGCATCGACATCGGCCCCGAGCTGATCGCCCTCGCCAGGGTGCGGCTCGCCGAGCATGGCTACGAACCACACCTGATCAGCGGGGACGGCGCGCAGGGCGCACCCGCCGGAGCACCGTGGGACCGGATTGTCGCCACGTGCGGGCTCGACGAGGTGCCACAAGCATGGATCGACCAGACCCGCGAGGGCGGGAAGATCCTGCTCAACCTCATGGGGGCCTTCAACGGCTTCGCGCTCGTGCTGCTCACCGTGACCGACGGGCGCGCGAGCGGGCGGTTCCTCCGCCAGACCGGCGGGTTCATGCCCCGCCGTACGAACCCCGCCGTCCCCCACGAGTACACCGTGGTCATCGCCGAACCCGGGAGCGGCATCAGCGACGGTCACACCGAGCTGGACCCGGCCGAGCTCCACAGCGATTCCACGTGGGGCCTACTGGCTCAGACCACGCAACCGGGCGTGGTGAGCCGCCAGGTCTACGTGGACGACAACGAGCATCTCGGGACGGAGTTCGCCACATCGGGCGGCGCGTGGGCACTGGTGCACCACGACCGCACCGAAGCCGGCTACCTGGTGCGCCAAGCCGGACCGCGACGGATCTGGGACGAACTCGTAACGCTCCATCAACAGTGGTGCGCGAGGTCGCCCCGGTTACGACCGCTTCGGGATCACCCTGAACACCGACGCCACAGCGCTCTGGCTCGACGAACCGGACGGACCCCGGTGGGAGCGGCACATCGACCGACACATGCCGGTACCGCGGTAGTGCTCGACCCGGCAGAACCCGGCCGCGACACCTGCGCCAGACCTGGTCAACCGGACTTCACCGCCGCCGCCCCGGACCCGGTTGTGGGTCGCTGACGCGACCCGCAACCCCTGCGCACAGGCGACGTTCCGGCTGGCCTCGGTCCGCGACGCGTTCTCCAACCGCATCGTCGGGTGACGCCCAGTGATGCGGACTGGTGCCGCCGTGCCGTGCGGCACCACTAACCGGCGGGCTCCCGGTCGGCACGGCTCAATACCGTCTGGAAAATGGCGGGAACACGCAAAAATTAGTTGTTGTACGGCACTGACGCGGGCTCCTACGTTGATCGCGCAAGCCACACCGAGGTGGAGGTGCCCATGGCGGGGACAGCGTCGCTGAGCCTGCTCGCGATCATCGAGATCCTCCCTGACCTCCGAGCGTTGCACGTCCACGCGACGTCGCTCCGGTGAGGTGCACTGCCTGCCGAACCCGAACAGGTCCGGGAAGCCGGTCCTGATCGCGGTGCCGCCCGACGCCCACTCTCGCACCGGAGGGGCGGCGGTCGACCCCCGGCGGGCAGGGCACGTCCAGCCATGGCACGGCATGCGCCCTGCCTGGCCCGCGCAGTCAGGAAGGGGTCACGCATGTCCACCTGTCCCGCACTTCCCGAACGCCTGCATCCGACGCGGTGGAGAGCCGCCGCGTCCGCCCTCGCGTTGATCGCGAGTGCCGTCACCGCCGCCGTCGTTGCCGCTCCGGTCGCCCAGGCCCACCCGATCGCGGCCTCGGACTTCCAGCAGGTCACCCTCGCCAGGGGGGTCGCCGAGGTCGGAGAGCCGATGACGATCGCGGTCCTGCCCGACCGGTCTGTGCTGCACACCGCGCGCAACGGCACCCTGAGGCGCACCGACGCGGCCGGCACCACCGCGGTAATCGCGACCATCCCCGTCTACGGCCACGACGAGGAGGGCCTGCAGGGCGTCGCGGTGGACCCGAACTTCGCGTCCAACCGTCACGTCTACCTCTACTACGCCCCGCCGCTGGCGACCCCGAGCGGCGACGCCCCGTCGACCGGCAGCGACTTCTCGGCCTGGCAGGGGGTCAACCGGCTGTCCCGGTTCACCCTCACCACCGGCTGGGCGCTGCAGGGCGAGCAGACCATCCTGGACGTGCCCGCCGACCGCGGAATCTGCTGTCATGTCGGAGGTGACATCGACTTCGACGCGGCGGGCAACCTCTACCTGTCCACAGGGGACGACAGCAACCCGTTCCAGTCCGACGGCTACTCGCCGATCGACGAGCGGACCGACCGCAACCCGGCCTTCGACGCGCAGCGCACCGCGGGCAGTACCAACGACCTGCGCGGCAAGATCCTGCGGATCAAGGTCGACGCGAACGGGTCGTACTCCGCTCCGTCGGGCAACCTCTTCGCCCCGGGCACTGCCGGCGCCCGGTCCGAGATCTACGCGATGGGCTTCCGCAACCCGTTCCGGATGAGCGTCGACAAGGCCACCGGCACCGTCTACGTCGGTGACTACGGCCCGGACGCCGGGTCCACGTCCGGGCGTGGACCGTCGGGCCAGGTCGAGTTCGACCGGATCACCTCGGCGGGCAACTACGGCTGGCCGTACTGCACCGGCACCAACACCACCACGGAGACCTACGCCGAGTGGAACTTCGCCGCCGGTACCGCGGGCGCGAAGTACGACTGCGCCGGCGGGCCGACGAACAACTCGTTCCGCAACACCGGCCTGTCCACGCTGCCCGCGGCCCGGGCGTCGTGGATCCGCTACGCGGGCGACGCGGGCAGCCCGCCGGAGTTCGGCAGCGGCTCGGAGTCGCCGATGGCGGGCCCGGTGTACCGCTACGACGCCGGATCCGCCTCCACCAGCAAGTTCCCGCAGTCGTTCGAGGGACACTTCTTCGCCGGGGAGCTGGGCCGCGGCTGGATCAAGCCCGTCCACGTCGGCGCGGGCGGCTCGGTGGGGGAGATCGGCAACTTCCCCTGGGGCGGCAAGCAGATCATGGACATGGCGTTCGGGCCCGACGGCTCGCTCTACGTCCTGGACTACGGCACCGGCTACTTCAACGGCGACGCGAACTCCGCGCTCTACCGCTACGACTACGTCGCCGGCGGCAACCAGGCCCCCACCGCTGTCGCCGCGGGCACCCCGACCTCGGGCCAGGCCCCGCTGGCGGTGAGTTTCTCCTCGGCCGGGTCGGCGGATCCCGAGGGCGGGGCGCTGAGCTACGCCTGGACCTTCGGTGACGGGACCACCTCGACGGCCGCGAACCCGTCGAAGACCTTCACGAGCAACGGCACCTACGGCGTGACGCTGACGGTCACCGACCCGCAGGGCGCTACCGGCACCGCGAACGTGCAGATCGGCGTCGGCAACACCGCGCCGACGGTCACGATCTCCACGCCCGGCAACGGGCAGCTGTTCTCCTACGGCGACACGGTTCCCTACACGGTGGCGGTCACCGACCCCGAGGACGGCGCGATCGACTGCTCCGGGGTCACCATGACCTACGTGCTGGGCCACGACAGCCACGGCCACCAGATCACCAACGCGACCGGCTGCTCCGGCTCGATCACCATCCCCGTCGACGGTGAGCACGACGAGGCGGCGAACATCTTCGCGGTCTTCGACGCCGAGTACACCGACGCCGGCGGTCTCACCACGCACACACAGCACACCCTCCAACCGCGCAAGCGCCAGGCCGAGCACTTCGCGACCTCGTCGGGGGTCAACCTGTTCAGCAAGGCGACGGCCGAGGGCGGTCGGACGGTCGGGGACATCGGCAACGGCGACTGGATCGCCTTCACGCCCTACCGGATGGGCGACGTGGCCTCGTTCGCCGCGCGGGTGTCGTCGAACGGCAGCGGCGGCACCGTGCAGGTGCGCGCCGGCTCGGCGACGGGCCCCGTGCTCGGTTCGGCCACGGTGACGCCGACGGGGAGCTGGGAGACGTTCGTGACGGTGACCGGGTCGCTGACCGGCGCACCTGCGGGCACCACCACGCTCTACCTGACGTTCGCGGGCGGCAGCGGGGCACTGTTCGACGTCGACTCGTTCACCTTCACCACCGGTACGTCCGGTGGCGGCGGTGCCGGACCGGTGGTGGGTCTGGGCGGCAAGTGCCTGGACGTGGCCGCGGCCGGGACCGCCGACGGGACGAAGGTGCAGCTCTACGGCTGCAACGCCACGGCGGCCCAGCGATGGACGGTGGCACCGGACGGCACACTGCGCGCACTGGGCAAGTGCCTGGACGTGGCCGGTGCCGGCACGGTCAACGGCACCAAGGTGCAGCTGTGGACGTGCAACGGCACGGGCGCGCAGACCTGGTCGCCACAGGGCGACCGTTCGGTGCGCAACCCGGCGTCGGGCCGGTGCCTGGACGTGTCGCAGAACCAGGCGGTCGACGGCCAGCAGATCCACATCTGGGACTGCTACGGCGGCGACAACCAGAAGTGGACCCTGCCGTAGGTCACCGCACCGGTCCCGGCCCGGAGCCGGGACCGGTGCACCCCTCATTCCTCGCGTGACCTCTACCGAAGGAGAGCACCATGCCCGGTCCACTCGGCCGCAGTCCCCGCCGCCGCGGTCCCCTCGGCCGCCGTCCCCTCAGCCGCAGTCCCCGCCGCAGTCCCCTCAGCCGCAGTCCCCTCAGGCCGGCCCTCGCCGCGGCCGCAGCCGTGTTGGCCGTGATCGCCTCCACCACCCTCGCCGCCCCTGCCGCTGCCGCCGACACGCCCCACGACGTCCTCGTCTTCTCCAAGACCGCCGGGTTCCGCCACGCCGCCATAGCGGTCGGCACCCAGGCCATCCGGGACCTCGGGACGGCGAACGGCTTCACCGTCACCGCCACGGAGGACGCCGGCGCCTTCACGGCCGGCAACCTCGCGCGGTACGAGACCGTCGTCTTCCTCAACACCACCGGCGACGTGCTCGACGACGGCCAGCAGGCGGCGTTCGAGTCCTACCTCGGCTCCGGCAAGGGCTTCGTCGGGGTCCACGCCGCCGCCGACACCGAGTACGGCTGGCCGTTCTACGCCGGGTTGGTGGGCGCCCGGTTCGCCTCCCACCCCGCGATCCAACCGGCGGGGATCACGGTCGTGGACCGCGCCCACCCGGCCACGGCGCACCTGCCGCGGACCTGGAGCCGCACCGACGAGTGGTACGACTACTCGTCCAACCCGCGCTCATCGGCCCGGGTGCTCGCCACGCTCGACGAGTCGTCGTACTCCGGGGGTTCCATGGGCTCCGACCATCCGATCGCCTGGTGCACGACCTACGGTGGCGGCCGCTCGTTCTACACCGGCGGCGGCCACACCGAGGCCTCGTACGCCGAGCCGGGGTTCCGGGCGCACTTGCTGGGCGGCATCCGCTACGCCGCCGGGCAGGCCGACGCGGACTGTCGCCCCGAGACCGGCTACACGAGCATCTACGACGGTTCGACCGCCGGCTGGTCGCAGGCCGGACCGGGCGGCTTCACCGACTCGGATGCCACGCTCAGGACCGTCGGGGGCCTGGGTCTGTACTGGTACACCGCGAAGGCCTACACCGACTACTCGCTCAAGCTCGACTGGAAGGCCGACGGCGACGACAACTCGGGGGTCTTCCTCGGCTTCCCGCCCTCGAGCGACCCGTACTCGGCGGTGGACAACGGCTACGAGGTCCAGATCGACGCGACGGACTCCGCGGACCGCACCACCGGGGCGGTGTACGGGTTCCGGTCGGCGGACACCGCGGCGCGGGACGCGGCGCTGAACCCGCCGGGGGAGTGGAACACCTACGAGCTGCGCGTCGAGGGCCCGCGGCTGCAGGTGTTCCTCAACGGCGTGCGGGTCAACGACTTCACGAGCACGTCGGCCACCCGGGACCTGGCGGGGCACATCGGCCTGCAGAACCACGGCGCCGGTGACGACGTGTCGTTCCGCAACGTCCGGGTGAAGGAGCTGGGCACCATCCCGGGCGGCGCCACGACGATCCAGGCCGAGTCCTTCAGCGCGGCCGCGGGCGTGCAGGCCTTCCCCAAGGCGGGGGCCCACAACGGCCAGACGCTCGGCTACGTCGATCCGGGCGACTGGGCCGCCTACAGCGGCGTCGATCTCACCGGCGTCACGTCCGTGTCGGCGCGGGTGGTCTCCGGCGGTGCCGGTGGCACCATCGGGGTGCGGACCGGATCGGTCACCGGTCCGCTGCTGGGCTCGGTGGTCGTGCCCAACACCGGCGGCTGGACCACGTTCGCCGACATCTCCGCCGCCTTGTCCGGGGTGCCGTCGGGTCCGCAGGACCTCTACCTGACGTTCACCGGTTCCGGCAGCGGCCTGTTCGACGTCGACGACCTCACCCTCGCCACCCCCGCGGGTGGTGGTGGCGGGGGTGTCGGGCCCGTCGTGGGGTTGGCCGGGAAGTGCCTGGACGTGGCGGGCGCCGGCACGGCCGACGGGACGAAGGTGCAGCTGTACACCTGCAACGGCAGTGCCGCGCAGGAGTGGACGGTGAACCCGGACGGCACGGTCCGCGGACTGGGCAAGTGCCTGGACGTGGCGGCGGGGGGGACCGCGAACGGCACGAGGGTGCAGCTGTGGACGTGCAACGGCAGCGGGGCGCAGGCCTGGTCCGCGCAGGCCGACGGCTCGGTGGTGAACCCGGCCTCGGGCCGCTGCCTGGACGTCTCGGGGAACAGCTCGGTCGACGGGCGCCAGATCCACATCTGGGACTGCTACGGCGGCGCCAACCAGAAGTGGAGCCTGCCGTAGCCCGATCGGGCTACGGATCGCGCCCCTTCACGTCGGGGGTGTCGTCATCGTCGGCATCACCGCGGTGGTCGGCGTGCTCGCCCGGGTTCGCGGCGGCCTCGTCGTGTGGCGGACCGGCCTCGCTTTCGGGGCCGTCGGGATGCCCTCGGCCGCCGCCGGGACGTTGCTCAACCAGCGTGCCGCCGAGCCGGTGCTGCTCATGTCGTTCGCCGCGGTGACCGCTCGCTGCCCTCGCGCTGATCCTCCACTCGCAGAGACGGCCACCCGACGTGGACGGGGTCCTGGGTGGCGCTCCCTCCGCGCCGATCCGCTCGCGGGACCGGCCACCTCACGTGGACCGGGTCCTGGTCCGTGCACCCACCGCGGCCTCGACCAGCGCCTCGGCGGGCGCCCGGGGGGCTGTCGGCGTCGAGCGCCCACCCGTGATCGGAGCCGGACCTCTGGCGCGCCCGTCCGCAACGGACATCGTGCACTGCGACCTGGTGATCGGCTTCCTCACCGGCTTCCTCGGCGTCGGTGGTGGGTTCCTGGCGATTCCCGCCCTGGTCATCGTGCTCCGGATACCCATGGCCTACGCGATCGGCACATCGCTGTTGATCATCGCAATCAATGCCGCGGCGGCGCTCGCGACCAGCGAAGATCCCGCTCACCCCGAAGTTGGTCGGCGCCTGCCCGAAGACCGCCTCGACCAGGGTCGCGTTGCCGCCGCTCGTCGCCTCGGCGGGCTCCGAGGGCGGGACGAACGGGCTGTAGTTGGCGCCGTTGACGAAGAACAACCCGGCCGCGATCACGAACAGCACGCCGGCGACCTTGATCGCCACCACGATGGCGTTGAACCGGGCCGAGAGCTTGATCCCCACCACGAGGATGCCGGTGAGCAGCAGCACGACGACCACCGCCGGCAGGTTGAACGCACCGTCCTGGCCGGAGATCGCGGCGGGCAGCTGCAGCCCGAACGTCTCCAGCATCGCCGCGAAGTACTGCGACCAGCCGACGGCCACCACGGCACCGCCGATGATGAACTCCAGGATCAGGTCCCACCCGATGATCCACGCGACCAGCTCGCTGGAGTGTGGCGTAGGAGAACGTGTAGGTACTGCCCGCCACCGGCACGGTGGAGGCCAGTTCCGCGTAGCACAGCGCGGCGAGCGCGCATGCGACCGCGGCCGCGACGAACGACAGGGCCACGGCCGGACCGGCGACCTCGTTCGCAGCGACCCCGGTCAGGACGAATATGCCGGTTCCGATGATGACACCGACCCCGAACACGGTGAGGTCCAGGGCCGACAGGTCCTTCCGCAGCCGGTGTTCCGGCTCCCCGGTGTCCCTGATCGACTGCTCGACGGACTTGGTCCGGAAGACGCTCATGCTGTACCCCCCGCGCTGGAGGGGGCCGGCGTCGGCGACCGGCCCGCCGTCAACGGGGAGACCATCTGCCGTGGCTGGTCAATCCCTGGTCGGTACCGACTTCGACCGGTCAGCGGGACGGGACGGGTCGCTGCAGGTCGAGCCACGCGGTGGTGGCCGGGGCGAACGCGGGGCGGCCGAGGAGGTAGCCCTGGGCCACTGTGCAGCCGAGGCGCCTCAGCTCGGCGAGCTGACCGGGTAGTTCGACGCCCTCGGCGATGACGGGCAGGGAGATGTCCTGGGCGAGCCTGAGCAGACCGCGCAGGAACGCGGCCCGGCGGGGGTCGGAGTCGATCCGGTCGAGGAAGGAGCGGTCGATCTTCACGGAGTCGATCTCGATCTCGTTCAGGCGGCTCAGTGACGAGTACCCGACGCCGAAGTCGTCGAGCGAGACCGCGACGCCGCCGCGGCGGAGCACGGTCAGCGCGGCCTGTGCGGCGGTGAGGTCGGCAACGAGACCGGACTCGGTGATCTCCAGGACGAGTTGGCCCCGCTGAAGCCGGTGGGCGGCGACCAGATCGGTGACGGTCCGCAGGAACTCGGGTACGACCAGCTGTGACGGGGCGATGTTGACGTGTACCGCCAGTTGGCTGCCGTCCGACCGCCCTGCCGTCCAGTCCGCGAGCTGGGCGCAGGCCTCCGCCAACAGGGCATCGGTCAGTTCGTTCAGCACCCCGGTGCGGGTGGCGGCGTCGATGAAGGTGGCCGGTGGTGCGTCGGTGCCGTCGTGGCGCCAGCGGGCGAGCGCCTCCAGCGCGACGATCCTGCCGGAACCGAGATCGACGATCGGCTGGTAGGCCAGCCCGATGTCGCCCCCGGCGATCGCGTGGCGCAGAACGGTGCGCAGCCGCTGGTCCTCGAGCTCGACCAGGCTCATCCCGGCGGTGTGGGCGACGATCCTGGCCTTGCCCGAACGCTTGGCGGCATACATGGCGGTGTCGGCGCGGGCGAGGAGCTCGTCGGCACTGACCGCGGTGTCGGACGGGGCCAGCTCGACCACTCCGACACTCACCGGGACCTCGACGTGCTGGCCCGCGATGTCGAAGGGCGTCCGCAACGCCCCGGTGATCCGGGCGGCGGCGGTGAAGGGGTCGGCACCGTCCTCCAGCAGCAGGGCGAACTCGTCGCCGCCCAACCGGGCGACGGTGTCGCCTGGTCGGACCGCGCCCCGCAGCCGCTCCGACACCCGGATCAGCAGGTCGTCGCCGGCGGCATGGCCCAGGGTGTCGTTGACGACCTTGAAGTCGTCGAGGTCGAGGAACAGCACCGAGACCGGACGCAGATCACGGGCATGCAGGTCGACGGCGTGCTCGAGACGGTCCCGGAACAGCGCTCGGTTGGCCAGCCCGGTCAGCGCGTCGTGGAAGGCCTGGTGACGCAGCTGCGACTCCCTGGCTGCGAGCTGGGTCGCCAGGCGCCAGTTCTGTCGAAGCGTCAGGTACTGCCGGGCGAGCAGCAGCACGACCAGCGCGATGGCGACGATCAGCTCGTCGAGCGGCGGCGGCTTGCCCTGCAACTGCGGCACCACGGACAGGGTCAGCGCCGCGGTGACCGGGACGTAGGGCAGGAAACCGGTGACGGGCGCCCCGATCGGTGTCGTGAACGGGTCGCGGGGGCGCACCTGCCGGGTCAGCGCGGCCAGCGCGATGCACGCGAACCCCACGCCCCAGCCCAGGTCGACCGGGCTGAGATCGTCGGTTCCCGTGACCTGCTGGTACACGAACGTGATGTCGGCGACGCTGAACGCCACCAGGCCCGCTGTCACCAGCCCGAGCGAGAGCCGGGCGTCGGGCGACCTCGTGAGGGTCAGTACCGTGAGCACCAGCAACAGCACGTCGAGCGCCGGGTAGGCGATGGTCACGGCGCTGCTGAGCGTCTCGTCCGCGGAGGCCGCCCGGACCACGGCCCCCAGCGCGACCCTCCAGATGACCAGCCCCACCGCCAGGCTGGTCATCACCGCATCGAGTACGCGCCGGACCCGATCGGCCGCACCCTCGGTCGGGTGCAACAGCAGGGCCAGGCAGGCCAGAACGGGGAACAGCAGGAACTCGACGTCGGCGGGCGACGGGAACGAGTAGATCTCCGCTCTCGTCAGCCAGATCCAGACGACCTGGCCGGCGGTCCACATGCCGCATCCCGCCGTTATCTGGAGCCGCTCCCGGGGTGTCCCGGACGTCGTTGACGAGCACCGCAGGTCCCGGATTCTGCCTGGTGGACGTGGTTATCTCCCGCCGTCCAGCATGCGGTGTCCCGGGAGGTTCGATGCT
>Ga0209591_10001569_pt1 | contig 28020 bp, 30 predicted proteins | sample MAT01_FD_187207 | JGI IMG/M metagenome (GOLD analysis project Ga0209591, IMG submission 187207) | Freshwater microbial communities from Lake Fryxell liftoff mats and glacier meltwater in Antarctica - MAT-01 (SPAdes) (version 2) | ecosystem: Environmental > Aquatic > Freshwater > Ice > Liftoff... | reverse complement strand
TCCACTGCTGCGCCCACTCTACACACACCTCTTCGGGCAGGGTGCCGGCGCTGGCATCGTGAAGACACACTTCACCGATGCGCTGTGCACCGAGTTCGGAAAACAACGCATCGAATTTCTTGCCGCCGTAGCAGAAGGTTTGCAGGTAGGTGCGGTCGCCCAGTGCGATCACGCCGTAGTGCACGCCGCAGAGGTCGGGTCGCGCAGCGCCGAGCGCCTCGTAGAAGTCGCGCGCGTTGTCGGGTACGTCGCCCTGCCCATAGGTCGAAGAGCAGATCAGGTACAGGTGCCCCGGCTTGACTGCCGCAGCGTCGAGTCCATCCATGTACTGCACATGCACTCGGGTGTCTTCATCATCGACCGAAAGTTCGATTTCCTGGGCAACCAGTTGTGCTGTGTTGGTCATCGTGCCGACCAGGATGGTGACCTCTAAAGGCATCGCTTGCTCCGGGGAAAAAAGCGCTTGACAGGGGTTCGTACAACTTGCTAATATGAATTATATTGCACTAATGGGAAAAATCAAGAAATATAGTGCATTGATCGTATTCAGTAAACAAACGGTGCAAGTAATTTAGCGCGTCAGTTGGGCGGCATTGTCAACAAATCGCCGCAATCGAAGGCGCATCAACTATCCGCGTGCAGGATACTTTCTTGTCATCCATGCCAATTGAAATCGAAGACAGCGGCGCTGAACTGCATGCCGGACTGCTGCAGACCCTGGGCGAACGGGTGCGTGATTTGCGCGCCCAGCGCGGCATGACGCGCAAGATCCTGGCGCGTGATTCGGGCGTTTCCGAGCGCTACCTGGCGCAGCTCGAATCCGGTGTCGGCAATGGCTCGATCCTGCTGCTGGCCAAGGTGGCCGCCGCGCTGCATGTCACGGTCACCGCGCTGTTGCGCGAAGAGCGTCGCGTCGCGCCCGATTTCGAGCAATTGCAAAATCTGGTCAAGCGGCTGACGCCGGCCCAGCAGAAGTCCGCGCACGACCTGCTGGCGCGCGAGTTCGATGCAGATGTCAAGGCGCGCATGCAACGCATCGCGCTGGTGGGCCTGCGCGGCGCCGGCAAGTCTTCACTCGGGCTGGCGCTGGCCCGGCGCATCCAGGTGCCTTTCATCGAACTCGATCGCGAAGTCGAGCGCGAGGCCGACACCTCATTGAACGAGATTTTCATGCTCTACGGCCAGGCCGGATACCGCCGCCACGAGCGTGCGGCGCTGGTGCGCGTGTTGCGTCTGCATGAGCGCGCCGTGATCGCCACCGGCGGCTCGATTGTCTCTGAACCCGACAATTACGACCTTTTGCTCTGCGGCTGCTACACCGTGTGGCTCAGGGCGCAACCCGAGGAACACATGGCCCGCGTGCTGGCCCAGGGCGACACGCGGCCGATGAAAGGCAATCGTGAAGCAATGGACGACTTGCGCCGTATTCTGCTGACTCGCGCACCCCTGTACGGCCGTGCCGATGCGGTGGTCGATACCTCGGGCCGGGTGCTTGATGCCAGTCTTGACGAACTGGCTGCGCTGCTAAAAAATCCGCAGGAGATGAACTCGTGAATGCCGTATTGAAACCAGCTGGCGAAGTTCCGGTGAGCTTCGAAACCCATCCTTCGCGCTACCAGCACTGGAAGCTTGAAGCCGATGGCGATAGCGCCCGCCTGACCCTCGACATCCGCGAAGACGGCGGCATCCGGCCGGGCTACCAGCTGAAGCTCAACTCCTATGACCTGGGGGTGGATATCGAATTGAACGATGCATTGAACCGCATCCGCTTCGAGCATCCGAATGTCAAGACTGTTGTCCTGGGTTCGGGCAAGGAACGGATTTTCTGCTCGGGCGCCAACATCTACATGCTGGGTTTGTCGACCCATCAATGGAAGGTGAACTTCTGCAAGTTCACCAACGAAACCCGCAATGGCATGGAGGATTCGTCGCGTCACGACGGCTTGAAGTTCATCGCTGCGGTCAACGGCGCCTGCGCCGGTGGCGGCTATGAAGTCGCACTCGCCTGCGACCGTATCTATCTGGTCGATGATCGTTCGTCGACAGTGTCGCTGCCCGAAGTGCCGCTCCTGGGCGTGCTGCCCGGCACCGGCGGCCTGACCCGCCTGATCGACAAGCGCCGTGTGCGGCGCGACCTGGCCGACATTTTCTGCACCACTTCCGAAGGTGTGCGCGCGGATCGTGCGCTCAAGTGGAAGCTGATCGATGGTCATGCCAAACCGGCGCAGTTCGCCGACTACATTCGCGCGCGTGCCGCCGAACTGGCGCAAGGCAGCCTGCGCGCCACCGGCGCTACCGGCATCACGCTTGCACCGCTTTGCAAGACTATCGACGCTGCCGGCTATCACTATGAAACGGTCGATGTCGTCATCGATCGCACAGCGCGCCTGGCCACCCTGACGGTGACCGCGCCGATGGTCGCACCACAGTCCGGCTTAGGCGCCATCCATGCCGCCGGTGCCGATTGGTGGCCCTTGAAATTCGCCCGTGAACTCGACGATGCGATCCTTACGTTGCGCACCACGGATCTCGAAATCGGCACCTGGGTGCTCAAGACACGCGGTCCGGCGGCCAACATTCTGGCGATGGATGCCGTGTTGCAAGCCCAGGACGCCGACTGGCTGGTGCGTGAAACCATCGGCCTTCTGCGCCGTACCCTGGCGCGCCTGGATGTGACCTCGCGCAGCCTGATCGCGGTGATCGACGAAGGCTCGTGCTTCGCAGGGACCCTGCTGGAACTGGCCCTGGCCGCCGATCGCAGCTACATGCTCGATCTGGCCGACGGCGATGGCTCCCCGGCGATCGAACTTTCGCCGCAGAACTTCGGCGCCTACCCGATGGTCAACGGCTTGACCCGCATCCAGACCCGCTTTTCCGGCGATGAACATGAAGTCGGTGTAGTGAAGTCGATGCAGGGCCAGGCCATCTTCGCGCGCGCGGCCGCCGCCGCGGGCCTGATCACGGTGGCGCCCGACGATATCGACTGGGCCGATGAGATCCGCATGGTGCTCGAAGAGCGCGCATCGCTTTCGCCGGATGCCTTGACCGGCATGGAGGCGAGCCTGCGCTTCGGCGGGCCGGAGACCATGGAAACGCGAATCTTCAGCCGCCTCTCGGCCTGGCAAAACTGGATTTTTCAGCGACCCAACGCGGTCGGTGGCGACGGCGCGCTCAAGGTGTTCGGCAGCGGGCGTAAAGCGAAGTTTGACTGGCAACGAGTTTGAACCCATTGAAAGAGATGACATGAGCACAATCGACTTGAGCGCCCGCATACCCAACAACGTCAACCTGAGCGCCGACCGCACGTTGCAACGCGCGCTGGAGCATTGGCAGCCGGCGTTTCTCGACTGGTGGAAAGACATGGGGCCGTCCGACTTCCTGGCCTCCGACGTTTACCTGCGCACCGCCACCGGGGTGGATGCCGCCGGCTGGGCCAGCTATGGCACGGTCAAGATGCCGGACTATCGCTGGGGGATATTCCTGGCCGATGCGGAAGTGGGGCGCACCATCGGTTTCGGTGATCACATGGGCGAAGCGGTTTGGCAGCAGGTGCCGGGCGAATACCGCTCGACCTTCCGCCGCCTGATCGTGACCCAGGGCGACACCGAGCCGGCCTCGGTCGAGCAACAGCGACTGCTGGGCCATACCTGCCCTTCGCTGTATGACCTGCGCAACCTGTTCCAGGTCAATGTGGAAGAGGGGCGCCACCTGTGGGCCATGGTCTACCTGCTGCATGCCTATTTCGGGCGTGACGGTCGCGAGGAAGCCGAAGAGCTCTTGATGCGCCATTCGGGCGATGCCGACAAGCCGCGCATTCTCGGCACCTTCAACGAGCCGATCGATGACTGGCTTTCGTTTTTCATGTTCACCTATTTCACCGATCGCGACGGCAAGTACCAGCTGAAAAGCCTGGCCGAATCGGCCTTCGATCCGCTCGCGCGTACCACCCGCTTCATGCTCACCGAAGAGGCGCACCACATGTTTGTAGGCGAAACCGGCATCGGTCGCGTGGTGCGACGTGCGCTGGAAGTGATGAAGGAATTGGGCAGCGACGATCCGGCTGCGGTGCGCCGCGCCGGCGCGATCGATCTGCCGACAGTGCAGAAGTACATGAACTTCTGGTTTTCTTCCGCGCTCGACCTGTTCGGCTCGGAGTCTTCGTCGAACGCGGGGTCCTATTTCGCCAACGGCATCAAGGGCCGTCCGGATGAGGCGAAATTCACCGACCATCGCGAAATCGACACGAGCTACAGCTTCCAGGCGCCCGACGGCGCCGGTGGCGTCAAGACCGAAGAAGTCGCGATGCGCAATGCGATGAACGCGGTTACCCGCAATGAATACGTCAAGGATTGCGAAATCGGCTTCAAGCGCTGGAACAAGCTGATCGAGCGCGCCGGCTTCACCTACGAGCTCAAGCTGCCATCCGATCGTTTTCATCGCACCATCGGCGCCTGGGCCGGCATCGGCACCGACCTGGCCGGCAACCCGGTCGGCAAGGAGGCTTATGCAGAGGTGTGCAAATCAGGCCTGCCATCGGAAGACGACCGCCGCTTTGTCAAGAGCCTGCAGCAGCGGGTGGTCCTGCCGGGCAAGATGGCGGCATGGATCGCGCCACCGGACCGTGGCATCAATAACTTGCCGGTGGATTATGAGTACGTGCGACTGAATTGAGGAACCGTTTGGAGAGCAGCGAAACTGGGCGTGATTCCGCGTACTTGCCAACTGCGGCAGTGCAAGCTGGAGCACGCGCCGCGAGATTGGCCGGCCTGGCGCTGATGGGCGGTGTGGCGGCACCGCTCAAATCGCATATCTGCGTGATTTCATCTGGAGCCCCCTTCGCGAAGTGGTTCGAGTACGCCAGCGGCGCGCAACTGCGCGATCTCGGCCTCATCCATGTCGAGCATATCGCGCAGTACCGCTGCGGAGTGTTCGCCGACATCCGGCCAGTGCAGGCGGGCGTCGCCGGCGGCGGGATGCAAGGCGCCCGGTACCCGCACCCATGGCACCGGCGTCACGCCGTCCGGCGCCGCTTCCGCTACGACTCCGGTTGCAAGAACCTGCGCATCCCGCAGCCATGAGGTGAAGTCGTGGATGCGGCTGGCCAGCACGTCGGCCGCATGAAATATCGCCAGCCACTGCGCGGTACTGCGGGCAAGCAAGGGTTCCTGCAATAGCGGAAGAAGCACCGCGAGATTGGCTGAACGCCGCGCGAAATCGGTGAAGCGCGGGTCGCTGGCCAGCCCCGGCACGCCAAGCGCATTGCAAATCGCCGGGAAATGCGCCTCCTTGGTCAGGGTGATGGCGATCCAGCCGTCGCCGGTGCGATAGCTGCCGGCCGGCGCATTGAGCTTGGGCGCCGGGCCGCCTTCGAGTCGCTCCTCGATCAGCTTCATCGCCATGAAGGCGCCGGTGGCATGCATCAGCGAGACATCGATGTGGCGCCCCGTGGCCTCGAACGGCCGCGCCGCCAACGCCGCCGCCAGCGCCTGGAATGCATACAGCGCGGTGGTGTAGTCGGCCGACAGGAAGCCGGTCGGCCGCGGCGTGCCGGCGGCATCGCGGTTGGCCATCATCATTCCCGCGAACGCCTGCGCCACGGTATCGGATGCGGGCAGATCGCGCGCCGGCCCGTCCTGACCGAATCCGCTGACGGAGAGATACAGTACTTTCGGATTGGCGCTGCGCACCGCCGTGTAACCGACTCCCAGGCGCTCCATCACGCCGGGCCGGAAATTCTCGATCAGCACGTCGCACCGCGCCGCCATGCGCGCCAGCAGCGAGCGGCCGGCGGGCAGTTTCAAGTCGAGCGCGATCGAACGCTTGCCGCGATTGGCCGTCAGGTCGAGCGCACTGTGCGAGCCGAGCCGCTTGCCCAGCACGCGCCCCCAGTCGCCGGCAAAGGGCTCGACCTTGGTAACCTCCGCGCCGTATTGCGCCAGCAACATTGCGCAATAGGGGCCGGCGATGCCCTGCGACACGTCAAGCACCTTGAGACCCGCGTAAGGGCGCGCGTAGTCCGGTTTTGCCGCAGTGTGCGGAACGGTCACTGGTACCCTGGCTCGACATTTGAGGGGAAGGCAGTCTACCAATTGACCATGGTTTGTCAAATCGATGAACTTTCTTTCGCCCAGATGAAAAAGGGCGAAAACCCATGAACTCGGAGCTGCTGCGCAACCTTGAAACCGCGTCGGTCGCCTATGACGACCTCGCTGTCGGCGATCGCTTCGTCAGCGCCGGCCCGGTACATCGCATGGACGCGGCGCTCTTGACCCATGCGAAGCGCTTGCTGCTGGCATCGCGCCGCAGCCAGCGCGGACAAGCCAGGCATTGCCGGGAAGCCGGCCGGCGCTAATATGCGGGTTTCCCAAACACCTGAGAGACTTTCATGCCCATCGAAGCCATCAACCCGCCGGCCTTGTCCAAGCCCACCGGCTATTCCCATGTGACCATAGTGCCGGCCGGCCGCCAGGTGCATGTTTCGGGCCAGGTGGCCCTGAATGCGCAGGGTCAGATCGTCGGCAAAGGTGATCTGGCGGCACAGGCCGAGCAGGTCTACGCCAACCTGGGTGCGGCGCTGGGTGCTGCCGGCGCCAGGTTTTCCAGCGTCTTCAAGATGGTGACCTATGTGGTCGACCTGACGCCGGAGAAGGCGGCAGCGGTGCGTGGCGTGCGTAACCGCAATTTCGGCGATGGTCCGTACCCGGCATCGACCATGGTCGGCGTGACCTCGCTGGTCAGCCCCGACATGCTGATCGAGGTCGAGGTCAGCGCCGCGCTCGACTGACCGGCATTGGCCGATACGTTCGCGGGCTTCGATGCATCGCTGCGGCTTTTCGTGCTGGCGCCGGCCGGCACCCCACCGGCGATCATCGCGCGGCTCGACGCCGCGCTCAAGGCCATGCAGGTCAAACCGGCGGTGCAGGAGACTCTCGTAGCCCAGGGTGCAACGGCGCTGCCGGCAAGCGCTCCTGAACTCGGCGTTTTCATGGCCGCCGAAGGGCGCAAATGGAGCGTGGTCGCACGCGAATCGGGTGAATGGGCGCAGTAGCCCGGTAGGCGACGCCAGCCGCCTGATGCCGCAGTTGGCGGCCGGGCGCCCGCTGGTCGTCTACAGCCCGGCCATGCCCTTTTCGACGAAGCTCAAGTCCCAGGCGTCGTCGAAGCGGAATCCGCCCGGCACGCCAGGCTGATTGAGCAGTTTCAGTTCGGCATCGAGAAATTCGACATTGCGCTGGAATTGCGGGCGCGTGGGCACCGGCGTCTTCATCTACATCGCGGCATTGTTGGCGAACGCGCGTTCGAACAGGTCGTCCTCGAGGTCCTTGAAATACTCGCGCGCCCATTTGCGGAATGCGGCGCGATCGCCGTGAATGGCGCGCAATGCCAGGGCAGTGCCGCGGCAATAGGCGATCAATTCCTTTGTAGATTGGCTCAAGGCGGCTCATCGCGCCAAGAACAGATAAGCAAGTCAGGGTTTCTGCATGTCGAGATGGTTCTTGCCTTCGAGCTAGTCCTCGCCGATTCCGTGAGAAAGCTTGGGACCGGTCGCGCGCGGGAGGCGGCATGCCGGTGCATTCTCATTCGGCTCAACCATGCACGATTGGCAATCGCAACCTGATCTCCGATCGTGGCGAGAATGCTGCACAGGCAACGTGAGCGGATGCGCGGTATGCTTGCGACCCGTGACAGCGCACTCACCCGTTTCGAAGGGCTCGCTCGGCGTGGTTTGCGCGCTGGGCGCGACCCAGACCCTGGCGTGGGCCTCATCGACCTATCTGCCGGCGATTCTGGCGGCGCCGATCGCGCGCGACCTGGGTATTTCCCGCGCCACGGTGTTCGGCGCGTTCTCGGTATCGCTTCTGGTGATGGCGGCGGCCGGGCCGGCGGTGGGGCGCGCTATCGACCGCGCCGGCGGGCGCCACATGCTGATGTGGTCCAACCTGGTGCTGGCAGCCGGCCTTGCCCTGCTTGGCGCGGCCGATCATGTGGCGATGCTGTTCGCCGCCTGGTGCATCCTGGGCGCCGGCATGGCGATGGGTTTGTACGATGCCGCGTTCGCCGCGCTGGTACGCATCTACGGTGTCGATGCAAGAAAGCCGATCACCGGCATCACGCTGATTGCCGGCTTTGCCAGTACCGTCGGGTGGCCGCTGTCGGCATTCTTGGATGCGCAAATCGGCTGGCGCGGCGCCTGCCTGGTGTGGGCCGGATTGCATTTGCTGGTTGCGCTGCCGATGAACTGGCGCCTGATTCCGGCCGTGGCCGATGTGCCGCCGGCGCCGCCCAAAGGCACGCCTGCGGCCGGCCAAGCCGATGCAGTCGCGGACCCGGCTGATGCAGGTGCGCGGCGTCGCAGGTTTGCCATTTTGGCAGTGTATTTCGCCACCACCGCTTTCGTGACCTCGGCCTATGCCTCGCACTTGCCGGGCCTGCTCACCGCGATGGGTGCCGGCGCGGCCGGCGCGGTATTGGCCGCCGCCCTGCTGGGGCCGGCGCAGGTGGCGGCGCGCCTGGTGGAGTTTGGCGTCATCAGCCGCTATCGAGTGCAAGCGCTTACGACAGCGCGCGTGGCGACAGCGCTACATCCGCTGGCCTGTCTGATTCTCGGCGTTTTCGGTGGTCCGTTGGGCTTCGCGGCGGCGTTCGCGCTGCTGCATGGTGCCGGCAACGGCATGATCACCATCGCCAAGGGCACCTTGCCGCTGGCCCTGTTTGGCGCGGCGGGCTACGGCCTCACGCAAGGCTGGCTGGGCGTCGGCGCGCGCCTGATGCAGGCCACCGCGCCCTATGCCTTCGGACTGGTGCTTGATGTGTTCGGCGGGCGGGTTGCCCTGGCCATCTCCGCCGGCCTGTCGCTTCTGGCACTAGGATCCCTGTTTTTGCTGCGCGCCCGGCCTGAGGCGCAGCGCTGAGAAAACGCTGAACAAGTCCCTGGCATTCGGACGTTCGAACAAAGAACCTTTTCGATTCAACATTTTGCAACAGCGGCTTTCTCGACCTACGGACTGGTTAAGTGTTTCCCTGCGCGTGCCCCGCGGCGCACGGACTCTCAGCGGGCGCAGCGGAAGCCGATGTTGTGATGCCCTGCGCGTGGCGCACGCGACAGCGTGCGGCCACGTTGCGTGGTGGTCAGTTCCGCGGCCGGCGAATCGTGTCCACCGCCGCGAGTGCCGCGCACGCCGTCGCTTGAGGAATCTTCGCGTCCGTCATCGGCGCGATACGGGTAGGGCCGATACAGGCTGGACAGCCATTCCCATTGATTGCCCGCCAGGTCCAAAACGCCATAGGGGCTGGCGCCGGCGGGATGGGCGTCCACCGCCGCGGTCTGGGTCCAGCCGGCAGCAAATTTGGCGCGGCTGGCGTCCGCCATTTCGTTACCCCAGGGGTAGCGACGTCCGTCCGTGCCGCGGGCGGCTTTTTCCCACTCGGCTTCGCTCGGCAGGCGCGCAGCGCGCCACGTACAGTAGTCGCGCGCACCGGCCCAAGTGACTTCGTTGACCGGGTGTGTTTCAAGGCCCGTATCAGCGCGCCAGCGCCCATCGACGCGGTGCACGCGGGCGTCGGCATCGTCGTGGTCGAAGCGGCGGTAGCGCCGGCCGTCGCGTTCGCCTTCCAATCCTTGCGCTTGCAGGAAAGCGGCGAATTCGGCATGGGTGACCGGCACACGGTCGATCAGGAAGCGCTCGAGCGTGACACGGTGGCTTGGGCGTTCGTCCTCCGGTCCGTCGTCGCGCCCCATGGTGAATGCCCCGGCCGGTATCGCTATCATGCCGGCCGGCTGCGCTGCGGTGTAGCCCACGCAGGTGAGCAGTGCAATCGCGCCGAGCAGATGTCGCACCGGCTTCATGCCGCTACTACGCGGCAAGCGCGGTGCCACACAGTGATGCGGTCGTGCTTGTGGACCAGGCATGGTGCCTGCGCATCAGGCAGCGCCTGCGGACTCAATCAGCCAGCCCATTGAGTATGAACATGGTCTCCAGCAGGGGCGAAGGCTTGCCGCCGATGGCCGCGAACCAGCGCGCAAACAGTTCCGGCAATTGCGGCGAGCGGTACACCAGTGCCAGCGCACGCGTCACGCTGGCTCGAAAATCCGTCTGGCCGCGGCGGAACATCAGGCCGTAGGGTTCATAGCTGAACTGCTCGGCCGGCATGCGCAGCGCCGCACCACCGCCGCTTGCCAAGGCCAGGCCGATCAGCACCGACTGATCGGCCGCGTAGGCATCCACCTTGCCGGACATCACCGCGGCAATGCCGTCGGCGTGATCCTTGACCAGCATGATGCGGCCATCGAGCTTGCGTCGCTCGAAGCCCGCCTTGAGCGCGCTTTCGGTGGTGGTGCCTGCGCTCACGGCGACGCTCTTGCCGCCCAGATCAAGCACGCTCTTGATGCTGCTTTCGTTCTTCACCAGGATGTTGGCGCCATCGACAAAGGTCATCGGGCTGAAATCGACTTCCCTCTGCCTGCCCAGGGTGTTGGTGGTGACGCCGCACTCGATATCGATCTTGCCGCCTTTGACGGCGGTAAAGCGGCTCTTCGCATCCACCGGCACCCACTTGATCCTGATATCCGCAAGCCCGAGTTCGCGCCGCACGGTGTCGGCCACCGCCATGCACAGATCGATTGAATAGCCCTTGACCACGCCAGCGTCGACGTAGGAAAAAGGTACGGCAGCATCGCGATGACCCATCACGATGGTGCCGCTTTTCTTGATGCGCGCCATGGTCGCGTCAAGTGCGTGGGCGGCTGGTGTTGCCAGCAGACAAATGCCCAATGCCAACAGCTGCGGAAAAGGCGTTGTGATTCTTTTCATGATGCGGTTTCCTCGTTGGTTGCGTGAATGCAATGCCTGCTCATGGTTGGCGCGCAAGCCGACAGGCGGCATTGCCCCTCGCAGAAAACCTGGCTGGCTAACCGCATTCTGCGCGATTATCATGGCGCGCCTGTATCTTCGCCACCCCCATGTTCGCCGCCTCCACGGCCGATACAGGTGATGGCGTGGCAAGCGAAATGCCTTGCGCATCCGCCGATTAAGGCGCATAGTGCTCGCCTGCGATTTTCAAGTAGTGTTTTGTTGTTGTGTGGTCCAGTACCTCCTCTGGCTGTCCGGTATTCCTCCCTTCATCATCCCGCCGTCTTGACCTTCGCCCTCCTCGGGGCATTTCCCGTTTTTTTTGTTTATTCAAGGAAGTAGAAGACATGGCAACAGGTACAGTGAAGTGGTTCAACGACGCCAAGGGTTTCGGTTTCATCACCCCTGAAGATGGCGGCGAAGATCTGTTCGCGCACTTTTCGGCGATCCAGGGCGCAGGCTTCAAGAGCCTCAAGGAAAACCAGAAGGTCAGCTTTGATGTGACCGCCGGCCCCAAGGGCAAGCAGGCATCGAACATTCGCGAAGCCGAGTAATTCACCGCAATCGCGTGTTTGACCAGGAAAAGCCCGGCTTCAAGCCGGGCTTTTTGCATCAAGGGGCTCAAGTACCGCGCTTCAAGCCGGCGCCGGCTCGGCTGCATCGAAATCCAGCTCGACCCTCGCGCCGTTGGGGTCGTGACAGAACAGCTGCCACTGGCCGTCCGCGCTGTTGGCCAGGCGGCGGAGCTCGTATTTCAGGCCGCGTTCGGTCAGGCGTTGTGCAGTGCCGGGCAAATCGGTGGCGCTGAAGGCCATATGGTCGATCACGCCTGGGCGAAGTTACGGTCGGCAGCGGATACACTTGCGTCCCTCCCATTCGTATCCACCTTGCACCCCGCGAGTGCGTAACCAATGAGTCAAGCAACCGCTGCACCAACACTGATCGCCGGGCTCGGCCGCCTGCTGCAACTGGCGGCAGCGCAACCGCTGATGCCGGTCTGCGAACACTTTTTCTTTTTGCGGCACGGCCAGACCGAGTGCAACGCGCAGCGTATTTTCCAGGCGACCAGTGAGCCGCTCAATGCCGCCGGCCTGGCCCAGGCGCAACACGCCGCCGCCCTGTTTGCCGATCAACGCATTGCCAGCATCGTTGCCAGCGACGTGCGCCGCGCACGCGCTACGGCCGAGGTGGTAGCGACCCGCCATCTGCTGGCGCCAATCTTCAACAGCGGTTTGCGCGAACGCAATTTCGGCAAGCTGATCGGTACGTCTTCACGTGACATTGACTGGGGCTGCGAGCCGGAAGCCGGGGAAACGCTGGAGGTGTTCATCGGTCGCAGTAGGGCCGGTCTCTCCGAGGCGCTGGCGCAGCCGGCACCGGCGCTGTTGGTGGCGCATGGCGGCACACTCTACGCGCTGGCCGGGCTGCTCGGAGTGGCGGTCGACAGAACCCTGCTTGGCAACGCACAGCCGCTACGTTTCGATCGAGATGGCGACGCATGGCGGGTGACGGCGTTGGCCGCAAGTAGCCAGGCAATACCCAATCTGGCGTGATGCCGAGCAACGCTTTTGACCAGCAGGCTGTTGAGATACGCACCCGATGATCGTATTGAGCGCAATGGTGCAACGCACCTCCGTCTTGACAGCCTCGAACTTTGGGGGATTTAAAGGGGGTGTGCCCCCTTTTTCAAAAGCCCGCTCAGCGCCACCACAATGAACCATCCGCTCCCCACCCTCTCCCTGCTCGAAACCCGCGTGCTTGGCGTGCTGGTCGAAAAGCAGCACACGGTTCCGGACACCTATCCATTGACCTTGAATGCGCTGGTGTCGGGTTGCAACCAGAAAACCAGCCGCGCCCCGGTGATCGAGGCAAGCGATAGCGAAGTCCAAGCAGCACTCGACAGCCTCAAGGGGTTGAGCCTGGCGATCGAGTCCAGCGGCGGGCGGGTGGCGCGCTACGAGCACAACCTGGGCCGGGTGTTGCAGGTGCCGACCCAGTCGGCGGCCCTGCTCACGGTGCTGATGCTGCGCGGCCCGCAAACGCTCGGTGAGCTGCGCATCGGCTGCGAGCGCCTGCACCGTTTCGCAGACATCTCGGCGGTCGAAGGCTTTTTGAACGAGTTGGCGAGCCGGCCGGCCGCAGCGCTGGTGGTCGAGTTGCCGCGCCTGCCTGGCGCGCGCGAGAATCGCTGGGCGCACTTGTTGTCCGGCATGCCGGCAATCGAGGCACAGCCACCAGCCACCGCGGGCGGCGAGGTGGCGCTGGGTGAAATGGTGGCGCTCAAGGCCAATGTCGCGCGGCTCGAAGGTGAAGTCGTCGCGCTCAAGGCGCTGGTGGCGCGTGTTTGCGCGGAGCTCGGCATTGCTTCGCAAGCGAACCCGGGAAACACTGAATAAGTCCGTAGGTTGAGAAAGCTGCTTTTGCAACCGCTTGAATTGAAAAGGTCTACCGTTCGATAGCCTGCATTCCAGGGTTTATTCAGCGTTTTTCTGGCCGCTTTGCGCGCGTCCGGCCGGCGGGGCGCCACGTTGGTATCATCCTTCACCCGCATTTTCCCCATCGAGGTCATCGTGATCGTCAAGCAAATCTGGACCGGCAATGCCTACCGCAACTTCAATTACCTGATCGCCTGCGGCGAAACCGGCGAGGCACTGGCCATCGACCCGCTGGATAGCGACAAGTGCCTGAAGGCAGCCAAGGAAGCCGGCTGGGAGATCACCCAGATTCTCAATACCCACGAGCACCACGACCATACCGGCGGCAACGCGGCGGTGGTGGCGGCGACCGGCGCCAAGATACTGGCCCACAAGAATGCCGGCGACAAGATCGCCGATGTCTCGCGTGGCCTGGGCGCAGGCGACATCATCAAGGTGGGCAAGACCGTCGAACTAGAGGCGCTCGATACGCCCGGCCACACCATGTGCCATATCTGCCTGCGCTCCCACAGCGACAAACCGGCCCTGTTTTCGGGTGACACCATGTTCAACGCCGGTGCCGGCAATTGCCACAATGGCGGCGCGCCGGGCACCCTGTTCACGACCTTCGCCCTGCAACTCGAGAAGCTGCCACCGGACACCCTGGTCTACCCCGGGCACGATTACATCGAGAACAATTTGCGCTTCACCCTTGACCGCGAGCCGGACAACGTCGCCGCGCAGACCATGCTGGGCCAGTTGGCAGGACAAGACCTGAACCAGGCCCATGTCACCACCATGAAGGTGGAGCGTGAAGTCAACACTTTCTTCCGGCTGCAAAGCCCGACGGTGATCGCCAGGCTGCGCCAAGCGTTTCCCGACCTGCCGGAGAAGCCCGATGCGCGCACCGTTTTTCTCAAGTTGCGCGAATTGCGCAACACCTGGTGAGCGCCGCTGACGTGGTGACGGGCGCGTGTTGATCGCCACAGGCAGCATGAGCGCCTCGCTTGAGGCAGGTGTGCGTCATGCACAGCGTGCTTCTCGATGATCGCGATGCCAAAGCGTTTTCCGCCCCTGACCATCGGCTTGATCGTGGTGTGCGGGCTGGTCGCGCTGCTGTCGAATTTCGGGGCCTCGACCCAGGCGCTGCGGCCGTTTTTCATTGCGGACCCGGCGATCGGCGGATTTGCCGGCATCGCTGGTGGCGAGGTGTGGCGCCTGCTGACGCCGATTTTCATTCACTTCGGCATCCTGCATCTGTTGTTCAACATGCTTTGGTTGTGGGATCTGGGTGGCCTGGCCGAGCAGCGCCGAGGCTATGTGTTCCTCGGCCTTTTCATCCTGATCGTAGGCGTGGCGTCGAACCTGGCGCAATACGCGATCAGCGGTTCGCCCGCCTTTGGCGGCATGTCCGGCGTGGTCTACGGCCTGCTTGGCTATGTCTGGATGCAGGGCCGCCACAACCCGAATTTCGGCTATGGCCTGAGCCGCCAGACGGTGATCCTGATGCTGGGCTGGTTTGTCCTGTGCTGGACCGGCCTTCTGGGGCCGATCGCCAACTGGGCGCACACCTTCGGGCTGCTGCTGGGCACCGCCTGGGGTTTCGCACAACGTGATTGATGCCATGGACCAGGCCGAAAAGGGCGTCGGCATGGGGAGGCTCGCAACGAGGGCTTGCAGCGCCGGCGCAAATCCGGCCAATGGATGTCCCTGCCTGCAGATCCGCCCATCCTTTTCTCTACCCGCCACTTGTTCGAGAGTCTTGCCGTGCGCCTGAAGATGTCTGAAAACTCGCTGTTCGCGATCCTGTTGCGTTCGCCGTGGTGGATCAGCTTCGCCCTCGCGCTGGCGCTCGCGCTGCTGGCGCGCCTGGTGCTGCCGGCCAGCTATGCGGCATATGCGCCATTCACCGCCTTTCCGTTTCTGGTCATCGCCGCGATGGCGGGTTGGCGGCAGTTGCGCGCGCCCAGTCCCACTCGCGTCGCCGCCACGCTCGCTGCGGTGAGCGCGATGTCGTGGCGCGAGTTTTCGCAACTCCTGCAGGCCGCGTTCGAACGCGATGGCTACGCGGTGACGCCGGTCACAGGCGCTGCCGATTTTGCGCTGCTCAAGGCCGGGCGCACCTCGCTCATGAGTTGCAAGCGCTGGAAGGCGGCCAGCCACGGGCTGGAGCCGCTGCGCGAACTGGAGGCGGCACGCAAGGCGCAGGACGCGCACGAGGCCATCTACGTCGCCGCCGGCAACATGACCGAGAACGCGCGTCGCTTCGCCGACGATCACGCCATGGGCCTGATGCAGGGGCCCGAATTGACGCGCCTGTTGCGCCTGCCGCGAGGCGCCGCCAAGGCTGCGGCTTGAGCGCGGAAGGCGGCGCGCTGGCAAGGGCGAATCGCCGCGGCATTCTTTGCATGTCGGCGGCGATGGCATGCTTTGTCATCAACGATGCCTTCATCAAGATCGCCAGCGCCACCCTGCCCTCGGGGCAGATGATCTTCATGCGCAGCCTGCTGGTGGGCTTGATCGTGCTCGCGGTGGCGCGCGCCAGCGGCGCCACCGCGCGCCTGGGCGACGTGCTGCGCGGGCAGGTGCCGCTGCGCGCTTTGATCGATGCTGCCGCCACGCTTCTGTACCTGGCGGCGCTGGTGCATCTGCCGATTGCCAATGCCACCGCGATTACGCTGGCCACGCCGATCTTCATGGCGCTCCTGGCCATGCTGTTCCTCGATGAGCGGGTCGGATGGGCCGGCTGGATCGCGGTGATTGTGGGCTTTTGCGGCGTGCTGCTGGTGATCCAGCCGAGCGCCGAAGGGTTCAACGCCTGGGCCCTGGTGGCGCTCGCTGCGACACTCATGCATGCGGTGCGCGATCTGATGACGCGGCGCATCCCGGCCGGCATTCCGTCGATTCTGATCACCCTGGCCAGCGCCATCGCCGGCTGCCTGCTGTCTGGCGTGTATGCGCTAGCCGAGGGCTGGCGCGCGTTCGGGGTTGCCGAGGCCATGTTGCTGGCGGGCGCGGCGCTGTTCGTCGCCGCCGGCTATTACCTGATCATCGTCAGCTTTCGCCAGGGCGAGATCGCCGTGATCTCGCCGTTTCGCTATACCGCGCTGCTGGTGGCGCTGCTGCTGGGCTATTTTTTGTGGGGCGACGTCCCCAACCTGCTTGCCTGGTGCGGCATCGCGCTTTTGATCGGTGCGGGCCTGCACGTGATTCTGCGCCAGCGCCGGCGGTTTCCGGCCGGCACCAACGCCTGAGAGTCCGGCCGCACCAAGCGTTAACATGCGAACCGCGGTGCCTCATGCGCCGTCCCCTGCCAATTTTCGCCAGCGCTGCGGCTAGTGCGGCGCGGAGAACCCAGCATGCAAGCCTGCATCGAAACACCTGCCATCAGCGCGCAGATCACCTACACGGTGGACACCGGCGCCAAGCTTATCAACGAAACCTTCGGCCCCGGCGATATCGATCGTCTCAATACCGGCACCTACGAGCAACGGCCGATGCGCATCGCCGACGCGCGCGCCGCGGTCGACCTGTCGCTGGAGACCTCGGGCTGCATGCTGGTCACGCAGCGCACCGCAGTCAAGGATTTTTTCGACCCGGCGCAGGTCACCGGAACCTACTATCCCGAAGTGATCGACCTGGTGAAACAGCAATCCGGGGCGCAGCGGGTGGTGGTGTTCGACCACACGCTGCGTTCGGGTGACGAAGCGGAGCGCCAGGAAAAGCGCCTGCGCGAGGTGATTCGCGGCGCACACAACGACTACACCGAGTGGTCAGGGCCACAAAGGGTGCGCGACTGGTTGCCCGACGAGGCAGAAGCGCTGCTCAAGCGCCGCTTTGCCATCATCCAGGTGTGGCGGCCGATCGATCGTCCGATCCTCGCCAATCCACTGGCCCTGGCCGACGCGCGCAGTGTGGCCCCCGCCGATCTCCTGATCGCCGAGCGACGCTATCCGAACCGCATCGGCCAGACCTACCGGCTGCGCTTCAACCCGGCGCACCGCTGGATGTACTTTCCGCATCAGCAACGCGACGAAGCCATTGTGTTCAAGGTCTACGATTCCGAGCAGGATGGGCGCGCCCGCTTCACCCCGCACACTTCGTTCGACGACCCGACTACGCCGGCCGACGCGCCGCCGCGCCAAAGCATCGAGGTGCGCACACTGGCGTTTTTCTAGCGCCGGCCGGGCTATGGCTCCAGCGCCGGCGCCTGCACCAAATCGATGATCGCATCGGGCTCGATGCCGAGGGCCTGTAATACGAAACCCTCATGCGCCGACCACTCGCCGGTAACCGCCTGGCCAGCGCGCAGGCGTACCACCTGCTCGGCCAGCAAACCCACGGCCAGCAGGGCCGGATTGGCCGCGGCGGCGGCACGCGTGCGTGTAGCCACCTGCTCGATCTCGTGGTGCAGCAGGATGGTGTGGCACAGGGCTTCCGGTAGCTGCCAGCCGCGCGCCAGGGCGTAGCCCACGCGCGCGTGGTCGAAGCGGTAGCGCGCCTCTTCGGCAAGCGCCAGTTCCGGGCCGGGTGCGTTTGCATGCGCCTCGACGATGGAGGCGTAGTCGGGGAAGCGGGTGATCATCACCGCCATGCCGCAGTTGCGAAACAGCGTGTAGGTATGCGCTTGGTCGCGGCCCACGCCGCGCGCCAGCCTGGTCACCGCGATGGCGGCTTCAGCGGCGCGCATCGATTCATCCCAATAGCGTTGCATCAACGGCCCTGCGCCCGCCGGGAATGCCTGGCGCAGCAAGAGGCCGGTGATCAGGTTGGTGCAAGCGCGCAGCCCCAGGATGGCCAGCGCCTGCGGGATATCGGCGGCTTTCCGGGTCAGGCCGAACAGCGGTGAATTGACCGTCTTGAGGATGGCCGCCGCCAGCCCCGCGTCCTTGCCGATCAGTGCGGCCAGCACGCGCATGTCGGGGTCTTCCTTGCGCGCCTCCGTTGCAAAAGTTGCAAGTACTTCGGGGCACGGTGGAATCTTCAGATCGAGAGCGACGAGATCGGCTGCGCCGGGTGCGTTCGCGTCTGAGTCAGAGGGTCGTGACATGGTTTGAAGTAAACGGGTTGCGGCAGGGCCGCCAGGGGCTGATTACAGCATGGCAAGCGCGCTCGGGCCGGTCGGTGGCGCAAACAGTCGGTCCAGTTCCTGCAATTGTGCCGTGGTCAATCGATGCTCGAGCGCGGCGGCGTTTTCGCGCAGCCGGTCACGATGGCTGGTCTTGGGAATGGCGATCACGTCGTTGCGCGCCAGAAGCCAGGAAAGCGCCGCCTGCGTTGGTGTGAGCGCGCGTTCGCGCGCGAAGCCTTCCAGGCGCGGGTTGCGCAGGAGGCGCGCCTGTTCGATTGGTGAATAGGCCATCACGGGAATGCCGTGGCTGCGCATCCATGGCAAGAGATCCCACTCGACGCCGCGACGGCCCAGGTTGTAGAGCACCTGGTTGGTCGCCAGCGCATGGCCGGCTTCGATGGCCCACCAGTCGCGCATGTCGTCGCTGTCGAAATTGCTGACGCCGAAATGGCGGATCTTGCCAGCGCGCTTGAGCGCGGTGAACGCTTCGATGGTGTCTTCGAGCGCCACCTCGCCACGCCAGTGCAGCAGATAAAGATCGATGCGCTCGGTATTCAGGCGCTTCAGGCTGCGCTCGCAGGCGGTGATGGTGCCTTTCCGGGTGGCGTTGTGCGGATACACCTTGGAGACGATGAAGGCTTCATCGCGGCGCCCGGCGATGGCTTCGCCCACCAGCTGCTCGGCGCGGCCTTCGCCATACATTTCGGCGGTGTCTATCAGGGTCATGCCGAGGTCGAGGCCCAACCGCAGGGTGGCCAGTTCCTCGGCGCGATGGGTGCTGCTCTCGCCCATGTTCCAGGTGCCCTGGCCCAGCGCGGCAAGCGTTTCACCGGATGGAAGTTTGACGCGCTGCATCGGATTGCCTCCTGTTTCGCATGTCGGGATGCCGGCGTTCCGGGAACGCCAAGGCCGCGCGCGGCGACAAGGTTGGAATTTGAACGGCAACCAGCCGAATCGTCGGCCTCGCAAGTGGTGCAATGCCCGGTAGATGAACTGGATTCCCTGATGATACCGACTCTGGCTGACCAAGCAGTGCGCGCGGCCGGTCGGGAGCATGTTCTTACGGTCGTCATCGAAGATTATTTCCAGGTTGGCTCCTTTTAGTGACCTGATTCCCGGCGCGCACCGGGAGCGCTTCGAATCGCGCCTGCGCAAGGGCACCGGCGCAGTCCTGCAAATGCTCGCCGACACCGGCAATCGCGCCACGTTTTTCAGCTGCGGCTGGAATGTCGACCACCATCCGGAGGTTCTGCGCGAAGCGGCGGCGACGGGGCACGAAATCGCGGCACAAGGCTATTATCAACATTCGGTGCTCGACATCTCGCCGGCGGCATTTGGCGAGGATTTGCGGCGTTCGCGCGAAGCCATCGAGCAGGCCATCGGCTGCGCCGTGCACGGCCACAGGATTGGCCGGCGCTGGCTGCGTTCGCGTGACTTGCGGGTGACCGGCCGTGGCCGCAGGTGCGGCGCTGGTAGGGGCTGACCATGCAAGGATCGTCAGTGCTGCGAATTGCTTTCTCGATGCGCCGGCCCCGTGGGTGGCGCCAATCGGCGGGATTTATGGTGACGGCCGCAGCGCACAGGCGATTGTGCGTGTTCTGTACCGGTACTTGCATCGCTGCAAGCAAAGCTTAGTCGACTGAAAGCGTCGGGAATTTTTACACTTTCAATTTTCGGCACTACTGCGTTGGTACCTAGGTTGTTGAATGTAAAAGAAGTTTTCCGGCAGGCATTGAATTTGCGTGGAATTTGTCCGGATCGGTTTTGCAACAATCCAGCGATCTTATCGGCGAGGTCGGACTTGACGCAATGGCCTTTGAGCCCCTTGGAGAAGACATGAAACCGGCAAATCGTCAACGCAAACCCGTGCGCCTGGCCTTGATCGCAGCTGCGGTTGCCGCAGCTTGCAGTACAACGTCATTGCATGCTGCCGATGCCACCTGGCTCGGTGGCACGGGCAACTGGAATGTGGGCGGCAACTGGTCCCCGGCTGGGGTGCCCAACAGTGCGCTCACCAACGTGTTCATCGACGGCGGGAATGCGCTCAATTCGATTGTCACGCTCAATATCGGCGCCACCATCGGGAATCTTGCTATCGGTGCCGGCGACAGCCTTGGCATCGCCAACGGCCAGGGCTTGCGATTGGGCGGGCTGCTTTCCAGCGACGGCGGCCTGACGCTTGCGGGGAACAATTTTCTGACCGACCTGTCTTTCGGCTCCGATACCAGCCTTACCGGCAGCGGATCAATCAGCTTGTCCAACAGCAGCATCAATCGCATTTACGGTGCCACCGGCGCCGAGCGCCTGACAATCGGCGTCGGGCAGTCGATCGTGGGTTCCGGGCAGATCGGGGTTGGCCAGCTGAGGGTCACCAATCTGGGCACCATCGCCGCCTCCGGCAGCGCGGGGCTGAGTTTTTTGGTGAGTTCAACTGCCGGTACCTTCAACAATGCAGGTGGTGTGATCGAAGTACGCGATGGCTCGCTGGCGAATTTCGGGTCCGGCCAATTTGAAGGCGGCACCCTGCGCGGGCAAACCACCGGTGTGCTCACCGGGTCGGTTAACGCCACGCTTGGCGGTGTCAACATCGAAGGGGTGCTTGGCCTGCGCAACGGCGAAGGCCTCGGCATCGCCGGGGTGTCGGTCAATACCGGTACCTTGCGGCTCGACGGCAACAATTTCCACACCGACTTGCGGATCAACGGCGATGCCAGCGTCAACGGCGCCGGCACCATCCTGCTCTCGAACAGCGGCAATAACCGCATCTATGGCCAAGTGGGTTCAAACACGCTCACGCTGGGCGTCGGCCAGACTCTGCGCGGCGCCGGGCAGTTGGGGGTCAATCAACTCAACATCGTCAATCAGGGGGCGGTGGTGGCCGAAGGCTCGGCCGGCTTGAACCTGCACGTGGGCACATTCAACAATGCCGGCGGGGCGATCGAAGTGCGCGACGGTTCGTTCGCGCGGTTTACCGGGGGTACCTTCAGTGGCGGCGTGCTGCGCGGCGCCTTGACCGGCGAACTCGCCGGCTCGACCAATGCAACGCTCAACGGCGTGAATATCGAAGGCGTGCTTGGCCTGCGCAACGGCGAAGGCGTCGGCATCGCCGGCGTGTCGGTCAACAGCGGCACGCTCAAGCTCAACGGCAACAACTTCCTGACCGACTTGCGCATCAACGGTGATGCCACGCTCAACGGCGTCGGCACCATCCTGCTGTCGAACAGCGGAGTCAATCGTATCTTCAGCCAATCGGGTTCCGGCACGCTCACGCTTGGCGCCGGCCAGACCCTGCGCGGTGCCGGGCAACTCGGCGTTGGTCTTCTCAATGTTGCCAACCAGGGTACGGTGGTGGCCGAGGGCTCGGTTGGCCTTGATATTCGTGTCGGCACCTTCAACAACGCGGGCGGAGCGATCGAAGTGCGCGATGGTTCGTTCGCCCGGTTCGGCAGTGGGACTTTCAGTGGCGGCGTGCTGCGCGGCGCCTTGACCGGCGAAGTCGCCGGCTCGACCAATGCAACGCTCAACGGCGTGAATATCGAAGGCGTGCTTGGCCTGCGCAACGGCGAAGGCGTAGGCATCGCCGGCGTGTCGGTCAACAGCGGCATGCTCAAGCTCAACGGCAACAATTTCCTGACCGACTTGCGCATCAATGGTGATGCCACGGTCAACGGCGTCGGCACCATCCTGCTGTCGAACAGCGGAGTCAATCGTATCTTCAGCCAATCGGGTTCCGGCACGCTCACGCTTGGCGCCGGCCAGACCCTGCGCGGTGCCGGGCAACTCGGCGTTGGTCTTCTCAATATCGCCAACCAGGGTACGGTGGTAGCCGAGGGCTCGGTCGGCCTTGATATTCGTGTCGGCACCTTCAACAACGCGGGCGGAGCGATCGAAGTGCGCGACGGTTCGTTCGCGCGGTTTACCGGCGGTACCTTCAGTGGCGGCGTGCTGCGCGGCGCCTTGACCGGCGAACTCGCCGGCTCGACCAATGCAACGCTCGACGGCGTGAATATCGAAGGCGTGCTCGGCCTGCGCAACGGCGAAGGCGTAGGCATCGCCGGCGTGTCGGTCAACAGTGGCACGCTCAAGCTCAACGGCAACAATTTCCTGACCGACCTGCGCTTGAACGGCGACGCCACCATCAACGGTAGCGGCACCATCCTGCTGTCGAATAGCGGAGTCAATCGCATCTATGGCGATTCCAACGCGTATCGCCTAACCATCGGCGCGGGTCAAACCCTGCGCGGTGCCGGGCAACTCGGGGTAAACCAACTGCAGATCACCAACAATGGATCGATCGTCGCCGATCAAGCGGTCGCACTGACTGTGAATCCGACTGCTGCCGACCCATTGACCAACCGTGGCACCGTCGAGGTTGCGTCAGGCAGTCAAATGACGCTCTCCGGCTCCAACCTGCTGCAGGACGGGGCGGCTGCGCGCACGGTGGTCAACGGCACGTTAACCACAGCGCTGGTCGAACTCGACGCGGGATCCTTGTCGGGCACCGGTACCGTCATCGGCGCGGTATCGAACAGCGGTGGTTCGGTGGCGCCGGGCGCAAGCCCCGGCAAGCTTACGATCCAGGGCAACTACACCCAGGGTGGGGCCGGCAGTTTCGATGTCGAGATCAGTGGCCTGCAACAGGGCGTCGAGCATGATTGGCTGGCGATTACCGGTATTGCGTCGCTGGCCGGCAGCTTGCGCCTCAACTTCGGCTATACACCAACCTTGGGATCGACCTTTGTCATCCTTACCAGCGGTGGCTTGCGCACCGGCACCTTTTCAACCCTGATCCAGCCTTCCGGCTGGGATGTGGTCGCCACCTACAACCCGCATGACGTCACGCTGACGGTCGCTGCAGTGCCCGAGCCAGAAACTTATGCGCTGATGTTTGCCGGTTTGGCGCTGGTGGGGTTTGCCGCGCGGCGCCGGAGGCTTGAGCAAACGCTGAACAAGTCCCTGGATTTCAGGCTATCGAACAGAAGCTCTTTTCAATTCAACCGGTTGCAAGAGCGGTTTTCGCAACCTACGGACTTATTCAGTGTTTCCCTGAACTCCGCCCCTCAGATCGGGTAGATCATCGAGTTCGGAATCAGCTCGCTGTCGAACACGCACACCTTCTCGCGAAACTTGAGCCGGCCGCCGTCTTCGACCACGATGTCGAGTGTGCGGCCGACGTTGAACACTTCCGTTATTTCGTTCTGTTTGGTGCGAAACACCGCGTAGTTGGCCTGGGTGTGAATGCCTTCGCCCGTGACCTCGCGCACGAACAGGCCGCTGACGATATGGCGCTGGTAGTAGGGCTGGTGGTAGAGCGTGTTTTGAATGCTGTACACACGGTCTTTCAGCATGCCGCGGCTTTCGGCGGCCATGGTCGAAAGCGGCAAGCCGCGGTCGAAATTCTCGCGCGGCACCACGCGGTACCAGCACTTTTCGGTGAAAAAATCCGGCCACTCGTCGAAGCGCGCCTGATCCAGGCAGGCGCTGTAGCGCGCATACAAATCGTCGAGAGCTGCGCGCTGTTCGAGGCTGATCATAGGCCCATCACCTTGCGGTAATAGGCGTACATGCCGCGGATCAGGGTTTCGGTGACCATGTGGTCGGTGTTGCCGGTCCCGGTGCCGCCCAGTTCGGTGATGGTCTGATAGTCAGGATGCTGTTTGAAGCCCACCTGCGAGAGTTCGACCACCTCGCCATCGTCGGCCGACACCAGCCCGGCGGGCCCGAACAGGTTGGCCTGGCGCAGGCGCCGCCGCGTCATCTCGGGCGTGTCGTCGGCGAAGCCGAAATGGGTCCAGACGAAATCGAAAGCGCCCACGCCGTGCGGCACGATCTGGCGGGTCGAAATCGAATTGACGTTGTGCTGGATGATAAGTGAGGGAAAGATGGTCTGCATGCACGCGGTGGGCACCGCCTCGATGTCGAGATTTCCGCCTTTCCACCAGGCCTCCGGCACGACGTCGAGAATGCGCTCGTCTTCGAGCTTCATGTTCTCCTTGAAGCTGGCCACACCCTGGGTCACCGTGCTCTTGCCGCCATCGTTCTTGAAGCCGATCATCGCCGCATGGCGGCCGTGGCTGTCGGTGCGCATATACGATTGCTGGTCGGCGCGCCACAACCCGAAGGTGACAAACCAGGTGTGCAACAGGCCCGGGTGATAGGGGTCCTTGATGTTCTCCTGCATCAGCTTCCAGTTGCCTGGCACGCGCTGCCGTGAATAGCCCAGGATGGTGAGTTCGCGGCCGTCGAAGGCGCGCTCGAACCAGGGTTTGATTGCGCCGAGATAACTGTCGAAATCCTCGACTGAATGGTCGAAAGAGGCGAACACCACGCCGTTTTTCTCCGCCACCTTGAGTTTGGTCAGGCCATGGTCTTCGAGCTTGAAATCGGCCGGCATGCCGCCGTTGACACGGCCATCCTGGCGCACGCCGCGGCGAAACGGCAGGCCGATCAGGTTGCCCTTCAGGTCGTAGTTCCACTGGTGGTAGGGGCAGATGAAGTCGCGGCGGTTGCCGAAGTTCTGCTCGCAAAAGGCCACGCCGCGGTGCGCGCAGTGGTTCTCGATCACGTTGATGGCGCCATCGGCATCGCGCACCATGATCACCTGGCGTTCACCGATGAAGGTGCGCTTGAAATCGCCGTGCCTGGGGATCTCGGCGGCCAGGCCCACATAGCACCAGTGGCCCTTGTAGAACAGGCGTTCCAGCTCTTCGCGGTAGAGCGCCTCATCGGTGTAGATGCGATAGGGCACGCGTGAATCGCGCGCGGTGTGCCAGGTGACCGGGAGGTTGCCGTTGAAGGCGGAATCGGGGGCGTTCATCGCTTGTCTCCTGCGCTTGGTCGCGTCGATCAATCTGCAAATCGCGCGCCCATGCGCGGCGTTCCAGGCCCGCAGGGTAACGCCTGCGAGCCTGTTGCTGCAATCACTCGGGTGAATATCAGGTATTTTCCGCATGTTCCCAACCTCAAGTCGCTGCCATGGACTTAGCCCGCTTCGACCTCAACCTGCTGCGCGTGTTCGAGGCCCTGCATGTGCACCGCAACGCCTCGCTGGCGGCTGAAGCCCTCGGGGTGACGCAGCCGGCGGTCTCCAACGCCCTGCGTCGCCTGCGCCAGGAAACAGGCGACGAGCTTTTCACCCGCACGCCGCAGGGCATGGCACCCACGCCGCGCGCGGAGCGCCTCGCCGGCAGCATCACGCAGGCGCTGGCCACGCTGCGCGAGGGCCTGGCACCGCAGGCGGGCTTTGACGCGCTGCAGGCCAGGCGCAAATTCACGCTGCTGATGTCCGACATCGGCGAGATCGTGTTCCTGCCCGGACTGCTGCGCTTTCTTGAGCAAGCCGCGCCCGGCGTCACGCTTCAGACCGTGGCCCTGCCGGCACGCGAGGCGCGCCTGGCCATGGAGTCCGGCGCGGTGGACCTGGCGGTGGGTTTCCTGCCTGATCTGAAGACCGGCTTCTACCAGCAACGCATGTTTTCGCAAACCTACCTGTGCATGGTGCGCAACGACCATCCGCAGATCGGCACCAGCATCAGCTTGAAGGCCTTTCGCGAGGCCCGCCATGCGGTGGTGGCCGCGCAAGGCACCGGCCACGGCATCGTCGAGGCGATCTTCGAGCGCGCCGGCATCGAACCCGACGTGCGGGTACGCCTGCCGCACTTCCTGTCGGTGCCGATGGTGATCGCCCAGACCGACCTGGTGGTCACCGTGCCGCAGCGCCTGGGCGAGGCATTCGCGAAGATCCTGCCGCTGCGCCTCATGCCGCACCCGCTGAAGATCCCGCCCTTCCAGGTGAACCAGTACTGGCACCGGCGCTTTCACCAGGACCCGGCGAATCAGTGGTTGCGCGGCAACTTTGCGCGCTTGTTCAAGCAGTAGCCTGGCGGACAGCGGACCCCTCGCCGCCCTTGGCAACCGACGCGAAAAGCACCATCTGTCGGCAGTCGGGAAGTGCAATCCTGCGAAGGCTTCCAGCATGACGACCGGTTCGACTTCGGCGATCGATTTTCAATGGACGAAGGCACCGCCAGCGCCGAGGTATCGGGTATCAAGTCGAGCGAGGAAAACTGAGCGCTCACGCGCTGCGTTCACCCGCCGGGCGGGCGCCGCTGCGCGTGGCGGCGGCAATCGGTATGCTGTGGTCTCCTGCCGCATGCAATGGATACCAGACGATGTCGACCGCCAGCCCAACTCCTGATTCTTCCGCGCCTCTTCGCGGCATCGAAGCGCCGCTCAAGACGCTTGCCAATTGCCACGAGCGCGGTGCGCGCCAGTGCACGGCCCTGCGCGGCCTGGTGCCGCATCTTGCCACCAGGGGTGCGGATGAGGATGCGCGTGAAACCGCCGCCGGCGTGCTGCGGTATTTCGACAAGGCCGCCCAGGACCACTATGCCGATGAGGAGGTCGACCTGTTTCCGGCCCTGCTGGAGGCCACGGCAGCAGCGGATGCGCAGTGCCTGCGTGCCACGATCGAAGGGCTGATCGCCGAGCATCGCAGCCTGGAGGGCGCCTGGGCGCGTGTGCGCGATGAACTGGCCGGTGTTGCCGCCGGCGCTTCGGCGCAGCTTTCGGCGGCAGGGGTCGAGGTGCTGGCCAGCCACTACGAAGAGCACATGACGCGCGAGGATGAGGAACTCATGCCGCTGGCGGCGCGCCTGTTGGGTGAGCCGGAACTGGCGCGCATCGGCCTTGCCATGGGTGCGCGGCGCGGCGTCGATGGACCCAGGCGCCCGCGCGCTTGAACGCAGTCGAGCGCGGCGCTTGCGCCCGCCTGCGCGGATGGCAATTTTTCAGATCAAGGTCAAACCCAATGCGCGGGAGTCAACGCTTGCGCGGCTGCCGGATGGCACCTGGCAGGCCGGAATCAGGTCAGCGCCGATCGCAGGCCGCGCCAATGAGGAGCTGGTCGCGCTGGTGGCGCGGCATTTTGCGCAGCCCAAGTCCCGGGTGACAATCAAGAGCGGTGCCACCGGGCGCATCAAACTGGTTCATATCGACGACACCTGATCACGCTGCCGTAGCCCGGCAGGCGCGTGGGTCCGTGTTCCTGGGGGCGAACCGGGCTGGAGCCGGTTGCGCGCGGCAGCGTCAGCGAAACACTGAAGAAAACGCTGCATAAGCCCCTGGAATGCAGGCTATCGAACGGAAGTTCCGTTCGTTTCAAAGGATTGCAAAAGCGGCTCTCTCAACCTGCGGGCGTAGCTACATCGACCATACGCCCGGTGAAGCGGTGAAGCTGCCCGCGACCGCAAGTTTCCCCAGTCCGAGAGGCCGCTTGGGCGCTTGGGCGCTTGATCAGGCGGTGCGCGCGGGCGCGGCACCGGGGCGCACCCGATGCGTGACCATCTTCGAATGCAGTGATGTGATCATGCTGCTGGCTGTCTTGACGCACAGGCAGGGCAACACCGCATGCACCAGTGCGGCGAGCGCCGCGACTTGCAGGCGCCAGGCGAAGCCCCATGCGCTCAGGGCATGCTCGCCCCAGGTCTCGCCGACCGTGGCGGGGTGTTCGGTGAATACGCGGGAGAATGATTTCATGGCTCCAATGTAGCGCATGAAGCGCGCAAGTGGTTTGCGTTTTGAAGGTGCATAATTGCCGTTGGCGCAATGAAATTCCAATATTTAATGAAAATCGACAAGATTGACCGAAAAATACTCATGATCCTGCAAGCAGATGCTGCAACGC
>Ga0209591_10001568_pt1 | contig 28026 bp, 28 predicted proteins | sample MAT01_FD_187207 | JGI IMG/M metagenome (GOLD analysis project Ga0209591, IMG submission 187207) | Freshwater microbial communities from Lake Fryxell liftoff mats and glacier meltwater in Antarctica - MAT-01 (SPAdes) (version 2) | ecosystem: Environmental > Aquatic > Freshwater > Ice > Liftoff... | reverse complement strand
CTCGCGCCGACGCCGACGCCGACGCCGACGCCGACGCCGACGCCGACGCCGACGCCGACGCCGACGCCGACTCCGACTCCGACTCCGACGCCGACTCCGACGCCGACGCCGACGCCGACGCCGACGCCGACGCCGACGCCTGGCGGTCGCAGGCGCCTGGCTGATCCGATCCCCTACCCCGCCAGACCTGAGCCGGAACACTCCTGGCGGCTCAGCCCGACGTCGACAGTCGGGCGTCTGCGTGCCCTCGGTGCCGGCGCGCCCACCGAGGTCCTCCCGACGTACGGCGGCCCACTGCCGGTGCCGGACACGGAGCCGACCGACGGCACCACCGGCCCGCCGGCCGGCCCCGACCTCCGGCCCGAAGCCCCCCGCGTCGTCCCGCCCGCTGGAGGGCGGCGTCGCCGTGCCGACGGGCCGGGGACGGGCGCCGAGGCCGCGAACGGTCCGGCCCGCCCGACCCCGGGGCTCGACGAGCGGGTTCGACCGGAGCCCGGGCGTCGGCGGCTGCGCGATCCCGCTGGAGAGTCCACCGTCCCGGTCACACCGCGCCGGGGACGGCGGCGGGCCCCGGAACATCTCGCGCCCGGACCGTTCGATGCCCCGACGGCGCTGATGCCGGCCGTCGGTCCACCCACGTCCTCGTCGGCGCCCGCCGGCCGGAGCCGCGGCCGCCACGCCACGGGCGATCCCCGCGACGTGGCCGGGCACCCCGTCGTGATCGGCGCTCCGTCGGCCCGCATGGACCACGACGAGATGCCCGTCACCGAGCCGCTCCGGTTGTCCGCAGCGGCCGAGCCGCTCGGGTCGTACGGAACGGCCGAGCCGCAGCGCCCGACCGGCCGTCACCGCCTGCCGGACTGACCGTCCGCGGTGCCACTCGCGCGCACCCATCCGCGCACGGCGGCCCGCCCGACGACCTCGGGGTCGGCGCCGAACGCGGCCAGCGTCGTGGTGGACAGCACTGCGTGGGACAGTTGCCGCTGCCAGTTCCGCGCCTCGGCGGGGGGGTGCACGGGATCGTCGACGAGCGCGGCGATGCCGGCGGGCACGGTCAGTGCCCGAAGTGCCGAGACGTCCGGGGCGGGTTCGGCGGCGGCGGCCTCCAACGCTGCGGCCAGGCCGTCGCCGTATCCCTGCCATGACCGTGCGAGCTCCGCGGCCAGCCAGGGCGGCGCACCGGTACGGGCCGCGTCGACCGCCGCGTCCACACCCCCGGCGCGCACCAGGCGTGCCGTGGCGCGGGCGGTCAGCGCCGCGGGGGCGTCTCCCGGCGGCCCGGTCCAGGCCGGGAGGGCCAGTAGCAGCCCGCGCAACCGGTCCCCCGCCGCCCGGTGTTGCGCCGCCCACGCCGCGGCGACGTGCGCGCCGAGCGAGATGCCGCCCACCAACAGCAGGCCGGGGGCCCTCCGGAGGGCGCTGTCGAGAGCGGACCGGTAGCCGGCCACGACGTCACCGCCGCGTCGCGGGGCCGGGGCGTCCAACTCGATGCCGAGATCCCGCAGCGGACCCGCGAACGCCCGCCGGACGAACACCTCGTCCGATCCGGATCCGGGCAGCAGGACCGCCCGCATCCGAAGGCAGGCGGATCCGGCTTCCCGGTCCCGGACCGTGAGACCGGCCGGCCGGTCGTCGATGCCGACGGGTCGCTCACCGCCCCGGTCGCCGGCGCCTACGACCGTTCGGCGCTCGGTCCGGCGTGCACGGCCCGACGCACCACACGGCTCCTGATCAGGTGGGTGGAGGTGTTTCCGGCGGGTTACGCTGAAGAGGTTAGCGGCCCCCAGGGTGGGCGCCGCCCAACCTGGGGGAAGAGATGGGCGTCACCGATGGTGGCACGTTCCGTCGCATGCTGCGCAGGCTGACCAGCGACGTCGAGGCCCTCGACGCCGCCGACCTGTCCCAGGACGCGGCGCGGTCCGGTGCGCAACGTGCGTCGGAGTGCGCCTGCGGCCAGGAGGTCACCGTCTTCGGTAGATTGCGCAGTGTCGAATTCTGCCCGCAGGACGCCGACGCGATGCTCGAGGCCGAACTGTTCGACGGCAGCGAGGGCGTCACCTTGATCTGGCTCGGCCGCCGGCGGATTCCCGGCATCGAGCCGGGTCGCACCATGCGGGTGCGCGGGCGGCTGGCCGACCGCGACGGCCGCAAGGTGTTGTACAACCCGTACTACGAGATCTGCCAAGCCCCGACATCGTAGGAGCGCCGTGACGGCCGTCCCACCGCAGCCGGAGTCCGAGCAGGCCCCCGGCCTCGTCGCCGAGCCGGTCGAGCGTGAGTCCCCGACGCTGCTGGACCAGATGGGCGGCGTGTGGGGGATCGTCGCGTCCTCGATCCCGGTGGCTGTGTTCGTCGTGGTCAATCTGCTGTTCGAACTACAGCCCGCGCTGATCGCCGCACTCGCGTCCGGCGTGGCCGTCGCCGCGTGGCGCATCGCCCGCAAGCAGGCGCTGCAGCCGGCGGTGTCGGGACTGTTGGGTGTCGGGATCGCGGCGTTCATCGCCTACCGCACCGGGGAGGCCCGAGGCTTCTACCTGCCCGGCCTGATCTACAGCGCCGCGTTCGGCCTGGCGTTCCTCGTGTCGGTGCTGGTGCGGTGGCCGCTGGCCGGCGTGATCTGGCACGGCATCAACGGGGACGGCCAGTCGTGGCGCAGCGACCCCCGACTGCTGCGCGCCTACACCTGGGCCACCCTGCTGTGGACGTTGGTGTTCGCCGCCCGGCTCGTGGTCCAGGGTCTGCTCTACAACGCCGAGCAGGAGTTCTGGCTGGGCATCGCACGACTCGCCATGGGCTATCCGCTGGTCGGGGTCGCTATCCTCGGCACGATCCTGGCGGTCCGTCGCGCACGCAGGCCCCCCCTGCACGCCTGAGCCGGGGTTCCTCGCCCGCCGCATTCGCGGCCGTTCAGGTGATGGCGAGCCCGATCGTGACCCACCGCTGCCTGATCGTGATGGGGTGGACGTCATGGATCGAGTGGATCGCCGTAGGTTCCTGTCCGCGACGTTGGCCGGAATGGCCGTGGTGGCGTTCAACCCGTTCGGCGGCACGTGGGTGACCGCTGCCGAAGCGGCCGAGGGCGGCCCGCCCGGTGCCGTCGCGGTGCCCGACCTGGACGGCGAGCTCGTCGTCGACCCGGCCGCCCTCGCCGCGGCGGCCGACGACTACGGGCACCTGGTGAGCCGGACGCCGGTCGCGGTGCTGCGGCCCGGCTCGGTGCAGGACGTCGTGCGGCTGGTGCGCTACGCCAACCGGCACCGGATCGCGGTCGCGATGCGTGGTCAGGGCCACAGCACGTACGGCCAGGCGCAGGTCACGGCCGGGGTAGTGATCGATTCGACCACACTGGACCAGGTGCGGGAGATCCACTCCGACCGTGTGGTGGTCGGCGCCGGCGTGACCTGGTTCGACCTGGCGACGCAGACGCTGGCCCGCGGGTTCATCCCGCCGGTCCTCACCGACTACCTCGACCTGTCGATCGGCGGCACGCTCGCCGTGGGCGGGATCGGCGGCACCAGCGGGCTCTACGGCCTGCAGGTCGACAACGTGCTGGAGCTGGAGGTGGTGACGGGGGAGGGCCGCCTCGTACGCTGCTCGCCCACCCGCAGCCGCACTCTGTTCGAGTCGGCGCTGGGCGGTCTCGGGCAGTCCGCCGTCATCGTCTCGGCGACGCTGACCCTGCTCCCGGCACCCGAGCGTGCCCGCGGCTACCAGCTGTTCTACCCCGACCTGGACACCTACCTCGACGACCAGCGCAGAGCGCTGGCGGCGGGGCAGTTCAGCTCCCTGGAGGGTCAGGCGCAGCCGTTGGCGGCGGGGGGCTGGGAGTACTTCGTCGACGCGGCGGTCTACTACTCCGGCCCGGGGCCCGACGACGCGGCGGTCACCAGCGGCCTGAACTTCGACGCGGCCCGCACGGTCGTCACCGACTACTCCTTCGCCGACTGGATCGACAGGCTGCGACCGACGGTGGAGTTCCTCACGGGGATCGGGGTCTGGTTCCTGCCCCACCCCTGGGCCAACGTCTTCCTGCCGGCGAGCCGGACCGCCGAGGTCGTCTCGGCTACCCTCGCCGACCTCACCGTCGCCGACACCGGGCAGGGACCGGTGCTGCTCTACCCGTTCCGCACCGGCCTGGTGCGTCACCCGTTCGTGCAGGTCCCGGCCGAGCCCGAGGCGTTCCTCTTCGCGCTGCTGCGCACCACCGTCGGGCCGACCACCGCGGAGTCGCAGCTCGCCGGCAACCGGGAGCTCTACGAACGCACCCGCGACGCCGGCGGCAAGCACTACCCGGCCGGCTCGATCCCCTTCACCCCTCGCGACTGGGTGGACCACTTCGGCCGTGACTACCCGGCGCTGCGTGCGGCCAAGGTCAGATGGGACCCGAAGCGGGTGCTCACCCCCGGGCAGGGGATCTTCGGACGGCCACGCTGACCGGCCGAATGCGGCTCCGCGGCGCCCCGCTATGGTGGGCGATGTCCTGATCCGTCCGATGTGGGCGTCGTCGCGAGGAGTACTCCATGGCCGATCCTGGATCACCGCACATCGACGTCAGCGTCGCCCACGAGGCGCGGGTGTACGACTACTGGCTGGGCGGGAAGGACAACTACCCGCCCGACCGCGAGCTCGGCGACCTGATCCGCCAGCACGTGCCGACGATCAGCGCGATGGCGCGGGCGAACCGCGCCGTGATGCGACGGTTCGTGCGCCACCTCGTCGAGGACGCGGGCATCCGCGATTTCCTCGACATCGGCACCGGCATCCCGACGTCGCCGAACCTCCACCAGGTCGCGCAGGCCATCCGTGCGGACGCACGGGTGATGTACGTGGACAAGGACCCGTTGGTCCTCGCGCACGCCAGGGCGCTGATGGCGGGCAACAACGAGGGGCGCACGGCGTTCCTGATGGCCGACTTCATGGACCCGGAGGCGATCCTGTCCAGCCCGGAGTTCCGGGAAACACTCGACATCGGCGAGCCGGTCGCGCTCATGCTGGTCGCGATCCTCATGTACTTCGACGCCGACGAGGGCAACGACCCGTACCCGGTCGTCTCCCGGTTGCTCGACGCTCTCCCGTCCGGCAGCTACCTGGCGCTCACCCACCCGACCGGCGACTTCGATCCGGAGGCGGCCGCGGGGGCCCGGGCGGTGGCCAAGCAGTCCGGCATGACGATCCTCCCGCGCGCCGAGGCCGACGTCGCGCGGTTCTTCGACGGTCTCGAACTCGTCGAACCCGGGCTGGTGCCCGTTCCGGAGTGGCGCCCCGACCCGCAGGAGACGCCCGTCGCCGACCCGCGCAGCGTCTACTACTGGGCCGGGGTCGGCCGCAAGCCCTGAGGCCCGCCCGGTCAGTAGCCCAGGGCCGCGCGGATGTCCTCCTCGACCGCGGAGGTGGCCACGAACATCAGCTCGTCGCCGGGCTCCAGTGCGTCGTCGGCCTGCGGGACGATCACGCGGCCGCCCCGCAGGATCACCACCAGCGCGGAGTCGGTCGGCAGCTGCAGCTCCTTGACCGGGTGCCCGGCGAGCGGGGTGTCGGCGGTGAGGGTCACCTCGACGAGGTTGGCCTGGCCCTGACGAAACGTCAGCAGCCGGACGAGGTCGCCGACGGCCACCGCCTCCTCCACCAGGGCTGCGAGCAGCCGCGGGGTGGACACCGCGACGTCGACCCCCCAGTTCTCACCGAAGAGCCACTCGTTGCGCGGATCGTTGACCCTCGCGACGACGCGACGCACGGCGAACTCCGTCTTGGCCAGCAGCGAGACCACCAGGTTGACCTTGTCGTCCCCGGTGGCGGCGATGACCACGTCGCAGCCCTCCAGCCCGGCCTCCTCCAGCGAGGCCAGCTCGCAGGCGTCGGCGTGCACCCACTCGGCCTGCTCGACGGACTCCGGCTCGATCTGGCTGAGCTCGCGCTCGATGAGCATGACCTGGTGGGAGTTCTCAAGCAGCTCCAGTGCGATCGAACGCCCGACGGCGCCGGCTCCGGCGATCACGACACGCATGGCGATCACCCCTCCTGCGGCGAGGCTGCGGCCGCGGTCGTGACGTCACTGACGGTGCCGGAGACGGCGGCGACGTAGACGATGTCCTCGGCCTGCACGGCGGTGTCCGAACGCGGCAGGACCCCCGTCCCGAAGCGGACGATGAAGGCCACCCGGCTGCCCGTGGCGACCTCCAGCTCCCGCACCGGCCGCCCGACCCAGTCCTCGTGCACGGGCAGCGCCAGTATCGCGATGGTGCCGGTGGGCTCGCGCCACGCCGACGTCACGCCGTCGGGGAGCAGCATCCGCAGGAGCCGGTCGGTGCTCCAGGGCACCGTGGCTACGGTCGGGATGCCGAGGCGTTCGTAGACCGCGGCGCGCTTGGCGTCGTAGATGCGGGCGACGACCAGCTCGATGCCGAAGGACTCCCGCGCCACCCGCGCGGCGATGATGTTGGAGTTGTCGCCGCTGGACACCGCGGCGAAGGCCTGCGCCCGATCTATCCCGGCGTCGACCAGGACGTCGCGGTGGAAGCCCTGGCCGACCACCTGCCTGCCGCGGAAGTCCGGGCCCAGGCGGCGGAAGGCCTGCGGATCCTTGTCGATCACGGCCACGTCGTGCCCGAGGCGTTCCAGCCCGGCACACAGCGACGCGCCGACGCGCCCGCACCCCATGATCACGACGTACACCGCGCCCTCCCGGGATCAGCCGGAACGCTATCGCGTCGTCGTCGATGGCACCGCATAGGCTTCCGCCGTGTCCAAGCTCGGCATCGCCGCAAAGCGAATCCTCGTCGGGCGGCCGCGGCGCAGCGACCGCCTCTCCCGCACCCTGCTGCCCAAGAGGATCGCGCTGCCCGTGTTCGCCTCCGACGCGATGTCGTCGGTGGCCTACGCGCCCGAGGAGATCTTCCTGACGTTGTCGGCGGCCGGGCTCGCGGCCTACACGTTCTCGCCGTGGGTCGGCCTGGCGGTGGTGGTCGTGCTGCTCACCGTGGTCACGAGCTACCGGCAGAACGTGCAGGCCTACCCGTCGGGCGGTGGCGACTACGAGGTGGCGACGGTCAACCTCGGCCGGCGGGCGGGTCTGACGGTGGCGAGCGCGCTGCTCGTCGACTACACGCTCACCGTCGCGGTGTCCATCTCCGCGGCGGCCGCGAACGTCGGCGCGCTCATCCCATTCGTCGCCGAGAACAAGGTGCCGTTCGCCGTCCTGGCGATCCTGCTGCTCACCGCCGTCAACCTGCGGGGGGTGAAGGAGTCCGGCATCGCGTTCGCGATCCCGAGCTACGCGTTCATCGCCGGTGTCGCCACGATGATCATCTGGGGTTTCACGCGGGTGTTCGTGTTCGGTGACGAGGTGCGTGCCGCCAGCGCCGATCTGGAACTCCTCGCCGAGGGCGACTCGTTCACCGGGCTGGCGCTCGCGTTGCTGGTGCTCAGGTCGTTCACGCAGGGCTGTGCGGCGCTGACCGGGGTGGAGGCCATCAGCAACGGGGTGCCCGCGTTCGAGAAGCCGAAGTCGCGCAACGCCGCCACCACGCTGTTGCTGCTCGGGAGCATCTCCGTGGTGATGTTCTCCGGGCTGATCGCCCTGGCGCTGGTCACCGAGGCCAAGATCGCCGAGTTCCCCGACACCCAGATCGTGGGGGCACCCGAGGGCTACGTGCAGCAGACGCTGGTGGCCCAGCTCGCCGACGCGGTGTTCGACACCTTCCGGCCGGGTTTCTTCTTCGTCGTCGTGGTCACCGCACTGATCCTCGTTCTCGCCGCCAACACCGCCTACAACGGCTTCCCGGTGCTCGGCTCGATCCTGGCCCAGGACCGCTACCTGCCGCGCCAGCTGCACACCCGGGGCGACCGGCTGGCGTTCTCCAACGGCATCATGGTGCTCGCCGGGATCGCGATCGTGCTGGTCATCGGCTTCCAGGCGGAGGTCACGCGGCTGATCGCGCTCTACACCGTCGGCGTGTTCACCTCGTTCACGCTCAGCCAGTCCGGGATGCTGCGGCACTGGAACCGGCTGCTCGCCACCGAGACCGACCCCGGGGCGCGGTCGCGGATGCGCCGCGCGCAGGCCATCAACGGTTTCGGTGCGGTGATGACCGGGGTCGTGCTGGTGATCGTGCTCATCACCAAGTTCACCCGCGGCGCGTGGATCGCGATCGCGGCGATGGCGGTGTTCTACATGCTCATGAAGGCGATCCAGAGGCACTACGACCGTGTCGCCCAGGAGCTCGTCGCCGGGGACGTCGACGGGGTGCTGCCGTCGCGCAACCACGCCATCGTGCTGGTCTCCACCCTGCACAAGCCGGCACTCCGCGCGCTGGCCTACGCCCGCGCGACCCGGCCCGACGTCCTGGAGGCAGTCACGGTCAACGTCGACGACGCCGACACGAAGCGGCTGATGCGGGACTGGTCGACGCGCAAGCTGCCGGTCCCCCTCAAGGTGGTGGAGTCGCCCTACCGCGAGATCACGAAGCCGGTCCTGGACTACGTGCGGCGGATCCGCTCCGACAACCCGCGCGACGTCGTCACCGTGTTCATCCCCGAGTACGTCGTCGGGCGTTGGTGGGAGCACATCCTGCACAACCAGAGCGCTCTGCGGCTCAAGGGTCGCCTGCTGTTCCAGCCCGGAGTGATGGTCACGAGCGTGCCGTGGCAGCTCGCGTCGTCCGAGCGGTTGGTGGCGCGTCGCCCGGAGACGCCACCGGGATCCTCGCGCAGGGGGTACGACGTCCTGCTCCCGGAGGACGACGCGCACCCGTGACGCCGTCACCGTCCACACCCGCCACCCCCGGACCGAGGCGATCATGACAGTGCGCGAATCCGCATCCGACTGGACCGACCGCATCCTGGATCTCGACGTCGGGCGGGTGGCGCACGGCGGGCACTGCGTCGCGCGCTCGGAGGGCCGTGTCGTGTTCGTCCGCCACGCGCTGCCGGGGGAGCGGGTGCGGGCCGTGGTCAGCGAGGACGGCGGCGGCTCGTTCTGCCGGGCCGACACCGTCGCGGTGCTCGAGCCGTCCGCGCAGCGGGTGCCGGCGCCGTGCAGTTGGGCGCGGGCGGGCGGCTGCGGGGGCTGCGACCTGCAGCACGCCGACCCCGCCGCGCAGCGCGAACTGAAGGCCGTCGTACTGGCCGAGCAGATGCAACGCCTCGCGGGTGTCGAGCTCTCCGTGCCGGTCGAGGAGCTGCCCGGTGGCGCGCTCGGCTGGCGGCACCGGGTGCGGCTCGCCGTCGACGGCGGTGGTCGCGCCGGCCTGCGCGCACACCGCAGCCATGACGTGCTGCCCATCGCCGACTGCCCGCTCGCCCCGGCCGGCACGTTGCCGCCGGTCCTGTCCCACCATTTCGACCCGGAGGAGGACGTCGAGGTGGTCGCCGACGCCGACGGTGTCGTCCACGTCGGGAACGACGGCCCGGTCGTGCAACGGGCCGCCGGCCGCGAGTGGCGCCTCTCGCCCGGCGTGTTCTGGCAGGTGCATCCGGCCCTGCCGGACGCACTGGCCTCGGTGGTGGAGCAGTGGGCCGACGCCCCACGCGGAGGCACCGCCTGGGACCTCTACGGCGGCGTCGGCGTATTCGCCTCGGTACTCGCCGGGCAGGTCGGTGCGGACGGCGCCGTCACGGTCGTCGAGTCCTCGTCGCGGGCGGTGGCCGACGGGCGGGTCGCACTGGCCGACCTGCCGCAGGTGGGCTGGCGGGTCGGCCGCGTGGAGAAGGTGCTGGGTGGTCTCGGCGGCCCTCCCGACGTGGTCGTGGCCGATCCGCCGCGCCGCGGCCTGGGCCGGGAGCTCGTGGAAGCCCTCTGCGCCCGCTCGCCCGGGCGGATCGTGCACGTGGCGTGCGATCCGGCCGCGCTGGCCCGCGACGTCGCGCTGTTCGCAGGCCGGGGATACCGGTTGGAGAAGCTGCGGGCTTTCGACGCCTTCCCCATGACGCACCACTTCGAGTGCGTGGCGCTGCTCGTCCGGTGAGGGGCGGCTCGGTGCCGGTCGCGGTGTCCGGGCCGCCCCTCGCGGGTCGGTCATGATGTCCGGGGAGGACGGTGACCTCGCCCGTCATCTCGAGGGATGGGACCCCGGGCCGGTGGAGTCCACCGGCCGGATCGACCGCTGGCCGGTGGAGGCGTTCGCGGCCCTGCTCGACCGGCCCCCGCCCGACGTCGTGCTGCCGCCGCTGTGGCACTGGTTCCACCTGCTCGACCATCCGGCGCAGGCCGCGCTCGGCGGCGACGGGCACCCCGCGCGCGGCCGGTTCCTCCCCCCGCTGCCCGAGCGCCGCAGGATGTTCGCGGGCGGGCGGCTGGAGATGCGGGGGTCGCTGCGGATGGGGGACCAGGTGACGCGCCGGTCGTCGTTGGTCGCCGCCACGGCGAAGACCGGGCGCAGCGGGGCGATGGTGTTCGTGACCGTGCGTCACGAGTTCCGCCGTGACGGCGGGCTGGTGGTCGTGGAGGAGCAGGATCACGCCTACCGCAGCCAGCCCGCCGGGGCAGCGCGCGCCCTCCCTCCCGGGCGGTCGGCCCCCGCATCCGCCCCGCTCACCGGGCCCGTCCCCGTCCGGGTGCGCACGGGCCCGGCGAGCCCGCGGGCGCCGGCCCCGTGGCGGCTGGGGCTGAACCCCGACGAGGCGATGCTGTTCCGGTTCAGCGCGCTCACCTACAACACCCACCGGATCCACTACGACCACCCGTACGCCACGGGCGTCGAGGGGTATCCGGGGGTGGTCGTGCATGGCCCGCTGCTGGCATTGCTGCTGCTGGAGCTGCCGCGGCTGTTCGCCCCAGACCGTGCGGTGCGCAGCTTCGCCTACCGTCTGCAACGCCCCGCGTTCGCCGGGACAGCCGTGACGGCGACCGGTGACGCCGGCGGTGAGCTGGCGGCCGGCGCGCCCGGCAGCGCCGCGTCCGTGACGGGCATCGTCACGTTCGGTGAGCGCAGACCGCACGCCCGACCATGATCGAGTGAGCGGTCAGATCGCCGGAGCGGCAGTGGTTCGCTGCGTACGCCCGACTCGCGCACGCGCAGACCCCGACTCGCGGGGAAGTTGGGGGTCGGGGGCGTGCGAACGGAGCAACCCCGCCACCCGTTGCGCCGGTCTCGGAGAGGTGCCGGGACCATGGAGGGGTGACGAGCACGACGACCAGCACGCAACAACAGGTCCAGCGGCAACAGGCCAGGCAGTACACCGTCCAGCAGCGCATCGCCGACGAGCTCGGTGTCCGGTCCCATCAGGTGGCTGCGGCCGTCGACCTGCTCGACGGCGGCGCGACCGTGCCGTTCATCGCCCGGTACCGCAAGGAGGCGACGGGCACCCTCGACGACACGCAGCTGCGCACGCTCGAGGAGCGGCTGCGGTATCTGCGCGAGCTGGAGGAGCGGCGCTCGGCTGTGCTGGAGGAGATCCGGAGCCAGGGCAAGCTCGACCCCGCGCTGGAGGACCGGATCCGCGCGGCCGAGTCGAAGGCCCGCCTGGAGGACATCTACCTCCCGTTCAAGCCCAAGCGCCGGACCAAGGCCATGGCCGCCCGCGAGGCCGGGCTGGAGCCGCTGGCCGACACGCTGCTGGCCGACCCGACGCAGGACCCGGCCGTGGTGGCCGCCGCCTACGTCAACGACCAGATCGCCGACCCGGCCGCCGCGCTGGAGGGCGCACGGGCGATCCTGGTCGAGCGCTTCGCCGAGGACGCCGACCTCATCGGCGGGCTGCGGGAGCGCATGTGGTCGCGCGGACGGTTGGTCACGAAGGTCCGCGAGGGCAAGGAGACCGGTGACGTCGCGGCCACGAAGTTCGCCGACTACTTCGACTACTCCGAGCCGTTCACCAAGCTGCCCAGCCACCGGATCCTCGCGGCGTTCCGCGGGGAGAAGGAGGAGATGCTCGACCTCTCGCTGGAGCCCGACGACGCGCCGGCCGAGACGGGGGTGCAGACCGGCTACGAGCGCACCGTCGCCGCGGCGTTCGGGGTGGCCGACCAGGGCCGTCCCGCCGACAAGTGGCTCGGCGAGGTCGTCCGCTGGGCGTGGCGGACGCGGATCCTGCTGCACCTGGGCATCGACATCCGGGTGCGGCTGCGCATCGCGGCCGAGGAGGGCGCGATCGGGGTGTTCGCCACGAACCTGCGCGACCTGCTCCTCGCCGCCCCGGCCGGCAGCCGCACGACGATGGGCCTCGACCCGGGCCTGCGCACGGGCGTGAAGGTCGCGGTCGTGGACGCCACCGGCAAGGTCGTCGCCACCGACACGATCTACCCGCACGAGCCGCGCAAGGCCTGGGACGCCTCCCTGGCGACGCTGACGAAGCTCGCGGTCGCGCACGACGTCGAGCTGGTCGCGATCGGGAACGGCACCGCGTCGCGGGAGACCGACAAGCTCGCCCGCGAGCTCGCCGCGAAGAACCCGGGCCTGAAGCTGATCCCCGTGACGGTCAGCGAGGCGGGCGCGTCGGTCTACTCGGCGTCGGCCTACGCCTCCGCGGAGCTGCCCGACCTCGACGTCTCGATCCGCGGTGCGGTCTCGATCGCGCGGCGGCTGCAGGACCCGCTGGCCGAGCTCGTCAAGATCGACCCTCGGTCCATCGGCGTCGGGCAGTACCAGCACGACCTGCCGGAGTCGTCACTGTCCCGCTCGCTCGACGCGGTCGTCGAGGACGCGGTGAACGCCGTGGGCGTCGACGTCAACACCGCCTCCGCACCCCTGCTGCGCCGGGTGTCGGGCATCACCGAGGGCCTGGCGACCCAGATCGTGCTGCACCGTGACACCCACGGCCCGTTCCGGACCCGCAGGGCGCTGGTCGACGTGCCGAGGCTGGGCCCCAAGGCGTTCGAGCAGTGCGCGGGCTTCCTGCGCATCCGCGGCGGCGACGACCCCCTCGACGTGTCCGGGGTGCATCCCGAGGCCTACCCCGTGGTGCACCGGATCCTGGGTGCGGCGAAGATCGACGTCGCGACACTCATCGGCAACACGCCCAAGCTCTCCTCGCTGCGGCCACAGCAGTTCGTCGACGCGAACTTCGGGCTGCCGACCGTCATCGACATCCTCGCCGAGCTGGTCAAGCCCGGCCGCGATCCCCGTCCGGCGTTCCGCACGGCGACGTTCGCGGAAGGCGTGCACAAGATCTCGGACCTGCGGCCGGGCATGCTGCTGGAGGGCCAGGTGACCAACGTCGTCGCGTTCGGTGCGTTCGTCGACGTGGGCGTCCATCAAGACGGGCTGGTCCACGTCTCGGCGATGGCGACGCAGTTCGTGTCCGACCCGCGCGAGGTCGTCAGGTCCGGAGATGTCGTGCGCGTCAAGGTCATGGAGGTCGACGAGGCGCGCAAGCGCATCTCGCTGACCCTGCGCCTCGACGACGAGGTCGGGGCGGGTGGGAAGCCCCGCGCGGAACGCGGCGGGAACGACCGGGGCGACGAGCGGGCCGGCGAGCGGCGCGGCTCGCGCGGTGCCCAGAAGGGCGAGCGGTCGGGTGAGCCGAAGGGTGGCTCCGGTGCCGACCGTCGCGACGGCGGGTCCGGTGGTGCCAGATCGGGCGGCGCGGGCAAGGGCGGTTCCAGTGGCAGCTCCTCCGGGCGCAGCTCCTCCGGGCGCAGTGGTTCCGGTGGCAGTGGTTCCGGTGGCAGTGGTTCCGGGAGCGGGGGCAACAGCGCGATGGCCGACGCCCTGCGCCGCGCGGGGCTCACCGAAGGCGGCTCGAAGAAGTAGCTTCCCAAGATCGCCATCTGCGGTACATGACGTGCGCGTGTGTGCAGCTGCCGTACCGCAGATGGCGATCTTCGAGGCCTCCGCCGGCTCGTCCGGCCGGGAGGGCCGAACCCTCAGTCCGTGCGCCCGGGCGGGCCCCGGAGCCGCGCAAGAGCACGTGAACCACCCATGCGCCGAGCGGGCCCTCAGGCACAGGCTGGACTCCTCGAACCACGGAGGTGGAGTCATGATCGGATGGATCATCCTGGCTGTGCTGGTCGCGATGGCCGCGGCCGCGCCGCGCTACGGAGTGGACACCCGGGTAGCCGACAGTTGGACCACCGGGACCGGGTCCGCCCCGGTAGCTCCCGCCGGACCGCGCCTGCGGTCCGACCTCGTCACGATGGGCCGTGCGCTGACCGGTCTGGCCCACCGGGTGGGAGTGGGTCACTGACGGGACCCCGTGCCGGTCGGTACCGGACTCGGCGGGCGCCCGCGCGGATCCGGACAACCGGGCCGGACGCGGTGAGGGGTCCGCTCACGCCGTCGCTGCCGGCGAGTACACCGTGCTCAGCAGCCGGCTCGACAGGCGTGTGAGGTCGACCCGGTCCACGCCGTGGGCGGTCAGCCGGCCCACGACCCCGCCCGGCGCCGCCTCGATCTCGTCGAGCACCGCCTCCAGGGCCCGGTGCGGCCCTTGCCCGCCGTGCAATGCACCACGACCGGGCCGGGGACCGCGGCCACGATCCCGACGATCCGGGCGATCTCGCCCGCCGCATCCACCGCGAGGTGCCGATAGGCCCACGCCAGGTCGAACTCGGCGGTCTACTCGGTCGCCAGCGCCGGGGCGAGGCTCGCGCCCAGGGGCACGGAGTGGACGGTGGTGCCTGCGACGTCGAATGGATGCGGACCCGCGTACTCGGCCGGCGACCTCAGATCGATCACGGTGGTGGGCGGCCGGACGGCGACATCGGTCCCGTCGGCGGCGGTGGAGCGCGGTACCTCGCTGCGGTAGAGCACACCCCGCCGGACGATGCGCCGTCGTCGGTGCGCAGGCCGCGGACGTCACGCAGGTTGGCGGGCGCGTCATTCCGGTTCACCTCATCGAGCATGACCGATACAGATCGCCGTTGCGCGTCATCGCGAGCGGCGACTCAGCCTGCTCGCCGGGGGACCCGCCGCTGCGGTGAGCGGCGTCACCTGGGAGTATCTGAGGGCATGGGTGCGTTGGCACCTCCAGAGACCGCACCGGCCAGGCAGATTTCGTGCAGGGGGCCCGCGGGCTCGCCCGCGGGAGCGTCGCGTTCCCGCTGACTGCGACGAGAGACCTGACTTGACACTGTCCACTGTGACTTTGCCCGACGCAATGACGAACGACGCAATGACGAACGACGCAATGACGAACGACGCAATGACGAACGACGCAATGACGAACGACGCAATGACGAACGACGCAATGACGAACGACGCAATGACGAACGATGCGGCGGCGACGAACGATGCGGCGACGGACGCCGACGTCGTGAGCGCAGACGGGGACGACCTCCCGGCCTTCGCCGATCTCCCGTTGCGTGCCGAGCTGCTGGCGATCGTCGACGAGCTGGGCTACACCCACCCGAGCCCGATCCAGTCGCAGGCCATCGGCCCGCTGATCGAAGGGCGCGACCTGCTGGGCCAGGCCGCCACCGGTACCGGCAAGACGGCCGCCTTCGCGCTGCCGATGCTGGAGCGACTCGCCGAGCTGCGGCCCGAACGCCGCCGCGGGGACGCCCCGTTCGGCCTGATCCTCGCCCCCACCCGCGAACTCGCGCTGCAGGTGGCCGAGGCCGTCACCCGCTACGGCTCACGTCTGGGCGCCCGTGTCCTCACCGTCTACGGCGGTGCGCCCGCCGGCCCGCAGCTCAAGGCACTCTCCCAGGGCGTCGACATCGTCGTCGCCACGCCCGGCCGGGCCATCGACCTGATGAACCGCCACGCCCTGCGCCTCGACGACCTCGAGATCGTCGTGCTCGACGAGGCCGACGAGATGCTCGACATGGGCTTCGTCGAGGACATCGAGACCCTTCTCGACGCCACCCCGGACACCCGGCAGGTGGTGCTGTTCAGCGCGACCATCCCGCGGCGTATCGAGACGCTGGCCCAGAAGTACCTGCGTGAGCCGATCACCGTCCGGATCCGCCGCGAAGAGGTGGCCGAAGGGGAGGCGCCCCAGGTCAGGCAGACCGCCTACCTCGTGGCGCGCACCCACACCACCGCGGCGCTGGGTCGGGTGCTGGAGGCCGAGCGGCCCACCGCCGCGATCGTCTTCTGCCGCACCCGCCTCGACGTCGACGCCGTCACCGAGACGCTCACCGGCCGCGGCCTGCGCGCCGAGGCGCTGCACGGCGGCATGGACCAGGAGCACCGCACCCGCGTCGTCGAGCGGCTGCGCACCGGACGGACCGAACTGCTCGTCGCCACCGACGTGGCAGCCCGTGGACTCGACATCGACCTGCTCACGCACGTGGTCAACCACGACGTCCCCCAGTCGCCGGAGGCCTACGTCCACCGCATCGGCCGCGTCGGGCGAGCCGGTCGGGAGGGTGTCGCGATCACGCTGGTACCGCCGTCGAAGGTGCATGCCCTGCGCGGCGTCGAGCGGCTCACCGGACAGCCGATCCAGATGGCGCCGGTGCCCACCGCCGCCGATCTCCGCGCCGCCCGCCTCGGTCGCACCCGGGCCGGGCTGGCCGAGAAGCTGGGGGCCGAACGGTCCGCTGCCGGGCAGTCCGACGGTGTGCGGCCCGACGGCAACGAGCTCTCTGCCGCCGTGGTGCGCGCCGACGTCACCGGCGACGGCGTCCGCGCCATGATCGAGGCCCTGGCCGTCGACTTCGACCCGATCGACGTCGCCACGGCGGCCGTGCGGCTGATGACCGAGGCCGCCGGCTCGCCCGACGACGGTGACGACATCCCGGTCGTCACCGCGCCGCGCGGCGGATCTGCCCGGGAGGCACGCAGCCGTGGCGGCGCCGCGGCCGGCACCCGCGCGCCGAGGGCCGGCACCACTCGGCTGTTCGTCAACGCGGGCCGCGCCAGCGGGGTCCGTCCCCAGGACATCGTGGGCGCGCTGGCGAACGAGTCGGGCCTGTCCGGCCGTGACATCGGGGCCATCCAGATCCACGAGCGTCACGCGCTGGTGGAGATCCCGGAGCACGCGGCGGACGACGTCCTGCGCAGCCTGCGCGGCAGCACCACGCTGAAGGGCCGCAAGGCCAACATCCGCCGGGACCGCGGGTTCGCGACGGCCGGCCCCACCCGCGCCCGCCGCGACTGACCCCCCGCCGGCACAGCAACCGCGGCTCAGGCGATGCGTTGCAGCGGCGTGATCACCAGGTCGCCGTCGAGGAGCTCGGGGATCCTCGGCAGCGCGCTCTGCAGATGTGGGGTGGCCAGCAGCTCGCGCAGCTCCTGCTCCTTGCCGGGCTTGGCGCGCATCGTCGCGACGACGCTGAGCAGTTCGCGGTTCTGGTCGGTGGGGATGGACATCGGTACTCCTCGGGCTCGGCGTTGAGCGTGAACTGGATCACCGTAGTCCGGAGCCGCCGGGTCGGCCTGCCCCGCGAGTCGGGGTCTGGATGTCCGCGAGTCGGGGTCTGGATGCGAGTCGGGTCTGGATGCGCGTCGGGGTCAGACGGCGCAACTGCCGTCGGCGCAGGCCGTGTCGCCGGTTGCCGCGTCGCCGGCTGCCACTTCGCCGGCTGCCACTTCGCCGGCGGGAGTCAGTACCTGCAACGGGTGCGCGTCGGCCCAGGCCGTCTGTAGCACCTCGAGCAGCGCATCGGCGGGCTGCGCGCCCGACACCCCGTACTTCTGGTCGACGACGAAGAACGGGACCCCGCTGATGCCGTAGGCGCGCGCCTGCCGCTCGTCGGCGCGCACGGCATCGGTGTAGCGGTCGGAGGCGAGCACCTCGCGGGCCTCGTCGTGGTTCAGCCCCGCCTCGGCGGCGACCCGCACCAGGGTCTCGGGGTCGCCGATGCGCTCCCCGTCGGTGAGATAGGCCCTGAGCAGGCGTTCCTTCATGGCGTCCTGCACGCCGCGGTCGGCGGCGAGGTGGAGGAGCCGGTGGGCGTCGACGGTGTTGCCGCCGCGGGACTGTTCGAGGTGGAACTCCCATCCCTCGGTGGCGGCGGTGTCGGTCATCTGCCGGATCATCACCAGCGCCTGCTCCGGCGACGTGCCGTACTTCCCGGCGAGGTGATCCTGCAGCGACCCGTCGCGTTCCCGCGGCGCCGTGGGGTCGAGCTCGAAACTGCGCCACCGCACCTGCACCTGTTCGCGGTGGGTGAACCGCGCGAGGGCGTGACTGAACCGGCGCTTGCCGATCGCACACCACGGACACACGACATCGGACCAGATCTCGACCTGCATGACACCTGCAACGCGATCACGCGGGACACCCATTCCAGCTCTTGGCCGGAACGCCCTAGCCTGGCGTCGTGGTCCTTCCCGACGACTGGTCGCGCTGGCGCGAGCAGGTCGACCTCGACGGCTACGACGAGCGCTGGCAACAAATGGCGGAGGCCGGGGAGAACCCGCACGGCGAGGCCGACCTCGTCTGCGGGTACGGGCCCGCGACGGTGCTCGACGGCGGGTGCGGCACGGGGAGGCTCGGCATCGAGCTGACCGTGCGCGGCGTCGCGGTGGTGGGTGTCGACGCGGATCCCGACATGATCGCGGCCGTGCGGGCGAAGGCCCCGGAGCTGGAGTGGCAGCACTGCGACCTCGCGGACCTGGACCGGCCGGAGCGCTTCGACATCGTCGCGCTCGCCGGCAACGTCGTCCCGTACGTCGCGGCGGAGCGGCGGGCCGCCGCGGTCGTGGCCTGCGCCCGGCACCTGGTGCCGGGGGGCCGGTTGATCGCGGGGTTCCAGCTCCAGGACGGCTGGCCCACCCTCGGCGAGTACGACGCCTGGTGCGCGGCGGCGGGCCTGCGGGCCGAGGAGCGGTTCGCGACGTGGGGGAGTGCGCCATACGGCGGCGGCGACTATGTGGTCTCCGTGCACCGCCTGCCCGGCTGAGCCGCGCGCAGGGGTGACGGTCGTTCAGGGGATGCGGCGGATCCGGATCAGGCCCTTCGCGGTGGAGGGGTCCACCACGCGCCCGGCCTGCACGATCTGCGCCGAACCCGCTTCGACGAGGCGCCGAGCCGCGCTGCGTGCCGGTTCCATCAGCTCGCGCCACCCTTCGGGGTCGACCCGGCGCGCGGCCTCGGACGGGCAGATCGTCGCGTTGGCGGCCCGCGCGTCGAGCAGTTCGGTGATCATCGCCTCCAGCTGCCGGTCCACGTCGGTGACCCCCCGCCGCCGGCAGCCGGTGCTGCAGTAGCGGACCTGGTCCCAGTCGCGCTCCCACTTCTTGCGCCACTCGATCCGCCGACCGCACACCACACAGGCCTTCTCGGGCGCCACAGCTCCATCGTGGCCCCGCCGGCTCATCCGCGCGCCGCCACCGCGGCATCGAGCGCCGCGCGCATCTCCGCCACCGGCCCCGGCCGCCCGGTCATCAGCTCGACCTGGGCGACGGCCTGGTGCAGCAACATCTCCAGCCCGCCGACGACCCGCGCGCCGGAAGCCGCGGCCGTGGCGGCGAACGGGGTGGGCCACGGCGCGTAGACCACGTCCAGCAACACGGTGCCCGCTCCGGGGCCGGTCAACCCGTCGGCGGCACCTCGGGGCAGCGTCGAGACGACGACGGCGGCGTCGCGCATCGACTCCGCCGCGCGGGCCGGGTCGGCGAGCGAGGAGGTGACCGTCGGCGAGATCCCGATGCGGTCGGCGGCCGCCCGCAGGTCACCGGCCCGTCCGGGATCGCGGACCAGGACCTCGATCTCGCCGCCGCCCCGGCCGTCGCCCGCCGAGGCGTCGGGCGAGCCGCCGAACCCCAGCTCGCGCAGCGCGGCGAGGCACGCCTGTGCGGTACCGCCGGCCCCGAGCACGACGGCGCGCCCACCCGAGACGCCGGCGTCCCGCAGCGCCGTCACGATCCCGGTGGCGTCGGTGTTCTCCGCGGTCCGGCGGCCGCCGGACAGGACGAGCGTGTTCGCGGCGCCGATGGCGGCGGCGAGCGGGGAGATCTCGTCGGCCACGTGCAGGGCCACCCGCTTGAGCGGCATCGTCAGCGACAACCCCGCCCATTCGGGTCCGAGCCCGGCCACGAAACCGGGCAACGACGCCTCGTCACACTCGTGCCGGTCGTATCGCCAGCCGTCCAGGCAGAGCGCGCGGTAGGCGGCGGTGTGCAGCACGGGCGAGAGGGAGTGGGCGACGGGGGAGCCGAGGACGGCGGCGCGCATGGCCCGATTGTGCACACCCGTCAGCGGCGGAAGCGCTCCACCCGCACGGTGCCGTCGGTCAACGTGCCGTCGGGACGTGTGCCGGCGATCCGCGCGGCGTCGAGCTCGATGGCGGCCGGTGACGACGCGGACCGCACGCGCCCGACGGTGGACGGGTGTCGTCGCCGACGTGTGTCAGGCTGCCGCCGTGGCGGGAACGGTGCTGGTGCTCGGAGGTCGCAGCGAGATCGGGCTGGCGGTGGCGCGCAGGCTCGCGCCGGGCTCGACCGTGGTGCTGGCCGCCCGGCGCAGCGCCGGGCTCGACGCGCAGCAGCGATCGGTGCGGGAGGCGGGCGCGGTCGCCGTCGACCGGGTCGAGTTCGACGCCGACGATCTCGCGTCGCACCGCCCCGTGCTGGACGAGGTGGTGCGACGGCACGGGCGGCTCGACGTGGTGGTCGTCGCGTTCGGGATACTGGGCGACCAGGCCCGTGCGGAGCGCGATCCCGACCATGCCGTCGCGATCGTGCACACCGACTACGTCGCCCACGTCGCCGTGCTGACGCACCTCGCCGCGATCCTGCGCGCCCAGGGTCGCGGCACGGTGGTCGTGTTCTCCTCGGCCGCGGGGGCGCGCGTCCGCCGCGCGAACTACGTCTACGGGTCGGCGAAGGCCGGGCTGGACGGTTTCGCGAGCGGTCTCGCCGACGCCCTGCACGGCAGCGGCGCGCGGTTGCTGCTGGTCCGCCCCGGTTTCGTGATCGGCACGATGACCGAGGGCATGAGCCCGGCCCCCCTGTCCTCGACTCCGGACCAGGTGGCGGACGCGACGGTGCGAGCGCTGCGTGCCGGACGTGGCGAGGTCTGGGTGCCCGCGGTGCTGCAGCCGCTGTTCGCCGTGCTCCGGCACACCCCCCGAGCGCTGTGGCGCCGCCTCCCGAGGTGATCCGCCCAGGTGAAACCGCTGATCATCGGGCCCGAGGGCCACGGGGGAAGATCGTCGAACAGTCGCCCGGTCGTGATCACCGCGCAGGGGTGGGACGCGATGGTGACGCCGGTGTCATCTGCGGCTCGCAGGATCGTCTTCTCGTCCGGGCGGCCTCCCGGCGCGAGGTCGACGTCAGGAGCCCGCAGATGAGGAGCCGCACGCCTCTGGCCGCCGTCGCGGGCTTCGCGCTGCTCGTCGCGCTGCTCGTCGCACTGCTCGTCGCACTGCTCGTCGCGCTGTGGGAGCTGGTCAAGCTCCTCGTCCTGACGGGGTCAGCGTCGGCGGCACCCGTGTCCTGCCCCGCACCGACGACGCCGCGATGCCGCACGTGTGGACCGTGCTCGCGCGCCTGGGCGACCCGGAGGTGGCGGGCGCCGGGCGGGCCGAGCCGCACATCGACGTTGCCCGCGAAACGCGGCGTTCCACCGTCGGTGGCCTGCACGGCCCACCGGATCGCGGGTGTCTGCCGATCGCGGATGTCTCAGGTGCGCGCGGCCCAGACCGCGTAGAGGGGGTCGCCGGGACCGGGCGGGGTCCGGCGCAGGCCGGTGACCTCGCCGAAACCGCCGGCGAGGGCGAAGTAGGCGCTGACGATCTGCAGGTGCTGGCCGTCGTCGGTGGCGACCCAGCCGCGGATGGCCTTGGTGGGGAAGCAGCGGTTGGAGAACGTGGTGACGAACCGGCCTCCGGGTCGGAGCACCCGCGCGACCTCGCGGAACACCGCCACCGGCTCGACGAGGTAGTCGACCGACACGCAGCAGACGACGCCGTCGAAGCTCGCATCGGCGAACGGGAGCACGGGGTCGGTGTTCAGGTCGTGCACCACGTGCTCGGCCATCATCGGGTTGGCGGCCAGCTCGGCGGCGTTCATCCCCAGCCCGACGAGCCTGCGCGGCGGGCGCTCGAAGTGGGAGATCCACGACGACATGAGGTCGAGCACCTCGCCGTCCACGTCGAGCTCGGTGTAGAGCGCGCCGACGGCGGCGATCGCGCGGTCGTCGATGTGGGTGACCAGGCGCGGCGGGCCGTAGAAGACCGGGTCGGGGGAGGGGTCGGCCCGGTCGAAGAACCAGGGCGGGAAGGGGTCCGGCACGGAGCCGACCGTAGGCGCCGGCCCGGCGCCGCGCCTGTCGTGCTCCGACCCGGGCTCAGGTGTCCAGCAGGTCGTGCGTGGTGCGCCAGACGTGGCACGGCCAGGGGGCCGCGCGGCCCCAGCGGGTCCGGCACAGCGGACAGCGCGTGCCGTGGAGCGGGAGGTGCCCGGCGAGCAGCTCGCGCAGGCCGGCGGTGGCCCGGCGCAGCTCCCGGGCGAGCCACGGGTCGCGCCCGTGGTCGGCGGCCAGCTCCAGCTCGTGCATGCGGCGGCGCACCTCACGGTGCAGCCGTATCGCCGCCACAGGCAGGTGCGGGGGTAGCGACTCGGCCCGCAGCGCGGTGCGGTGCGCCGGCAGCAGCACCGTCTCGGTCGTGTCCTGATCGATGTCCACGCACTAGCCTCCGTCGACCGGTATGGTGCCCAGCGTTCGTTGAGATCGTACCGCATCGATATCGGCACAGGAAGGAGCATCATGGGCTCGGCATCTCCGGTCGTCGCCGCTTGGGAGCTCGGGGTGCGGTTGCGGGAGCGCCGCGACCTCGCCGGTCTCACCAGTACCAGGGCGGCGAAGCACGCCCGGTGCACGCAGGGCTACATCTCCGACGTCGAGCGCGGCAACACCCGCATCGGGTCGGAGAAGCTGGAGCTGCTGCTCAAGGCCTACCAGGTCGACCCGGAGGAGGCCGACGAGCTGCGGGCGCTGCGCGAGGAGGTCAACCGGCGCGGCTGGTGGCAGGAGTACTCGGGCATCCTCGACCCGACGGTGCTGCGCATGTTCGGCCTGGAGCACGGCGCCGAGACGGTGCGGGCGCACGAGAGCCTGCTGATCTACGGCCTGCTGCAGACCGAGGAGTACGCGCACGCGCTCGGCGGCGGCAGCGCGATCTTCCGCTCCGCCGACATGCGGCCGCGGATGGCGGCGCGGATGCTGCGCCAGCAGCGCCTCGACGGCGATGATCCGCTGCGGCTCAGCGTGGTGATGAGCGAGGGGGCGCTGCACCAGGAGGTCGGCGGCCGCGCGGTGCTGGGCCGGCAGCTGCGGCACCTGGTCGAGATGGTCGAGCGCCATCCCGACACGGTCGATGTCCGGGTGGTGCCCTTCAGTATCGGGCGGTTCGGCACGCTGGGCGTCGGGACGTTCCACCTCTTCGAGTTCCCCAGCCCGCGGCTCCCGCCGCTGCTGTACCAGGAGAGTGTCAGCTACGCCGAGCTGATCGACCGCCCGCCCGTGGTCCGCGACTACGCTGTGGCCTTCGAGGACGGCCAGCGGGTCGCGCTCAGCGCCGAGGACAGCCTGGCGGTGATCCGCCGCACCGAGAAGGAGTTATAAATGCCCGAGAACCCTGCCGCGCGCCGCGAGACCGGGGTGTGGTTCACCTCCAGCTTCAGCAACGACGGCAACAGTTGCGTCCAGGTCCGGTTCGACGGGGGCACCGTGCTGGTCGCCGACTCCAAGCAGCGCGGCACCGGCCCGGTGATCCGCCTCGCCGGGCCCGACTGGGATTCCTTCGTCGCCACGGCGCTCGGCTCGGCCCCGTCCCCCGCCGCCCTCCGGATCACCTGCGCGCCACGGGACGGGCGCACCGTCACCGCCGCCGACGGCACCGCACTGCACTTCACGGCCGGGGAGTGGGCGGCGTTCGTCGCGGGCGCAGCCGCCGGCGAGTTCCGCCGCCCCGCCCACGCAGGCGCGGCCTGAGCCCCGGCGACGGCTCGGCCCGGTCCCTGCTCCCTCCAGTGGGAAATCATTGTCGTCGGCCGAGTCGAGAACAATGAGGCGCAGATCGCTCGAAGGCGCTCGGAGCGCGGCGCACCGCGATTCGGACCGCTGAGAACGGAGCGCGCGATACGGGCGATGGCGACGAGACATGCGATGTTCCTTCGTTCACTCGTGCGTCACGCCTGCCGTCCGCACCGCCCGGACGGGCAACACTTCGGTGCGCCTCCTTGTCCCACGGTAATTGCACTGACCCCGCCACCGTGAGAGGGACACCAGCGCTGTTCGATCATGCGCGGGCGGCGCTGGTGTCCATCTCGACGCCGAGCGGACGAGGCAGGGCGGTGGCGGCCACGTACGACGTGGGGTGCCCTGCCCGGCGGGTCGCGTCTGCGCCGCCCCGGTGGCGGGCGCGCCTCAGGTGGGGGCAGGTCACGTGATGATCACAGCTCGTCCTCGGACGTGCTCTTTCCAACGCCGGACGGGCCGTCTAACCTGCAACACGGGCGCGGAACCCTTTATCGACGCGCCACCAAGGAGGTCGACGATGAAACCGTTCGTGGTCAACAACCATGGCCGGCTCGTGTTTCCGGAAACATTCCTCGGTGAGCTCGATTTCTCTGTGATGGATACGCTCGAGCAGTTCACGGCCGTGATCGGGCGCGATTTCGAGGCGAAGGCCCCGACCGGTACAGACATACTGGAGCGGATCGAGTCCGGCGCGTACCCCGGCCGGTTCGAACTGCTGCGCGACCTCGGCCAGAATCTCTTCTGGGTCAACCGGTACTCGATGACCATGTTCGACAAACGCCCCACCCGCTGGCGCGACGTCCCACGCAGCCGCGACGACGTCTTCCTCCCGGTACTCACCCCGTGGATCGACGGGGAGCGCAAGGTCGCCGCGGTCGAACGCGCCTACCGCGAACTGCCGGCCACCTTCGACGCCGCCACCGAGGACGCGGTCTTCGCGCGGCTGTTCGACGTGTTCCGGCACCGGCGCCACCACGCGACCGAGCTGCCCGCGGTCAAGCCGACGGTGGCGGAGTTCCTGGCGACGCCCGACGCGTGCACGTTCGTGGTGCCCTCGCACGACCCGGACTACCCCGTGTTCAGCCTGCAGGACATCGTCGACGCCGACGACGCCGTACCCGAGCTCGAGGCCCTGTCGCGATGGGCGATGGTGTTGCACAACCAGTACCCGTGGGACCGCGAGCGCACGGAGCTGCGGACCGCCTCGGAGATCGGCGACGACGACTTCGTGGTCGCGTTCCACCCGCGCAACCGCGAGGTCATCGCCTTCCTCGACCGGGTGCGGAGCGGGCGCGGACCACTCCGCCCGGCGCGGCGGCCCGCGCAGGCCCACCAACCCGTCCGGCCCTACCCGCCGGTGCGGGTGCGCGACGCCTTCCGCGTGCAGCCCAGGATCGAGGCGCTGGCCGTCGTCCGCGGCGAGTACGTCTGCGACAACGCCGACGTCGTGCGCAACGCGGGCTTCTCGTGGTCGCCGATGAGTGCCGAGGAGATCAGCACCAAGACGGGCATCGAGCAGCGGCGCTACACCGGTCGCGACATCTCCGAGATCGCCCTGGAGGCCGCCGTCGCGGCCCTGGCCCACTCCGGCCGCACGCCCGACGAGATCGGTGCCGTCCTCGTCGCCACCTGCACGAGCAACCGGCTGATCCCGTCGCTGTCCACATGGCTCTCCGGCGAGCTGGGGATGCTGCAGACCCACTGCTCGGCCGACATCATCGCCGCGTGCGCCGGGCTGCCCTACGGCCTGGCCGAGGCGGTGCGTCAGCTGCAGGAGGTCGACCGGCCGGTGCTGCTGGTGTGCGTCGAGAAGTTCTCGGACAAGATCGGCGGTGTGCGGACGTCCCGCATGATCTTCGGGGACGGCGCGGCCGCTCTGGTCGTCGCCCCCGCACCCGAGGGGGAGCGTGGGGACGTCGAGATCGTGCAGACCTACGCGAGCGGCCCGGCCACCCAGGTCAACTCGATCATCTGGCCGAACCGGGACTTCGACAACGACATCACCGTGTACGGCCCGGAGGTCAAGGCGCTGGTCGCGCGCTATCTGGCGCAGATGCTCGACGAGCTCGGCGACCTGCCGGACCCCGAAGAACCGGGCCGTTCGCTGCTGGAGTCGATCGAGCTGATCGTGCCGCACCAGGCCAACAAGACGATGATCCTGCAGCTCGCGGCGAAGGCCGGGCTGTCGGCCGACCAGCTCTACTTCAACATCGAGACCATGGGCAACATGTCCGCCGCCTCGATCCCCATCGCGCTGTTCGACGCCGTGCGGGACAAGGCGATCACCGGCCCGACGAGGGTCTTCACCCCGGGTTTCGGAGCCGGCGCGGTGGGCGGTTACGTGGTCTTGACCCTCGACCCGTCGATCATGGCGCCCGAGGTGGTGCTGGGCGCGGGCGCCGGGTACACCGCACCCGCGCCCGTGACCGCCACCAGCAGCGACGACGTCCGTGCCGCGTTCGGCAGCTGAACGAGGCCCGCGCCCGATTCCCACCACCGGAGGACCACGATGACCCAGACCTCAGCGACCGACATCACCGACACCCACCCCGAGCAGCGGGTCGCGATCGTCACCGGCGGTGCCCGCGGCATCGGGGCCGCCATCACCACCGTCCTCGCCCGCGCGGGCGTGCACGTCGCCGCCGGGTACAGCTCCAACGGCAAGGCCGCCGAGGAGCTCGCCGGCAAGCTGGGCGCCGAGGGGGCGTCGGTCTCGGTGCACCAGGGCAACGTGGGCGAGCCCGCGGACTGCGCCCGGGTGGTGGACGAGGTGATCGCCCGGCACGGCCGCGTCGACTACCTGGTCAACAACGCCGGCATCACCGTCGACAAGACGGTCCGCAGGATGTCGGTCGACGACTGGCACGCCGTGCTGCGGATCAACCTGTCCGGCGCGTTCTACATGACCAAGTCCGTGCTGGACCACATGCTCGCGGCGAAGTTCGGGCGGATCGTCAACATCAGCTCGGTGATCGGCCAGACGGGTTCGGTCGGGCAGGCCAACTACGCGTCGTCCAAGGCCGGGCTGGTCGGGCTGACCAAGAGCCTGGCCCAGGAGGTCGCCCGCAAGGGCATCACCGTCAACTGCGTGTCCCCGGGATACATCGAGACGGAGATGGTGGCCGCGATACCGGCCGACGTGCTCGACAAGCTGCTCGTCGGGGTGCCGGTCGGCAGGCTCGGCCAGGCCTCGGAGATCGCCCGGGCCGTGCAGTTCCTCGTCGACGACGACGCCGGCTACATCACGGGCAGCGTCATCGCCGTCAACGGTGGCCTCGACATGACGGGATGACCCCGGGGTGATGATCTCAAGCCGCACCACGGTGACGCGGCGTCGCCGATCTGCGAACTGAGCTCGGTTCGCCGGAAGCCCGTTGTTCTCCTCGTCAGGCTCACGGATCAGGTGGTACCGAGGTTGACCTTGTCGCGGACCGTCGGCTAGTCGTATACGAAGCACGCGAACCGCTCGTCATGGACTGCATGACGTGCAGGGCCGTCACCTGCAGCTTTACGAATCTGGCCCCACGAAGGCCGAGCAGTTCGTAGGATTAGTGACGCCGAGGCTACTGACAGCAACATCGTCACCGGTCTCGGGACTGGTCGGACGGGCTGGACGGGGGTGACCTGTGTTCTACGACCACTGAGTGTGGCTAGGCCCCGGTGCCGAGCGGACTCGGCACCGGGGCCGTCCGCGCTACGGTTCCTGGCTGAGGAGATGTCGATGCCCTCGTGACGACCTACGACCCGTTGGACCCCGCGACGCTGGCGGACCCGTATCCAGTCCTGGCACAGCTGCGGAGCACGACTCCGGTGTCCTGGAATGAGGGTATGCGGTCCTGGGTGCTGACCCGCTACGACGACTGCGTTGCCGTACTACGTGATCACCAGGGGTTCGCACGCGACCGTCGGCGAGTCGGTGCGACAGTGCCCGAGCCGGGCCTGAGCGTCCAGTCGATGGACCCGCCGGACCAAGCGCCGGTCCGGAGCCTCTTCATGAACGCCCTCCGGGCGCAGGACCTGGACCACATCGAGCTGCGTGCTCGGCATCGGTTGACGATCCTGGAGGCTTATTCATAAGCTGCGAAAAAGAATAGACCGACGACGGCCTTGAGCAGGCTCGGATACTTCTCGATCGGTGCGCGGTAGCGTCCACCCTCTTCACTGAGAATCCGCCATGTCTTGAGGTGCGCTATAGCGTGCTCAACCGCGGAT
>Ga0209591_10001565_pt1 | contig 28042 bp, 22 predicted proteins | sample MAT01_FD_187207 | JGI IMG/M metagenome (GOLD analysis project Ga0209591, IMG submission 187207) | Freshwater microbial communities from Lake Fryxell liftoff mats and glacier meltwater in Antarctica - MAT-01 (SPAdes) (version 2) | ecosystem: Environmental > Aquatic > Freshwater > Ice > Liftoff... | reverse complement strand
TTCTAACTGGAGTTTCTTGGACAACCTCAACGATGGGGAAGTGTGAACACTAAGAAAGGACGTTTCAAACTTAAACCGTGGAGTTAAATAAGGCTTACATAGGTTTGCCGATATTTTTAGAAGCGGTAAGCGGGCAATTGAGTTAACGGCTAAAGAGTTTGACTTATTAGAATATATACTCTCGCATCCCCGTCAGGTATTTACTAAAGACCAAATTCTACAAAAAGTTTGGGGTTACGACTTTATGGGTAATTCCAATATCATCGAAGTATACATCCGCTACTTGCGTCTAAAACTAGAGGAAAATAATGAAAAACGCTTGATTCATACGGTGCGTGGTGTGGGCTACGTACTTCGGGAATAGTCAGCCCCTTCCCTATTGGACGCTGCGCCTAGCAAGATCCCCGGAGGGGTACGGGAAAGTCAAAAGTCAAAAGTCAAAAGTTAAAAGTTAAAAGTTAAAAGTTAAAAGTTAAAAGTTAAAAATTTTGAACCCCATAAATAAATTTAGGCGATGCACTGAGCGTAGCCGAAGTGGGCTTGTACCTTTTTATTTCTGATCAAAATCAAAACATTTTATTTTCATTCATATCCTTGGGTTAATATCATTTCCTCTTGCAGGAACGATATTAACCCAACGATTTATTTGATGAAATCAATTTCTACACCAAAATACAAATTCGTAATACTCTACGTAATTGAGAAAAAAATATTACATCTGGCTGGGTTTCCACCATTTGTATCTGTAGTCTTATTAGTCTTATTTTGGAGAATTGATATAAGATATGTGCAACAATTAGTCAGTCTTAAGGACGATAAAATTGCGAATAAAAACAAATTTCGAGCAATCTTGGATTGTACGCTGTTTTATAGCAGTACTGCTTTTTGGTCAAGTGTGGCTACATTTCCTCCAAGGAAAAACTTACTATCGTAAGATTCTAGAACATCTAGTGACTGCTGGGCCAGGTTCTATTTCTCCAGTTCTACTTGTCAGTGGTTTTGCAGGGATGATTTTTACTCTTCAGATGGCAAAAGAATTAATCCGATTTGGGGCTATCAATGCTGTGGGAGGTGCTTTTGCCTTAGCTTTTTGTAGAGAATTGGCTCCAATTTTGACTGCTAGTATTATGGCCGCACAAGTAGGTTCTGCTTTTGCAGCAGAAATCGGTGCAATGCAAGTCACAGAGCAAATTGATGCACTTTACATGCTCAAAACTGATCCAATTGATTATTTAGTAGTTCCTAGAGTAATTGCTTGTAGTTTAATGGTGCCTTTGATGACGATTTTGGCTTTAGTTACGGGCATCTTCGGCGGAGTTTTTGCCGCGTCATATTTTTACAAAATTATTCCCGAAACATTTTTAGAATCAGTCAGAAATTTTTTAGAACCGTCAGATTTGTTTATTGTTTTGCTGAAAGGGTTTATTTTTGGTATGCTGGTTGCGGTTATTGGCTGTAGTTGGGGATTAACTACTAAGGGGGGAGCAAAAGAAGTAGGAGAATCGGCAACAAAAGCAGTGGTTACTAGTTGGATATCAATTTTTGTGATGGATTTTTTCCTTTCTGTACTGCTGTTTGAACAGCCTGCATTTTGAAACCAAGCAAGTATTGCACAAGATTCCCGACTTTTTTAACAAGTTGGGAACCTGAGCCAAAAAGGAAGTTGTGGTTAAGCAATCCTGGTTCTGAAGCGTTGGCGCAACTTGGCGCAGGCATTGCTAGCTTTTTTTAGGTATACTTTATAACGTTAGCAAAATTTAAGAATGTATTAATTTGTAGATTAGCGCACCCAAGCCCAAACCTGTCAATGAAAAGATAGATGCAGTCCAAAAGGCTAGCCCTTCCCTAAGACCTGCTGTTTGAAAGTCTATTTTGACTAATATAGTTGCCGAAACGATCAGCAAAGTATCAAGGAATATCCGAAACCAGGCAATCATAATAAAGAACAAGAAAGCTGCCAAAACGGCAACGGCGAAAGACCTCGTATTTGATTTAAGCAAAATACTGAAGTAATATTTCATTTTCATCCAAGGAATGGTCAACGTTACTATTAAAAGCAAGATAGCAACGACAGTCGCCACCCACACAGACACAGGAGCGAGTGTTTCAGCTATTACCCAGCCCAAAGTACTGTAACTAAGCAGTACTAATGCCAGGGACACCCAAGGAACTCTTTGCAAAATTGACATGGGTTAATACTCTTAGTACAGGGTCAACAAGAGGAAAGGGGGCAGGGAGCTCTTAGCTGGGGGGAAATCCTCATACATATAATGTAGGGCTGCTGAAAGTTTGGACGTATTATTTCTGATGTTACACATCTCGAAACAAATATCTTTACTTTTGGGTATAAATATATTTAGGGCTGCTGAAACCCTTGTGGCAGTTGAATTACAGTATCTTTCCCCCTGCTCCCTTCCCCCTGCTCCCCTGCCTCTTAGGTCAAGGTCTTATAACTATTGACTAATAGCTAAACAATCATTTTCTGCCCACCAAGCGTAGATGGGCGTGTCGCGGTCTGCTAAAGCCCCAAAAGTATTCGGTTGCAACACATTTATGCTAATGCCATTTGTTAATTCCACAACATAATTAACATGTGTCCCCAAATACATAACATTGACAAGCCGTCCTTCAAAGCAGTTAGTTGGCAAATTGGGTGGATAAAGCGAAAGCTGTATTTTTTCTGGACGCACGCAGACTACGACCGCTTGTGATAATTCAGATGGTGTATTTTCAGAGCGGCTAATGAAAATTGAGAGTCCCGTTTTTGTCGAAATTTTAACATTAGAAGAGTCTACCGCTACAATTTCACCGCTAAATAAATTAGTATCACCAATAAAATCAGCAACAAAGGATGTGCAAGGACGTTCGTAGATTTGGCTGGGAGTGCCAACTTGTTCAATTTTGCCTTGATTCATCACGGCAATGCGATCGCTCAAACACAATGCTTCTTCTTGGTCGTGTGTCACCATCACAAAGGTAACACCCAAGCCTTTGTGTAAATTTGATAACTCAACCTGCATTTCCTTACGCAGTTTTAAATCTAACGCCCCTAAAGGTTCATCCAGTAGTACGACGCTGGGACGGTTAACTAAAGCCCTTGCTAAGGCGACACGTTGCTGTTGACCACCAGAAAGTTGATTGGGAAAGCGCGATCGCAAACTTTCCATTTTCACTAGTTTTAAAGCTTCTTGAACTCTAGCTTCAATTTCCGATTTAGGTATTTTTTTTAACCTCAGTCCAAAGGCGATGTTATCCCAGACATTCAGGTGGTTAAATAAAGCGTAACTTTGGAATACAGTATTGACGGGTCGGCGGTAAGGCGGCACATTAGTCATAGAATGACCCTGAATCAACACCTTGCCAGCGTCAGCGATTTCAAACCCAGCAATTAAGCGCAGTGTTGTTGTTTTACCACAACCGGAGGGGCCTAAAATACTAAAAAATTCTCCCTGTCTGACATCCAAATCTATTCCGTGTACTGCTGGTTCTTGGTTAAAAAACTTGAATACATTACGCAGTTCAACATCAAGTGGCTGAAAAGTTGTTATCCCCCTTTGATTCTGCATGACAATTTGAGCCATAATCCTCAGTAGAATGCCGTGATATTACGTGATTTTGTCAGTAGTCTTTTGGGCAGACTAAATTTGACACTTTGGTTTATTGTATCCGCCAAAAACAATTGTTTAAGAATATACTGCCCGATTCTTTTATACCCAGTACTGGGCATAAGTTAGGGTAATTGTATACAGATAATACCGCTATTAGAATCATTATTTGTCTTATGTCTTTATTCCCATCAATTGGCAGCAAAAAAGATACACGTACAGTTGGACGTGGTTTCCAATCAATATTTTTAATCGTATTTACCCTATTAATGAGTGCTGGTATTGGGGCGCGTTTGGCATATTTACAAATTGTTGACGGGCCAAAACTCCGGGAACGAGCCGAAGCCAACCGAATTCGGATGATTCTTAAACAACCGGAACGGGGAAATATTTTTGACCGCAACGGTAAACTTTTAGCCAGTACTCGCTATCCTAGCTCTGTATATTTGTGGCCGATGGCACATACTAAGCCTTCCTGGTCTGTAGTCGGCCCACGTCTAGGCCAAATTCTCAACATTCCCCAAGATGAAATGGAAAAGAAATTAGAACAAGCCGGTGCTAATTCTTCTTCACTCATTCGGGTTGCTCGCGATCTAAATGAAGCAGAAATTACAGCATTAAAGGAGTATAAAAATGAACTCCCGGAAGTGGAAATTAATACAGATTCTGTGCGTTATTATCCCCACGGCAAAGAATTGGCCCATGTACTAGGTTATACGCGAGAGTTGACCGCCGACCAGTTAAAGGATAAGAAGCAGGATGGCTACCGGCTCGGAGATGTAATCGGTCAGATGGGGGTGGAAAAGGCTTATGAGAAAGTGCTACGGGGTGAATGGGGCGGTCAGCAGGTGGAAGTAGATGGTGCGGGTAGACCAATCCGGGTTTTAGGAGAGAAACAGGCAAGGGCTGGTAACGATTTGCACCTGACCATAGATTTGAATGTGCAAAAGGCAGCAGAAAAAGCTTTGGGAAATTATCGAGGCGCGATCGCAGCACTTGATCCGAATAACGGTGCTGTTTTAGCACTGGTATCTTACCCCACCTTTGACCCGAATATCTTCTCCAAACAAAAACTCTCCCAGAAAGATTGGGAAACCGTGCAAGGTAAAGATCATCCCTTGATCAATCGTGCCCTGAGTGCCTTTCCACCCGCCAGTACTTTCAAAATCGTCACTACCACAGCTGGACTGGAATCGGGTAAATTCTCGGCTGATACAATATTACAGACCTTTGGTTCCCTTACCGTTGGTGGGGTGACTTTTGGTGAGTGGAACCACGCTGGATTCGGGCCATTAGGATTTCCAAGAGCGATCGCTATGAGTAGTGATACTTTTTTCTATCAAGTTGGTAGAAAAGTCGGTGGCCCAACCTTAATCGAATGGAGCCGCAAATACGGATTTGGTCAAAGAACTGGCATTGAATTTCCCAACGAAGAATCAAAAGGTTTGGTTCCAGATGAAACATGGAAGCAGAGAGTTTTGAAGACGCCTTGGACTGTAGGCGACACCATTAATATGTCAATTGGTCAAGGTGCTTTGCAAGTGACACCCCTGCAATCGGCGATTATGTTTTCTGTCCCTGCTAATGGCGGGTATCGAGTTCAGCCGCATTTGCTCAAAGACAACGAAGAAGCAAAAAGTTGGCGAGAATCCTTAAATATGAAGCCGACAACTATTAAAGTTCTCCGCGATGGACTGCGGAGGGTAGTGAGTGAGGGTACTGGTAAGCGCTTGGACGTACCGACAATCGCCCCAGCATCTGGGAAGAGTGGCACTGCTGAAGCCGGTGCTGGTCGCCCAAATCATACTTGGTTTGGTGCTTATGCCCCCAGTAATAAACCAGAAATTGTGGTTGTGGCCTTTGGTGAAAACTCCGGCGAACATGGCGGTACTGTTTGCGGGCCGATGGTTTTACAAGTACTAGAAGCTTATTTTCAGCACAAGTATCCAGGTAAGTATCAAAAACCTCAGCCTGATCCATCAGAAGCTAAAACTCAGAGTTCAGGGGATGGCACTGGAGACTAGTGCCGCAAGGCGGAAGTCAGCCCCTTCCCTACAGGACGCACTCGCGTTCGGGGAAGTCAAAAGTCACGTATAGCGGTTCTCGTTCACGTGAGGTACACCCGTAGGGGCAATTCATGAATTGCCCCTACACATTGCGATATAATTTTGTACCGCATCTGAGTGGGAACCGCTATATTCACGCATAATTAATTGTATTCCGAGCTTCTTGCGCCATTTGAAATGGTATGTTTATTTCCGCGCCCACTTTACTAGTAGTCTGTCAAGTCAACAATGCTTAGTAAACCAAATTTTAAAATCTTTCTCTCTTTCTCTCTTTCTCTCTCTCTCTCTCTCTCTGTGTTCTCTGTGCCTCTGCGGTTAGTTCTTTAATCTAAGCATTATTAGCTTGAGAGACTACTCGTGTGCAAAATTCAAAATTCAAAAAGCCTTTGTATGACGCAATGCAAGATATAAGCTTATAGTATCAATTGAAAACAATTAATCATTGCAAATTAGTTTGCCCTTAAATACCTGCTAAGAATTTAACAGAGTTATTTACAGATAATCTTAATTTTGAAATCATCTTTATCTTATGACTATATTTAAAGCATCTCCACTTGGTGGAAAACAAAATACACGTACAGTTGGACAGAGTTTCCAGCCGATATTTTTAATTATATTTACTCTATCAATGGTGACGGGAATCAGCGTTCGTTTGGCATATTTGCAAATTACTGAAGGCGCAAATCACCGCAAACGAGCCGAGTCAAATCGGATTCGGATGATCCCCAAACTACCAGAACGAGGCAATATCTTTGACCGCAACGGCAAACTTTTAGCCAGTACTCGCTATCCTCGCTCTGTATATTTGTGGCCGATGGCACATACCAAGCCAGCATGGTCAGTTGTGGGAGCGCGTCTATCTCAAATTCTCGACGTTCCCCAAGAAGAGATTGAAAAGAAACTAGAAGAGGCAGGTGCTAACTCTTCTTCACTCATACGGATTGCTCGTGACTTGAACGAAGCGCAAATCACAGCATTGAAGGAGTATCAAACCGAACTTAAAGACGTAGAAATTCATACAGAAGCCGTTCGTTACTACCCCCACGGCAAGCAATTAGCTCATGTATTAGGCTATACGCGAGAACTGACCGCCGACCAGTTAAAAGAAAAGAAGCAGGAAGGCTACAGATTAGGTGATGTAATTGGTCAAATGGGAGCTGAAAAAGCTTATGAGAAAAGTCTGCGCGGTGAATGGGGCGGTCAGCAGGTAGAAGTAGATGGTGCAGGTCGGCCACTCCGGGTTTTGGGTGAGAAACAGGCAAAAGCTGGTAACGATTTGCACTTGACCATAGATTTAGATATGCAAAAGACAGCAGAAAAAGCTTTAGGCGATCGCGACGGTGCGATCGTGGCACTTGACCCAAAGAATGGTGCTGTTTTAGCAATGGTATCTCACCCTACCTTTGATCCAAATATTTTCTCGAAACAGAAACTCACCCAAAAAGATTGGGAAACTGTACAAGGTGCCGATCATCCCTTGGTTAATCGCGCCCTCAGTGTCTTTCCACCCGCTAGCACCTTCAAAATTGTCACCACCACAGCCGGGTTAGAATCAGGTAAATTTTCTCCTAGCACAGTCTTGCAAACCTACGGTTCCTTAAACTTTGGCGGTACGCGATTTGGTGAATGGAATCACGCCGGATTCGGGCCATTGGGTTTTGTCGGCGCATTACAGTGGAGTAGTGATACCTTCTTCTATCAAATTGGTCGCGGAGTCGGCGGCCCAACTTTAATTGAATGGACTCGCAAGTATGGATTTGGTAAAAAAACCGGCTTTGAGTTTGTCAACGAAGAGGCAAAAGGTTTAGTGCCGGATGAAGCATGGAAGCAGAAAGCTTGGAAAATACCTTGGACTGTAGGCGATAACATTAATATGTCAATTGGTCAAGGTGCTTTACAAACTACACCTTTACAAGTCGCCATTATGTTTGCCGTGCCCGCTAATGGTGGCTACCGAGTCCAGCCGCATTTGCTTAAAGACAATGAAGAAGCAAAAAGCTGGCGAGAATCTTTAAATATGAAGCCAACAACCATAAGTGTTCTCCGTCAGGGACTACGGAAAGTAGTAGCTGAAGGTACAGGTAAGGCTTTGATGCAGCCAACAATTCCCCCAGTCGCTGGTAAGAGTGGCACTGCTGAAGCTTGGAAGGGTCGTGTTAAGCAAAATCACGCTTGGTTTGGAGCCTATGCACCTGCTGAACAGCCAGAAGTTCTGATTGTGGCATTTGCAGAACATTCTGGTGGCGGTGGTGGTAGCATTGCTGCGCCGATGATCTTACAAATTATGGAAGAATATTTTCAGCGCAAATATCCAGGTAAGTATCAGAAACCAGCATCTGAAAAGCCAGGAAATAGCAGACGAAACTAGGTATGGGGCATTGCCTAACCTTTAGGGAAGTCGTGCTTCAGTCTCCATTCGGGAAAGCAGGGAGAGTAGAAGCTGAGATGGTATAACTCCTATGGCGATATTTTAGCTGGTTTCAAATTTCTGGCTTTGTAGAACATTTCTAAACTATTGCGATCGCCTACAAAACGCCAGTGCCACGGCTCATAACTCACACCTTGAGCATTATCTTTAAGAAATGACATTTCAAAGCCAAAACGCGCTGCATTTGCTTGCAGCCACCCATAAGCCTTGGTATTGTCAAAGTTAGTTTGGAGATTAGTTGCTGGTACTGATCCGTCTCCGACATCCACAGCATAACCTGTGTGATGTTCGCTATGACCAGGAGGAGCGCTGAGGGCAGCTCGTTGTGCTGGCGTTTGATTTCGCTGGGCACCGACAGCAAAAAACAACTGCTCCTGATCTTTGACTGAGCGAAAGCCAGAAATTGGTACTAAAATTACACCTGCACTGCTCGCTGCTGCTACCATCTCCTCAAACTTTTGGGCAGCAGCTTTTCGCATTCTAATGCCCCTATTTGCGGAGATGGTTACTAGTTCTGACTCAGGGGCTTCTGGGTATAGAAAATGCCCTAACACAGTATCGCTGGAATTATTAGATGCTGTTGGGGTTGGAGTTGTAGGAGCAGAAGTACCTGGTAAAGGTTGAGAATCGGCGGTTTTTTTGGGTGCAGTGAGGAAAAACAAAAAACCGCTAATTAAACCTAGCAAGACAAATCCCGTTACTCCCCCAATCAGCAGAATTCGGGGTTGCAACCAAATTTTAGGTGTTGCATCAGGGGTATCGCGTACAGCGACTGGAATATCATCACCAAGGTCATTCGATGAGTTTTGCGGTTTTCCAGAAAACCCAGCCTTATTCAAGGGTAAACTCCTGTTTTTGTGGGATAACCATAACAGATTTTGCACTGGACAAAAGTAAACGTAACAGGTAGCATTTTACATCTGTGGTTCTTAGGCGCAATCTTGACAAACCTTTTAGAACTATACGTCAAGCTGGGAGGATTAGTCCTGGTAGGTTTTATTCTGGGACGCAAACTTCCTGTGACAGTTCCTACACGTTTAGGACAGTTTCTTTTTTGGGTGGGAGTACCCATCAGCATAGTATCGTTTTTGCGTCAATCTAGCTTGTCGGGGCAAATTTGGATTGCACCTGCCTTCGCTTACCTAGCCATTTTACTAGGAGGATTTTTAGCTTGGTTAGGAATTAAAGTACAAGCCTATTTTAGAAATACCGTCCCCCAACCACCAACTCAGGCTAGCTTGATATTAGCAGCAATGTTGGGTAATACAGGTTATCTTGGTTTTCCCATCACCTTAGCAATGCTAGGCAAAGAATACTTTGCTTGGGCGCTCTTTTACGATTTGTTCGGTTCATTCCCAGGAACTTATGGCTTGGGTGTGTTATTAGCAGCGCGTTTTGGCGGCGGTGTACATAATCATTGGCAGATTGCTAAGTCCATCTTAATTAATCCTGCCCTGTGGGGTTTCGGATTTGGCTTGCTGTTTCGGCAGGTGACAATTCCTACAGTCGCGGAATTCTGGTTAGAGAAATTTGCTTGGAGTGTCGTAGCTTTATCTTTGATATTAATTGGGATGCGACTGGCGCTACTCAAATCTTGGCGTAGTCTACCACAAGCAGGGATGAGCTTGGCAATCAAAATGCTGCTAGTTCCCTTGATATTGGGTAGCATTCTACCACTGTTTGGAATAACTGGAGCGATCGCAAAAGTCATTGTCTTACAAATGGCCATGCCTCCAGCTTTCGCCACACTGGTAATAGCTGAGACATTCAATCTCGATCGCGATTTGGCAGTTACTGCCTTAGCTGCTGGGGCTATAGTATTGCTGGTTACTCTCCCAGTTTGGCTGTGGCTGTTTTGATTTGGGATTTATGCGCTGTGATGTATATCAGTTAAACATCTACTGGATGTTGCCCATAATATGGCAAAGCCTCTGACCAATTAGGAAATTTGCCCTCTTGCCAATCGAGATTAGCTAGTTCTAAAATACTCGTAACTGTCGCTGCTAGTCCAGATTTGGCTTGAATCAACTGATAATTAGTGTTCCAATTCGCTAAAGTTTCCTGCCATGCTTCTGGTGTAAACACTTTATCTGGCAAACACACTTTCAGTTTAGAAACATCTGGCTCAAACTGATAAATAGCAGCAAAAATTTGACCTCGTTGTGCTGGCATTTCCACAGCAATAGTTTTTGACTTTTGACTTTTGCCTGCTTCTGACCAAGCTACCGCAGCCAAAGTTGAAATCGCAAATACAGGGATATCTAATTGTTGCCCTAAAGTCCGAGCCGTGACAACACCAATCCGAGTTCCTGTAAAGCCGCCTGGGCCTTTTGCAACTGCGATAAAGGACAAATCTGCCCAAGTTTGCGGTTTGATAAATTCAATTAAATATTGATGTACTAAGCTAGATAAATCACGCCCCAAAGTCCAAATTTGAGAGCGAGTCTCGCCTGCAAAATTACTAATTGCCAAACCTAATTCTGGTGTGGTGGTATGTAGGGCTAAAGCGTATTTATTTATTGCAATGTCTTTTAGTTCCGTTGTCAAAGTTACTTAAAATATCTATTTTTATAAAGTTAACGTTATTTATTTAAGCATATAACATAGCGGTTCTTAATTAAATAAACTACGGACAGAAGTCTCAGGGCAAAGGTTTTGCTGTTTCAACAAAATCAGAAGGCGATGGCGTAGGCGATCGCAAATATTCGCTTGCTGTTCACTTTCTAATAGCGATCGCTTTCCTGACATCTCTTGCCCATACCATGAATTAGCGATCGCTGATAAATAAAATCTCATGACAGCAGAAATCATGTATTTGAACCACATCTGACGTAAGGGCACAGCATTGCTGTGCCCCTACCGCCTGTCTATTTACCTGAAAATAGCTGTAAGATACACCAATCATTTTCTGTCAAGTCGGCACTAATTCACCAGGACGCAACTTTGACCACTTACCCGTTTCCTGTTTGAAGCTCAGACAACCAACAACATCCCATTCCATTTCAATTACATCGTCTTTAGTCCGAATGTTGACATTGATAGAAGGTTCATTCGGATCAAAATTTGGTGTTTCGGTCAAATGAGGCTGTTGGTGCTGCCCTTCTACGGCATGATAGGTAAAACAGCTGTCTACATAGTGGCAATTCACGCAAATACACATAATAGAACCAACTCCAGGGGCCTTTATTGTTAATCTAACGTAAGCCCAACTGTTATTCATGAGTTGCTGGGTTGATTTTTATTACAATGCTTGAAGAAGAATTCAGAATTCAGAAGTCAGAAGTCAGGAGCGGAGCAAGGAAAGTTCGCTTTCGGTCAAAATTAATAGCGTGGATGATTCAGACTCGCCACTGACAGCGTAGCCTCTACTTTTCTCTACAAGATGCTACTCTTAGCTTGCTTTACCGTAGGAGTACACAATCTAAAATCTAAAATCTAAAATCCAAAATGGTATTAGCTCCCGAAAATTGGCCTTTTAGCTTGGAATTCTTGCCACAACCCGCTTACATGGTAGGTGGCGCTGTCCGAGATGCTATCCTTGGCAGAACTCGCGGATATCTGGATCTAGATTTTGTTATACCATCTAAGGCGGTAAAGGTAGCGAGAGCGATCGCTCATCATTACAAAGCTGGTTTTGTGTTACTCGATGCCAAACGACAAATTGCCCGTGTGGTTTTTCCCCACGCCACAGCTGACTTTGCCCAACAGGAAGGAAATAGTTTAGAAGTTGATTTGCATAGACGGGATTTTACAGTAAATGCGATCGCTTATAATCCCCATACCCAAGAAATCATCGATCCTCTGCAAGGTTATGCAGACTTACAACAGGGCATTTTGCGGATGGTATCACCGGAGAACCTAGAAGATGACCCTTTACGGTTAATGCGAGGTTATCGCCAAGCCGCCCAATTAGGTTTTACTATTGAGCCAGCTACCCAAGCCGCAATTCGTTCTTTGGCATCACATATCAGCAAAGTTGCAGCCGAACGAGTTAGGGTAGAAATTGGCTATCTGCTGGCAAATTCTCAGGGTACTCCTTGGATTACAAGTGCTTGGGAAGATGGTTTACTTAACCCTTTCTTCAAAAATGCCACCTGTGAAAGCTTGCTCAAACTAGCAGCAGTTGACGAAGCAGCTGCCTTACTTACAGAAAATTGGCAACAATTAGGGGCACAACTGCAAGCTTATGTCCGCGATAGTATCAAAACCACTTGGTTAGGTATTGCCAAACTTGCTTGTCTTGTCAACCCAGATGCGGAGTTAGCAGAAATAGAGCTACAGGAACTAACTTATAGTCGTGCCGAAATCCGGGGTGTAACCACTGCCTTGAAACTGTTACCGCAGCTTCAAGTAGTCGATATGTCTTTGCGAGAACAATACTTTTTCTTCCATGACGCAGATATTGTGTTTCCCGCTACGGTAGTACTAGCTGTAGCACTTGATATTTTAGTAGAGGCGATGTCTGGTGACAAGCCACTACACATAGCAGTGGAAACCAAAGCAAAACGCTGCCTTATTTGGGCACCTTTGATCAACCGCTACCTAAACCCTGATGATCTGGTCGCTCATCCCACTCCACTAGTGAGCGGGAAGGAGTTGATTATAGCATTAGATATTCCAGCTTCGCCAATTATCGGGCAACTGTTGAGAGAAATTGGTGTAGCACAAGCTGAGGGGAAAATTTCAACAACAACAGAGGCGATCGCTTATGCACGTCAGTTACTTGAAGGTGCAGATTCAGGCGATCGCCTCTTCGATTATTTCAAACCCGGAGCCTAAATGTAAACTCAAAAAATTCGGAATGATTTTGACCGAATTGCTTTGCATGAGCAAGAAGGTTGGAATTACAACAGTCATACGCCTACACAATTTGGCATTTTTATGATACGATTGTACTATAAATAATATCCGGTAAGTATGCAACGCAAAGTTTACCAGGCGATGTCCAAAGTTTGTAGTAAATAAACGCGATATTAGCTAGTTCGTGAATGCAATCATGAACACACAATAGTTGTGTGGTATATGCCAAATTTAGCATTTTGGCATCAATTTATTGTGTGTTTACCCTTCAATTTTGCACGGTTAACAGCTTATTTTAAAAGAGCTAATAAACCTCAGTAACCGTGGCTTTAAAAGATTCTTGACCTTTATATGGAAGGTAGCGATATGACGAATAATAAAATTTATCTGCTAGAACTTATCCAAATATTTGCAGAATATCGTAACAATATTATCGTCAACATCAAGCATCTGCAAGAACATTATCAAAGAACAGGCATTAAGCGGGTTAAAGGTGTTAGAAACGAAAATGGAGAACTGCTTCAGCCTTGGTTGCGAACAGAAAATATAGATAATGCTGAGTATGTTGGGATGGGCGAGTTTCAGTTTAATCGCAATACTGCTACTATCAATATGCTTATCAAACGTAAAGTCAAACTTGCCAAATTTGAAGACCAAACCCCCACTATTGAGGTAGCAGGTTTGCTAGTAAATGACCTCAATAGCTTTAATAATTACACAATTGTCAGTGACGGCAAAATAAACGTCAAGTCCTTACAAGTCAAAATCAGCAGTAAAAAAGCCTTTGACTTGCTCAAAGAAAAGGGTGTGTTAGATGCAGAAGATTTTGACTTCCGTGCTGAACATACCATTGAGTTAGATAAATTCCCGCTTGTAGCTGCAAATAGTCGTTACAGCAGCATTGATGGACTATTCAATCAACTCGCAGAAATTAAAGTACTTAGTAGTATTATTTCTGCTCATTTAAGAAAAGAGTCAGATGTATTTGTAGCAGAACAATTAGATGAGTTTAAAAAGCACTATCTGTCTAAAAATGTTTACATCAACTTCCCTACAACTAATGAATACACAGACATCCATGAAGCGCTAGTTAATGGTACTCTTGACTCAAGATTGAGCTATAAAATTGATATCGGTAGTCAAGATATTCTTAACCTTAGTAAGTTTCATTCGGCTAACCAATTTCTGAATAGAATGTATCGTCTTTATGATAAAATCACTGGAGAAATTATTATCAAGCCTAATTTTGAGATGACATTGAATGAAAATCTCGCTGTTCGGCACAGGCTACTATCATCACGCACCAAGATTACCAAAGTTGACGAGTTGATGAAACCAATTTTTGATGATTTTCTTGGGCTTGAGCAAAATGGCATAGTCGTAGGTATTCTTAAGAAAGTTGGTGCTGATAGTTTGGCGCAGTTATTGCAGGATAAACAAGCTGGTAAGCAAATCAGCAAAGAGGAAATGGTTGCAGCTTTGACGACGGCAAATAAAAAGCTAGAAGAATATGCAGAAAATATCTACCAAGATAAGATATCTCCCTTAGTATTTTACATTGGTTGTACTGGAGTATTGCCAGATAAAATGGACGCAAAACCCATGACTGCTGAAGAAGTTGCTGCTAAATACCCAAATTTGCAATTCTCTAAAGATGAGCAAGAAGGTACTTTTTTTGCCGTTGGTGATAGTATGATCAGCATCTATGCCAAAACTGAATATTACAGCAAACTTATTTCTGTCGGTGTAGACAATTAGATTGCATATAAAAATCAAATAAAATTGGTATATGCAACAGTAGAACCCCAATTTATTTGAGAAGTCGGGGTTCTTATCTCTCATGGATGATTCAGGATTGCTATAGCAATTCTATGGGTTTGCTAAAATACAGCTATTTGGGCGTATCGCAGAAGAAATTGGACTTGTGTATGAAGACGTCGTTCCAATAAAACTGCCTATAATCTGTAAAGACAATAACAAAAAAAGACTGAAGTAAATGATTTTTAAATTTTTATTAATAATTTGACAGGAGCGCTCTACAAAGGAAGAATAACCTGTAATACCCACAGAACTAAAACTTCCAATAATCAATAATCTCATCAATAATTCAATGGAAGGAGTAAACGGCGATCGCTCTTGATTCAAACAAGATATAAAATTATCTTTTTCAATCCCCAAATTCCCTAACACAGAGTTAAATAACCCTGGTTGTATGACCATTAATTGTTGACTTATGTCGTGAGGAAATTTAACTAAATAGTTACTTACAGAATGCCATTGATTACTATATTGACCTACAAGTAATGTACTCACTCTTGACTCTACAGATGGCAGAAGCACAGCAGCAATGCCCAAGGCAATGCTAGTAACAGCAACCACAAGTTTTTGTTTGATTTTCATTCAAGTTTTCCTTTGCCTTTGCCTAAAAGTTGCTCTTTACATCCCCAATCCTGACCGAATAAATAAATCAGCAATCCTACCAAGTCCTGTCCCCAAACCCGGAATTATAAATAGAAGCATCATGGCAAAGAGTCCGAATTGGCTATATTGCAGTGGCTTTAGCTGAGGAAAAATTTCACTGAAAACATGAAAACCATCCAGTGGTGGAATTGGCAGCAGATTAAATAGAAATAAGATCAAATTGATTCGAGCCGCTAAGTAAAGAAATTCCCCGCTCAAAAGTCCTGAAAGACTAGGGTTAAAGAAAAGTTTGAGCAGCACAATAAATAGAATGCCTAAAGCCAGATTTGACAATGGGCCTGCGGCTGATACCAAAATATTGCCGAGCTTGCCAGAGCGAAACTTAGATGGGTTGACGGGCATTTGTCCCCAAGCTATACCCATGAGACAGAGAAAGATAAGCGATTCTTTGCCCATGTGAACTACAGGATTAAGCGTCAGATGACCGGTTTGTTGTGGAGTATTATCTCCCTGACTCATCGCAGCCCAGCCGTGAGCAAGCTCATGCAAAGTGATAGAAAATATGACAATGACAACGATTCTGAAAAAATGAATCGGCTCTGTGATTAGTGTTTGGATAAACATATATTCTGGCTCGTGGTATGGTTGAAGCTGAAATCTGCACTTTCCGAAGACACGCATGAAAAAGTTACCCAATTTCAAAACTACAAGTTTTGAGAATTAAGTGCGATCGCAAATAAATTAGGTAAGTTATTTTTGTGCGACTTCCAAGACTAGTTCAAAAATCTATGGAGACGTTGGTTGTTGAGAATGAAGCGAATCATTTGCTTGAAATCAGCGTAGTCTAGCCCGCACTTCGGCAGGCTCAGTGACCATCGTAGACATTGCTTTGCAAGACGCCTCGTTAAAATCAGCTTTTTCTCACCACGATGATAGAAGTTCTCATCTATACCGACTGCAATGCATCGGAAAGCTGAGTAAGACAGTATTTATATCATAATTTACTATATTTTGGTAATGCCCCATATCTGTAATAACAAGCTCGTTACCAAAATGTTATTAAAATAACTACGTAAAAGTCCATAGTAATTACTCGTATATTTTGTAATCTAACTTCGTTCGCCTTTCTGAGTACTAATTGCTTGTATAGCACTCAAAAAATGCATTCTAGTATTGAATAGCCTCATTATCCTACTGGTTAACACGTGTTTAAAATTAAAGATTCTGTATATAAATCTTGTATTACTAATGAGCTATTGCATATTTCAGCTTGATTAACCAACATTTTTTAATAACTGACCAGATGGTAATTCTCTGTCAGCTATTACTTAGCAATATTTAATACACTAAAAATAAATATCGTTTACTAAATAATTTAAAAATTAATACAGTAATTAGACAGGATAATAACGGCTTATTGGTATTATTTTGATGCACAAACGCAATGATGATGAACAACAATGGATGAAGATCAACGCCGTTCTTATTGGCGTGCTAATACTGCTTTAATTCGTAATCTTTTAATTGTCTGGGCATTGGTTTCCCTAGTTTTTAGTATTTTGTTGGTTCAACCTTTGAATGCGATACGGTTTTTTGGCGTACCCTTTGGCTTTTGGATGGCGCAACAGGGATCAATCCTGGTATTTGTGGCCTTAATTTTCATTTATGCCTTTCAAATGGACAAACTAGACCACAAATACAATCTCAAGAAGTGAGGAAAAACCGTGTCAGTTGAAATTTGGACTATTGTATTAGTTGGACTTTCCTTCGTTGCCTACATTTATATTGGTTGGCAATCACGAGTCGAAAATAGTAAAGACTTCTTTATCGCAGGTCAAGGAATACCCTCAATTGCTAATGGTGCAGCCACCGCCGCCGACTGGATGTCCGCAGCTTCGTTTATTTCAATGGCGGGGCTGATTTCTTTTTTGGGTTATGACGGTTCTATTTATTTAATGGGATGGACGGGTGGCTATGTACTGCTGGCATTATTGCTGGCTCCCTACCTACGGAAATTTGGTAAGTATACGGTGCCAGATTTCGTAGGCGATCGCTACTACTCTAATATCGCTCGTCTGGTGGCAGTAGTTGCAGCCATTTTCATCTCCCTCACCTACGTTGCTGGACAAATGCGGGGCGTGGGCATTGTTTTTAGCCGCTTCCTCCAAGTAGATATCAATACAGGCGTAATCATCGGTATGGTGATTGTCGGCTTTTTCTCTGTGTTGGGGGGGATGAAAGGCATCACCTGGACACAAGTAGCACAGTACTGTGTGTTGATTTTTGCTTACCTGATTCCAGCGATCGCGATCGCCTGGTTTCTCACTGGTAATCCTGTTCCCCAACTAGCATTCACCTTCAGTGATATTGCTGACAAACTCAATAAAATCCAAGTTGACCTGGGGTTTAAACCGTATACTGAGCCATTTGTAAACAAGTCGATGCTAGATGTGCTGTTCACTACTATTGCTTTGATGGTAGGCACTGCTGGCTTACCCCATATTATTGTCCGATTTTACACAGTAAAAAGTGTGCGTGCAGCTCGCTATTCTGCTGGTTGGGCACTGCTATTTATTGCCATTCTTTATACAACTGCTCCAGCCCTTTCCATGTTTGCCCGCTACAACCTGATCGATTCCCTGCACAATCATACGGTTGCAGAAGTGCAGCAGCTAGACTGGGCAGCCAAGTGGGAAAAAACTAAACTGTTGGCTTTTGATGACATAAATAAGGATGGGCGTCTCCAGTTAACTCCAAATAAAGACACCAATGAAATCAAGATTGACCGAGATATCATCGTACTTTCCACCCCAGAGGTAGCTAACCTGCCTCCGTGGGTGATTGGCTTGGTAGCGGCTGGCGGTTTGGCAGCTGCTTTGTCTACAGCATCAGGTTTATTGCTGGTAATTTCCAGTTCCATCGCCCACGATATCTACTACCGCATCATAGATTCATCAGCCTCAGAAGAAAAACGGGTGTTTGTCGGGCGGATCATGGTGGGTTTTTCCCTCGTCCTCGCCGGATATTTTGGGGTGAATCCGCCGGGATTTGTGAGTGAGGTGGTAGCTTTTGCCTTCGGTTTAGCTGCTGCTAGTTTCTTCCCGGTAATTTTCCTGGGGATTTTCGACAAGCGTACCAATTCTGAAGGTGCGATCGCCGGCATGTTGACGGGTTTAATTTTTACGATCATCTACATTGTTGGCGTCAAGTTTGGAGGTATGCAACCCTGGTTTTTTGGGGTTTCTCCCGAAGGAATTGGTACTTTGGGTATGCTAATTAACTTCGCTGTCACCCTAGTGGTTTCGCGCCTAACGCCTCCTCCTCCAGCAGAAATTCAAGCGCTGGTAGAAGACCTCCGCAGCCCATTGATTGAAGAATAGGATATTGGGAATTGGGCAATTCAATTTTGGATTTTGGATTTTAAATTTTGGATTAAATTTCAATCTAAAATCCAAAATCTAAAATCTAAAATTCTTGCTTCCCCATTCCCCACTCCCTACTGTCCAAGTTCTTTAATGTTTTTCATCACTTGTTCATATAAATCGTTGTTACCCTGACTTTGAAAAATGCTTGCTGCTTGTTGTAAGTCTTTGAGCGCTCCCTGTTTGTCTTTATTGGTGGCGCGGGCATTTCCCCGGTTATTGTAGGCAGGGGCAAAGTTAGGGTTGAGGCGAATGGCTTCATTGTAATCTGCGATCGCACCCTGTGGCTCTCCATTGGCAGCACGGGCATTTCCTCGGTTATTATAAGCGATCGCATATTTGGGGTTGAGGAGAATTGCTTGGTCAAGATCATCTAGCGCCCCTCTTCTTTCTCCCAAGGTGGCGCGGGCATTTCCTCGATTATTGTAGGCTTCAGCATAGTTGGGATTCAGGCGAATCGCTTCACTATAATCTTTAAGTGCTTCTCTGTTATTTCCTAATGAGGCGCGGGCATTCCCCAGGTTATTGTAGGCTTCCGCGTCGTTAGGGTTGATGCTAAGTGCTTGATTGTAATCTGCGATCGCTTTTTCCTTGTCTCCCGAATCAAAGTAGGCTAATCCCCGGCCGTTGTAGGCAGCGCCATATTGAGAATTTTGATCAATTGCCTTACCATAAGAAGCGATCGCAGCTTGTAAATCGCCGTTTAAATGCTGATTCTTTCCCTGAAGATAGAATTCCCCACCAATGGATGCTGTCGCTGAACGACGGCTAGGTTGACTGACTCCTATTTCTGTTACCAAAACATTCTCATTCTTACTACAAGAAACACTGCTAATTGCTGTCAATGTAGTAAAAATAGCTATGGTAAATACTTGATTTACCCTTGTTCGCTTTTGTTTAAATAAACGCCGTCTCATAATTTAATATCAACTGCTATAACACCTGAACGCAATTAGTACCAAAATCTAGATTTTAATTCTTTAACTCAATAGTTATTCTAACTTTTGATAGACATTTAAAGCTAATTTATAAATTCACCTGATATTCAATAAATTTATTTAATAGTTATATTAAGGAAAAATCATGAAATATAAAGTATAAAACTTGTCATTTTGGCTTTTTGCTATTGTCATCTATGTAATTTTTGACAATGGATTTCTGAGCAGTAACCTACTGTTGTTCATGTTTTTTAGAATACTGTTTGAAAGAAAACTGAAATATCAAGATTTATTCTAAGACAATAACTCCATAAATTTTGGAATTTGTAGCCATCTAAACAATTTACTCATCCTGAATATCACTTTCTTGGCTTTTGGGATTTAGCCGCCAAGAGGTTGTTTTTTCAATATCTACAGAAAGTTGTTCCAGATTTGTCCCTAAATCTTTTTGGAGTTTCTGAGTGAGTGTGATTGGGAAATCTAAATTAATACCTTCACTTTGCGCTAGCCTTGCTAATTCTGTAAAAGTAGCTTTGACTGTAGTCCGTTCATAACTAGTCAGTTTGTAATAGGCAGTTTCAGATATATTCTGAGTTTGCATGGCTTTTTTCATGCGTTCTTGCAAATGCTCAAATTCGGAATTCAACAACTTGTATTGTTGCTCAAATTGCGAGGATCTGGTACTTAGTGATATTAAGTCTTCCGTTGCGGGATCGGGGCTGGCTTTGGCTTGTAAATCTAATAAGTTTAAGTGGATTTGAGCCAGATAAATACAATCTAAGTAAGCATACTCTATCTGTTCTTCAGTCAGGGGACGTTTTCCCCAATCGCTTGTTTGTTCTTGTTTATCGATATTGTTAAAGCTACAAAGTGATGTAGCTATGGTTTTGAGTTGGTAATTAGGTAATGGTAAAAGATAGTAGGGAATTTTTTTTGCCATATCTAAAGTACAAGTAATATTTTTGGCTTTCTTGTTACCGAGAAGTTTTAGATCATAACTGGCGTTGTGAAAAACTTTTTCAGTTGCAGAATTTATCATAATTTTTTCAATAAATTCAGCTATAATATTAGGCTGATCTAGGACATCTAAAAGGTAGACGCGATCGCCACTCATATCTTGGGGATTATCTAATACCTGAATCAGCGATAGTCTGGGATTACGGCTTTTATAGTCAGCAACTTCTGTATCTATCCACAGCGTTTTAGCGTTGGTATATTCAGCGACAATGGCACTAATTTCGCGGGCGGAAGTAAGGTATGGCATTGGCTAATATTTCCTGATATTTGGGGCATTGTAAGTAAGCCATAGTTTTCTAAAGTAACATTTTGTTGGTAATTTTGCTGCCACAGAATTGCAAAAATGCTGAAGTTTTGATTTGCATAGGCTTAGATATCGCCAAACTGACTTAAATCTGATAACATCGAGTCACTACTGTAAGGCTGCACAGTCTACCACCGAAAGAGCTACTCGGCATCTACATTAAATTCATAGAGAGCTACAGACTGTATGCAGACGCATCCTGGTTAGCAACCGTCAGTAAAATTGAATTGGCGCTTCTGAGAAATGGCTGCAAAATCTTAGCCTCAAGAAATCGTCTAAGTTTCAATTTCCAGTAACCTGAGCAATTGCTTGGGAAATTTTGCTACTTCACATTTAATTGGTTTTTAACATCTGCTCCTCACAATCACACACACCTCAATTAATCGCTTCTAGTATTCAATTTGGAGAAGATAATGAAAAAGCTAATTCTATTACTAATTAGTAGCATTTTGGTCGTTGGTACTTTTGGCTGCCAAGAGGCTACTAAAACTGGTTCAGAAACTCCTAGCACTACTAATGAAGCCGCTCAAGCACCAGCAACACCAGCTTCTCAGATAAATCAAACTGCGGATAAAACTATTGCCATTCCAGGAACACAAACGACTCCTTTAGCAGTTAGTACAGATACTAAAGTTAAAACTGATTCTGAAAAAATGGCAGCAACAAAAGCTAAGAGCAACTTGAAAACTGAAGTTAGCGAAAAGTTGAATAAAGGCTTACCAGGCAATAATTTAAAAGTTGAAAACAAAGAGGGTGAAATCATCCTCAAAGGCACAGTAACTTCTGCTGAAGAACTCCAGAAAGCTGAAACCTTGGCTAAAGAAGTTCAAGGTGTGAAGACAGTGAAAGTGGAAGCAAAAGTTGAAGCTGTGAAAATGCCATAAAAGAATAACTGAAGCTCTCAGTTAACATCGCCATTAAAGGCAAACAGGGACTTACATCTGTGTAAGTCCTGTTTTTTATTTGCAAGTTCGTAGTAAGGACTTTAGTCTTTATTTTCTAAGCACTAAAGTCCTTACTACAAACCCTCAAAACTAGCTTGCGCGGGCTTAAATTGTGATACTTGATGATAATACTTTATTCCAAAACGGAACTATTTGGTATCACTAATAATCCATCTGCTATTTTGGGCATCCCATAAAAGGAAAAAGCGTACAGAACCAGGAATTAGTTTTTGAGTGCTCATTAAGTATTTGATTTTAGCATTTACTGTAGCTGTCTGTGCAGTTGCTTCTATTAAACTAACTTGTTCGATATCTACGCTTTGAACCTTTCCCCCCCACCAGTCAATGTATGAAAGATAGCCATCTGGATGCAGACGTTTATTATTTTGAAAGCTAGGAGATAATTGATTCCATCCCGTTTGAAAATCACGTTTATTAATAGTATAAAAATAATTTTGCACAGCTTGTTCTGGTGTTTGCCTATCGATTTGAGGCTGTGTTGAAGAAGGCAGTTGAGCAGATTGAGTGAGGCTAGGAACGTTATTGCTGGGAAATTGCGATCGCACAGGTGATACTTCTTGATCCTGTGGTTCTTTACTTATGGTAGGTTCTGGAGTGATAGAAACTGGGGATTGTGCAGGTGTAGGCGTATCTTGCACTTCATCGCGGGTTGGGGAAGATTCAGATAAAACGCTTGACTGTACCACTGGTTGAGACGATTTATTAAGGGCAAAACCAATGATTATAGAACCACCAATCAAACCACCTGCAATTAGACTGGCGAGAAATAGTCCTCTGGTTCCACTATTTTGATGGGTAGGTTGATACGAAGGCGCAGGGCTGACAGCAACTGTATTTTGAGGTGTTGCAGGAGGTGCAGTTACTGCTGTTGGTTGGATATGAGCTACCGTAGACGGGAAGGTTCTTGCGCCAAATTGCAAGGCTTCTAGCATTTCTTTAGCAGTAGCAAAGCGATCGCGTGGATGGTAGGCGATCGCCCGATCTATCACTGCTATCATTGTTTGACTCACACTCAGAGCGTGTTTGTGCCAGATAATTTCCCCGGTACGTGGATCTGTTTCTAATTCTTGTGGCTGTTTCCCCGTGAGAAGATAAATTGCTGTGATTCCTAAACTATATAAATCACTAGAATAAATTGGTCTACCTGCTGCTTGTTCACTTGGCATATATCCAGGCGTACCAATCACAATCGAACTGGTAGGATTTCCTTGGGAATTCACCACTGTTCCCATCGTTTCCCGTATCGCGCCAAAATCAATCAGCACTGGCTTACTATCGCGATGACGCAAAATGATGTTATCTGGTTTGATATCTCGATGGATAATCCGCTGATTGTGTACGTATTCCGTTATTAGTAATAAATTTACTAATATTTCTTTTACCGCACTTTCACTTAATGAGCCTTGCTTGTCAACTTTTTTAGTTAAGGTATCACCTTCAATCCACTCTTGCACTAAGTAGAATTGACCATCTAGCTGGAAGTAAGCATACAAGATGGGTATCTGTTTAGTTGCGCCCCCTAAATCTTCTAAAATTGCCGCTTCCCGCTTGAATCTCTCTTGCACCAACTGGTAAATCTGAGGATTATTTTGAATCGGTCTAAGCTGTTTAATTACACAACGGCGGTTAGAAGGCATTTGGGTATCTTCTGCCAAAAAAGTCTCACCAAATCCGCCACTTTCCAAAGTCTGAATTACTCGATAGCGGTTGTTTAGCAGTGTTTGCATAAATTAGCGCTGGTAAGGACAAGGGGGCTTTGTGATCTTGTCCAATTTACTTTCTCTGCAATTAAGTTTTTTCGTTAGCAGCAGTCTAAACATTACTGAGTTAATTTTGCTAATATATACTATATTATGTGTAAAATAGCTATATTTAAATCAGTGTAAATAACTATAATAAAATTCTTTTAAATGTTTAATTCAGCGTATTAATACTGAAAATTAAGGGAAAATACTCTTGTAATAAATGATAATGAACTGATAGCGATCGCAGGGTGAGGAATTGGCAAGAGAAAACTCCTCACTGTAGATTTTAAGAACAGAGAATAAAATTGAACTACTACCACTCTGGTAACTGGTGAGCATCAGTAGCAGCTAGTTATGTAACATCACTATTACAGTAGTGGTAAATGAATAATTTGATTTTGATATTCGTTATCCAAAGATGCTTCAGCAATTAAAATTAATTCATTGATATTCTGACCGATGGTTAATTTATCATTCAAAATAAAAATACCTGGTATATTACGGTCTTGCGCGATATGTTCAGCCAAATGCACAGGCATAGATTTGCGGTTATTCGTAACTAATAAAAAGTTGTGTTCCTCACACCAGCATAATATTTCTGGGTCTAATGTACTTTTAGAAGGCGTACCAGGATCACCAACTCCCCAGACAACTAAATCGCGTTTTTGCCGTTTGAGTTGAACCTGATAAAGAGGGGCAACATTTTCATCCAGCAGATATTTGAGAGTCATTTTATTGTGCTTTTTTCATCGCTTCTTTTTCAGCTATCATTTTTTTTAATTTGATTACAACTGGTGAGGGATTACGTCGCTGTTCTTCCTGCATTCTATGACTCCACTCCAACCAATCAGCTATATAGTTGCTTACAGCTTCTTTGTTGTGCAAGTAATAAAGAATAGTCGCGTAAACTTGTTCTAGCGTTAGTGATGTATAAATGTTGGCAATTTCTTCTGGAGTTCTAGCACGGTGGATGTACTCGTAAAGGATAGTTTCAATTCCTACTCTTGTACCTTTGAGTCGAATATCATCAGGACGCTGAAAGTCAAAGTAATCTTCTAGTTGCATAATTTACTTTATTATATTTACCCTTAAAATCATCTTACATACTTGTAAAATATTATTGCAATAAATAGTAATAAATTAATAGCGATCGCTTTGCCAACAACAACTTGTTAAATTAGTTGCTCGTCTTGGCAGTTAGTTATCTCAACTAAAACTGGAATTGATTTGATATAGTTGCTTTTGAACGCCTGCAATGAAATCTCGTGCTTGTGCTAACTCTAGCAGTATTGTTTTTTATCTAAACCACGATTCTCCTACCCTCTCTGCGTTCTCTGCGCCTCTGTGGTTCGATAATCCCTAATTTTCCCCCTACCCTCTTGCGAATTTTCAATTAGTTGATACACTTGTTCTTCATTAGCCCAGTGAACCAGCGCCTATGGTGCATATCAAGCGCGTGGAACTTACGAACTTCAAATCCTTCGGTGGCACTACCTCAGTCCCTTTGCTACCGGGGTGTACTGTCATATCTGGGCCAAATGGTTCGGGTAAATCTAATATTCTCGATGCACTGCTATTTTGCCTCGGACTCTCCAGTTCTAAGGGAATGCGAGCCGAGCGCTTGCCAGATTTGGTAAATAACACCCAAACGTCTAAAGGACGCGCTTCTATTGAAGCTAGCGTCACTGTGACGTTTGATTTGTCGGATGAAATCTCACACAAGGACACAAAAGCGCAAAGGGAGGAAGTAGAGGAAGTAGGGGAAGCAGAGGAAGTAGAGGAAGAAAATCCAAAATCCAAAAGCCAAAAGCCAAAATCGGCAGAGTGGAGTGTTACTAGAAGGCTGCGAGTCACTCACCAAGGAAGTTACACCTCGAATTACTATATCAATGGTGAAGCTTGCACGTTGACACAATTGCATGAGGAACTAAGTAACCTGCGGGTTTATCCTGAAGGCTACAATGTGGTGCTGCAAGGGGATGTCACCAGCATTATCTCGATGAATACGCGGGAACGGCGGGAAATTATTGATGAATTGGCTGGGGTGGCGGCATTTGATCGCAAAATTATCCAAGCCAAATCAACTTTAGATGAGGTGAAAGAAAAGGAAGATAGTTGTCGGATTATCGAGACAGAATTAACCGCACAGCGCGATCGCCTTTCCCAAGATCGGGCGAAAGCTGAGAAATATCAAAAACTCCGCACAGAATTTCTGGCGAAACAATCCTGGGAAGCAGTTTTATCATGGCGATCGCTACAAGCACAACAAGAAAAGTTAGTTCATGAAATTCAAACAGGCGATCGCAATTTTAATGAACTCACTACCCAACTCACAAATCTAAATTCTGAAATCGTCCAAAAAACTGCTGAACTTGAACAACTCAATGCCCATGTAAAAGCATTGGGAGAAGATGAACTTTTAGCGGTACAATCTACCCTCGCCACTCAAGAAGCAGAACGAAAACAACTCCAGCGTCAGTTAACGGAATTACAAACAGCTTCCCAAGAAACCGCCAAACGTCTGCTTCAAACTCAGCAAGAAATTCAAAAATACCATCTTTCCCTAGAAGAAATTGCCAAAACACAAATTGTAGAGACGCGATTCATCGCGTCTTCACAACAACAAAGAAACGAAGCGCACCAAGCCTTAGAAACCTCCCGCGAAGCCGCCGCAGAAATCGCCTCGGCTTCGGAAGCGTGGGTACAGCAACAAACGGCATTTAACCGTCAAATTGAAACTCTGCTGCAAACTCTGGAACCGCAACGCACAGAACAAGCACAATTCAGGGAACGCAATAATCAGTTACAGCAGTTAATCCAAGAGCAAACCCAGTTAATTGAACGCGACGAACCGCAATTAGCCCAAAAACAAGCTGAGTGTAATCAAGTTGAAACCGAATTTAACACCTCTAGCGAACCCATCCAAAATTTAGCTCAAAATCTCTCAGCCACAGAACAAGAATTGCAAATCCAACAGGAAACCCAAAAGCGGTTACTTTCTGAACAACGGGAAAAACAACGCCAGTTGGATAAAATAGAGGCACAAGCGCAAGCACAGCAAGAAGTCCAAGGAACCCAAGCTAGTAAAGTCATTTTACAATCGGGAATGCCTGGACTTTGTGGCTTAGTTGTGCAGTTAGGAAAGGTGGAACCCCGCCATCAGCTAGCTTTAGAAATGGCTGGCGGTGGACGTTTGGGACATATTGTGGTAGAAGATGACAGCATCGCCGCAGCCGGGATTGAACTGCTCAAACAGAAACGTGCTGGGAGAGCGACTTTTTTACCGTTGAATAAAATTCACGCTCCTAAATTTACTCAAGATGCAACGCTGCGTTTTGCCAACGGTTTCGTTAATTATGCTGTGAACTTAGTCGATTGCGATCGCCGTTACAAAGATGTATTTAGCTATGTTTTTGGTAACACGGTAGTATTTGCCAGCCTTGAGGCGGCGAGGAAAAATTTAGGGTTATATCGCATTGTCACCTTAGACGGGGAACTCTTAGAAACTAGCGGTGCAATGACTGGTGGTAGTAACACCAATCGTTCAGCCTTGCGGTTTGGCAATGCCGAAGCGGCGGAATCTGATGAAGCGATCGCTTTAAGAAGTCGTTTGGTGGACATTGAGCGGGTTTTAGAGCGTTGTACTGAAGCGATCGCAACTTTATCAACCAGAACCAAAAAACTTACCCAGGAACTAACAGAAGCGCGTCAGGCGCGGCGCGAACAGCAGTTGCAATTTGAACAGTTGCAGAAAGATATTAAGAATTTAACAGCGCAATTAGAGGGGACGCGATCGCAACTCGCCCAAAACAGCGAAAAGTTAGCCACCGCTCAATCCCGATTACAAATCTTAGAGCGGGAATTACCGGGACAAGAAACTCAGTTGCAACAATTGCGACACGCTTTAGCAGAGTTGGAAGCATCCCAAACCCCTAGCGAATGGCAACAAATCCAGGCGACAATTAAAATTCAAGAGCAACAATTGCAACAACGGGAGACAGCATTACGCGAAGCTGAACAAAGATTAAAAAATTTAGAAAATCAGCAACAACGTTTACAAGAAAAAATCCAAGAAGCAGAGGCGCGAATCACCGAATACGAAACCCAACAAACCTCTTGTAGAGACGCGATTCATAGCGTCTCCATACAAATCACAACGATAGACAACCAAATCACCCAAACCCGCGCCAACCTCAGTCAAATGGAGCAAAATTTGGGAGAAGAGAAACAAAAACGCGACACTACAGAACTAGAAGTGCGATCGCATCTTTTGCGCCAACAACAATTGCAATGGGAAATAGAAAAACTCAAAGAAACCCAAGAGAAGCGCC
>Ga0209591_10001564_pt1 | contig 28053 bp, 35 predicted proteins | sample MAT01_FD_187207 | JGI IMG/M metagenome (GOLD analysis project Ga0209591, IMG submission 187207) | Freshwater microbial communities from Lake Fryxell liftoff mats and glacier meltwater in Antarctica - MAT-01 (SPAdes) (version 2) | ecosystem: Environmental > Aquatic > Freshwater > Ice > Liftoff... | reverse complement strand
CGCTCGAGCGGACATCGCCCGATATATCGAGTTCTGGTACAACCCGACCAGACTTCACTCCGGACTGGGCTACAAAACTCCCCAAGAAGCCCTCAACGAGTGGACAAACAACCAGGAAGCCGCGTAGACTAACCCAATTCAAGCGGTCCGAAAAACGCGGGGCTGATCATCCACACCGCAAGCGGCCGACAGAAGTCGGACCCACCCGAGCCGACTCCAACCGACCCGAACCGGCACGAAGTCCTGGAGCACACCCTGACCCCATTTCGCCCTCCCAGAACGCCTGCTCCAGAAACCGTGCGCAACGCCTACGCCGACGATCACAGGAAGATCGTTCACCGCAACGACAAAACCCGCCTGACCTGGACGTAACTGGTCAGGTCCCCTGCGGCGCGGCGGCTTGATCGTGAGCGGTTGATGTTGATGATGGAGGGTTATTCAGCGGGCACATGAAGAAGTGTCGAGGCGTCGATTTCCGGCGTGTCGCGCATAGGTGACGGCCCGCTATGCGAGAGAATGGGTTTCCGACTCAACCTCAAGCAAACGGACCGTCACTTGTACTCTACCACCGGACTGCACAAGTCTGAGATCCTAGATCTATGCGAGATGATCCGCAGGGAAGTCCCCATGAGCGATCGGTCGTGGCCGCCGATTCTCGGCCTGTACACGTCGCTGGTAGTCACACTGACCTATCTCCGCCGGAATCGTGTACAGGAGGAGCTTGCCGAGACCTATGGCGTCTCGCAGTCGACGATCAGTCGAGCCATCACAGCGATAACGCCTCTCGCGGAGAAACTGTTGAGGAAGTTCGTGCCGACCGCAGACGAGTTCGACCCACGGAAGCAGTACATCGTGGACGGTACCTTGCTGCCCTGCTGGTCGTGGGCTGGTCACCGTGAGCTGTACTCCGGCAAGCACAAGACCACGGGTATGAACGTGCAGGTTGTCTGCACACTCGATGGCGAGCTCGCGTGGATCTCGGATGCGATTGATGGCAGGCGCCACGACACCCATTGCCTCCGCGAGTCCGGCGCTCTAGGTACCGACGACGCCCAGAACTGGATGGGCGATAAGGGTTATGTCGGCAACGATATGGCGACGCCCTACAAGAAGCCGATCTACCGCGACCTGCTCGACTGGGAGAAAGACTACAATACTGCGATCAACAAGATTCGCTATGTCGTCGAGCAGGTGATCGCGAACTTCAAGACCTGGCGGATTATGCACACCGACTACCGGAGGCCGCTCTCGACCTTCACCACGACGATCTCAGCCGTGGTCGCGCTGCACTTCTACCTGCTTGCTGAATAAGCCTCGATGGATCAACCCGATCGTGCGGGGTTGGATGAACTACTACGGGGCCTTCTACCGGTCGGCCCTCTATCCCCTCCTGGAACGCATCAACGCCTACCTGATGCGGTGGATCCGCAAGAAGTACGCACGGCTGCGGGGCCGGAAGAAAGCCCAGGACGCCTGGAACCAAGCCGTCGTGAGACGACCACGGTTCTTCGCCCACTGGGCCTGGATACCCTACGCCCCCAAAGTTTGGTGACCAGGACGACAAGAGCCGTATGACGGGAGACTGTCACGTACGGATATGTGAGGGCCGGGGGGTGTAAAATTCTCCCCGGCTACTCGGCATCCCTGGTACCTCGCCGCCGAACCGCTCGCAGCGACCGTAGTCGGTCTGTGAATGCCGGGAGTGGTTCAGTTCTACAGCGACGGACAGGTGAACATCGTCGATCACGTTGGCGGATCATGGGCTCGGGTACGGCTCACCGACACCGCGCCGTACCCGGTCGAGCAGGCCGGACCGCGCCGGCTACGTAGGCTCAAACCCGCCGCGATGCGCGAGCTCGCGCCGGACTGCTGCGTACCGGGAGGACGCAGCGGTGGGCTCCTGAGGAGCTGCTGCGCACCAGGTCGCGGCATCTGGGTTGGCGAAGTGTGGCGAGTGCTCAGGTCGTGCCGCGTCGAAGTCGCTCCTCGGACACGGTGGCCGGGTAGTCGGTGGGGTAGTACCGCCGGTCGGGCCGGGTCGCGCGGCTGTTCTGCTCGTCGCCGTCCCGGTACCACGCGACCGGATGTCGAGCGCCGAACTGCCCGAGCGTGTAACGAGTCACTGACGCGCTTGTGATCAGCCAGTCGTTGGAGCGGGACCGTGCGTAGTTCTTCGCCGAGCGCTCGTCGGTGAAGATCACCTCTACAGCTCCGGCCCCGTCGTCGGGGCGTGTCGTGTGGACGGAAAACACCACGGCATCAGGGTCGCTCGTTGGCGGAGGTCTTGTTTGACTTCTCATGGAGGCGTGCAGGAGCTTCCCGTCAGGGCCGATGGGCAGCGGCGGAGGTCCGACGCTCACCACTGGCACAAATCCGATGCTTGAACAGTGCATGCCCACAGTGATGGACTGACCACCTCCTGATCCACGGGAGCCGTGTGAGGTCTATGGTGGGGTTGTGCGAAGAGAGCGCCTTGTCGCGGCGCGGAAGGCGGCCGGCAAGAGCCAGGAGCGGGTCGCTGAACTGGTCGGTGTCGACCGCACCACGGTCGGAACCTGGGAACGCGGGGAGTACACACCCAGACCCGATCAGCGTGCTGCCTACGCCGAGGCCATCGGTGTCACCCTCGAAGAGCTGGCCGCCATGCTCAGCAACGTCCCCGAGACGGCGGACGAGACCCCGGACTGGCTGATCAACTATCTGGCATCCGAGCAATCGGCCAGCGTGTTGCGAGTGCACGAGCCGCGAGCGATCTTCGGGCTGCTGCAAGCTCCGTCCTACGTAGAGGCTCTCGTGGGGCGTGTGGGGGACAACGGCATCTCGTCCCGCTATCTCCAGCAAGCCGTCGAGCAGCGGCGCTACCGGCAGAAGCGGGTTCGCGACGGCGATCTGGTCCTCCACGTCATCCAACCGGAGCCGGCCCTGCACCTCGTGGTCGGCAACCCGGAGATCATGGTTGAGCAACTCAACATGTTGATCGAGTTGGCAGACCTTCCCAACGTGACCATGCAAGTCACGACCTACCAGGCCGGACAGTACGAGGCCCGCAGGCTTGGCGCTTTCAGCCTCATGGCTCATCCGTGGGTGGACAGCCCGAGGGTGCACATCGAGGACTATAGTAGTGGAGGCCGGTTCATCACCGACGCCGAAGAGGTCAACTACTTCATCAGTGCCTTCGAGTACGCCAGTCGGATAGCACTGTCACCACGGGAATCCATGAGCTTTGTCCAGCGCCTTGCCGACAATTGGCGGAGTAGCGCCTGAACCGCACTGGCGGATGTCCAGCTGCACCGACAACGGCACGCGCGTTGAAGTGGTCGACCTGCTGGAGGGTGACCGCCTGGCTCGGGATACGAAGCTCGGTGAGGCCAGCCCTGTACTGCAGTACACCGCCGCTGAGTGGCAGGCATTCATCGCAGGCGTGAAGGCTGGCGAGTTCGACTAAGCTGTCTGGTCCCCCTGATGCTTGACGTTGATGTCTCACCTGATCCTTGTCGTTTGGGCTAGGAAACTGAGGGTGTGCGGGGTCTCTGGGCCTTCCAGCTCCGGACCTGCTCCTGCGTTCCGCGTAATCCGGCTCGGCTAGTGTCGGGTGATGCTGTTTCCTTACGCCAGCTTGATGCGTCATGGTGTTGGCTGGGTGGATGGATGTCACGTCGGGTCAACGCGGTGAGCTGCGGGCGCTGGTGAACAGTTCGGAGGTCGCTGCGTCGGTGGCGACCCGGGCGCGGATCGTGTTGTGGTGGGCCGAAGGCAGGGCGAAGGTGGAGATCGCGGCGCTGGCCGGGGTGTCTCGTCCGACGGTGGATCTGTGGTTGTCGCGTTTCGACGTCGAGGGTGTCGCCGGGTTGTTTGGCCGGCGGCGCGGAGGTCCGCGAGAGCAGATGTCGGGGGAGATCCGGGGCCGCATCTTGGCGTTGACGCGGACCAGTCCACCGACGGAGACGGGTTTGTCGCATTGGTCGAGCCGGGTGATGGCAAGGTTCATCGAACGCACCACAGGCACGTACGTCTCCCATCATTATGTGGCTGCGTTGTGGCGGGAGACAGGGTTGCGCCCGCACCGTCAGGGCACGTTCAAGGTCAGTCGGGACCCGGCGTTCGCCGAGAAGGTCGCCGACGTGGTCGGTCTCTATCTGGATCCGCCCGGCGGGGCTGTCGTGCTCTCGATCGACGAGAAAACCCAGATCCGGGCCCTGGACCGCACCCAACCGCTGCTGCCGATCGAGTTCGACGCCAGCGAGAAGCGCACCCATGACTATGTGCGGCACGGCACCACGAACCTGTTCGCAGCGTTGAACGTGACCACCGGGGAGGTGTTCGGCGAGTGCAAACCCACCCGCGACGGCGCTGACTTCCTCGCCTTCCTGAAGAAGGCGGTCAAGCCGCACGGCAATACCGATGTCCATGTCGTGCTGGACAACCTGTCCACACACACGACCCCGGACGTGAGGGCATGGCTCGAGCGCAACCGGCACGTACATTTCCACTTTACCCCGGTCGGGTCCTCGTGGATCAACCAGATCGAGACCTGGTTCGGCATTATCACCCGCCAATCTATCCGGCGTGGCACGTTCACCTCTGTCACGGTTCTGGTCAAGCAGATTCGTGACTACATCGACCACTGGAACAGCGATCCCAAGCCGTTCATGTGGACGGCTACCGCGGACGAGATCCTCGCGAAGGTCCAGCTCGTACAGACCAGCATCAGGAAGCTCGTCGACAACAACGCCCAGTAAATGCAACAGAATTACTTGACACTAGCCCCGCGAGCGGGCGTGCACGAGGTGTGGGACCGATACCCGGACCGGAAGCTTCGCGACCGCGCGCTCGCAGTCGGTGCGGCGTTCCGGTTGAGCTGGACGGCCGCGGTCGGGCAGCTACGGAACCTCGATCTGGTCGACAGCGCGCAGCGCGCTGTGCTGATCAATGACGAGCCCCGCTTCGGGGACTACAAGCGGCTGGGCCTTTCGTGGATCGACGAACTTGCCGCGCCCTACGTGTCACCCGGTTTCGCCTCGGCCTGTCTGAACGGGTACGTCGCCGGCCGGCTCACCGTGAGCCGATGCCTCGAACTCATGCGCCGAACAGTCGCGGAGTCGGATCTGCCCCGCCAGCAGCCCATAGACCTGGACGACCTCCGAGCCTCTTTTGCTACGTCCACGCATGCCGGCTGAGTCGTTTGGCTGGGTGACGGACACAACTACGTACACCCACCTCTGCCGCGCTGGCCACCAGGAGATCATGGCCCGGCACGCCCCGGAAGGTGTAGCCCTCGTGCCCAGCGAGGTTGACGTGGAGATCGAGCGCGGACGGGACCGGTACCCGGCAATCCCGGCCGTGTCGTCTGTTGAGTGGGCGAAGATCGTAGTTCTGGATGACGAAGAGGTCTGGACCATGCTGGACGTCAAGGCGCAGATGGGAGGCGGTCCTGACGAGCATCTCGGAGAGTGCGCTGTCATCGCATGTGCACACCACCGTCGGCTGGTCGCCTTGATCGACGAGCGCGCCGCGATCGCGCAGGCGGAGCGGCTAGGCGTTCCTGTCCGCGACACCCTGTTCGTCTGGGCATACGAGCAGGGCTTGCTACCGTAGGCGAAGGAGACAGACCAATAGGTGAAGTACGGCTCGGATGGGGGAAGTCGCTGTTGACGCCTACCGAGAGCTCCAAGAACTCGGTCACCTCGATTGGCTCGGGCTTGATCTGCTGCTCGAGCTAATGGGGCAGGAGGTGCAGCGCTTCCCCGTCCTGCGACCCAGCTCCGGGTGGAGCGCGGACTCAGTGTCGGCCGCGCCGAGTCCCCCGCGCGCCCCGCCGCTCACCACGGTGCGGATCCGCGGCGTGTCGTGCGAGCCGAGCAGCTCGATCGTGCGGGCCTTCGTGCCCACCGACGTCACCGTCTGGGTGGACGTCACGAGCCGAGCGCGGGATCGGTCCGGATCCCCACGGCCACAGCCGGCCCTCCCGGGTGGGCAGCACGCCGACCGTGCTGCCCGCCCGGCACCAGGGAGGCGGTCAGCGCCTGCGCGAGAGCCCCACGCCGACCAGGCAGATCGCGCCGCCGAGCAGCGCGAGGATCGGCGGCAGCTCGCCGAGGAACACCGCGGACATCCCGATGGTGAGCGGTGGGACGAGGTAGGTGGTCACGCCCAGCCGTCCGGCGTCCATCCGCGCCAGCGCGTAGGCCCACGTGCTGAAGGCGAGCGCGGTGGGCACCAGCCCGAGGTACACGAGCCCGGCCGTCGCACCCGCTGGGGCGTCGGCGAGGTCGGCGAGCAGGGCCGGGGTGAACGGCAGGCAGGCCACCGTGCCGATCGCGCACGCCAGGAACGTGACCTGCAACGCCGGGAGCCGGCGCAGCACCGGCTTCTGTGCGAGCACCCCGATCGCATAGGTGAGTGCGGCGACGAGGCAGAGCAGCACGCCGAGCAGGTCGGAGCCCGCCGTCTCGGCGGTGGCTGCCCCGACCAGCACGGCTCCGCCGAACGCCACCAGCGCGCCGATCATCAGCCACCGCGGGAACCCCTCGCGGAGCAGCAGGCCGGCGAACAGCGCGATCAGGATCGGTCCGACGTTCACCAGCATCGCCGTCGTGCCGGCGTCCACGAGCTGCTCGGCAGCGTTGAGCGCCACGTTGTAGACCGCGAACCAGGCGATCCCGCAGAGCAGCAGCAACGCCCACTCGCGTCGGGTCGGCCGCACCCAGCGGCGTCCGACGGCCACCCCGACGCCGAGGGCGAGCGCGCCGACGAGCAGCCGGCCGAGCGCGAGCGGCCCGGGATCGTAGGACTCGCCGACGGCGCGGATGCCGACGAACGCCGACGCCCACGCCAGTACCGTCACCGCGACCGCCACGGGCGCGGCCCATCGGCGGTGGAAGGTGGGACCGGCCGTGGGCGGCGCGGCGGCCTCGGGTGCCCGGCCGGCCGGTGGGGTGCTCACAGCGTTCTCCTCTGTCAAGTGGAGCCCTGTCGGGGTGGGGCGCCTTCGGGTTGGGGCCCTTCGGGTTGGGGCCCTCCGGGTTGGGGCCCTCCGGGTTGGGGCTCTGTCGGGTGCGGGCCCGCAGCTGCTAGCCCCGGGTCGACATCACGGCGTTGACCTGTGGATAGGGCAGGGCCTGTGCGGCGAAGTCAAAGGTGCCGTGGGCGTGGACCTCCTGGGCCGCGCGCTGGACGGCGCCGAGCGCGGTGCGCGCCAGCAGCGAGCCGAGACTGACCCGGGCCGCACCGAGCAGGCCGAGCTCGGTGACGGAGGGGAGCGGGGCGAGCCCGCCGATGAGCACGTTGACCGGCCGGGGCGCCGTCGCGCAGATCTTCCGGACGGCAGCCCGGTCGGGCAGCGCCGGTGCGAAGAGCACATCCGCGCCGGCGTAGGCGCGCAGCCGCCGGATCGTGTCGTCGAGGTCGGGGTTGCCGTACAGGAAGTTCTCCGCACGGGCGGTCACCGTGAACGGGAACGGGAGGCTGCGCGCGGCGAGCACCGCGTGCCGGACACGGTCGGTGGCCCCGTCCAGGTCCAGGATCGGGGCGTCCGGCCTGCCCGTGGCGTCCTCGATCGAGCAGCCGACCAGGCCTACGTCGGCAGCGCGCAGAATCGTGTCCTCGATGCCGGCGGCGGTGTCGGCGAAGCCGCTCTCCAGATCGGCCGAGACCGGCAGCGGGGTCGCCTCGACGATCAGGCGCGCGTTGTGGAGCGTGAGGTCCCGGTCGAGGAGGTTCACCCCGTCGGCGACCCCGAGGCCGAACGCGAGGCCCGCGCTGCTGGTTCCCAGCGCGTCGAAGCCCGCTCCGGTCAGGATGCGCGCGGTTCCGGCGTCCCAGGCGTTGGCCAGTACGAACGGGCTCCCGCGGCGGTGCAGGTCGCGGAAGGCCACTGCTTTGCGGTGCTGTGCGGACTCGGTGGAGGTGATGGGCTCTCCCAGGGCTGGCGGCGGGCGAGGTTCAGATCAGCTCGACGTGATGGCGGGCCGGCACAGCGGCGCGGCGCTTGCCGGCCAGCTGACGCAGCAGGGCCTCCAGCAGCTCCGGGGGCAGGCCCCGAAGAATGTCACGGCCTCGACGAACTCCCGTCCCCGCAGCCGTCGGCGGCGTCGTCGGCCAGGAACCACGTGTCCAGGGGGAGCACGGTCATGCTCGGTCCACCGCAGGCCCGGCCCCGGCGAGACCTGCGCCGTCGCGGCACAGCGGGATGCCGTCGCGAGCCAGGTCGTCGAGCCAGGCCCTGGCCCCGGTCGCGTTCTCGGTGCCTCGGTGCAGGCCCGGCGGCAGGTCGCCGTCGAGGATCCGGCGGACCCCGAGGGCCACCGGTCGCGACACCAGCCGCGCCATGGCTGGGTCCAGGCCTGCTTCCACCCGGGCGGGCGCAGCGTGCCGCGGATGAACGTGTCGACCTCCCATCCCTCGGGAGCGCCGTACTGCTCGACGAAGCCGGTGCTGTCCTGGTTGGGGTAGACCTCGAAGTCCTCCCCGTCGACGAGATGGTTCCGCGCGGCCTCCCAGGGACGCGCGGCCGTGCGCACCGCGCCGGCCTCGACGTGGCGGGCGGGGGGAGCAGGGCGGTCAGCACACCTCGGGGCGCCCAGCTGAACCGGTGGCAGAACTCGTCGGGGACCGCGGGGATCCCGCCGCAGTACGAGGTGAGAGACACCCGAGCCGGCCCGTCACCGAGCTCCGCGCGGGCGTCGGCGACCAGGATGTGGGCGAGCAGGTGGTCGATACCCGGGTCCAGACCCGCCTCGGTGAGAACCACGAGATCGGCTGCCCGGGGGTCCTCGACCAGCGCGCGGATCTCCGCGGTCGTGTAGCTGGTGCAGGCGAAGTGGGCGCGCCGCTCCAGGCACACCGACAGCAGGGCGGCGTGCTCGGCCGCGGGCAGCATCGACACGACGACATCGCCGGGGGCGAGCGCCGTGGCCGGCGCCGCGGCCGTGAACCCGCGGGTCGTGACCCGCTCGGGCAGCTCGAGGCGGCGCGCACACTCCGCCGCGGACCGGGCCGTACGTCCCCACAGCACCACCGGGGTGGTGGACGCGGCGAGGCGGTGCAGGCCGCTGCCGGTGGACAGACCGGTCCCCACCCAGTGGACGGTGGCGGCGGTACCGCCGTGATCAGACATGGCCCCTGGGTGTCGGGTGGGCGTGGCGCGGATCGGGCGCGGTCGAAGGCCGTGCGTGTGGAGGTCCAGACACCATCGGCATCGGCCAGCTCCGGAAGATGTGCCACAAGTGCCTCGGAGAAGGACTCGCTGGCCTCGCGGGGCAGCACGGACGGCAGGTCGTCGGTCACGATCGCATCCAGCGGCGGTGGCCCGGGCAGGCGCCGCACCGGATCCGACCACGTCGTCGGCTCGTCGTAGAGCGGGAACATGCTGGTCGGGGAACCGACGTCGCACGTCACGTCGGACAGTACGCTCAGCGCCCGACCGGGCCGGACGAGGTCGGCCGCGGTCAGGAACGGCTCGGTGGGGATGCGGGTCAGCGCAGTGCTTCGACGACCGCGCGGGCGACGGTGAGGGCATCGGGGGCGCCGTTGTCGGTGCCCTTCTCGAAGTCGTCGCCATCGGTGGCCATGGTGTTGGTGACGTGGGCCAGGCACACGACGTCGCGGCGGCGGGCGGCGGCGTACGCGTAAAGGGCCGCAGCCTCCATCTCGACACACGCGACGCCCTCGGACGCGGCGGTGGCGATCGCGGTCGCGGTCTCCCGGTAGGGGGCGTCGGTGGTCCAGGACGACCCGGTCAGTACCGGTTCGGGCAGCCCGGCGAGGGCTCCGGAGAGCTTCCCGGCCAGGGTCTCGTCGAGATGGGCCCAGCGGCCGGGGGGCAGGTAGTGGGCGCTGGTGCCCTCGTCGCGCAGGGCCCGGTCGATGAGGACGAAGCAGGGCAGCCGCGCGAGCGGGGAGATCTGCCCGGCCGAGGTGATGCTGATGACCAGCTCGGCACCGGACGCGGCCAGCTGTTCGGCGACGAGCACGGCGAACGGAGCGCCGACAGCGGTCCCGACCACCCCGATCTCGATGCCGTCGACCTCGACGGTCCACATGTCGGTGTGGTAGCAGGCCCAGCCGGGGTGGCGGCGTCCTCGGCCGGTGGCGGCGAGGTGAGCGACGATGTCGCCATCGGGATCGAGCAACCCCACCTCCGGCACATCGACGTCGGGCAGGCCTCTCTGGCGGCGGGCCTCGCGGAGCAGGTTCGTGGGTTCGAACAACGACGGTGCCTCGTAGTCCTTGCCGCCGAGCAGGGGATGGTCGGTCACGCCGCGCAGTGCCCCGCAAGCCGGAGGTCGACCACGACGACGTCACCGACCACACCCATCAGCGCCGCATCTCCAACCACGTCCTCGAACGTTCTGTAGATCAGAGAACGGTACTCGACACGGCGACGGCCGATTGAGTCACCGGGGTGAGGTCGGGGGCGCTGGAACCGAACCACGCCTGGGTGAACGAGGCCAGGCAGAACAGGGCGCCGTCGGCCAGCGCGATCTGGGCCGGCCTGGCGAAGTCGTCGAGCACCTCTGCGACCGTCCCCGCGTACTCCGGCAACCCGAAACCGGGCGCCGGGCGGGAGAATCCGAAGCCGGGGAGCTCCAGGCAGATCACGCGGTGCGTCGTGCCCAGGAGTTCGAACAGGGTGTCGTAGTGCTCGATCACGTTCGGCGGGTCGCACGCCGGCACCACGGTGGGTCCGGGCCCCCGGTTGTCGCGCAGCCGCACCCGACCCGCGGCCGTCGGCACCAGCCGGACACCCACAGCGCCTCCCTCACGGCACCGGTCAAGGCGTCAGGGACCCGGTCCGGGTCGACGCTGGACCCGGACCGCGTCTCGTTCACGACGATCACCGTGGTCGTCGATCAGCCTTGTTCGAGCAGTGCTTCCATCTCGGTGATCTCGGCCTGCTGGGTGGTACTGATCGTCTCTGCGAGTTCCCGCACCTGCGGGTCAGCGCCCTCGTCGAGCACGGTGCGGGCCATCTCGACTGCGCCGGCGTGGTGGGCCAGCATCATCTGGAGGAACATCTGGTTGAATGCCGGGCTGGTGGCGGTGCCGAGTTCCTGCATCTGTTCGGGCGTCATCATCCCGGACATGCCTGCCATTCCGGACATGCCGCTGTGGTCCATGCCCGCCATCGCTCCGTCCTCGGCGGGAACCTCTGCGCCCCATCGGGTGAGCCAGCCGGTCATGGTGTCGGTCTCGGGTCCTTGGGCGGCGCTGACCCGGGTGGCGAGGTCGAGGAGCTGAGAGTTCTCTGTGCTTCCGCGTGCGAGGTCGGCCATCTCGACGGCCTGGCGGTGGTGGATGACCATACCCTGCACGAACGCGACGTCCGCGTCGTTCTGCGCACCTCGGGTCGCCGCGGGCGATGGCGCGGCTGCCCCAGAGCCAGCCCCGGAGCCGATCGTCGGGGTCTCGATGGCGTTGCCGCATCCGACCAGGACCAGCCCGGCCACTGCGGTGGCGGCCAGGAACCGGGGGATTCGTGTCGTATTCATTTCTGGAACTGCCCTTTCGAACGTGTGCAGAGATGAGGAATCAACCGATGGAATCGGTTGTCCTCACGTCCGCAGCACGCACAGCAGGGCGAGCCGGTCGGGGGCGGTCGGTGGTGGCGCCCGGGGGGTGGACCGGGCCCGCGAGGTTCGGGCCGGCGCCACCCGCAGAACCACGACGGGGATCCGCCACATCATCATCGTGAGGACGATCAGCGCCCCCGCGGCCAGGATCGCCACGCAGAGGTGCACCAGGGCGGAATGGTCCCCGGAGTTGTGATCGTCGTGTCGAGCGGGTGCGGGGGTCTGGTCGTCGTGTTGGCCGACCTGCGTCGCCGCGCTGGTCGTGGGCTGCTCGACGGGCATGTGGTGGGTTCCGACCAGACCGGCGAGCAGTCCCGCGACGAGCATCGCCAACAGCAGAAGCCGCTGCCTGTCGAGGTGGCCGGCCAGGTTCATCGGACCCGACGGTACCGGGACCGGCGTGTGACCGACGTGGTGCGATGTCGGGTCACCGCGCGTCATCGAGGGTGCGAACCGGCGAGTCGGCGTCCGCAGCCGGTGGGCGGGGTAGCCGCAGCCGGCGGAGCAGCAGCGCGTTGACCGCGACCAGGACGCTGGATCCCGACATGGACAGGGCGGCGATCTCGGGGCGCAGGACCAGCCCGAAGGCGGGTTCGAACACGCCGGCGGCGATGGGCAGGGCGATGGTGTTGTAGCCGATGGCCCAGGTGAGGTTCTGGCGCATCTTGGTCCTGGTGCCGCGCCCGATCCGCAGGGCGGTGGGCACGTCGAACGGGTCGGAGCGCATGAGCACGACATCGGCGGTCTCGATCGCGACGTCGGTGCCCGCGCCGATCGCGATCCCCAGGTCGGCACGGGCGAGGGCGGGTGCGTCGTTGACGCCGTCGCCGACCATGGCCACTCGCCGCCCGGCTTGCTGCAGCGCGGTGATCTGGGCGGCCTTGTCGCCGGGGAGGACTTCGGCGATGACGGTGTCGATGCCCAGCGTCGCGGCGACCCGTTGCGCGGTGGCTGCATTGTCGCCGGTGAGCATGACGACCTGCACGTTCATCTCGTGCAGCGCCGCGACCGCGGCGGCGGCAGTGGGTCGGGGGGCGTCGGCGAGCGCGAACAGCCCGGCCGGTAGGGCGTCGACGGCGACCAGGACGGTGGTCCGTCCGGTTGCGGCGAACTGGTCGCGGCGGGCGGCGAGTTCGCCGAGGTCGACTCCTTGGCGTTGCATGAGTCGGGCGTTGCCGACCGCGACCCGGTGGCCGTCGACGGTGGCGATCGCGCCGTGGCCGGGCACGTTCTCGAACCCGCTCACGGCTAGGCGCGCTGTGTCGCGTTCCTGGGCGCGGGCGGCGATGGCCCGGGCGAGCGGGTGTTCGGATTCCCGTTCCACCGCGGCGGTCAGCGCCAGCAGTTGGTCCTCGCCGATGCCGTGCGTGACGATGTCGGTGACTTCGGGTTCGCCCCTGGTCAGGGTGCCGGTCTTGTCCATGACGACGGTGTCGATCCGGGCGGAGGCCTCCAGGGCGGTGGCGTTCTTGAACAGCACTCCGCGTCGGGCCCCGAGCCCGGTGCCGACCATGATCGCGGTGGGGGTGGCGAGGCCGAGGGCGTCGGGGCAGGTCACGACGACGACGGTGATGGCGAACAGCAGGGCCGCGGTGAGTGGTTTGTCGGAAAACAGCGCCCAGGCCGCGAACGTGAGACCGCCGCCGATGAGCGCGACGAGGACCAGCCAGAACGCGGCCCGGTCGGCGAGGCGTTGCCCGGGTGCCTTGGAGTTCTGGGCCTGCTGCACGAGGGACACGATCTGAGCCAGTGCGCTGTCGGCGCCGACCTTCGTCGCGCGAACCCGCAGGGTGCCGTCGGTGTTGATGGTGGCGCCGATGACCTCGCTGCCCGGGGTCTTGTGCAGGGGCAGGCTCTCACCGGTGACCATGGATTCGTCGACGTCGGACTCGCCGTCCTCGACCACCCCGTCCACGGCGATCTTCGAGCCTGGCCGGACCAGCAGCAGGTCGCCGGTGACCACCTCGGCGGTGGGCACCTCGAACTCCTCACCGTCGCGCAGCACCACGGCTTTCGGCGGGGCGAGTTCGAGCAGGGCCCGGACCGCGTCGTTGGCGCCGCCGCGGGCGCGCATCTCGAACCAGTGTCCGAGGAGCACGAACGCGGTCAGCACGGTGGCGGCCTCGTAGAAGACCTCGCCGCCACCGGTCAGGGTGATCACCAGCGAGTAGATCCAGCCCGCACCGACCCCGACGGCGACCAGGACCATCATGTCCAGCGTCCGCGCCCGCAGCGCCCGCACAGCGCCGTCGAAGAAGATCCAGGCCGAGTAGAAGATCACCGGCAGGCTCAGGATCAGCGAGAACACGTCGTCGCGCAGCCCGAACGGGGCCGCGACGGTGAACCCGAGCACCTGCCGTCCGATCGGGGACCAGAGCAGGACCGGCACCGACAGCACCGCCGCGACGAGGAACCGGTTGCGCATGTCGGCGACCATCGCGGCCATCGACGACCCGCCATGCCCGCCGTGGCCCATCGTCTCGTGCGGCGACACCGCTGCCGCGGGCTCGGCGTCAGCACCGGGTGTCCGAGTACGCGCGGTGTGGTCGTCGTGTGTGGGGCGGGTGGTCGGTTCGATCAGCGGGTCGCAGACGTGGGAGGGAACGGACTGGCCCCGGCAGTGGTAGCCGCAGTCGCGCACCCATCCGGCCAGCTCGGCCACCGACGTGACGTCCGGGTCGTAGCGGACGGTGGCGGTCTGCGCGACCGGGTTGGCCTGTACCGACCGGACCCCGGGGCGGCGGCCCAGAACGGCTTCCACCGTTGCTTTCTGGGTGGCCCACTGCACCCCGGAGACCTCCAGGACGGCTGTCTCGACGGTGGTGGTCATCGGGCTCTCGTGGAGGTGTCCGGATCGGCGGTCGTGGAGGCGGCGGCGATCGGTCGGGTCGTCACGTCGTGCCTCGTGTGCTGTGGCGGCGAGACGGGGCTGGGGCGGCACCGGGCGGCGGCATCAGGGACACAGCGCGGAAGCGGCGGAGCCGCAGGCTGTTGCTGACCACGAACACCGAGGACAGGGCCATCGCGGCCCCGGCGATCAGGGGGTTGAGCAGGCCGGCCATCGCGAGCGGGAGTGCGGCGATGTTGTAGGCGAACGCCCAGAACAGGTTGGACTTGATGGTGCCCAAGGTGGCGCGCGAGAGCCGGATGGCGTCGACCGTGGCGCGCAGGTCACCCCGGACCAGGGTGAGGTCGCTGGCCTGGATCGCCGCATCGGAGCCGGTGCCCATGGCGATGCCCAGATCGGCCTGGGCGAGGGCGGCGGCGTCGTTGACCCCGTCACCGACCATGGCCACCACCTGTCCTTCGGCCTGTAGCCGGCGCACCACCTCGACCTTGTCGCCGGGCAGGACCTCGGCGGTCACATCGGCGATCCCGACCTCGGCGGCGACCGCGCGGGCGGCGCGCTGGTTGTCTCCGGTGAGCAGGACAGGACGGAGCCCCAGATCTGCCAGCTCGCGGACTGCCTGCGCGCTGGTGGGCTTGATCGTGTCGGACACGACGAGGATGCCGCGCGCGGCGCCGTCCCAGCCGACGGCGATCGCGGTGCGCCCAGCCGCCTCGGCCGCGGCGAGGGCGGTCACGAGCTGGTCGTCGAGCGGTTGGGACCACTGCTGCGCCAGCCACGAAGCCCGACCGGCGACGACCGCGCGGCCCTCGACGACGCCCTGTACGCCCAGACCCTGGGTGGCGCTGAAGGACTCGACAGCCGCCAGGTCACCGACCCGGGCGCGGGCGCCGGCGGCGATCGCCGCGCCGATGGGATGTTCGGAGGCGTCCTCGACCGCCCCGGCCAGCGCGAGCAGCTGCTCCTCCTCGACACCCGCGGCTGCGGTGAGGCCGACCAGCCCCATGCGGCCGGTGGTGATCGTGCCGGTCTTGTCCAGCACGATCGTGTCGACCCGGCGGGTGGACTCCAGGATCTGCGGGCCCCTGATCAGGATGCCCAGCTGGGCGCCGCGGCCGGTGCCCACCAGCAGTGCGGTCGGCGTGGCCAGTCCCAGCGCGCACGGGCAGGCGATGATCAGTACCGCGACGGCGGCGGTGAACGCGATCTCGGCGCCGGCGCCGATGAGCAGCCAGAACGCGAGCGTGGCCAGCGCGAGCGCGATGACCGCCGGGACGAACACCGCTGACACCCGATCGGCGAGGCGCTGCACCGGCGCCTTGCCCGACTGGGCCCGCTCGACCAGCCGCGCGATCTGCGCCAGCGCCGTGTCGGCACCCACCCGGGTAGCACGCACGACCAGCCGGCCACCGGCGTTGACCGTTGCTCCGGAGACCTGATCACCGATGCTGACCTCGACCGGCACCGGTTCACCGGTGAGCAGGCTGGCGTCCACCGCGGACGCGCCCTCGACCACCTCTCCGTCGGTGGCGATCTTCTCCCCGGGCCGGACCACGAACAGGTCCCCGACCGTGAGCCGGCCGACCGCCACCCGCTCCTCGTGGCCGTCGCGCAGCACGGCGACGTCCTTCGCCCCCAGCTCCAGCAGCGCGCGCAGCGCCGCACCGGACCGGGTCTTGGCCCGGGCCTCGAAGTAGCGCCCGGCCAGGATGAACACCGTGACCGCGGCAGCGACCTCGAGGTAGATCTCCCCCGCACCGCTACCCCGGGCGGGGAACAGCTCGAACGACATCGTCATGCCGGGCGTCCCGGCGTGGCCGAGGAACAGCGCGTACAGCGACCACCCGAATGCTGCCGACACCCCGACACTGATCAGCGTGTCCATGGTCGCGGCGCCGTGGCGGGCGTTGGCCCAGGCGGCGCGATGGAACGGCCACGCCCCCCACACGACCACCGGCGCGGCCAGGGTGAGCGAGAGCCACTGCCAGTTGAGGAACTGCAACGGCTCGATCATCGCCATCGCCAGAACCGGCACCGCGAGCACGGTGGAGAACTGCAGCCGTCGGCGCAGCGACACGACCGCGGGGTCCTCGTCGACGGATCCGGCCGGCGGGGTCTCGGCGTCCTCGGCCGGTTGCGGGGGGTCGGGCTGCGTTTCGGGTTGTGTCGCGGTGTAGCCGGTGGCCTCGACGGTGGCGATCGCGTCGGCCGCCGAGACACCATCGGGTAGGGCGACCCAGGCGTTGTCGGTTGCGTAGTTGACCGACGCCGACACCCCGGGCATCCGGTTGAGCTTCTTCTCGATCCGGGCCGCGCACGACGCGCACGTCATACCGCCGATCCGCAGCTCGATCGCGTCCGCCGGCAGCTGCGCCGTGTCTGTTCCCCGCCCCGCTTCTCCCCGTCCCGTCTCGCCGGAGGTGTTCATCGATCGACTCCTGTCAGGGTGTGGCCGGCTTCCTGCACCGCATCGCGCACGGCCGGTTCGGGCAACGGGGCGATGCTGGTCACGGTGACGAGTGATGTGCCGCCGGGAACCAGGTCCACCTCCACGGCCGATACCTCCGCCAGCCCGGTGAGCTCCTCGGTGACCGCAGCGACACAGTGCCCGCAGGTCATCCCCGTCACCGCGTACGTCGTGACAGCCGCCGCGGGATCCGACTGCCGCCACGGAGATCGAGATGGCCGCGTCGGTCCTCGGCGAGTGTTCCTACGAGCCTGGGTTACTCACGGCTTGATGAGTGGTCGGGGCCCACCGCGCAAGATGTCCAGACGCTCCTGGTACTCCTGCTCGTCGATCTGACCGTGGGCGAACCGCTCGGCCAGTACCTGCTCAGGAGTGAGCCGGGGCGGGGCGAGCGACCGATCCTGGCGGCCGAGGTACCGGACCAAGGCGATCACCCCGAAGATGACCAGCCCCCAGAACAGCACCATGCTGACCGTCATCAGGGCGTAGCCCCAACCGTTCATGCCGCCATTGCTGTTGTCGTACCACCACATCATGGCGATCACTCCTTCGTCGATCGGTAGTTGTCGAGAGGGTCAGCGGCCGAGCGCAATGTGCGATCGGGATCCCTGGCGGGTTGATGCCGGGCAGGGGTCGCGCTCACGCCCAGAATCACGGCGAACCGCCACCCATGATGTCGTTGAGCCGGGCGGCGCAGCCCAGGTCGTTAGGCCTGACCTGCAGGCCGAACGTCCCGTGGCGGCGGCTGATTCGACATGTCAGCGGGTGACCGGACCCCACCGTTCTGGTCGTGGCGACCCTGCACGGTTCGCCGCTTCTTGCCGAGCAGGCACGTGTGGCCGGTCAGTCAGCGCAATCTCCGCCGACTCGATTCTGTTACGCATGCCTTGCAGAGGAGTACCACCTGTGAACCGCACGACCCTTTTCTGCGGACTCACCGCCGCCGCCGAGCGCGTACACGGTGTGGTGGAACGTGCCCGACTCCTTGTCCTCGTCCAGGACCGGGTCGGCGCCGAGGGGCCGAGTACCACTTCGTGCTGCGCTCGAGGTCGGACACCGTGGTGGCGACGTGCTGCAGGCCGGGGAATGCCACCGGCATCTCCTTCGTGGTCGGCGCCGGCCCCGTCGTTGGCGCCTGCTGCGCCAGCATGGGGGCGCCCCGCCGGGCCCGGCGACCGCCCGATCGATCAGGGGTCCGTACGACCCGGGAATCCGATGAACGTCGACGTCGAGGTCGAGACGCTGATCCGGCCGCGCGGTCACCACCGATCGTCGTCGGCGTTCGGGTCGGATGCGGTCAGCGACCCGCTGAACGCCCGCAGCCGGCGGAGCGCCAGCTCGTCGACATTGCCGCCGCGCAGGGCCTGCTTGATCGCCCGGTAGGTCTGTGCCTGCAGCCCGCAGCGGCGGCACTCCTCGAGGTGCGCCGCGACGCGGGCGGCGGTGAGGTCGTCGGTCTCGCCGTCGAGGTAGCGCTGCAACGCGCGGGACGTGCGCAGGCAGCGCGCCATCTCGGTCAGCGACATCGAGCTCACGACAGGCTCCGGCGGGGGACGAGCCCGGCTGCGACCAGGCGGGTGCGAATGCGGGCACGTGCGCGGTGCAGCCGGCTCATCACCGTGCCCCGGGGGATACCCAGCGCCTCGGCGGCCTCGGCGTAGCTCAGCCCGTCGACGTCGACGAGCTGGACCACGACCCGGTGCATCGTCGGCAGCGCGGCGAGCGCCTCGACGACCACGGCCTCGAACTGGGCGTCGACGACGACGTCCTCGGCGCTGCGGCGATCCCCGCCGCGATCGAGCACGTCGCTGTCCTGGTGCTCGGTGACGGTGAGTAGGCGGGGCAGCCGGGTGCGTACCCGGTTGCGGTGGGTGTTGCGCAGGATCGTCAGCAGCCACGCCCGGGGATGTGTGCCGTCGAAGCTGTCGATCGCGCGGTAGGCGCGCACCAGGGTGTCCTGTACGAGGTCCTGCGCGTCGGCCGGCTGGCGCACCAGCGTCGACGCGACCCGGTAGAGGACCGCGATCTCCGGCTCCACGTAGCGCGCGAACGCCGCAGCCGAGGTGTCCCCTCGGTTGTCGGACGACGCAGCCGGTCGGTCGGTCACACCACGGGAACCGGGACGGGCCCCGGTCGATTCCACCAGCGCGGTCGACCACGGCGGGTACTTTCCGGCGCCGTGGGTGGATCGGGCGGGAACCGACCGACTACCTCGTGGCGCTCCTGGTGGCCGGCTTCGGATTCCTCGCCGCGAGGCGGCGCCGCCGGCCGCCGGCTGACCTGCAGATCCGACGGGCGCCCGGCGCGCGCCCGGTGCGGTTCAGGAGGCGGCCGGGAGGCCTTCCACCCGCCATTCCAGCATTCCTGCGGCCGGCCGCGCCGGCAGCAGCATCCCCAACCCGGCGGCGTCGACCACTCCGACGATCACCGTCTCGCGGATGGTGAGCGGGCGTCGGTCCCGGTTCTCGATCGTCTCGGCCATCAGCCGCCCCTGCGGTCTACACCCGAGCGCCACCGCGCCCGGGAGGATGCCGGGGACCAGCACGAACAGCGCCACACCGGTGGTGGGATCGCCCGCAGCACCACCAGCAGCAGCCGGACCAGCGCCGACACCGCCCGCCGACCCACCGCCGCGACCGCGTGGGCTCGGTCGGTCGGACCCTGGGCCCGGCGAGCAGCAGGCCGCCGGTGAGGGCCAGCGCGCTGGCGAGCACGGACATCGCCAGCGTCGCAAACGAGAGCCCCGACAACCTCAGCACGCCGCCGCGCCGGACCCGCCCGCGCCCAGCGCCGGGGCTGCACTCCGCTGACCCCGCCGAAGAAGACGGCGTCGAGATCGACGTGCCGGAACGGGGTCACCGACGCGGTGTAGTCGATGGCCGGCTGGCAGGTCACAGTGATCCGAGCTTCTCGCCGAGCCAGGAGATGACCGCGCCGTAGAGGCGCTGCAGCTTCTCCGGGTCCTGGTCGGGTATGGCGCTGATGGTGAGCACCTGCTGACTGCCGCCGTCCGCGGCGGCGTCCTGGTCGCTGCCGCCGTCCTGGTCGCTGCCGCCGTCCTGGTCGCTGCCTCCGTCCTGGTCGCTGCCGCCGCACGCGGCCAGCAGCAGCAACGCGGTGGCGGCGATCAGAACGGTGCCGGCGCGCCGGATGGTTCGGGTTGCGCGGTGACTGTCGGGGCGGTGCCTGGGAGCCGGGCTCAGAAGGGCCAGCGGTCACCGAACCGGGCGGCGAGCCTGCCGTCGAACCCGGCATAGCGACCCGCGGGAACGATGGCCAGCAGCAGCAGCAGCGGGACCAGGTCGACCGGGTAGGTCCACAGGTACTGGGTGGCGTCGGAGAACAGGTACATGAGCCAGATCGGCCCGATGAGCAGCAGGTTCCCCACGGCCGCGGCGCGGCTGAGCACCCCGAACAGCAACGCCAGGCCCGCGGCCAGCTCGACGATGGTGAGGAACACCCCGAAGAACCCGAAGTTGGGCAGTACCAGGCTCTGGTAGAGGCCGCCGAGCAGGCCGAAGTTCGTGTTCGACGAGGCGTCATCGAGGATGAACTGGGCCTGTGGGAGGCCACAGCAACCCGAACGAGGCCGCGCCGAGGTCGTAGGCGCCGACACCGACCATCTTGGCGAGCGCGTTACTCAGGTAGATCAGACCGAAGAAGATCCGCAACGCGGCGAACCCGCGGGCCAGCGCCTGATGCGACGCCGCGATCGTCGCGGGTCGTGCGGTCGTGGTGTCGCCGGGCGGCGGCGGGTCGGACATGGCGGTCACCGTTCTGCGAGGATACGGGAGGTCGGGAGTGCCCGGACCGGGCACCGAGTGATCATGCTCATCTGATGTTGAGCGCGGAGTCGGCGCCGCGCGGTTGACCCTCGACCAGACGCAGCAGCGCCTTCGCCGGTACCGACAGCGGCGCGGTGGTGCGGGTGATCAGCAGGTCGGTGTCGAGGAGCCCACCGTGCACGGTCGGCCCGAACGGGCTCCAGAACGCCCCGTCGGCGGTGATGGTCAGCTCGGCGGGGAGGTCCGTCACGACCGCTCCCACCCCGAGGCCGTGGTCGATCGCGCGCCCGCGGGCCACGATCGGGCGGATCACATGATCTTCGTCGGGCACACCGAGGCCGCGGTGCAACGCGCACAACCGGTCCAGCTCGACGTCGTCGATCGACTCCACGGTGGTCGCGATCCGCACCGAGATGCCGCGGGCGACCAGTTCCGGGATCGCGGCGACGACCTTGGCGAAGTTGTCCGGGGCCCGCATCGCGTCGTTGGCGTCGGCGTCGGGGCGGTCCAGCGAGATCTGCAGAGCGACCGGGAGCCCAGCCAGCACGTCGATCCGGTCGAGCAGGCGGCGCTGGAACAAGGTGGCGTTGGTCAGCGCGATCACCGGCAGGTGCCGCGAGATCTCGGCGAGCAGGTCGGGCATCTCGGGGCGCAGGAAGATCTCCCCGCCGGTCACCCCGAGGTCGGTGAACCCGAGCTCGGCGGCCTGGCGCGCGACGTCGAGCATCGCCTGCGCGTCCAGCACCCGCGGCGCCACCCTGGGGCCGGACTCGGTGAGGCAGTAGACGCAGGCGATGTTGCAGTGGTAGTTGGCGTACATCCACACCCGGCCCGGCAGGGTGCCCTCGGCAACGGCCCCCGCGATCGGCCCGTCCACGGTGCTCGCGGTCACTGCCGGCGTCCCGCGGGTCGGCGTGCGGTGGTGGGCATGGCGGCGGTGGTCATGACAGTCCTTCCGTGGCGAGCCGGGCCGTGGTGTCGGGCCCGGTGGGCAGCGCGAGCGCGGTGGCGAACCGGTTGAGCAGCAGCGTCGCGCCGACCAGCGCTGTCAGCTCCACCACCTCGTGGCCGGCCCAGCGGCGGCGCACGGCCGCGCGGGCGTCGTCGGTGACCGGCCCACTGCCCGCGACGACGTCCACCCAGTCGAGCAGGGCCAGCTCGCGGGGATCGGTGAAGGCGTCGGCGACCGCGATGTCGGTGCGCAGGGCGCGCACCTCGTCGAGGCTCAGCCCGGCGTCCAGCGCCACCACGGTGTGGGCCTGCACGCAGTACCGGCACCCGGCCAGCGCCGAGGTCCGCACGATCACGATCTCCTTGGTGCGCCAGTCGATCCCGGAGGGGCCCAGCGCGGCGCCCAGGAACGGCATCGCCGTCTCCAGCAGCTCAGGCACCTGGGCCAGCGCGGCCACGATCGGTCCCGGGTCCCCGCTCGCGTAGTACGGGCGGGCCAGCAGGGGTGCCTGGTCGGGCCCGACCAGCAGGTCGCTGTGGTGGTCCAGGTCGCTGTGGTCATCGGCGAGGGCGCGCATCGTTGACACCGTAGGCGCCGATCGCCGTCGCCACACCGGCCGCACCGATGACGAAACGGTGACGTCTCGATCCTTGAGGGGGACGGTCCCGCGCAGCCAGGGGGCTCGCATGGTCGTGGGTCAGCTCGTTCACCCCGTACACGGCGCCACCCTCGGCTCGCGGACCCGTGGTGGATCAACTGCAGCGACGCGGAGGCCGAGCGGGTCATCGCCCGACGCAGCCAGGCCCTCGATTCGGCCCCGCTCTGTGGGGAGCGACCGTCCTGAGCGCGCTCATCGTCCCGCTGCTGGTCGTTGGATGAGCCGCCCGGGCCGGCCTCACGTGCTCCGGCGCCCACGACGTCAGACGGCCCGCTTCGGAACTCCGGGCTTGGCCACCGCGGCCGCAAGCTCCTCGAGGTTCTGGCCGCGAGCCTCGACGCCGTACCTCCACCACACGCCTCCGGCGACGGCGCCGATCAGCCAGAACGCGCCGAGCAACGCGAACATCGACTGAGGTTGAATGCGGTGGCGGCGGTGGCGAGCAATACCTGGCCGATCACGGCCCCGATACGCCCGACCGCCACGCTGGCCCCGATACCGGTCGCTCGCAGGTGGGTCGGGAACAGTTCGGAGAACGTCGGGTACGCCGACACCCACGCGCAGGTGGCGAAGAACGCCGCGATGGTGAACGCGACCAGCACGACGGCGGGGGACCCGGTCGAGGCCGCGGCCGCGACGACAAGCATGCTGAGTGCCGCGGCGAGATAGGAGAACGTCACGGTCGGCTTGCGGCCCAACCGGTCCAGCCCGAAGGACGCCAGGATCCCGCCGAGCAGCGCACCGATGTTGGCGATCAGGAAGTACACCGGCAGCGCGGCGTCGCTCACCGGTACCGCCCCGGTGGCGGAGGAGAAGACGAAAATGCTCATCGCCGTGAACAGACCGTAACAGCCCGCGGCCTCGGAGAAGTCCAGCGCCATCCCGAAGAACAGCCGCCCGCGGTGGTCGGCCCACAGCTCGGCGAGCCGGCTACGGCTCGTGTCGCCGCGACCCGGGAAGTCGTAGCCACGCTCGCTGGTGATGCCGGTGCACTACCTGGCGAACGCCTGTCTCGGCGACGCCGTCGAGCTGGAGCGGATCAACAGCGACGTGGGCAAGCACGGCGACACCGGTCGCAGCGAGCTGGACGCGTTGCGAGCGGTGCTGGAGGAACGCGCGGATGCCGCGTCGATCGGCATCAACACCTGGGAGGCCATCGGCCGCGGAGAGCTGATGCCCGGCGCGTAGCTCGACGGCTACACCTCACTGTTCGAGGCGATCCACGAGCAGAAGATCCCCAGTCACTGGTGACCAGCTCATGGGTGTTGGACCTGGTCGAGCGGGTCGGCGCCGCGGCCCGGGGCGCCACCGTTTCCGTTGCGCTGTACGACCCCGACCGGGGCAGTCCCGGCCGGGCCGATCCCGACCGGAGCGATCCCGACCGGCAGACGGAGACGGTCGCTGCGTGGTGCCGCCTCACCGGAAACGAGCTCGTCGGCGTGCGAGACGGTGTCGCGACCGTGCGGCGGGGACGCAGCCCCGATCCGCTCGCGGGGCTCGATCCGAGTCAGCGGCCCGGTACCCGGTTGTGGATGTACACCAACTTCGACTGCAACCTTTCGTGCGAGTACTGCTGCGTTCGGTCCTCGCCACACACGGCTCGCCGGGCGCTGGGGCGTGACCGGGTACAACGGCTTGCCGCAGAGGCCGTTGATGCCGGGGTCACCGAGCTGGTCCTCACCGGCGGAGAGCCGTTCCTGCTCCCCGACATCGACCCGGTCAGCGCAGAGGACCCCGACCATCTGGTCACCCGCGAGCTGTTCCCGCTCCGGTCGGCCATCGCAGAGGTCCGACGACGCTTCGCCGAGCACCGTTCTCGAGCCACCACGGCAGCGCAGTGGTCCCCGTGCGCCTGACCATGGCGCCGAGAACTGATCGTGGTGTCGACTGGATCAGCCGGGTCATCGATCGCGGCCGGGGACCTACCCGCCGCGTTGCGGACCTGAGGAAGCAGAACCGATCGGACGGGGTTTCCCGCACATGACTGTCTCGACGCGTGCCGCGCGCGGCCTCTTGACTGCCGTCGCTGCCCTCCTGCTGGGGCTGACTGCCTGCTCGTCACCCGCACCGCCTGCGGTCGGGACCGCAGGGTCCTCGGACCCGGCGGCCGCCTCCCCCGCAGCGCTCGACTTCACGGCCCCCACCCTGGACGGCGCCACGCTGGATGTGTCGACGCTGGCCGGGACACCGGTGGCGCTGTGGTTCTGGGCGCCGTGGTGCACGATCTGCCGCGCCGAGGCCCCGGACGTCGCGCAGGTCGCCGCCGAGTTCGACGGCCGGGTGCGGCTGCTCGGGGTCCCCGGGCGCGGTGAGGTCGACGCGATGCGCGCGTTCGTCGGCGACACCGGCACCGGCACGATCACCCACGTCGTCGACGCCGACGGCGCGCTGTGGAACCGCTTCGGGGTGGTGTCCCAGCCGGCGTTCGTGTTCGTGGACGGCTCGGGTGTGACGCGCAGCTTCGCCGGCTCGCTCGGCGCGGAGGACCTGCGTGCCGCCCTCGACGAGCTGGCAGCAGGTCGCTGATGGACCAGGCCGTGCTCGCGCTCGCACTGGTGGCCGGTGCGGTGGCGGCGTTCAATCCGTGCGGTTTCGCGCTGCTGCCCGCCTACCTCGGGCTGCTGGTGGCCGATGACGCGCCGGGAGGGCGGCCCGCTGCGCTGCGCCGCGCGGTGCGGTTCGCCGCCGGGATGACCGTCGGGTTCGTCGCCGTGTTCGGTCTGGCCGCCGCGGTGCTGGCCCCGCTGTCGCTGTCGTTCGAGCGCTACCTGCCGATCGTCACCGTTGTGATCGGGATCGTGCTCGTCGGGCTCGGTGGCTGGCTGCTCACCGGCGGGCAGCTGGCGATCCGCGGCCTGGCCGGGCACGGCTCGGCCCCGACCGCGAGCTGGTGGTCGCAGGTCGGGTACGGGGCCTCGTTCGCGCTGGCGTCGCTGTCGTGCACGATCGCGCCCTTCCTCGCCGTGACGGCCGGGTCGCTGCGCGGCGGCGGCCCGTTGGGGGTGGCGGCGGCGTTCGTGGCCTACGCGCTCGGGATGGGCACGGTCGTGCTCGTGCTGGCGCTGGCCGTGGCCGCGGCTCGGACCTCGGTGGTCGGGGCGATGCGCAGGGCCGGGGCGGTGATCAGCCGGGGCAGCGGTGCCCTGCTGGTCGTGGCCGGGGCCTACGTCGCGTGGTACGGCTGGTTCGAGATCCGGGTGCTCGCCGGTTCCACCACGTCCGATCCTGTGATCGACGCCGCGGTCGGGGTGCAGGGGGCGGTGGCGCGGTGGGTGGCCGGATTCGGGGCGGGCGGTCTGCTCGTGCTGGTCGCGGTGGTGGCGGGGGTGCTCGTCTCCGCACTGCTGTGGCGCCGGATCCGCGCACGCCGGGCCGCGGTCACCGTCCAGTGAGTCGCTCGGCGCGGGCCGCCACGGCGCTGGTCCTGTTCGCGTTTCTGGGTGGCTGCGCCGTCGCGCCGACCGCGGGCGGCGGCCCGCCCACCGCGGCTGACCCGGTGGTGCTGGAGACGGTGCAGGGCTCCCCCCGCGAGGACGTCGCCTCGGCGCTGGACCGGATCGACGACCCGGCCCTGCCCGCCCCGCTGGTGGACCCGGCCCGGGTCGTCTCGGGCGGCCCGCCGCCGGACGGCATCCCGCCGATCGACGCCCCGCGGTTCGAACGGGCGTCTGCGGTGGACTGGCTGACCGACGACGAGCCGGTGCTCGCCCCGGCGGTCGGGGAGACCGGGCGCGCGTACCCGGTGCGCATCCTGATCTGGCACGAGATCGTCAACGACACCATCGACGGGCGGCCGGTCGCGATCACCTACTGCCCGCTGTGCAACTCCGCGCTGGGCTTCGACCGGCGCCTCGGCGACCGGGTGCTGACCTTCGGGACCTCCGGCAGCCTGTACCTGTCGGACCTGGTGATGTACGACCGGCAGACCGAGTCGCTGTTCTCCCAGCTCGAGGGCCGCGCGATCGCCGGGGCGCTGGCCGGGGCGGTATTGGACCGGGTGCCCGTGCAGACCGTCACCTGGGCGCAGTGGCGCGCGGCGAACCCGGACGGCTGGGTGCTGTCCCGCGACACCGGTGTCGACCGGGACTACGGGCGCAACCCCTACACCGGCTACGACGACCCCGACTCCGCGCCGTTCCTGTTCGACGGCGACCTCGACCCCCGGCTGCCGCCCAAGGAGCGGGTGCTGGCCATGGGCGGGGACGCCGACCCGGTCGCGGTCCCGCTCGCGGCGCTCACCGCCGCCGGGGTCGCCGAGATCGAGGTGGCCGGGCGTCCTGTGGTCGTCTGGGCGGTCGACGGCCTGCGGTCGGCCCTGGACACCGGACAGATCGCCGAGGGACGCCAGGTCGGCGCGACCGGAGCGTTCGACCCCGTGCTCGACGGGCGACCGCTGAGCTTCACCCGTGACGGCGACACGTTCGTCGACACCCCGACCGGCTCGACCTGGAACGTCCTGGGTGAGGCCGTCGACGGGCCGCTCGCCGGGGCCCGGCTGCAGCCGGCCGACCACGTCGACACCTTCTGGTTCGCCTGGGCCGCCTTCCACCCCGACACCCGGCTCGCCCGCTGACCGTCCTCGGCTCCGGCACAGAGGAAGGACGAACAGGGGCGGCGCGAGCGGGCCGAGTGAGGCGACCCGGGATCAGGGCCGCGTGGGTACCCCCGCCCGGCCCGGCCGATCGGAATCCGGCCCGGCCGCAGCGGGTTCCCCCGGAGACGCGATCGGCAGGTGCTGCCGGAGACAAGGACGAACCGTGAACGAGAGGACCACACCCGCCCGGATCGAGGTCCTGTGGCGGCCGGGCTGCCCGTACTGCTCGCGGCTGCGTTCGGGCCTGCGGCGGGCGGGGATCGAGACCGTGGAGCGCGACATCTGGGTCGATTCGTCCGCCGCGGCCCGGGTGCGCCGGGCGACCGGTGGTGACGAGACCGTGCCGACGGTCGTCGTCGGCCCCCGCGCCCTGGTCAACCCGTCGGTCTCGCAGGTGGTCTCCGCCGTCCGTGCGGAGTTCCCCGACGAGGCCGAGGCCCTCGTCGGTGCCGCCTCGGCCGGTGGCGGTTCGCTGCGTGCCGGGGCGGGCTGGACGGCGGTGGTCGCGCTGGTGTGGGTGCTGCTGGCGGTATGGCAGCCGACGACCACCTGGCATCTCGCGCCGGTGCTGCTGGCCGCGGCGTGGCCGTGGGTGACGGGGCAGGACCTCCGGGGCGGCGACCGTTCGGCGCTGTCGCGGCTGCTCGTCTCCGGCACCGCCGGCTTCGCGGTGGCCGCGGCGACGACGCTGGCGCTGTCCCGGTTCGGCCTGCTCGGCGGACCGACCGTGCTCGGCTTCGCCGATCCCGCCGTCGAGGGGCTCGTGCTGGGCGGGGTGTCCGCGCTCCTGGTGGTCCTGCTCGGGCTGGGCCGGGCCCTGCGGACACCGGTAGGCCGCTCCGCATGGGTGGGGACGACGCGGGTGGCGGCCTCGGACGGCGTCGTACTGGTGGAGGGCAACGCCTACTTCCCGGCGTCGTCGGTGCCCGCCGGGGTCCTCGTGCCGAGCCCGACGACGTCGGTGTGCCCGTGGAAGGGCATCGCCCGCTACTACGCGGTGCGCGTGGACGGTCAGGAGCTTCCCGACGCGGCATGGACCTACCCGCATCCGCTGCCGTTCGCCCGCCGGGTCAAGGGCCGCGTCGCGTTCTGGGGCGGCGTGGACGTACGGCCGGAGTAGGAGCGCCTCACCTAGATGAGTGATTCCGTGAAGTTGGTGTTCAGCGGTCGTCGACGACC